>Ga0335075_10005329_pt1 | contig 19991 bp, 14 predicted proteins | sample Lox_Sample_24_FD_206723 | JGI IMG/M metagenome (GOLD analysis project Ga0335075, IMG submission 206723) | Soil microbial communities from Loxahatchee National Wildlife Refuge, Florida, United States - Lox_Sample_2.4 | ecosystem: Environmental > Terrestrial > Soil > Wetlands | place: USA...
GCCAAGCCACCGCCTGCGGCTAGCCGCGCTCAGCGCGGAAGACCGCGCGGCGCTCGGCATCTGGGCAGCGGCGCACCTGGCGCTGCTGGTACTGGCCTGGGCGTCGGCCTGGGCGTTCCGCGGCACGCGTGCGCATGCCCCGCTGACCGGAGCTTTCGAGCACTGGGACGCCTACCTGCTAAGAAACATCGCCGAGTACGGTTACTTCGGCCCGCACACGATTCCGAACAACGCCGCGTTCTTCCCCGGCTACCCGGCCGTGCTCAGTGTGGCCCACCTGATCGTCCGCAATTGGACGCTGGCGGAGCTAGTAGTCCCCGCAGTGGCAGGCTGCTTCGCGGTCGTGTCGCTGGCCCGGCTGGGCGGCGGCCGGCGGGCAACGCTCTACCTCGTCACTGCACCCGCCGCGATCTTCCTGATGGTCGGCTACTCAGAGACGTTGTTCCTGGCACTGGCCGCGCCTGCCTGGCACGCGGCGATCCGCGGCCGGTGGTGGCGGGCGGCGCTGCTGGCCGGCCTGGCTGGCCTGGTCCGGCCGGATGTGCTGTTCCTGATCCCGGCGCTGGCCGTGCTGGCGCTCACCGGCAGCTCCCGGCCCGATGAGCTTTCCGGTCCTGCCAGCCAGCAAGGCGCAGACAGGCGGATTGCGACCGACAGCCAGCCCGCTGACCGCGGATCGAGCGTGCCGGTCCGGCTGCGGCTGGCGAACGCGGTCGTGGCATGTACCGCCCTGGCCGGACCAGCGGCATACGAGGTCTACCTTCGCGTGCACACCGGCAGCTGGATGGCATGGTCGAACGCATTGCGGCGCGGCTGGGACCTGCAACTGACCGCGCCTGCCCAGGCGCTCAGGACGACCTGGTGGGCTGCGTTCCGCCACCCGTTCAGCGCGAGCACAGCCTTCGAGTTCCAGCTAGAACTGGGCGTGGTGGCAGTGATGCTGGCTGCCGCCGTTGCCTTCGCGGCTACCAGGCGCTGGCCAGAGGCGGTTTACTGCGGGCTGGCCGTCGTCGCGGTGGGCACGTCGACGTGGTACCAGACCGCCCCGAGAACCCTGCTGGTGCTTTTCCCGGTGTGGATCGCGCTAGCCAGGCTGGGTGAGCGCTGGCCGGGGATCCGGTATACCTACCTGGCTGTCAGCGCGCCGATTGCTGTCGTGCTCGGGATGCTGTTTCTCTCCGGCAGGTGGGCTGGCTGACGCAGAAGCGCAACTGGTCTCGGCAGCACATCTCTGGTCAGGTCGCCTGACTCGAGCCAGCAAGGCGCCGGCGCCGACTTTGCACCCGAAGCGTGATGCAAGAAGCCGACATAACGGTTGATAAGCTCGCCATTGAGCGCTGTCCTGGGTGAAAAGTCGGGCGTCTGGCAAGCCGCATGTGGTCACTGCGCAGGCTGGGCACTGGCAGTCAGCCGCCGCAGACCGCCCCGCAGCACAACCGCGTCCGCCGCGCCGGCCAGGACCCCACCGCCCGGATCGTCGGCGCCCGCTGATCGCACCACGTCCCGGCCCGGTCGCAGAGCCTCCCAGACAACCAGGCCACACAACAGCAAGACCGTGCCGAAGCGCGCCATGACCGCGGTGAAGTACAGCCCGCTGCTGAGCCCGCCAGGGAAATGCTCGCCTTCGATGGCAGTAATGAGATAGGCCCAGATAGCGTAGAAATAACCGATCTCGGCGACCTGCCAGATCAGGTAGCCAACGATCTTCGGCCGTGCGAGCACGACGAGCGGAACGAGCCACACCACGTACTGCGGTGACCAGACCTTGTTGGTCAGCAGGAACGCGGCGGTCGTGAGGAAGATCAGTTGCGCCAGTCGCGGCCGCCGGGGCGCCGCCAGAGCCAGGAGCCCGATCGCGCCGCAGCCGACCGCGAATGCTGCGCCCGATATCAGGTTGAGCGCCGGGACCGAGGAGGTGCCGACCACTGGCCAGTGCAGGTACTGGAAGAAGAAGTAGATGCACCCCCAATCCGCGCCCCGCTGGCTGCTGTACACATAGAACGTTTCCCAGCCGCGCGGAGCGACGATGGCTACCGGCAGGTTTACTACCAGCCAGGCCACGGCCGCCGAGCTGGTTGTCACCCAGAACGCCCGCATTCGACCGGCCCGCAGGCAGAGCAAGAACAGCGGCCACAACACGACAACGGGGTAGAACTTCGTTGCCACAGCCAGGCCGAGCAGCACCCCCGCCAGAACAGGGCGGCGGGCAGCCCAGGCGGCAAGAGCCATCATCATCAGGCCCATCGCGATGAGGTCCCAGTTGATGAATGCCGACAGGATCAGGGCCGGTGAGAAGGCCACGAGCAGGGCGGTCCACCGCCTCGACGGTCCCGCGCAGTAGGCCGTGGCAAGCACTCCGGCTATCAGGAACACGGCCAGTACGGCCACGGTGACGTCGAAGAACTGCAGGCCTCTGGTGTACGGGTTCGCGATGGACCTGACTACCCAGGCCGCTCCCTGCATCACCGCGCCGATGATCACCGGATACTCGACGTGGTGGTCGAGGTAGGGAACCTTGCCCGAGCTCAGTCCCTCGCCGAAGTACAGCGGATAGATGTCGGTGTAGCAGTGCGCCTGATACTGCTCGACACCGACGTTCCAGGCGCCGGCCCGGCAGGCCTGCTTGGCGCCGAACGCGATGCCGTCCGCAAGCAGGCTGGCGACCACGAGGAGAGCGGCCGAGCCGCCTAGCGCCGCCCAGCGGCCAGGACCAGCGCCGGACAGCCGCGGCCCCGACGACCGCGCCGAAGCCGGCCGGGAAGACGCTCCTTGCATGGCCTGCTCGTCCATCATCTCCGCTCGCTCCGCGATTGTCCGTGATTACTCAGCGTGAACTAAGCTCGGCCCGTAGGCCGCAGTCCCAGTCAGTCGTCGCAGCATCGGCCCCCGTGCGAATCAGGCTAGCGGCTGTCGCGATCGGTCACGAACAATCGCCCGATAACCGCCAGAGGGGTTGCCGGCCGGCGATCAGGCTAGGGACTGCGCGCCGCGAGCAGGGCGCGTCGCTGGCAGCGACGCACCAGCTGGCCGGTTCGGGCGCTCTGAGCATAGGTGCCCGAGTCCGTGGGCGTTACGCTGTCACCCACTGCATACCTGGAGGTTGCCTTGGTGCTGCGGATCATCATCGGACTGGCCCTGACGGTCGTCGCGGCCGCGATCGCCGGACACCGCCTGTTCTGGCTCTACCGGCTGGGCCGCACCGGGCAGCCTGCGCCAGAACGGGTTGAGGCGCTGCGCGAGCATCCGGCCCGCCAGGGCGAGACGCAGGTAACCGAGGTGATAGGGCAGAGCAAGCTGCTCAAGTGGTCGGTTCCAGGGCTGGCCCACGCGTTCACCTTCTGGGGCTTCATCGTTCTGCTGCTCACGATCATCGAGGCCTTCGGAGCGCTGTTCAGCAAGCATTTCGCGATCGTGCTGATCGGCACCTGGGCCTGGGTGGGGTTTCTCGAGGACCTGTTTGCTGTTGCCGTCCTAGCCGGAATCATCACGTTCGCCGTGATCCGTCTCACCAGGGACCCTAAGCGCGAAGGGCGCAAGTCCCGCTTTGCCGGCTCGCACACCGGTGCCGCCTGGCTCGTGCTGCTCGGCATCTTCCTGGTCATCGCCACCTTGCTGATCTACCGCGGCGCGCAGATCAACACCGGTGACTTCCCGTACCCGAGCGGCGCGTTCGCCTCTGAGATAGTGGGGCACTGGCTGCATCCGCTTGGCGCGGCCAACAAGGGCATCGAGACCACGTTCATTCTGCTGCAGCTCGCCGTCATCCTCGCTTTCGGCGTATTTGTCACCTATTCCAAACACCTGCACATTGTGATCGCCCCGCTCAACGTGTTGTTCTCCCGGCGGCCCAACGGCCTCGGCCCGTTGGAGCCGATGCGATCGAACGGCAAGGTGCTGGACTTCGAGGAAGCTGACCCGGACGAGGACGTCTTCGGCATCGGCAAGGTCGAGGACCTGAGCTGGAAGGGCATGCTGGACCTGGCCACCTGCACCGAGTGCGGGCGGTGTCAGTCACAGTGCCCGGCCTGGGCTACCGGCAAGCCGCTGTCGCCGAAGATGATCATCCTGGAACTGCGCGACCACGCCTTCGCCAAGGCGCCGTATCTGCTGGCCGGCTCCGACGAGGCCTGCGAGGCGCTTCCGGATGCCGTCAAGGCTGAGGCCGCCCGCCCGATCATCGGCGACGAGGAGTCCCACGGCGTCATCCACCCGGACGAGCTGTGGTCCTGCACGAACTGCGGCGCCTGTGTCGAAGAGTGCCCGGTCGACATCGAGCACATTGACCACATCACCGGGATGCGCCGGTACCAGGTGCTGGTGGAGTCTGCGTTCCCGGTCGAAGCCGGCACGATGCTGCGGAACCTGGAAAACAAGGGCGACCCGTGGGGGATGGGCGGGAGCAAGCGGACCGACTGGATCGGCGAGCTGGACTTCGAGGTGCCCGTCGTCGACGGTGCGATCGGCGATGAGGTGGAGTACCTGTTCTGGGTGGGCTGCGCAGGCGCACTTGAGGACCGGGCGAAGAAGACCACTAAGGCCGTCGCGCAGCTCCTGCATACGGCGGGGGTTAACTTCGCAGTGCTTGGCCCCGCGGAGACGTGCACTGGCGACCCGGCCCGGCGCATCGGCAACGAGTTCGTCTTCAGCATGCTCGCCCAGCAGAACATCGAGACGCTCAACGAGGCCGGCGTACGCAAGATCGTTGCCAGCTGCCCGCATTGCTTCAACACGATCGCGCGCGAGTACCCGCAGCTGGGCGGCAACTACGAGGTGATTCATCACACCCAGCTCCTCGCGCAACTGGTCGCCGACGGCAAGATCAAGCCGGTGACTCCGATCGAGGAGAAGGTCACCTACCACGACCCGTGTTTCCTCGGCCGGCACAACCGGGTGTTCACCCCGCCACGGGAGATCATGGAGCAGGTGCCGGGCATACAGGCGCAGGAGATGCACCGGTGCAAGGAGCGCGGGTTCTGCTGCGGTGCCGGCGGGGCGCGGATGTGGATGGAAGAGCGGATCGGCAAGCGCATCAATACCGAGCGCATCGACGAAGCACTCGGCACGGACCCGGACACGATATCCACAGGTTGCCCCTACTGCCTGGTGATGCTCGGCGACGCGGTCGCAGCCAAGAAGAGCTCGGGTGAGGCCAAGGAGTCGCTCGAGGTCGTGGACGTTGCCCAGCTGCTGGTCAGGTCCCTGGCTGTCCCGGCGCCGGTCGGGCCGACCGGCTCCGCGACCGGAGCCGAAGACCAGGCTTGAGTGGACTCGCGGCGGGCGGAGTCGTTCAGCGACGGCGTCTTCGCCGTCGCGATCACTGTGCTGGTCTTCAATCTGCTGACAGTCGCCGATAACACCGCACTGCCCGTGAAGCTGACCGTCGCTTCACACCAGGGGCAGCTCGGGCTCGGCCACTACTGGCCTGCCTATCTGGCCTACGTCGTCAGCTTCCTGACCATCGGGATCATGTGGCTTAACCACCACACGATGCTGGCCCAGGTGAGCAAAGTGGACCGGCCGGTCCTGGTGCTGAACCTGTTCCTGCTGATGGGTGTCGTCGCAATCCCGTTCCCGACAGCGCTGGTGGCTGACCACCTGACCGGCAGCGCCGGCGCGCACGGCCAGGCCAGCGTTGCCGCAGTTACCTACGGCCTGGTGATGATCGCGATCTCGATCGGCTATGCGTCGATGTGGATCTACCTGTCCGCGCACCAGCAGGTACTCGGCGCCCGGCGGCGGATACACCGGCCGCGGCTATCGACGTTCAGGTTCACTATCGGGAACGCGGGCTACTTAGCCGGAACGCTGATCGCCCTCGTTGCTCCGTTGGTCGCGCTGGTCGTCTTTGGCTTGCTGGCGCTCTATTACATGGTCGAGCACTTGCCGTCGCTACCGGTCGAGTATGACGAAGCTGCCGAGCCCGCGGCAGCTACGGAACGATCCTGACGGGCAGCCAGACCCGGACCTTGGTGCCCTGGCCAAGGCGCGACTCAAGCGTCGCCCGGCCCCCGTGCGCGTTCGCGATCGCCTGCACGATCGACAAGCCGAGGCCGCTGCCGCTGGTTCGCTCCGCCCTGCCGGAGCCGCCGGGCGCATGGTGCTGGCCCGTTCCGTTCGCTGGCACAGCGTGACGCCCGGACCCGTAAGACGAATGCTCGTTCACGCCGGCACCGTTAGCACTGGCACCGTTCACGCCCGCTCCGTTCACGCCGGCACCGTTAGCACTGGCACCGTTCACGCCGGCCCCGTGTGCGCTGGCCCCGTTTGCAACGACTCCGTGTGCACCGGCCCCGTTAACCGCGGCCTGACGAGCCGCCGCGCCGTGCACGCGGCCCATGCGCCAGAACGCGGCCGCGCCGCCTGGCAGAGCGCTGGCGCGGTCGGCTGCGTTCCCGCCCTGATCTTGGCTTTCCTCGGCCGCGCCGGCGGTCTCGGCAGCGAGCGGCCGGTCGGCTGCCCGGTGGAACCGGTCGAAAGCCCGGATCGCATCCTGCGTGGACATGCCGGGACCGGCGTCGGCTACTTCGATGAGGACGCCGCCGGTAATCGCGCCAAGTCGTACCGCAACGGGCGTCGTTTCCGGCGTATGCGCGCGCACGTTGCCGAGCAGGTTCGCCAGCACCTGCCGGATCCGTGGCTCGTCGACGACCGCGACCAGCCGCGGCGGCGCCTCCGCGTGCGCCGGCCGCCGGGGCTCAACGGCGATCGCGTCAGCCACCGCATCCCTGACCACGCCCGCCAGGTCAGTCTCGGCGAGGTCGAGTGAGGACGTGCGATCGAGCCGGGCGAGTTCGAGAAGCTCGGCCACGAGCGTGCTCATCCGCTCGGCTTCCTGCTCGATCCTGCGCATGGCGTTCGGAAGCTGGTCAGGTCCGAGCGCACCCTGGCGGTAGAGCTCGGCGTAGCCACGGATCGTGGTGAGCGGCGTGCGAAGCTCGTGCGAGGCATCAGCGGCGAATTCGCGCACCTTCTGCTCGGACCGCAGCCGGGAGCTGAACGCCTGCTGTATCCGGTCGAGCATGGTGTTGATGGAGGAACCGAGCCGGCCAACTTCGGTCTGGTCGTCCGCTTCCGGCATCCGTGCCGTCAGGTCACCTTGCGAAGTGATCTCGTTGGCGGTCCTGGTCATCTCATCCAGCGGGATCAGGCCGCGGCCGATCAGCCACTCACCGGCGAGCGCGAGCAAGGCGATCAAGGCGGCACCGGTAATCAGTTCGGCGATGATGAACCCGCGTATCGCGCCAGGACCATTCGTCGCCGGCTCGCCGACGAACACTAGTGCCGCGCGGTTCCGCCCGGCAGGGACCCAGCGGGCCATCACCAGCATCTTCTGCAGCACTATCGGCTTGCAGCCAGGAGAAGCTGCAGGAAAGCGCCCGCAGCCGCTGCCGTAGATGAGCTGGTGTGCCCTGGCTAGCTGGCCGTCCCTGGCGAGCTTCATCGCTTGCGTCAGGTTCGAGTCGGTCAGTTGCGTTGCGATCGCAGCGGCTAGCCGGTTAGTCAGCGTTCCCGGGCTGACCGGAGTGACGGTAAGTTGCGGCCCCGGCAGTGCGATCTCAGCCACGGCGGGACCTTGGGTGCCCCAGTCGGCGGCATACTGAGGGCCATTCCTGGCCAGGCTGCCCACGGCGTTGGCAAGGTGGCTGCTGCTCGCGGCGATCTGCGCATCCACCCGCCTTGCCAGCAGGTAGGTGCTGACCGTGCCCATCACGAGCAGCAGCACGGTGGTAACGCCGATGAGCATCACGAGCATCCGGGCCCGCAGCGACAACCTCCGGGTGCGGCTCATCGACCGGGGCCTGTCATCTGCGGGTTCCTGTCATGTGCTGGCGACGCTCTAGCTAGTTAGTGTGCTGCGTCAGTGGCCGCGGCGCAGTTACTAGGCCGGGCCGCTGCCTTGCTGTTCCTGCCGGTCTGGCCTGAGGCTGTAGCCGACGCCGCGCTGGGTGTGGATGAGTGGCGGCCCGAGCGGGTCGAGCTTGCGGCGCAGGTAGCTGACGTACGTCTCGACAATCTGGGACTCGCCGGAGTAGTCCCAGCCCCAGACGCTTTCGAGCAACTGGGCCCTGGTCAGCACCCGGCCCTGATGCCGCATCAGGTAGGCGAGTAGCCGGAATTCGGTAGGTGACAGCTCGACCGGAACCCCGGCCCGGTGGACGCTCCAGCGCTCCTCGTCCAATTCAAGATCTGCCACCCGCAGTGGCCCGGCTGTCCGGCCCGGCTGGTCGGCGGCGGTGCTCCGGGAGGTTCGCCTGAGCACCGCACGCACCCGGGCGACCAGGGCCTCGACTGAGAACGGCTTGGTGACGTAGTCGTCGCCGCCGATCACCAGACCGGTGACGGTATCTGAGGCGGTATCGCGGGCTGTCAGGAAGATGACCGGTACCTCATTGCCGCTCGCGCGCAGCCGCCGGCACACCTCGAAGCCGTCCATGTCGGGCATCATGACGTCGAGAACGATGAGGTCCGGCCTGGTCGTGTCGGCCTGCCGGAGCGCTTCCCTGCCGCTGGCGGCCGTCGTCACGGCGCAACCGTGGAACTTCAGCGCAACCTGCACAAGCTCACGGATGTTCGGCTCGTCATCCACGACGAGCACCTGGGGAATGCGGTCATTCTCTGTCATGACGTCCTCGGCATAACACCTGGCTCGAAGTGGAGCTGCCGCAACCGCGGTTTGCCTCGCGAACTCCGGCTTCACGAGGTTACCGGGAAAATCCGGGCAGCCCGGTCATCTGTCGCGGAAAGGTCACCCGCCGCGGGCATGCACCAACTCGGCTGCGCCGCAGCACCGCGTGCCGCGAGCGGCTCCGGCTTTGCGGCCGGCTATCCCGCTGCGCCGATACGGATCAGCCGGGCGTCCCTGGCTCCGCTGACCAGCTTTCCGATGACCAGCACCCGGTCTCCGACGGCAAGGCTGGCATGCGCGTTTCCCTGGCCAGCAGCGCGGATGTTCGTGCCGGCGATCAGGTCCCATGTCCAGGTCGTGCTGTCGGGCGCCTTGACGGTGACCGCCGAGCTCGTCACCGACTCGACGGTGCCGCGCTCGAACGCGACGGTGTTCGCGCCGGTCTTGCCAGGGAAAGTCACCTGGCCGTGTTCGCCGCCGACCAGCGCGAGCCGCACCAGCGGATGAGTGCAAAAGGCGTGCAACCGCATGGCCACGGCGGGATGGCCGGACTTGCGGAGCTTGGCTGCTACCTTCGCGCACTTGGCGGCAATCGCTGCCGGTGTGCCCGCCGCCTGCGAACCCGCGGATGGCGATGAGCCGGCCGAGGCGTGCGTGGTGGTTGAGGCGGACGCCCCGCCGGTGAGCGCGATGCCGATCGCCGCGCCGCTGCCCAGCAGAGCAACGCTGGCTGCGACAGTGGCAGTGACACGCTTTGCCCGGCCGAATCTGCGCGGGGCGGCCGGTGCCGCTTCCGGCTTGGCAGAGCCGAGGTTGAGATTGTCCATGGAGCCAGCCTGACTGCCGATCATGGGTATTCAGGCGATGGTATCTGGGAGATTCCCGGGAACTAAAGAGAAAACCTTTAATTCCGGGAACGTGCGGTTACATCCGCTCCGGTACCGGAATGCCCAGTAGCCGCAGGCCCGTGTCCAGCACCCGCAGACTGAGCGCGCTGAGTGCCAGCCTGCTCTGCCTGATCTCTCCCTCGGCAGTGAGCACGGGACACTGCTCGTAGAACGTGGTGAAGGCGCTCGCCGCGTCGAACAGGAACCCTGCCAGCTTGTGCGGCTCGGCGCCGGCAGCCACGTCATCGACCGCCCGGCCGAAGCCGAGCAGCCGCAGCGCCAGCGCGCGCTCAGCGCTGGTGCCAACAACGATGGGACCGGCCGCATCGGCCGGATCCAGTCCGGCCCTGGCGAAGATCGACCTGATTCGCGCCGCCGCGTACTGGAGGTAGGGGCCGGTGTTCCCGGTGAGCGCGAGCAACCGGTCGAAGTCCAGCACGTAGCTGGAATCCCTCGCAACGGACAGGTCGCCGTACTTCAGCGCGCCGATCCCGACGGCCTCGGCGATCTGGCTGCGCTGCACAGGGTCGGGGTAGCGGTCGGCGATCACGGCGGCTGCCCGGTCGACGGCTTCGTCCATCAGGTCTGCGAGCTTGACTTGCTCGCCCGACCTGGTCCGGAGCCGCTGTCCGCCGGGTCCGGTCATCAGCCCGATTACGGCGTGCTCGGCGGTCGCCGGCGGCACCAGCCAGCCGGCCTGCCGGGCGAGCTCGAAGATCATCTGCAGATGCTGGCTCTGCTCGGATCCGACCACATAGATGATCCTGGTTACGCCGAGCTCGGTCAGCCGGTACCTGATCGCGGCCGCGTCCGTGCTGTCGTAGCCATAGCCGCCGTCGCTCTTGCGCAGCATCAGCGGCACCGGCTTGCCGTCCCTCCCGGCGAAGCCGGGCGGGAACGAGCACAGCGCCCCGTCGCTCATTACCGCCAGCCCCCGGCGTTCGAGCTCGTCGCACACGTCGCCGAGCATCGAGTTGTAGAAGCTCTCCGGCGCCATGTCCGCGTTGGTCAGCGTGATGTTCAGCCGGGCGTAGATCTTGTGCAGATACTCCATGGAGTCGTCGACGAGAACCTGCCAGAGCCGCATCGTGTCCGGCTCGCCCGCCTGCAGCTGCACCACCCGCTTACGAGACCGGTCAGCAAAGGCCGGATCGCCGTCGAACTTCGCGCGTGCGGCCTGGTAGAACGCGGTGAACTCGCCGGACGCCAGCTGGTCGTAGGTGGCCTGCTCGCCGATCTCGAGCGCGTGCTCGATCAGCATCCCGAACTGGGTGCCCCAGTCGCCGAGGTGCGCGGCCCGGATGACGTCGTGCCCGAGGTACTCAAGCACGCGCGCGATCGCGTCGCCGACCGATGTCGCCCGCAGGTGCCCGGCGTGCAGTTCCTTGGCCACGTTCGGCCCCGAGTAGTCGACCACGACCCGCTGCCTGGTCTTCGCGGGCGCCACACCGAGCCTCGGGTCGGCTAGCTGCTCAGCTGACTGCGCTGCGATCCACTCATCGGCCAGCGTGATGTTGATGAAGCCCGGCCCGCTCACCTCAGCCTGGGCCACGGCCGGGCCGGCGTTCAGGCGGTCCGCGATCGGACCGGCCACGTCACGCGGGCTGCGACCGAGCCGCTTGGACAGCGACATGGCGATATTCGACTGAAAGTCCGCAAACCCGGACGGCCGGATAAGCGGGTCGGCAGCTGCGTACTCAGCGCCGAACTCCTCGGCCAGTGCCTGCTGCACTAGCGCGCCGAGCGCCGCCTCCGGATCGGTCATCTCCCTAGCCTACCGGTCCGTCTAACGGTTATTCGGGGAGCCGCCGCCGGTCGGGCGGGGGGTTGATGATCTGCGTGGGTGCCGATCTAGCGGGCCCCTGGGGGCCGTCGCGTAATAGCTTGCGAAAGCCCCCTGACGCCACGAAGTCGGCACAGCACAAATGCCAGCGGTGTCGCGATCAGCGCGCGCAGCAGGCCAAACTCGCCGAGGCCCGGTCCACGGATCCCGGCCCGGCCTGCCAGGTCCTATCGCCTGCCGGCCATTCAGGGACGACGAAGGAAGTGCCCGCCGCGGCTCGGGCCCAGCCGCTCTTTGATGCGCTCGGTAATGTGGCGCTCTGTCAGCTCCCAGGCCAGTTTGCATGCCGCAGCAGCACCACGGGCGGTCACCGCTCCGTGCGCGATCACGATCGTGGCCTCCAGGCCCAGCAGCGCGGCGCCCCCGTAGGTTTCTGAGTCGAACCTCTCGGACAACTCGCGGAGTACCCGGTGCTGGAACAGTGCGCCCATCCGCGTTGCCGGTGAGCTCCTGATCGCGGTGCTGAACTGAGCTGCCGAGTAACTGGCAGTGCCCTCCAGCGTCTTGAGCGCCACGTTGCCGGTAAAGCCATCGGTGACGATCACGTCGACCTTGCCCGCCAGCAGGTCGCTGCCCTCGACGTTGCCGGCGAAGCTGATCGGTAGGCCGCCGTGCGGGGCCTCGCTGCCAAGCAGTTCATGACCGCGCCGGGCGAGTTTGTTCCCCTTGCCAGGCTCTGCGCCGATGGTCAGCAGGCCTACCCGTGGCTCGGCTATGCCATAGGCGATCTCGGCATATGCCACCCCGAGTTGAGCAAACTGGACGAGCATCTCAGGCTTGGGGTCGGCGATGGCGCCCGCATCGATGAGCACGGTGGGCCGCGGCCGGGTTGGCAACGCGACTGCCAGGGCTGGTCGGCTGACGCCTGGCAGCGGGCGCAGCCGGATCTGCGCCGTCGCGACAATGGCTGCCGTTGAGCCCGCCGACATTACTGCGCCCGCCTGGCCGCGGCGGGCTAGCTGGCAGGCCACCGCGATGCTTGACCGGGGCCGGCGCCAGCTCGCCAATGCACCCTCGCTCATGGCGATGGAATCCTCGGCCGCTTCGATGTAGACGTTCGGGGCCGCCCTGGCCTTAGCCAGCAGGGGCCGGATGAGGCCAGGCCGTCCTGTCAGGGCGATGCGGATGCCGAGATCGCGGCCCGCTGCTACGGCCCCTGCCACGATTTCTTCTGGCGCGTGATCGCCGCCCATGGCATCGACGGCAATCATCCGGGGCGGTGCCGGCAGCTGGGTTTGCGCGAACTCAGTGTCGATCTGCTCTCCGGCGGTCCCCCTCAGGCCGCCGTTTCGCATGCGGGCGTTCCCATGTACGCGGCCGTTTGCTTGCGCGCTGTCGTCCGGCTGCGCACTGGCGGCAGAGGTCTCCGCCGGCCGATTCAGCGCGCCACCCCCCCGTGGTCCTGCATGCCGCTAGCTTCTCACTGTGCGGGCTGATGCGGCGCCCGCCGCGCACAAGAGCAGGTCAGCAAGTATTGTGCCAACCGCTCGCCGCAGATGGTGCGTTTCGGGCTAATGTCTCCGGGTAGACCGGCATCCCGGCGCGGGACCCGCGGGGAAAGAGGCGGCGATGGGAAAGTTGATGGGGCTAACAGGCAACCCTGAGCGGAGCCTGAGCGTTTCTTAATCGTTACTTCTTTAGCTGGCATGACGGTAACGCCACAGCCGCCCATCGCGTCTGAGGTGACGGGACCGGGCACAACAAGTAACACACGCCGTACGGGCGGCATGACACGGGGAGATCATGCGAACAGCCAGGGCGCTGCGGTCAGCGGCGGCCGGAGGGAGTTGCATGAGCGTTCAGGAGATTTTGCCAGCTGTGCCCGCTCAGGGGCGCAGATTTCACGCGTACAGCGCCAAGCACCTGGATCAGCTGACGGCCAGGGCGGGGCTTAGCGACGGCGAGCGGCTAGCCGTCCGGGCCGTCGCGACTGTCTTGCCCTTCCGAACCAATGACTATGTCCTCGATTCGCTCATCGATTGGTCAGCAGCGCCCGAGGATCCGATTTACCGGCTGGTCTTCCCGCAGGCCGACATGCTGCCTCCGGAGGACGTGGCTCCGATCGGCGCCATGCTGGAACGCGGCGCGCCCGACCACGAGATTCAGGCAGCGGCGCATGCCGTCCGGATGCGCCTGAATCCGCATCCGGCCGGTCAGCTTGCCCTCAACACGCCTGCGCTGGCGGACGAGCCGCTGCCGGGAGTGCAGCACAAGTACCCAGAAACCGTCCTGATCTTTCCCAAACAAGGTCAGACGTGCCATGCCTACTGTACGTATTGCTTCCGCTGGGCCCAGTTCGTCGGCGAGCCTGACCTGAAAATCGCGACAGACGATATGGAGCGGGTGACCGCGTACCTGCGGTCGCATCCGCAGGTAACTAGCGTCCTCATCACCGGCGGGGATCCCATGATCATGGGCGCGGCGGTGCTGCGCAGGTACATGGAACCGCTACTCGGTCCGGGCCTCGAGCACCTTGAGTCCATCCGGATCGGCACGAAGTCGCTGTCCTACTGGCCGCAGCGTTTCGTGACGGACCCCGACGCCGATGACACGCTCCGGTTGTTCGAGGAGGTGGGTGCAACTGGGAAGACTCTCGCCCTGATGGCCCACTTCTCACACCCGCGCGAGCTCGAGCCTGCTCTGGTGGCCGCCGCTGTCCGGCGGATCCGCTCGACAGGAGCTGTCATCCGCACTCAGGCTCCGCTGATACGGACCATCAACGATGACGCTGCCTGCTGGTCGCGGATGTGGCGCGCGCAGCTACGGCTTGGCATGGTGCCGTACTACATGTTCGTCGAGCGGGACACCGGGCCGCAGGGCTACTTCGCTGTTTCGCTGGCGCGTGCTGCCGAGATCTTCCGGGACGCTTACAGCACGGTCTCCGGGCTATGCCGGACAGTCCGCGGCCCTTCGATGTCGGCCACTCCTGGCAAGGTATGCGTCGACGGCGTAGTCGAGATTGCCGGCCAGAAGGCGTTCGCGCTGCACATGATTCAGTCACGCGACCCTTCGCAGGTCGGGCGGCCTTTCTTCGCCGAGTACGACCCCGATGCGGTCTGGCTGACGGATCTGCGGCCCGCGTTCGCGGACCGCTTCCCCTTCGAGGCTGACCCGGCCTGCGCCAGGCCGGGTGACGACCTGAGCACCGAACTGCTCGCGGCGCACTGACCTGCGACGTCTGGCGGTCGCTGACCTTAGGGAGTGACCGGCCGCGCGGCGCCGCATGCCGGGCAGGCACCGACGCCGAGTCGGCCACCCGGAACGGCCGACTCAGGGCCGTGCCTACCCGCCGTGCGCGGCTCCAACAGCCGGCAATGCGCTGTCGGGCGTAAAAGGGCGTACCGATAGTTCGCAGGCTTCGGGCGTTAGCTCATCAAGTGCGAGTTTGCCGGCGCGGTTTACGGCCACCTGGTTCCACGGGCGCGACGGACGCAGTCCGATTCGTCGGCATTGCTTGGTGGGGTGCGCACATTTCGCGACTGCCGTACGCCCATACATGCATAAACCGGGCGTCCTCGCATGCCGCAGCCGTGAAACGTCGAAAGTAGCCGCCGCAATCGAAGCGGCTCCGTCGACATTTCATTGAATCTGGCGGCGATCGAGAATGATTTGCCCTGTTTTGCGCCGCCAAAATCAGTGGAATGTCCGGGCTGGCTTCTTCGTGACCACAGCGCGCTGGCAGCTGGCTACTCGCCGGCGTACTGGCACGCGACCCGGTGTGACGCTCGGCGACGGAGGAGGACGGGTGGGCGCGGGCCCGAGTCGGCCGTTTCGTGTAGCTGACTCGGTGTCCGTGACGGCCCGGCGCTCAGCAGTCCGGGCCGGCCCGGCCGTCAGAGACCGTTCCAGCCCGGCCCGGCCGTGGGGCGCCTGGCCGTCGGGGGATCCGTGCCCGCCGAGCCGTGGGGCGTCCGCGCTTGCCCGGCCGCGTTGCGTTCTCGCGGCTTGCTGTGGTCCGCGTGCCAGCTCAGCCGGCGCTGGATGTGGACGGCTCGGCGACGCCCGAGACCTGACCGCCGCCGCCGCTCCCGGTGGCAGGCTGCGGCTTGATGAGCAGGCAGCTGATGGCTGCGGCGAACAAGAACAGGATCGGTACCAGAATGGTCGGCCGCATTGCCTCGACGAACCCGTGCGTGAAGATCTGGCCCGGCAGGCCTGAGGTACGCGCTCCCGAGCCCACCTCGAGGCCACCCTTCGCGGCTGACTGGAATCCAGCGACGAGCCTGTCGCGGGATGTCGCTGGCAGGGCCGCGCCGAGTTGCTGCACCTGGGTTGTGAACCCGGCTATCAGACGGTTCTGGAGCAGTGCGCCAACGCCCGCCGTGCCGATGACGGTGCCGACCTGACGGGTCGTGTTGAAGACGCCCGAGGCGGCTCCGGCCATGATCGGGTTGACGTTCCGCATCGCCACCGTGGTCATCGGCGCGAACGTGCACCCGATGCCGATGCCCGCGACGGCCTGAGGAGCGAGGAAGTCATACCAGGCGGAGGAGGGCTGCGCGATCAGCGCAATCGTTCCCATCCCTCCTGCGAACAACAGCAGCCCGACCATCAGGATGTACTTGCCGCCGATCCGGTCTGACATGCGCCCGGCGACGGGCGCTACGAACATCGAGACCAGTGACGCTGGTGCCATGGTCAGTCCCGCCTTCAGCGCCGAGAAGCCGAGGACCGACTGCAGGTAGATGGAAAACGGCAGGAAAATCCCCAGCATGCCGATCGCGATGAAGCCAGCGACCAGGTTCATCAGCGCGTAGTTCCTGTCCTTGAACAGGGAGAACGGCACGAGCGGCTCGCCGTCCTGCCGCCGGGCCTGGAAGAACAGGAACAAGCCGAGCAGGACGAAGCCGACGCCGAGCAGCAGCGGGATCGAGATGAACGAGGTGATCGTGCTCCAGTTGTACTTCTGTCCCTCGACCAGCGCGTAACAGATCGCGAGCAGGGAAAGGCTCGCCAGAACGACGCCGGCGACGTCGAAGCTGTGCCTTCGGCCGGTGCGGAGGTCCGGGATCAGGACCAGGGTCAGCACCAGCACGACCGCGCCGATGGGCACGTTGATAAAGAAGATGTAGCGCCAGTCGAACGCCGTAACGAGGAGGCCACCCAAAGTAGGGCCGGCGATTGTCGCGACGCCCGCCACAGCGCCCCAGACGCCGAACGCCGCTCCCCGGCGTTCCGGCGGGAACACCATGGTGAGGATAGCCAGCGTCTGCGGCATCAGCAGGGCGGCGCCCAGGCCCTGGACTGCGCGGAACCCGATGAGGAAGCCGGGGGACGGTGAGAGGCCGCAGGCCGCCGAGGCCAGCGTGAACACCGCAATCCCGGCGAAGAACATCTTGCGCTGGCCGAACAGGTCTCCGAGGCGCCCGCACGTGATGAGCAGCACGGCCAGCACGAGCGCGTAGGCGTTGATGACCCACAGGATGTCGTCGAGCGAGGCGTTCAGCTTCGAGATCATGTTGGGGATCGCGATGTTGACGATCGTCAGGTCGAGCAGGGTCATGAAGAACCCGAGCGAGACCACCAGCAGGATCGCCCAGGGATTCCCGCGGTGCTTCGACTCCGTTGCCACTGCCGCCATTGCTGTCCTCCCCTGTGAGCTGGCACGGCCAGCCCGGCGCGCCGTCAGCCGGCGGCCCCGATGAGCTGCCTGCGGCAAACGCTACGGCACGCTGCTGACATTTAGATATCCAGATAGCGCGCGAATAGGTTTTTGGTAATTCAGCCGGGCGCGCTTAACCGGCTGCCTATCCAGACACCGAGGCGCACAGACACCGAGGCGCACAGACACCGAGGGCGCACAGACACCGAGGCGCACAGACACCGAAGCGCACAGACACCGAGACACCCGGACGCCGCGGCACTGACACGGCCTCCGCGCCAGCCCGAACCCCGGTCGGTGCTGCGCGCGGCGGCGAAGTATGCTCCGGCCATGAAAATTAACGGCACTGCTGCAATCGTGTCCGGCGGAGCGAGCGGCCTCGGCGAGGCGACGGTCCGCGAGCTCGCTGCAGCCGGTAGCAAGGTCGTCGTCGCTGACCTGAACTCCGAGCGCGGCAAGGCGCTGGCTGATGAAGTCGGCGGGATTTTCACCCAGACCGATGTCAGCGACGCCGAGTCCGTGCGAGCGGCCGTAGCGGTGGCGGCGTCGGCTGGTGCGCCGCTGCGATTCGTGATCAGCTGCGCCGGCATCGGCTGGGCACAGCGGACCGTGGGCCGCGACGGCGAGCCACACGACCGGGCCGCGTTCGGCAAGGTCATCGACGTCAACCTCATCGGCACCTTCAATCTGATGAGCATCGGTGCAGCCGCGGTAGCCAAGACGCCGCCTGCTGATGACGATGGCGCCCGCGGGGTAGTGGTCAACACCGCCTCGATCGCCGGCCTGGAGGGCCAGACCGGCCAGCTCGCGTACTCGGCGTCCAAGGGCGGCATTATCGGCATGACCGTCCCCGCTGCGAGGGACCTGGCGGCTATCGGAGTGCGGGTGAACACGATCTGCCCCGGCATCATCGACACGCCGATCTACGGCAGTGGCCCGGCGAGCGAGGAGTTCAAGGCCAAGCTCGCCGCGCCGGTGGTCTTCCCGAAGCGGATGGGCACAGCAGCCGAGTTCGCGCACCTGGTGCGCATGCTGGTCGAGAACGACTACATGAACGCCGAGGTCATCCGGTTCGACGGTGGTATTCGATTCCAGCCAAAGTAATGTCAGCCGGCCGCCATTGATGACTCTAGGCCTTGTGCTGTGAAAGCAGCACAAGATTTCCGCCGAGCTCTGGCGGCCAGCCCAGGCTGGCCCTGCCAGCCCGCCCCCGACCTGCTCAGACGTGAGGAACTCCGGAGACTATGTCTGAAGAAGTCTTGACCGAGGCCAGCGACGGCGTTGCGGTAATCACTATCAGCCGGCCGGAGGCCAGGAACGCGGTCAACGGTGCCGTAGCCCGTGGTATCGCCGCCGCTCTCGCGGAATTCGACGCGAATTCCGATGTCCGTGTACTGATCTTGACCGGAGCCGGCGCGACCTTCAGCGCCGGGATGGACCTCAAGGGATTCCTGTCAGGCGATTCCCCGAGCGTCGAGGACCGAGGCTTCGGCGGCATCGTCGAGCGACCGCCAGTCAAGCCGATCATCGCGGCGGTTGAAGGCTACGCACTTGCTGGCGGCTTCGAGCTCGCTCTCGCCTGCGACCTGGTCGTGGCCAGCGAGGAAGCTAAGTTCGGCCTGCCTGAGGTCAGGCGGGGACTAGTCGCGGGAGCAGGTGGCCTGCTCCGGCTGCCGAAGCGCATCCCTTACCACCTGGCTATGGAGATTGCCCTCACCGGCGAGCACTTCCCGGCGGCACGGCTGCACCAGGCTGGCCTGGTCAACTCTCTCGTGCCGGCTGGCCAGGCACTGAGCGCCGCGAAGGAACTCGCAGCCCGGATCGCTCTCGGCGGCCCGCTCGCCCTGATGGCGACCAAGCGGGTGATCGCCGAATCGGCCGACTGGCCCGCCGCCGAGGCATTCCGTCGCCAGGGCGAGATCATCATGCCGGTGTTCACGTCGGTTGACGCACGGGAAGGCGCGCTGGCGTTCGCAGAGAAGCGACCGCCCGTCTGGCGGGGCGAGTAAACAAACAACAGCGGGAACGCGCGCCCGCGTTTCGCGGATCACCGACCGGCCCGGCATTCCAGGCGCGACAATGCCCCGCGACTGCTGAGGGGAAGGCAGCCACGGGGCATTGCCGGTGTTGCTGCGCGGGCAGGGATGCGCAGCCGGCGTTACGCCTGCGAGTTACGTCGGTTCGGCCAACTGCAGCGGTCGGCTCAGGATGCCTTCGCAAGCTCGCGCGGCGCGTGGTTCAGCAGTCGCTGGCGGAGTTTGCCACGCCCGCGGTGCAGCCGGGACATCACCGTCCCGATCGGCGTACCTGTCATCTCGGCGATCTCGCGGTACGCGTAGCCCTCGATGTCGGCGAGATAGATGGCCACCCGGAACTCAACCGGCAACTCGCGCAAGGCCTGCAAGATTTCCGAGTTAGCAAGGCGCTCGAGCACCTCGGCCTCGGCTGACCGGACCGGCGGCATGAGCGGATCATTGCTGGTCTGCCAGTCCTCCTGGAAGTCCACGCCAAGATCTTGAATCGGCTCGCGGCGCTTCTTCCGGTAACCGTTAATGAACGTGTTGGACAGGATCCGGTGCAGCCAGGCCCGCAGGTTAGTGCCCGGCTTGAACTGGTGGAAGGCTGCGTAGGCCTTGGCAACCGTCTCCTGAACCAGGTCTTCGGCGTCGCTCGGGTTCCTCGTCATGCGAAGCGCAGCCGGGTAGAGCCGGTCCATGATCGGGACCACATCACGCTCGAATCGCGCATCGCGATCCATGTGCTGCGCTACCGGCGTCAGATCGACAGTCTGAGGCACTATCCGCTCCGCTCCCCTCGGTGAAGTGACACTGCTATGACGCAGCCAGGGAGCAAACAGATGCGTGATCTAGGTAACAGGGTGATTACGAAGCGTTATCAGCGCCGATGTCCGTTTTATCTCGGTCAAGCGCCATGTGATGTCAAATCCAGCTGTGGAACCACATCCGGGACAGCCAGGATGAGTACGGAATGACCTCGGCTGTCAGGATCGGGTAGATGTAGGCAAGATTGAGT
>Ga0335075_10005330_pt1 | contig 19991 bp, 16 predicted proteins | sample Lox_Sample_24_FD_206723 | JGI IMG/M metagenome (GOLD analysis project Ga0335075, IMG submission 206723) | Soil microbial communities from Loxahatchee National Wildlife Refuge, Florida, United States - Lox_Sample_2.4 | ecosystem: Environmental > Terrestrial > Soil > Wetlands | place: USA...
TCTATACCCGCCCCCCCCCCCCCGGGACATCCCCCCACCCCCCCTCGCCGGCGGGGCGGGGGCGGGGGGGGGGCCCCGCCCCCCCCCCCCCCCCCCCCGCCGCCGCGCGGCGCCCGCCCCCGGGCGGGGCCGCGATTCCGCGCGCGAGGGGCAGCCGCACGACCCCGATCGGTCGATGACGCGCTACATCGTGCGCAGGCTGCTGTGGGGCGTCGTGCTGCTGGTCGTCGTGCTCGCGCTGCTGTTCGTGCTGTTCCGCGTCCTGCCGACGGCCGACCCCGCCAAGCTGAGGGCGGGGCGGCTGCAGAGCCCGAAGATCATCGCCGAGATCCGCCACGACCTCGGCCTCGACAAACCTCTGCCCGTGCAGTTCTGGATCTACCTGAAGGGGATCTTCCTGCACTTCAACCTCGGCTACAGCTACTACTCGAACGCGCCCGTCAAGGAACTGATCTTCAACCGCCTGCCGGCGACGATCTCGCTCGTCTTCGGCGGCGCGGTGATCTGGCTGGTGTCAGGGCTGTCGGTGGGGATCATCTCCGCGCGGCGCGCCGGCTCGAAGCTCGACCGCGCGAGCATGGGGACCGCGCTCGTGCTCGTCTCGGCGCCCGAATACTGGCTCGGCCTGCTGATGCTGTTCTTCTTCGCCTCGGACATCGGCAAAGTCCGCATCTTCCCGGGCGCCGGCAGCTACGTGGGGCTGACCGCCGAGCCGGTCAAATGGTTCACCTCCCTGATCATGCCGTGGCTCGTGGTCGCGGCCGGCACCGCGGCGATCTATGCGCGCCTGATCCGCGGCAGCCTGATCGAGACGATGGGCGAGGACTACATCCGCACGGCGCGCGCCAAGGGCCTGTCCGAGCGCACCGTCGTCCTGCGCCACGGCCTGCGCTCGGCGATCAACCCGATCGTGACCGTGCTCGGCGTCGACATCGCCGTGCTGCTCGGCAGCTCGGTGCTCGTGGAAACCGTCTTCGACATCCCCGGCATCGGGCGTCTCAACTACGTGGCGATCACGCACGCCGACTTCCCGATCGTGGAGGGCACGGTGCTGTTCGCCGCGATGTTCGTGATCGCCGCGAACATCGTCGTGGACATCGCCTACGCGTTCCTCGATCCGAGGGTCAGGTACACGTGAGCGCGCCGGGCGGCGAGCCGCTTCTGCGCGTGGAGGACCTGCGCGTCGAGTTCCCGACCGAAGACGGCGTGGTGCACGCCGTCGACGGCGTCACCTATCAGGTTCACCGCGCGGGCACGCTCGGGATCGTCGGCGAGTCGGGCTCGGGCAAGACCGTCTGCTCGTTGACGACGCTCGGGCTGACGCGCCCGCAGGGCGCGCGCGTGTCCGGGCAGATCGTGTTCGAGGGCAGGGACCTGGTGACGCTCTCCGACGAGCAGATGCGCGCGATCCGCGGCAACGAGATCGCGATGATCTTCCAGGACCCGCTGTCCTCGCTGCACCCCCTGTTCCGCGTCGGCAGCCAGCTGATCGAGGCGATCCGCGCCCACCGCGACGTCTCCAAGACGGCGGCGCGCGAGCGCGCGATCGAGCTGCTCGGGCTGGTAGGCATCCCCGATCCGAGGCGGCGCGTCGATGAATACCCACACGAGTTCTCCGGCGGCATGCGCCAGCGCGCGATGATCGCGATGGCGCTCGCCAACGATCCGAAGCTGCTGATCGCCGACGAGCCGACGACGGCGCTCGACGTGACCGTGCAGGCGCAGATCCTCGCGCTGCTGGCGCGCCTGCAGCGCGAGCTGGGGATGGCGATCGTGATCATCACCCACGACCTCGGCGTGGTCGCGGAGATGGCCGACGACATCGCGGTGATGTATGCCGGCCGGATCGTCGAGACAGCCTCTGCGAGGCTGCTGTTCGACGGCCCCGAGCACCCCTACACGTGGGGCCTTTTGAAGTCCATCCCCCGCTTGTCGGGCGGACGCGAGGAGGAGCTGGTGCCGATCCCGGGCACGCCGCCGAGCCTGATCCGCAGGCCCTCGGGCTGCCACTTCCATCCACGCTGCCCTTACGCGCAGCCCGCCCACGCGCGGATCGATCCACAGCTCGAGGCGATAGCCGACCAGCCGTCGCACCACGTCGCGTGTCTGCTCGACGGCGACACGCGCCGGCGCGTGTGGGCGCAGCTGCGCAAGGGCGCCACGCCCGAGCAGGCTCGCACGAGCGCGGGACTGGCCGCCCCCGATCTCGCGGCCGCCCGAGCGAAAGCGTCGGCATGAGCACGACCGAGCCGCTGGTGCGGGTGCGCGGGCTCGTCAAGCACTTCCCGATCCGCCGGGGAGTGATCTTCCAGCGAAGGATCGGCGCCGTGCGCGCGGTCGACGGGGTCGACTTCGAGGTCCGCCGCAGCGAGACGCTCGGCCTGGTGGGCGAGACGGGCTGCGGCAAGAGCACGACGGCGCGACTGATCACGCGCCTGCTCGAGCCCACCTCCGGCGGGATCGACTTCGACGGACGGGACATCTCGCACCTGAAGCGCGCCGCGCTGAAGGCGGTCAGGCGCGAAGTGCAGATGATCTTCCAGGACCCCTATTCGTCGCTGAACCCGCGCAAGACGATCGGCTCGGCGATCGGCGACCCGTTCGCGATCCACGGCCTGTTGAAGGGCAGGGCAGAGCGCAAACGGGAGGTCCAGCGCCTGATGGAGACGGTGGGCCTGAACCCGGAGCACTACAACCGCTACCCGCACGAGTTCTCCGGCGGCCAGCGCCAGCGCATCGGCGTGGCGCGCGCGCTGGCGCTCGAGCCGAAGCTGCTGATCGCCGACGAGCCGGTCTCCGCGCTGGACGTGTCGATCCAGGCGCAGGTCCTCAACCTGCTGCGCGACCTGCAGCGGCGACTCGGGCTGACGATCGTTTTCATCGCCCACGACCTTTCGGTGGTGCGCCACATGTGCGACCGCGTGGCCGTGATGTACCTGGGCAAGATCGTGGAGATCGGCGCCGGCGAGGACCTCTACAGGTTCCCCCGCCACCCCTACACGGGCGCGCTGCTGGCCGCGGTGCCGCAGGCGGACCCCGCCCGTCATGGCGAGCAGCGGCGCGTCCTCGGCGGCGACGTGCCGAGCCCGGCCTACCCTCCAGCGGCCTGCCGCTTCCACACCCGCTGCCCGAAGGCGCAGGCGCTGTGCTCGCAGCAGGAGCCGCAGCTCGAGGACAAGGGCTCGGGGACGCTGGTCGCCTGCCACTACCCGCTGAGCCCTGAGGAGGTCGAGCAGATGGGCGTACGATCTGCGCGATGAGCGCTGAGAGCACAGGCTCCGCATCGTCCCTGCAGGGGGAGGCCGAGGAGCTGCTCGCGGGCCTGATCCGCTTCAACACCGTCAACCCCCCGGGCAACGAGCGCGCCGCGCAGGAATACCTGGCCGACCACCTCCAGGCGGCGGGCTTCCACTGCGAGCTGCTGGGCGCCGAGCCCGAGCGCCCGAACCTGGTCGCGCGGCTGCCGGCGGGCAGCGGCGCGCAGGGCGGGCCCACGCTGTGCTACCTCGGGCACGTCGACACCGTGCTCGCGAACCCCGCCGAGTGGACGCACGACCCGTGGTCCGGCGACCTCGACGAGGGCTTCCTGTGGGGCAGGGGCGCGCTGGACATGAAGTCGCAGGTGGCGGCGGAGATCGCGGCGGCGGCCTCGCTGGCGCGCTCGGGTTGGCGTCCGGCGCGCGGCGAGCTGCTGGTCGTGGCGGTGGTGGACGAGGAGACCGGCGGGTCGCTGGGGGCGGAATGGATCACGAAGAACCACCCCGAGAAGGTGCGCTGCGACCTGCTCGTCAACGAGGGTGGCGGCGCGGTGTTCGAGTACCGCGGGAAACGCTGCTACGGGGTGTGCTGCGCGGAGAAGGGAGTCTTCCGCTTCACGCTCGCCACCGAGGGAGTGGCTGGGCACGCGTCGATGCCGGGCATGGGCGACAACGCGCTGCTGAAGATGGGCCCGGTGCTCGACCGCTTCGCCGCGCGCCAGCCGTCGTACAGGGTGACCGAGGAGCCGCGCGCGTTCCTGCGCGCGATCGGCGAGGATCCCAAGGACGCGCCGGAGGCGATCGCGCGGCTGCGCGCCGCCGACCCGCGCCTGGCGATCATGTTCGAGCCGATGCTCGGCGTGACGTTCACGCCCACGCGCATCGCCGCGTCGGAGAAGATCAACGTGATCCCCAGCCGCGCGGAGCTGAAGGTCGACTGTCGCGTGCCCCCGGGGCTGGGCGAGGAGGAGGTGCGCGCCGGCATCGCCGAAGTCCTCGGCGAGGAACCCGGCGCGAGCTGGCGGATCGAGTTCAGCGAGCGCGTGGTAGGCAACCGCTCGTCGATCGACACGCCGCTGATGGACGCGATCTCCACCTGGGTCGCCGAGCGCGATCCGGGCGCTCTGCTCGTGCCGGTGGTGCTCCCGGGCTTCACCGACTCGCGTCACTTTCGCGAGGCGTTCCCGGAGTGCGTCGCGTACGGGTTCTTTCCCCAGCGCCACCAGTCGCTGATGCACACGGCTCCCCTGATCCACGGCGCGGACGAGCGCATCGACGTGCGCGACCTGGCGTTCGCGAGCGAGCTGTTCGCCGATCTCGCCACGCGCATCCTGGGCTGAGGACGCGGCTCCCGCGCACGCGCGCTTGCGCGCCCTCGACAACTGGCTTGACAACCCGCATAATGGGCACGTGCCATGGATGGTGGACTCGCCGGAGGGAGTCGAGAGGTGAGCGCGCAGCGCGCGTCCACGCAGGCGGCTGCGGCCACGACCTCCGGTCACGCGCCGCGCGCGGCGCCGAAGGCCGGCGCTTCGGCCGCATCGCACGCCGGCGCCGCCCACGCGGCGGCCGGCACGGTCGCGCACCACGCGCCGGTCGTGAACACGGTGCCCGTGCACCTGGCCGAACACGCTTCGCTGGCCACCGAAGTCCGGGAATTCGCCACCAACTGGGAGCCGGTCATCTTCATCCTGTTCTTCGCCGTCCTCATCCTCGTGATGTGGCGCACGCTGAAGGTGATGCCGCGGATCAAGCCGCAGCAGATAAAGCCGGCCTCCGGCCAGTCGGTCAACTTCAACGACATCGCCGGCGTGGACGACGCCAAGGGCGAGCTGCAGGAGATCGTGGAGTTCCTGCGCGACCCCAAGTCCTTTCACGCGCTCGGGGCGAAGGTGCCGAAGGGCATCCTCCTGCACGGCCCGCCGGGCACCGGCAAGACGATGCTGGCGAAGGCCGTCGCCAAGGAGTCCGGCGCGCAGTTCTTCGCGCAGTCCGCGGCGTCGTTCGTGGAGATGTTCGCGGGCCTCGGCGCCGCCCGCATCCGGCGGCTGTTCGCGGTCGCGCGCAAGCACGAGCCGGCGATCATCTTCATCGACGAGCTGGACGCGGTCGGCGGCCGCCGCGGGGCCGACATCTCCGGCGAGAAGGACCAGACGCTCAACCAGCTGCTGGTGGAGATGGACGGCTTCTCCTCCAGCGGGCGCGTGGTCGTGATCGCCGCGTCCAACCTGCTGGAGAAGCTCGACCCGGCGCTGCTGCGCCCGGGCCGCTTCGACCGGCAGGTGTTCGTCGCGCCGCCCGACGTCAACGGGCGCACGGGCGTGCTCGAAGTGCACACCCGCAACAAGCCCATGCAGGGCGTCGACCTCTCGCTGGTGGCCCAGCAGACGAGCGGCCTGACGGGAGCGGACCTGGCGAACATCTGCAACGAGGCGGCAATCTTCGCGGCGCGGCGCAACGCGCGCTCGATCACCATGGGCGACTTCGACTCCGCGCTCGAGCGCGTGATCGCGGGCGTGCAGTCCAAGCGCGTGTTGAACGAGCACGAGAAGCGCGTGGTCGCCTACCACGAGGCCGGCCACGCCCTCTGCGGCGAGCTGCTGCCGTCCGTCGACCGCGTGCACAAGATCTCGATCGTCCCGCGCGGGCGCGCGCTCGGCTTCACGCTGAACCTGCCCGCCGAGGACCGCTACCTGAAGACGCGCGAGGAGCTGCTCGACTACATGACCGTGCTGATGGGCGGCCGCGTGGCCGAGCAGATCGTGTTCGGCGCCATCACCACCGGCGCCTCCGACGACCTCAAGCGCGTGGCCGACATCTCGCACTCGATGGTGCACGACTACGCGATGGGCAACGCCGGCGTCGGGCGCTCCCCCGACGGCGACGTGCGCCTGTCCGAGCGCACGCTGCGCATCCGCGACGAGGAGCGCCAGGACCTGATCGAGGAGGCCAGGCGCGCGGCGCAGAGGCTGATCGTCGCCCACCGCAGCCACCTCGACGCGCTCGCCCGCGAGCTGCTCGAGCACGAGGTCCTGGAGCGCGACGCGATCGAGAGGATCATGGAGGGGGTGCCGCGCATGCAGCGCACACCCGGCTCGGGGCTGCGCGTGGTCGCCGCGGCCAAGCCGCACGAGCCGCCGCTATAGACTGCCGCGCGTGTTCAGCCGCATCGACCACGTGGGCGTCGCCGTCGAGCAGATCGAGCCGGCGCTCTCGCTCTACCGCGACAGCTTCGAGCTGAAGGTCGCCCACCGCGAGGTGGTGGAGGAGCAGGGCGTGGAGGCGGTGCTGCTGGACGTCGGAGAGAACCACGTCGAGCTGCTCGCGCCGCTCGCCGCCGACACGCCCGTGGGCAAGTTCCTCGCCAAGCAGGGACCGGGCCTGCACCACGTCGCCTACCAGGTCCTCGACATCGACGCCACGCTGCAAGCCCTGTCGCGGTCGGGCATGCGCATGATCGACGAGCGGCCACGAACGGGCATCCGCGGCTCGCGCGTGGCGTTCGTGCACCCGCGCGCGACCGGCGGCGTGCTGACCGAGATCGTGCAGCCTGCGAGCGGCCAGGAGGGACACGGATGACGACCGGCTCGCGACGGATCAGCATCGGCTTTCACGGCGGCCAGGTGCTCGCGCTGCGCGTCGGCGACGAGGAGCTGGCGACCCTCAACAAGGCGCTCGGGGGCAGCGGCTGGCACGACGTGGAGGGCGAGGACGGGCCGGTGCGCATCGACCTGGCGAAGGTCGTGTACGTGAGCGCCGACAGGGACGAGTCGCGCGTCGGGTTCGGCTAGGCGGCCGCCCGGCCGCGCGACCCGGACGCCGTGTCGTCGAATGCGATGAGCCTCGACGAGCGGCTGCTGCGCGTGGCGCGCACGCGCGGGCACAGCCCCACGGCCGATCGCGCGGTCGCGCGCTTCTCGCGCCTCGGGGAGCACGGCGCGGTGTGGCTGGCGATCGGCCTGGCGGGCATGGCGCTGGACGGCGGCCGGCGCGATCGCTGGTGGCGCATGACGAGGACCGTGGCGGGCACCTACGGGCTGAACACCGCCGTCAAGCTGCTCGTGCGCCGGCCCCGCCCCGAGCTGGCGGGCCTGCCGGCGCTGACGAGCACCCCCACGCGCCTGAGCTTCCCCAGCGCGCACGCGTCCACGTCGTTCGCCGCCGCCGGGCTCTATCGCCGGCTGGGGCTGCCGGCGGCGCCGCTGTACGCGCTCGCCTGCGCGCTCGCGCTGTCGCGGCTGTACCTCGGCGTGCACTATCCCTCCGACGTGCTCGCCGGCGCGCTGCTCGGCGGGGCCGTGTCGGCGAGCGTGGCGATCGCCCACCCGCTGCCATGAGCACGCGCATCGGCATCGTCGGCATGCCCAACGCGGGCAAGTCCTCGCTGTTCAACGCGCTCACCAAAGCGGGCGCGGAGGCGGCCAACTACCCGTTCACGACGATCGAGCCAAACGTGGCGGTGGTGCCGGTGCGCGACGAGCGCCTGGAGCAGGTCGCGCGGACGGTGGGCGCCTCGCAGGTCGTGTGGGACACGATCGACTTCCACGACATCGCCGGCCTGGTCGCGGGGGCGCACCGGGGCGAGGGCCTTGGGAACCGCTTCCTGGCCAACATCCGCGAGACGGACGCGATCGTGCACGTCGTGCGCGCGCACAACGACGACAGCGTCGTGCACCCCGAGGGCCGCGTCGATCCGCTGGCGGACGTCGAGACGATCGAGACGGAGCTGATCATGGCCGACCTCGAGCAGGCCGAGCGGCGCCTGGAGCGGGTGGCGAGGCAGGCCCGCAGCGGCGAGCGCGGGGCGCTCGCCGAGGAGGGCTTCCTGGGGGCGGTGGTCGACGCCCTGTCCGCCGGTCGCCCCGCGCGAGGGGTGCCGGTGCCGGAGGAGGCGCCCAATGCGGCGCGCGACCTCGGCTCGCTGACGGCCAAGCCGGTGCTGTTCGTGGCGAACGTGGACGAGGGCTCCGAGGACGTGCCGCCGGCGATCGCACAGCACGCCGCCGCACAGGGCGCGCGCGCGGTGGCCGTGTCCTCGCGCATCGAGGCGGAGCTGGCGGAGCTGGAGGACGAGGACGCCACTGCGATGCGCGAAGAGCTGTATTCCCGTCCTCCCGGCGACTCCGGCCTGCAACTGGTCGTGCGCGAGGCCTTTGCGCTGCTCGAGCTGATCGCGTTCTTCACGGCCGGCGAGGCCAAGCCCGCGCAGTCCTGGCACCTGCGAAAAGGGCTCACCGCGTGGCACGCAGCCGGCGAGATCCACTCGGACATCCAGAAGGGCTTCGTGCGCGCCGAAGTGATCGGCTGGCGCGAGCTGGTGGACGCGGGCGGCTATGCGGGCGCGCGCGAACGCGGCACGCTGCGCCTGGAGGGTCGCGACTACGCGATGGCCGACGGCGACGTGATCACCGTCAAGTTCACGCCCTAGCCAGCTGCGCCAGCCGCTCGGCCAGGCGGCGCATGCCGTATTCGCGCGCCACCTGCGCGCCGCCGTCGAAGTCCGTGCCGCGGTCGCGGGGCCGCTCGACCTCGATTCGTTGCAGCGTCGCCACCCGCTTGAACGTGCGCAGCAGCTCCGCGTTCTCGCGCAACGCCGCCGCCGTGCGCGGGCGCATGCCGGACGCGGGCGCATCGGCCGCCTCCAGCGCTGCCTCCAGCGAGCTGTGCGCGCGCAGCAGCTCGGCGGCCGTCTTGGCGCCGACGCCCGGCGCGCCGGGCAGGCCGTCGGAGGGGTCGCCGCGCAGCGCGATCAGGTCGGGCACCTGCGCCGGCTCCACGCCGTAGCGCTCGCGCACCTGCTCGGGCCCGAGCTGGGCCTGCTCGCCCCCCTTGCGCAGCTCCAGCACGCTCACGCGCTCGTTCACGGCCGCGTACAGGTCGCGGTCGCCGGTCAGCAGCAGCGCGGCCCCACGGTGCTCGTCCTCCTCGCGCGCGAACGAGAACATCACGTCGTCCGCCTCCAGACGCTCGCTCGTCGCGAACGTCCAGCCGAGGCCTTCGAGCAGCGCCGGCGCCCGCTGCCACTGCCTCGCAAGCCCGTCCGGCATGGGGTCGCGGTGGGCGTGATAGGCCGGGTACAGCGCCACGCGATAGCCCGCCTGCTCGGCGCCCATGCACGCCACCACGCCGCGCACGGGCGCGCGGGCGTCGTCATGCGCGCGCGCCTCGCAAACCGACAGGATCGCGTTGACCGTGCCCAGCAGCGCGTTCACCGGCTGGCCGTCGGCACCGGCGATCGACTTCGGCAGGGCGAAGAACGAGCGGTACAGCAGCCACGGCACGTCGACGATCAGCAGCGGCGGGGGCACCGCCGCAGCGTACGCGCCGGCGCTGCTATCCGGCCTGCGCGCCGCCTGTGGCGCTCGTGGAGGCGCTCGTCGCCGGCGCCTGCGCGCCGCCCTGCGCCATCGTCGCGGCGGCCGGCGCGCTCGCCGGCGGCTGGGCTTCGGGCGCCGGCGGCGTGAACGGCGGCTGCCCGCTGAGGTCCGGCTCGCGCGTGACGCCCGTGCCGCTCTGCACGCTGAAGTACGCCCACGCGCTCTGCAGCCCGAGCCGCGCCTCGAGCGCCGGCCCGCTGACGGCGCTGTCCCCGCGGGACCCCAGGACCTCTGCGCTGACGATCCGCGGCGAGACCCCGCGCCTGAGCACCTCGATCCCCAGCAGCGAGCCCTTGACCAGCCCGCGCAGGCGCGCGCCGGCGGTCGCGAAACTCATCCGCAGCTTCCAGCCGGAGGACGTGCCTTCGTAGGCGTCGGGCACCCCGCGCAGCCACGGCTCGGGGGTGGCGCCCGGGAAAGAGTTCTCGTCGTCCTCGGTCATGCCGCCGGAGCTTGCGAAGTAGTACGTCGTCACCGGCTGGCCGTCGTAGGTGACGACCTGCCCCGCCGTGGCCGACACCGCGGCGTTCGTCGCGGCCGTTTCGGCGGCCGCGCCGCGGTAGACCTGCGAGCGCGTGTCCGAGTACACGTCGAAGCGCGATCCACCCGCGTGGGCGGTCAGCGCGTAGGTGCGGCTGGCGATCGCCTGCGCCTCCAGCGCGGCCATCGGCCAGCTCGCGGGCATCTCCGCGGAGACCACGCCGCGGACGTAGCGTTCCAGCGGCACCGCCACCACCTTCGAGCCCTCCAGCACCTTCACGACGGCGCTCGCAGGCGCGCGCCCGAGCGCGGTGCCCGAGTAGTAGTGCGCGAGGATCTGCGCGTAGCTCCAGCCGTGCTCGGCGTAGCCGAGCGCGCCGTCCTGGCTCATGCCCACGCCGTGACCGTCGCCGGCGCCTTCCACGATCAGCGTCGAGGCGGCTGCGTTCGACGCTGCCGGCGCCAGCGCGGCGATCGCGCACGCGAGCAGCGTCATGGCCGAGCGTCCCATGGGCCACCCTTCGGACGCTCGCCGCGGTTGCATGAGCGATGCACGCTCGCTTACGCCTCACGCCGACAGCTCTCGTTTCGGCGCTCGCACGCGGTGGTAGCTTGAGGGCGTGAGCACCGTCGGGGACGCCACGCTGTCAGAGCCCGAGCGGGCGCTCCTCGCGCGCGTGCCCACGCAGCTGTACGTGGGCGGACGCTGGCGCGCTGCCGGCGGCGGCGGCACGCTCCCGGTGGAGGACCCTGCCACGACGCAGGAGCTGGCGCGCGTCGCTGACGCCACCGCCGAGGACGCGCTCGAAGCGCTCGCCGCCGCCGCGGGGGCGCAGGCCGAGTGGGGAGCGCACCCCCCGCGCGAGCGCGGCGAGATCCTGCGCCGCGCCTACGAGGCGATCACCGCGCGCAGCGACGAGCTGGCGCTGCTGATGACGCTGGAGATGGGCAAGGCGCTGGCTGAGTCGCGCGCGGAGATCGCGTATGCGGCGGAGTTCTTCCGCTGGTTCGCCGAGGAGGCCGTGCGCATCCACGGGCGCTACATGGTCAACACCACCGGCAAGGGCCGCATCCTCACGATGCGCCAGCCGGTGGGGCCGTGCGTGTTCGTGACGCCGTGGAACTTCCCGATGGCGATGGGCACGCGCAAGATCGCCCCGGCGATCGCGGCGGGCTGCACGATGGTGGTCAAGCCGGCCAAGCAAACGCCGCTGTCGATGCTCGCGCTCACCCAGATCCTCGAGGACGCCGGCCTGCCCGCGGGCGTGCTCAACGTGATCACCGCGCACAGCGCCGGCGAGGTGATCACGCCGCTGCTGGAGGACCCGCGCGCGCGCAAGCTGTCCTTCACGGGGTCCACCGAGGTCGGGCGCACGCTGATCGAGCAGTCCGCCAAGCAGGTCCTGCGCGTGTCGATGGAGCTGGGCGGCAACGCCCCGTTCCTCGTGTTCGACGACGCCGACCTCGACGCGGCCGTCGAGGGGGCGATGCTCGCGAAGATGCGCAATGTGGGCGAGGCGTGCACGGCCGCCAACCGCTTTCACGTGCACGAGTCGCTCGCCGAGGAGTTCTCCCGGCGCATGGCCGAGCGCATGGGGGCGCTCAAGGTCGGCCGCGGCACCGATCCCGACGTGGACGTGGGCCCGCTGATCGACGAGGACCAGCGCAGCAAGGTGGCGGAGCTGGTGGACGACGCCACCGCCCGCGGGGCGCGTGTGCTGCTCGGCGGGGCTCCCGCGGGCGGCCGCGGCTACTTCTTCCAACCGACCGTGCTGGCGGGCGTCCCCGACGACGCGCGGCTGCTGCGCGAGGAGATCTTCGGCCCGGTGGCGCCGATCGCGACGTTCACGACCGAGGAGCAGGCGCTGGAAGCGGCCAACCGCACCGAGTACGGCCTGGTGGCATACGTGTACACGCGCGACCTGAACCGGGCGCTGCGCGTGTGCGAGGGCATCGAGACGGGCATGGTGGGGCTCAACCAGGGCGTCGTCTCCAACCCCGCCGCCCCGTTCGGGGGCGTCAAGCAATCGGGGTTCGGCCGCGAGGGCGGGTTCGAGGGGATCGGCGAGTACCTGGAGACGAAGTACGTGGCCGTCGCGCTGTGAGGCTAGGCCCGGCGTGGACCGGGACCGGCGCGGACGATCATCTGACCATATAAAACGTCTTTTATCTTAAAAGGCACTTGTCAGCGGTGTACGGCATGCGTATTGTTGGCACCTGCCCGGGGTGCAGTGCCTCGCCGGCAGGGATGCTGACGCATCGCCACAGACGAGCTTCGAGGGAGGCAGAGCTTTCGATATGTCTCATAAGGCCCGTAGACTCACGGCGCTCGCCGCTGCCGCCGCGGTCATCGGCGCGACCTCGATGCTGGCAGCCTCGGCGTCGGCGATCACGATTCCCTTCACGTTCGACAACTGGGCGGTGTGGGGCTCTCTGACGGACAAGAAGCTGAACGAACCGGTGGTCCTGCCGAAGGGCTCCACGTTCAACGGCACCAGCTTGCTCACGAGCACCGCGACCGAACTGTCCGGCACGGTGACCGGCAGGATCTTCGTGCCGCCGTTCAACACCACGGTGAAGCTCGTCGGCCTCGTGCCGACCGAAGTGGGGGTGACGTTCACACAGGTCGGGCCGGCGGAAGGCACGCTCGCGCAGACCTCGACGGCGAACTGCGCGGGATCGCACTTCGGCGGGCTGTGCGTGACCCTCAGCGTCAACACGCGGGCTGACGTGGGGATAACCGAGACGGGTCTGCTGGGGATCGGCGTCCCCACCGAATGCGAAACCTCAGAACCCGTGGCGTTCTCGCTCAGCTCCACCATGCCGCTCGCCCAGCTGCTCGACGAAGGCCCTGCGTTCAAGGGGACGGTGACGATTCCGAGCATCAAGTGCGGCGGTTTGTCGGGCCTGGCCGTCGGCACGCTGCTGACGGAACTGATGTCCGGTCCGGAAAACCCGTACGCGCTGCACATCGGCCCGAACGAACCGTCCGCCCCGACCGTCGTGACGGGCGCGGCATCGCCCTTGTCCCAGGTCTCCGCGAAGCTGAACGCGACGGTCGACCCCGACGGCGAAGCGGAAACCGGCTGTGATTTCGAATACGGCACCTCGACCTCCTACGGCAGCAGCGCTCCATGCGCGTGGGAACCCGGATCGGGATTCGCGGTGCACGCGTGGGTGGGCGGCCTCGAAGAAGGCGCCACCTACCACTACCGCGTGGTGGCGAGCAACACCCTCGGCACCAGCTACGGACCCGATCAGAGCTTCACCACGCTCAGCGCGTCGCCGCAATACGGTCAGTGCGTCGCGCAGAAGGACGGCAACTACAAGGACGGCAACTGCCAGAGCGTGGCCGAGAAGAAAGGCGTCCCCGACCACAAGGGCTCCTATGAATGGGTGCCCGGACCGAGCCGTGTGTGCGTGCCCAAGAAGAAGGGCGACTACACCAGCTCGAGTTGCACGACCAAAGCGGCAAAGCCCGGCAAGGGCAGCTATGAAAAAGCGCCCGGCTCTTCGTTCACGTCCTCCTCCGAAGCGGTCACGCTGCAGACGCCGGGACTGGACCGCACGGTTTCCTGCTCGTCCAGCGCGGGCGCCGGCGAAGTCACCTCGACGAACACCGGCATCGAGCGCATCACGTTCAGCGGCTGTGAGATGTCCGGCAAGAAGTGCGCAAGCGAAGGCCCCGACGGCACGCCGTCCGGCCGGGCCGGCGTGATCGTCACGAACCTGCTGCGCACGCGGCTGCTCGGACCGGTGGCGGGCGAGGTGTGGACAGACTTCACTAGCGCCGAACACCAGCCGTACCTGGCTGAATTCGCGTGCGAAGGTCCTCGTGTGAGGGTCGCGGGCGCACTCGGCGGGGTGCAGGCCGGGGATGTGAACGTGTCGAGCGCGACGAGCACCACGACGTTCACGGGCGAAGAAGGCGAACAGGCCCTGTCGAGCGAAGTCTCCGAAACGGAAGGCGACAGCTGGCTCGCACCGCAGCCCTCCAGCCTGCTCGCGCTCGCCGGCAACCGCTCTGCATCGGCGATTGAGATCAAACCGTAAGGACTATCGAGGAAGGGGTGCGTTCTCTGATGTCACGCACGCGTCGTGTCGCAGCGCTCGCTGGCGCGCTGGCTGCAGCAGTTGCGTTGTTCGTCGCCACCACGGGGGCGTCGGCGATAACGATTCCGTACACGTTCGACAACTGGGCGGTGTGGGGCTCGTTGACCCCCAAGAAGCTGAACGAACCGATCGTCCTGCCGAAAGGCTCCGCCTTCAACGGCACGGGCGTGCTGACGACGAGCCTGACGGAAGTGTCGGGCACCGTCACCGGCACGATCTCCGTGCCGCCGTTCAACGCACCGCTGAAAGTGCTCGGCATCCCCACGAGCGTCGGCGCGACGTTCACGCAGGTGGGTCCCCTGGAAGGGACGGTCGCGCAGGTCCCGTCCGGCGAGTGCGCCGGCTCGCACTTCGGCGGAGCGTGTGTAACCCTCACCGTCACGAGCAAGGACGAGGTGGGCGTGACCGCGCTGGGGATCCTGGGGATCGACGTCCCCACCCACTGCGAAATCGTCGAACCGGTGACGCTCGCGCTCAAAGACACGCTGCCGCTCGCCGAAATGCTCGACGAGGGCGCGCACTTCACCGGCTCGACCAACATCCCCGACATCAACTGCGGCCTGTCGGGCATTCTCCTGAGCCCTCTGCTCACGACGTTGATGTCTGGGCCTGAAAACAGCTACGACCTGCACATCGGCCCTGCCGAACCGACGACGCCCACCATCGCCGACGAGCAGGCGGCGCCGGTCTCGCAGATCTCCGCGAAGCTGAACGCCACGGTCGACCCCGACGGCGAAGCGGAAGCGGGCTGCGAGTTCGAATACGGCGCCTCCACGTCCTATGGCAGCAGCGTTCCGTGCGCGTGGGAACCCGGATCGGGCTTCTCCGTGCACGCGTGGGCCACGGGCCTGGAAGAAGGCGCGATTTACCATTATCGCGTGGCCGCGACGAACGCGCTCGGCACCAGCTACGGCCCCGACGAGACCTTCACCACGCTGACGGGCTCGCCGGAATATGGCCAGTGCGTGGCGCAGAAGCACAGCAGCTACCAGGACGCCGGCTGCGAACACCTCGCGGAGAAGAAAGGCGTCCCGGACGACAAGGGCTCCTACGAATGGATGGCCGGCCCGAGCCCGACGTGCGTGGCAAAGAAGAAAGGCGACTACACCAACTCGAGCTGCACCGCCAAAGCCGTGCAGCCCGGCAAGGGCAGCTATGAAAAGAAGCCCGGTCCCGGGTTCGCCACGTCCTCGGAAGCGCTCACGCTGCAGGCTCCGGAAATCGCGCGCACGGTGCTCTGCGCGGCGAGCACGGGCGTCGGCGAAGTCACGAGCATGAGCACGAGCGTGGAGCGGATCACGTTCACGGGCTGCGAAAGCGCGGGGAAGAAGTGCACCAGCGAAGGCCCCGACAGCACGCCGTCCGGCAAAGCCGGCGTGATCGTCACGAACCTGTTGCGCAACAGGCTGCTCGGGCCCGTCTCGGGCGGGTTGTTCCCGGGCGCCGTGTGGACGGAGTTCGCCAGCTCCGAACACGCGCCGTACTCCGCGGAATTCGGTTGCGAAGGCCCGCGCCTGCGGACGACGGGATCGCTCGCCGGCGCTCAGGCAGGCGATGTGGGCGTCTCGAGCGTGAGCAGCACGACCGCGTTCAACGTCGAAGAAGGCGAACAGGCGCTGAGCACCGAGGTCTCCGAAAACGGTGGCAAAAGCTGGTCCGCGCCGGCGACCACCACCCTCACGGCAGTGGTGACCGGCACCTCGGCGGCGCCGATCGAGATCAGGCGGTAGGGCGCGCCTGTGCGGCGCGGGGGCTAGGGTATGCGCCGACGATGGCGATTCCACACCAGGCCCCCGCGCCGCCTGCGGCTCCGCGCCGCTCCTCGCGGCTGTCGCTCGCCGCGCGCGATGTCCGCGCGCTCTACCGCAAGCACTTCGAGGACTGTCGCAAGGAGCGCCAGCTGCTCTCGACGACGGGCTTCTTCCTGACGTTCGCGACCGTCCGCGCCATCACCCACGCGATCAGGGCCGAACGCGGGCCGTTCAGGAACATCACCCCGGGCGGGCGCCACATCCACCACATGACGTTCGGCATAACCGGCCTGCTGACGGTCGGCTACCTGTGGCTGCTGGAGATCGGGGTGCGCGAAGACCGGCGATCCTCGCGCCTGACCTCGCTCGCGTACGGCAGCGGCGCGGCGCTGACGCTCGACGAGTTCGCCCTGTGGCTGAACCTGGAAGACGACTACTGGACCAAGCAGGGCCGCGAGAGCATCGACGCGGTCGTGCTGTTCGGATCGCTGCTGGTGATGAGCATCCTCGGCAAAGGCTTCCTGGCGGAGCTGCTCGGCGCTCACGGCGGCACGCCCGCGGGCTGATCGGCAGGCCGCCGGTGCAGCGACGGCCCGGCACCCCGACCCGGCGCAGTCCGGCCGCGAGGCGGCGGCGGCCCGCGCTTGCTGCGCTGGCTCTGGTGTTGGGGCTGGCGCTGGGCGGCTGCGGCTCGTCAGCGAGCGCGGGCAACGGCGTCGCCGGCAAGCCCGCGGGGGCGATCTTCGCGACGGCCAGGTCGGCGGCCGAGCGCGCCGCGACAGTCCACGTTGCAGGCTCAATTCTGGGCGCTGGCAAGCCGATAGCAATCAACATGGAGCTTGTCGCGCACAGGGGCGGCCAGGGGCGGCTGACCCGGGGTGATCTCGAAATCGAGCTGGTCGGCCTCAACGGGGCCGTGTACGCCACCGGCAACGCGGCCTTCTACGAGCGCTACCTCGGCGCCGGCGCCGCGCATGCGCTCAAAGGCACGTGGCTGCGGCAGGCCGGCACGCGCGGGCCGTTGCGATCGCTGGCGCCGCTGACCGGGCTGCCCCAGCTGATCGACCTCGCGCTGGGCGGACACGGCGCGCTCTCGCGGGCGGGAAGCACGCGGATCGACGGGCGCAGCGCGGTCGCGCTCGAGGACCCCGGCGAGGGCGGCACGCTGTACGTCGCCACCACGGGCATTCCCTACCCGCTGGCGATCACGCGCGCCGGCCCGCACGCCAGCGAGATCGTGTTCGACCGCTGGGACCAGCCCGCCACGATCACACCGCCGACGCGCGTCGCCGACGTCGACGAGCTGGAGAGCGCTCGCTGAGCGGTGGTTGGGTCATATGTCTATCTGCGCCGAGATCCCGTCAAGCCCGAGTGAGCGTGCGTCGAGCGATGAACTTGCATCCAACGACACGCATTTGGGAACGTGCAACAACGCGAGAGCCGTCAGTGATCGGCACCATCCAGGCCAGCCTGCTGCAGCGCCCCGCGGAGTCGGGCGCCGGCTCCAGCCCGAGACGGCGGGCCGGCTCGCAAGCGGACGAGGGCATCGACGCGCTCATGCGTAGCTCGGGGGGCGCCAACCAGCCGTGGGGTCGCCCGCCCCGCCGCGCCCGCAAGCGCCGCCGCTCGCTCGCGAGCCTCTTTTTGTGGGCTGTGCTGTGCGCCGCCGCGACCGCCGCGGCGATCCTCGCGGGAGCATCCGCGTTCGAGGTCGGCTGCCTGCTCGTTCTCGCCGTCGGCGCGATCACGCTGGGCAGGCTCTTCGGCGAGCGCGACCGCGCTGCGCTGGAGGACGAGATCGAGCACCGCACCAGCGAGCTGAAACGCGCTCTGTCAGAGCTGGAGATCGCGCAGGCGGAGACCGTGCAGCGGCTGTCGATGGCGGTGGAGTTCCGCGACGAGGACACCGGCGCGCACATCGAGCGGATCGGGCGCTTCTCGGTGCTGCTGGCCGAACACATCGGCATGGACTCCGACTTCTGCGCGCGGCTCAAACACGCCGCGCCGCTGCACGACGTCGGCAAGGTGGCGATCCCCGACGCGATCCTGCTCAAGCCCGGCCCGCTCACGCCGGAGGAGCGCGCGATCGTGGAGACCCACGCGGAGGAGGGCCACCGCCTGGTGCGCGGCTCGTCCTCCTCGATCCTCGACATGGCGGCGACGATCGCGCTCAGCCACCAGGAGAAGTGGGACGGAACGGGCTACCCGCGCGGCCTGAAGGGCGAGGCGATCCCGATCGAGGGCCGGATCGTGGCGGTGGCCGACGTGTTCGACGCGCTCACCAGCGACCGCGTCTACCGCAAGGCCTTCTCGATCGACGACGCCGTGCAGATGATGCGCGAACAGCGCGGCCGCCACTTCGACCCGGTGCTGCTGGACGCGTTCATGGAAGTGCTCGGACGCTCTGGCCCGGACGCCCGCGAACAGCTGCGCTCGGACCCGGCGGCGCTCGTGGAGAGCACGCTGGAGACGTTCGCCACGGCGCTCGAACGCGGCGACGCGGAGATGGCCGAGGGCGCGATCGCCACGGCGATCGAGGACGGCGTGTCGCCGACCACGCTGCACGCGGAGGTCATCGGGCCGGCGCTGCGGCGGATCAGCGTGCTCGCCGAAGCCGCGCAGATCGACGCCGATCGCGAGCACCGCGCGACCACCATCACGCGCCGTGTGCTGGCGACCCTGTACCGCTACATGACCGGCAGCACCGAGCCCACGCGCGAGCGCGTGCTGCTCGCGGGCGTCGAGGGCGACGAGCACACGCTGGGCCTGCAGATGGTCCACGACCAGCTCGCCGCAGCGGGCTTCCACACGATCTTCGACACCGACCTCTCCGCGCAGCGGCTGCTGGAGATGGTGGACAGCCAGTCCCCCGACGTGGTGGTCGTCGGCGCCACCGAGCCGCGCAGCGAGGAGTCGGTCGAGCTGGCGCTGCGCGACCTGCGCTCGACCCGGCCCGACCTGCCGATCGTCCTCGGCGGCCCGGCGGTCGGCGGCAGCCTGCCGCGCGAGCGGCGGGGCATGCGCGTGCTGGAGCGCATCGACCAGTCCGTGGAGGCGGTCGAAGACCTGCTGGCGGCCTCCGCCCCGACCGCCTCCGTATAGATTCCCGGGCGTGACCCCGCACGCGATCGTGACCGGCGGAGCCGGCTTCATCGGCTCACACGTGGTCGACGCGCTGCTCGCCGACGGCTGGGCGGTGACCGTCGTCGACGACCTCTCCTCCGGCGTGCGCGACCGCGTGGCCGAGCAGGCGCGCCTGGTGGAGCTGGACGTCGTCGACTTCCCCGCGCTGGCGGCGGTGGTGCAGGAGGCACAGCCGCGCGCGATCTTCCACCTGGCCGCGCAGGCCAGCGTGGTCGTGTCCGTGGAGAACCCCAGCCGCGACTGCCAGGTCAACGTCGAGGGCACGCTCAACGTGGTCCGCGCGGCCGAAGCGTGCAGGGCTCCGGTCGTGTTCACCTCCACCGGCGGGGCGCTGTACGGCGACGACGCGCCGATGCCCACCAAGGAGGACCGGATCCCGGCGCCGCTGTCGCCGTACGGCGCGTCCAAGTGGGCGGGCGAGGCGTACGTGAAGACGTGGTCGCTGTCCTCGGGCGTGCCCCACGCGATCTGCCGCCTGGGCAACGTGTACGGCCCGCGCCAGAACCCGCACGGGGAGGCGGGGGTGGTCGCGATCTTCGCTCACCACCTCTACACGGGGCGTGCGCCGAAGCTGTTCGGGCACGGCACGCCCACGCGCGACTACGTGTACGTGGGCGACGTCGTCAGCGCTCTGCTGGCCGCCTCCGGCCGCTCGGGCACGTACAACGTCGCCACCTCCGTGGAGACCGACGTGGCGAGCGTGTGGCGCGAGCTGAGCGCCGCGGCCGGCAAGCACATCGAGCCCGAGCTGGCGGACCTGCGCCCCGGCGAGCTGACGCACAGCTGCCTGGACATCTCGCTCGCCGAGCGCGAGCTGGGGTGGCGCCCGCAGATGCCGATCGCGGAGGGGCTGCGGGTGACCTACCGGG
>Ga0335075_10005332_pt1 | contig 19982 bp, 17 predicted proteins | sample Lox_Sample_24_FD_206723 | JGI IMG/M metagenome (GOLD analysis project Ga0335075, IMG submission 206723) | Soil microbial communities from Loxahatchee National Wildlife Refuge, Florida, United States - Lox_Sample_2.4 | ecosystem: Environmental > Terrestrial > Soil > Wetlands | place: USA...
CCCCCATACCTGGCGCTGTACCGGGTCCAGGCCGGGAGTGTGCTGTCCGGGCACGCGGCCCGAATTCTGCTAACCTGACAGGCATGAAGCGCGCGCAGCAGACGACGCCGCCGGAGTCCGTCCCGGCGCGCTGAGACCTGTCTTGCCGAAAGCCCCGGGGCGAGTGCCCCGGGGCTTTGCTGTCTCCGCGGTCATCCGCCCCGTCATGACGAGGAGACCGCGATGCATGACCACCGCAAGCTCGGCCGCGAGCTGCAGATCTTTGACACCGACCCGCTGATCGGGGCCGGGCTGCCCTACTGGCTGCCGGCCGGCGCGGCCATCAGGCACGCGCTTGAGGAGTACATCCGAGAACTGGAACGCCTGGCGGGCTACCTGCACGTGTACTCGCCGGTGCTCGGCAAGCGCGAGCTGTACGAGCTGTCCGGGCACTGGGAGCACTATCGCGATGGGATGTACCCGGCGATGAGCGCAGGGCGCGACGGCGAGCAGGACACCGAGCAGGACACCGAGCAGGACACCGGGCAGGCCGTGCTGCGGCCGAGCCTGTGCCCCCACCATGCGCTGATGTACCGGTCGCGGGCGCACAGCTACCGGGAGCTGCCGCTGCGGCTGGCTGAGCTCGGCGGGCAGTACCGGTCTGAGCTGTCCGGCGTGCTCGGAGGCCTGACCAGGGTGCGGGCCATGCAGCTCAATGACGCGCACATCTTCTGCACTCCCGATCAGGTCGAGGCCGAGGCGGCGGCGGCTCTCTGGCTCATCAGGCAGGCGTACCGGGCGCTCGGCATCGAGCCGCTTCGGTACCGGCTGTCGCTGGCCGGACCTGGCCAGAAGTACGTCGGCGGCCAGCAGATGTGGGATCGAGCGGCGGCAATCCTGACTGACCTGCTGGCCAGTTCGGACGTCCGGTACGAGGCGGAGGAGGGGGAGGCCGCCTTCTACGGCCCGAAGATCGACGTGCAGGTGGCCGGCAGCTCGGAGCGGGAGGCCACCCTGTCGACCATCCAGGTGGACTTCTACCAGCCAGAGCGGTTCGGACTTGAGTACATCGGCCCGGACGGGGGCAGGCACCGGCCGGTGATGGTGCACCGCAGCGTGATCGGCAGCCTCGAGCGAGCCGTCGGTCACCTGATCGACGTTCATGGCGGTGCCTTCCCTGCCTGGCTGGCGCCGGTCCAGCTGGCAGTGCTGCCGGTCACCGACGCTGAGCTGCCGCAGGCGGAGCACCTGGCCGGGCAGGCGATCAGGCTCGGGCTTCGAGCGGAGGTAGCCGGGTCGCAGGATGGCAGTCTCGGAGCCAGGATCCGGTCCCGGCGGCTGGTGCCCTATCAGGCCGTGATCGGCGCGGTCGAGGCGTCGGCGGGCGAGGTGAGCATCAGGCTGCGGACTGGCGAGAAGCTCCCCGCGCAGCCAGCCGGCGCCGCGCTAGCCGAGATCTGTGCTGGCTGCGCGGCGCCGGTGATGGACCCGAGGGATCAGGCGGTCTCGTCCGGGGCTGGCTCGAGCCTGCTGTGGTAGCTCATCCCCGGCCGGTCGCCGTGAGCTGCGCCGGGCTGGCCAGCCCGGTGGCGTCCGGACGTGTGCCGTTCATCGGCCAGGGCTGGCTGGCCGGCCCGCCCGGAGGCTGCCATGGTGGCACCGACCAGCGCCGGCTCCGGACTAGCCGGGGTGCCTGCGACCGCCGGGTCAGTCTCGTGCGTCAGGCCGTGCACGTACCGCTTGCCGCGCAGCAGCGAGGCAAGGCCAGCTACCAGGCAGGCAGCGATCGCGAACGCGAAGGCGACGGTGAGGCCGTGCTCGAACGGCTGCGAGATCAGGTTCGGGAAGAAGCTGTGCCCGGTCAGGTAGGCGGCGTGGCTGGCCGGCAGCTGCTTCAGCACCGGCCCGAGCAGCGTCTGCACCGGGTTGTAGCCGAGCAGGGCCGCGAACATGATCGACACCGGCGGAAGCGCTGCGATCCGGTCGGCTGCCGCATGCGGGACGCCCTGGGCGGTGAGCCCGTGCGCCATCGTGATCGGCAGCGTCGAGGCCAGGCCAAGGATGATCAGCGAGAAGAAGATGCCGATCGACAGCACCATGGCGGAGTTCTGGAAGGTCGCGCTCATGCCAGCGCCCACGCCGCGCTTGTCCGGCGGCAGGCTGTTCATGATCCCGGCCCGGTTCGGCGACGCGAACAGGCCCATGCCGATGCCGTTGAGCAGCAGGATCCCGGCGAACTCCGGGTAGCTGAAGTTGACCGGCAGCCGCTCGAGGAGCAGGAACGAGAACGCCGCCACGATCATGCCGCCGGTAGCGAACGGCCGGGCGCCGAACCGGTCTGACAGCCAGCCGGAAACCGGGCCGGCGATCAGGAAGCCGACGGTGAGCGGGAGCATGGCGATGCCTGCCCACAGCGGCGTCCGCTCGAAGCTGTAGCCGTGCATCGGCAGGTAGATGCCCTGGAGCCAGATGATGAGGATGAACATCAGGCCGCCGCGGCCAAGGCCGGCCAGCAGGCTGGCCAGGTTGCCTGCCGCGAACGGGCGGATCCTGAACAGGTCGAGACGGAACATCGGCTCGGCGATCCTGGTCTCGATCATGGCGAAGATCACCAGCACGGCCACGCCGCCGCCGATCAGGCTCAGCACCAGCGGGCTGGTCCACCCCATGGTGTGGTGGCCGTAGGGCTGGATGCCGTAGGTGATGCCGACCAGCGCGGCGATCAGGCCGGCGCCGAAGGTCAGGTTGCCCCACCAGTCCAGCCTGGCGGGCTTGCGCACGCCCATCTCACGGAGCTTGAGGTAGGACCAGATCGTGCCGAGCACGCCGAACGGAACCGAGACGAGAAAGACGTATCGCCAGTTCAGCGGCCCGAGGACGCCGCCGAGGACCAGGCCGATAAACGATCCGGCGATGGCCGCGACCTGGTTGAGCCCGAGCGCGAGGCCGCGCTGGTTATGCGGGAACGCGTCGGTGAGGATGGCGCCTGAGTTGGCCATCAGCATCGCGCCGCCGACGCCCTGCAGGACCCGCATCCCGATCAGCCACCAGGCGGCAGCGGTGCCGTGCATCCAGGTTAGCGAGAGCAGCACGGAGAAGGCCGCGAAGACCGCGAAGCCCAGGTTGTACATGCGAACGCGGCCGAACATGTCGCCAAGCCGGCCGAAGCTGACGACGAGGACCGCAGTCACCACGAGGTAGCCCATGAGCAGCCACAGCAGCAGGCTGGTGTTGCCCGGCTGGAGCGGGTTCACCCCGATGCCGCGGAAGATGTCGGGGAGGGCGATCAGCATGATCGACGAGTTGATCGTCGCCATCAGCACGCCCAGTGTGGTGTTGGACAGGGCTATCCACTTGTACCGCGAGCCGCGGGCGCTCTGGCCGCTGCGGATCTCGGCTGGCACGGTTGCTTCCGCGGCCTGCACGAAGTCCTCCTTCAGGGCGCGTCTGGCCGCACGGCAACGGTGCCGAGGTCGGCGAGCCAGGTAGTTGCTTAACAGCAACTAAGCTTCGCGCAAGTTTGTTCCCCGGCCGGCCCTCGCAGGACAGGCTGGCGGTGACTGTGCGATTGCTACTGCCAGCGCGATAGCAACGGGACAACCATGAAGATCATCGGCGCCAGGGGCGGGGGAGCGCCCCGCTCAGACGGCTGCGAGTGGTATCCGGGTCCGCGCTCGTGCGCGCCAGAACTCCTGGCCTGCCTCAGGGAGCAGGTAGATCGGGTCGTAGTACTCGTACTCCCGCCCGAGCGCGAGCGCATCGCCCGCCTCCACGCCGGTCCGGTAGTTCTTCGTCCAGTACGAGATGCCGAGGTCCCGGTCGTAGCGGGCGACCTGGTGTACCCAGCGCTTGCCGACGTACGGCACGTCGCAGATGAACCGCGGGGTGGCGAAGCCGGGCAGGTAGCCCATGATGTCGTGCTGGAGCTGCTGCGCCTCGCCCAGCGATAGCCGCCAGTGCTCGCTGTTCGGGATCATGTCGCACATGTAGAAGTAGTACGGCATGATCTTGGCGTCATCCAGCAGCGCGAAGCAGAGGTCCAGCAGCTGTTCGGCCTTCTCGTTGGTGCCGCGCAGCAGCACGCCCTGGTTGCGCACGTCCCGGATGCCGGTTGCCAGCATCGCCTTAGCGGCCTTGGCCACGAGCGGCGTCACCGACTGAGCCGAGTTCACGTGCGTGTGAATCGCGATGCTCACGTCGCGCTTCGTCGCGGTGGCGGCCAGCCGCTCCATCCCGGCTCGCACCTCGTCGGTCAGCCAGTACTGCGGCAGCGCCATCAGTGCCTTGGTGGCGAGCCGGATGTCGCGGATGCTGTCGATCTCCAGGAGCCCGGCGACGAACGACTCGAGCCGCGGCCACGGCAGGTTCGCCACGTCGCCGCCGGACACCACGACATCCCGGACGCCCGGAGTGGCGCGCAGGTAGTCCAGCATCGCGCTGAGCCGGTCGTCCCGGCCCAGCGCGAACTTGTGCTTATCCACCAGCGCGGTCGGATTGCCGACCAGGTCCATCCTGGTGCAGTGCCCGCAGTACTGCGGGCAGGTCGGCAGCAGCTCGGCCAGCACCTTGGTGGGGTAGCGGTGGGTCAGGCCCTCGACCGCCCACATCTCCGCCTCGTGCAGCGAGTCCCTGGACGCCTCCGGGTGCGACGGCCAGTCCGGGTGGCGGTCGCTGAACACCGGGATCATGTACCGGCGCACCGGGTCCGCGTAGAACGCGTCTGTGAAGCCCGGGTCGCCGGCCGGGAGGTCCGGGACCATCGTGTTGATCATCTGCGGCGGCACCAGCATCGACATGGTGGCCCGCTCGGCCTGGTCCCGCTCGAGGTCGGCGTAGAACCGCTCATCAAGCCCGTCGCCCATGACCTGCCGGAGCTGGCGGATGTTCTTAATGCAGTGCGAGCGCTGCCACTGCGCCGATTCCCACTCCTGCTCGGTAACCTCGGCCCAGCCGGGCAGGCGGCGCCAGTCCGGCTCAGCCAGCACCCGGTGCCGGTACACATATGGCTGGTCGATCATGCGGTACCTGCTTTCCGGGCAGTGCTGGTCTATTCACGTTGGTCTACTCAGGACGATAGTCTGCCAAAGTCCATCCAGACGCAAGAACCTATTGTCTGTATAGTGGCGGACAAGAAATTCTATCGAATGCTGATGCTACGCTAGCGCCTGCCGCAAATCAGCCCAAAGCGGAAAGGATGTGACCGTGACCGGTTCGCAGCCCGCCGCGCGCGACGATGCCGGGGCGCCCTCCTCGCCGCTCGGCCTGCACCGCGTGCTCGAGCCGTCCGGAGTGCTGCCGCAGGCTGCCTGGCGGCTGGACCCGCGGCCCGGCATCTGGCCGGACGAGGTCAGAATCGCCGTCGAGCGGCTGAACCTGGACGCGGCCTCGTTCCGCCAGCTGCACGAGGCGCATGACGGTGACCCGGACAGGATCAGGGCCGCTGTCCTGGAGATCGTCGCCACTCGAGGCAAGATGCAGAACCCGGTCACCGGCTCCGGCGGCATGCTGACCGGCGTAGTCGAGGAGGCTGGCCCGGATTCGCCGCTCGGCTTGCGGGCCGGCGACCGGATCGCGACCCTGGTGTCGCTGAGCCTGACCCCGCTGGTGATCACCGACGGACTGGCCAGCTGGGACGGCCGGTCGGAGCAGGTGCCGTGCGCGGGGCACGCGATCTTGTTCGGCCGGTCGATCGCCGCGAGGCTGCCCGGCGACATGCCTGCCGAGCTTGCCCTGGCAGTCATGGACGTATGCGGCGCGCCTGCGCTTACCCACCGCGTCGTGGCCCGGGCCGCGCGCGCGGCGCAGCCGGCTGAGTCGGCCGAGCCAGCCCAGTCCGCCCAGCCGGCCGGCCCCGCCCAGCCGACGGTGGTGATCATCGGCGCGGCCGGCAAGAGCGGCTCGCTGTCCGCGGCCGCTGCCCGCCAGGCCGGGGCGGGCCTGGTCATCGGCGTAGTCCCGCACGAGGCCGAGGCGAAGATCCTCAGCGATGCCGTCGCCGCCGACGGCGAGCGCGGCCTGGTCGACGAGATCGTCATCGCGGATGCGCGGGACCCGGTCGGGCTCTCCAGCGCGATCGCCTCAGCGGGCGGGCCCGCCGACGTCACCGTGGTCTGCGTGGACGTTCCGGGCTGCGAGGGCGGCGCGATCCTGTCGACCGCGCAGCGCGGCACGGTGATCTTCTTCTCGATGGCCACGTCGTTCACCGCAGCGGCGCTCGGCGCCGAGGGCGTGGCCGCCGATGTCACCATGCTGGTGGGGAACGGATACGTGCCCGGTCACGCGCAGCTCGCGCTCGGCCTCATCCGCACCGAGCCTGGCGTGCGGGGCATCTTCGAGCGCCGGACCGCCGAGCACGCTACCGCCGAGCACGCCACCGCTGAGCACGGCACAGCCGGGCACGACAGCGCCGACCCGAGTGCCGGCTGACCAGGGGAGAGCTGAACGACATGCAGACCCGACTGAACCTCGACCCAGCCGTCGTCCGGCAGGCGCGGGACCTCGCCGCCCGGGCCGGCCAGCCGATCGTGGCGATGGCCAGGACCCACACGACAGTCTCGGTCGAGCGGGCCGTGCTCCGCCTTGCCGGGCTGAGCGGCGCCGACCCGGACGGCATGCCGTGGGTGAACCACCTCGTTGATGCCATCCGCGCCGCGACCGGGCTGGAGCACGGTGTCGCCCTGCCCGCCTGGGACGCGCTGCTGACCGGCGGCTACGACAGCCTGGCCGCGCTGGCGCAGGCCGCCAGCCAGGGCCGGGTGAGCTTCCGCATCCCGTCCGGCGCCGACGCGGATGCGGCCAGCGCCGCCGCCCGGGCGGCTATCCAGACCGGCTTCGACCGGATCGACGCCAACCGCGCGCAGCGTCAGCGGATGATCGAGCAGACCTCCGAGCCGCGCATGCCGTGGATTTACCTGATCGTCGCGACCGGCGACATCTACGAGGACATCCCGCAGGCGCAGGCGGCCGCGCGCGAGGGCGCCGACGTGATCGCGGTGATCCGCTCGACCGGGCAGTCGCTGCTGGACTACGTGCCGGAGGGAGCGACCCGCGAGGGCTTCGCCGGCACCTACGCCACCCAGGAGAACTTCCGGCTGATGCGCGCCGCGCTCGACGAGACCTCCCGCGAGCTCGGCCGTTATGTCCGGCTCACTAACTACGCCTCCGGGCTGTGCATGCCGGAGATCGCCTCGCTGGCCGGCCTGGAGCGGCTGGACATGATGCTGAACGACTGCATGTACGGCATCATCTTCCGCGACATCAACCCCAGGCGGACGTTCATCGACCAGCGGTTCTCCCGGCAGATCCACGCCCGCGCCGGGATCATCATCAACACCGGTGAGGACAATTACCTGACCACGGCGGACGCCGTCGACGCCGCGCACACGGTGGTGGTCAGCCAGCTGCTGAACGAGTTCTTCGGCCGGGAGGCGGGCCTGGCCGACAGCCAGCTCGGCCTCGGGCACGCGTTCGAGATCAACCCGGCGATACCTGACTCGTTCCTGCTCGAGCTCGCGCACGCGCAGCTGGTGCGCGAGCTGTTCCCCGGCGCGCCGCTGAAATACATGCCGCCGACCAAGCACATGACCGGCAACGTGTTCGCCGGGTACCTGCTGGACGCGTTCTTCAACCTGTGTGGCGTCATGACCGACCAGTCAATACTGCTCATCGGGATGATGACGGAGGGTATTCATACCCCGTTCCTGTCCGATCGTGACCTTGCCCTGGAAAACGTGCGCTATGTCAGGGACGCTGCGGGGCGCCTGGGCGAGAGTTTCGTGCCCGCGCCCGGCGGCTTCATCGAGCAGCGCGCGAAGCAGGTGCTCGGCGAGGCAGTCGACCTGCTGCGCCGCATCAACGGCGAGGGCCTGCTGACCGCGATCGCGGACGGGACGTTCGGGATCACCCGCCGCCCGGCGGACGGTGGGCGTGGCCTGGATGGGGTCGTCGGCAAGGCCGATGGCTATTTCAACCCGGCCGCGGAAATTCTTGACGGGAACGAGGCCGTCCCCGGCCAGCCAGCCCCGTCACTGAGCGTGATAGGAGCGGGCCGGTGAGCGCGAGCGAGCGCGGGAAGATCGTCCGCCCGTACGGCGACACCACCGGGGACGGGCGAGTGCAGGTGTCGTTCACGCTGCCGGTGCCGTTCGGCACGCCGGCCGAGCGCGCCCGCGCCGAGGGCGCAGCGGCGCAGCTCGCCGCGAAGATGGGCCTCGAGCCGGCCATGGTTGTGCACGCGAAGGGCATGGGTCCGGACTACACGTTCTTCATCGTGTACGGCCGGGTGTCGCACCTGGTTGACCTGTCACAGGTGACGGTGGTGGAGCGTGAGTTCCCGCTGCTGTCGCCCGCCGAGGTGAATCTCCGCATCCGCACCGGGCTCGGCCGCAAGCTCGTGGTGGTCGGAGCCTGCATCGGGACCGACGCGCACACAGTCGGCATCGACGCGATTCTCAACGTCAAGGGCCACGCGGGAGAGAAGGGGCTCGAGTACTACCGGGAGATCCGGGTGGTGAACCTCGGGTCCCAGGTGGCCGTCCCCGACCTGGTCGCCGCCGCCCGGGCCGAAGGCGCCGACGCGGTACTGGTCAGCCAGGTCGTGACACAGCGGGACGCGCACATCAGCAACGCGCGGGATATGTCGGCCGCGTTCGACGCGGCCGCAGCATCCCCGGCGGCGGGCCTGCGGCGGCCGCTGCTGGTGGTCGGCGGGCCGCGGTTCGACCCGGCGATGGCCGCCGAGCTCGGCGTCGACAAGATCTTCGGCAAGGGAACGACGCCCGGCGAGGTGGCCAGTTACCTCGCCTATGCGCTGACGCCGGACGGCGGCGGCGCAGCCGTCGAGGATGCGGCCGTCCAGGATGCGGCCGTCCAGGATGCGGCCGGTGCCGTTCGGGAGAGCGCGGCCGCCGGGGCCGGTGCCGTTCGGGAGAACGCGGCCGCCGGGGCCAGTGCCAGCAGGGCGGCTAGTGCGGCCAGCGCCGCCGGAGCGGCGGCGTGACCGCGGACCTGGCCGGCGAGGACCCGCGGCTCGGGCTGACGGTCACGCACCGCCGGTACGTGCCGTACAGCCATGCGCATTACGGCGGCAGCCTGGTGGACGGCGCGTACGTCCTGGGCCTGTTCGGCGACGTGGCGACGGAAGCGTGCATCCGTGCCGACGGCGACGAGGGCCTGTTCGCGTCGTACTCCGACGTGCAGTTCCGGGCGCCGGTGGTCGCGGGCGATGTTCTCGAGGTGACCGCGGTGATCACCAGGGTCGGCACCCGCAGCCGGGATATGTCGTTCGAGGCGCGCGTGGTCTGCCGGGCGCAGCCCGAGCGTGGCCCGTCCGCTGCCGCGGTGCTGGCCGATCCGGTCGTGGCGGTCACCGCGCTCGGCACTGTTGTGGTGCCGCCGGCAGTCTGAGCGGCGGCGGCTAGCCCGCCAGCGCCGCCGCCGGCCTCTGAGCGGAGACTTGTCGTCGCATGGCGCTACTGAGTCTTCGCGATCACGAATTCCCGGCCGGGGAGCGCTCGGCGAAGGTCGCCTGGCCTCCCTCGTACGTGTAGATCTCCTCGCCGTCCATCAGCGCGCGCTCGACCCGGCTCAGCACGTCGAGCGGGTCTCCGGTCCAGATGACCAGGTCGGCGTCCTTACCGGGCTCGATCGACCCCAGCCGGTCGGCCACGCCGATGATCCGTGCCGGGTTGATGGTCAGTGCCTGGAGCGCGACGTCGCGGTCGAGCCCGTGCTTCACCGACAGCGATGCCTGGTGCACAAGGAAGTTGATCGGGACTACCGGATGGTCGGTCGTGATGGCGATCGTCACGCCGGCCGCGGCGAGCTTGCCCGGGTTGTCCAGCGACCGGTTCCGCAGCTCGACCTTGGACCTGCTGGTGAACAGCGGGCCGATGATGACCGGGATGTTCTTCGCGGCCAGGATGTCGGCCAGCAGGTGCGCTTCGGTGCCGTGGTCGATGACGAGGTCGTAGCCGAACTCGTCAGCGATGCGCATCGCGGTGGCGATGTCGTCGGCGCGGTGGCAGTGCTGCCGCCACGGGATCTCCCGGCGCAGCACCAGGCCAAGCGCCTCCAGCTTGAGGTCACGGTCCACCGGCTTGCGCTCGTCCTGCGGCTTGCGCTGCTCAGCGTCCTGCTTGGCCAGGTAATTGGCGGCGTCGACAAGCGCGGCGCGGATCACGGCGGCGGTGCCGAGCCGGGTGGACGGCGTCTGCTTGCGCTCGCCGTAGACGCGCTTCGGATTCTCGCCAAGCGCGGCCTTCATGCCGGCGGGCGCCTTCAGCAGCATCTCATCGACGGTCCGGCCCCAGCACTTGAGCGCGGCCGTCTGGCCGCCAATGGGGTTGCCGGAGCCAGGGTTGACGTTGACGGCCAGGACGCCGCCGGACACCGCGTCACGGAAGCCCAGATCCGCCGGGTTGATCGCGTCCAGCGCACGCACCTGGGCGGTCACCGGCTCGGTCAGCTCGTTGCTGTCCGATCCGGCCCAGCCCTCTGCCTCCTCGTGCACCCCGACGTGGCCGTGCGCCTCGACGAAGCCGGGAAGCACCCAGCGGCCGCTCGCGTCGATGACCCGCGCTCCATCCGGAATCGGCACCTCGCGACCGACTGCTGCAATCTTCCCGGCTGTGACAAGAACCGTTCCGCCGTCGATGTCCGGTCCGGTCACCGGCACGATCCGGCCCCCGACGATCGCTACCGACTCGCCCGCCATACCACTCCTCAGCGTTGTGTGTCGTTTATCCCTCCTGACATATTCTGCGCCAGATGCCTGCTGCTTCGGAATCCTGCTCGCCGGGACGCGGTGATACCAGCGCAAAGCGGCTGACCGTGTTATGCCCGGCCGCACCGGGGAACGACGACTCGCACGCCGGAGATTCGGGCGCGAACACCCATAGCAGGCCTAGACCAACGGGGGAGTCATGCCTTACGTCAAGGTAGGCGAGGAAAACTCGGGCTCGATCGACCTGTACTACGAGGACCACGGATCCGGGGCCCCGATTGTCCTCATTCACGGCTATCCGCTGAGCGGCCGCGCCTGGGACAAGCAGCTACCGCCGCTGCTCGAGGACGGCCGCAGGGTCATCACCTACGATCGGCGCGGGTTCGGGAAGTCCAGCCAGCCGGTCACCGGCTACGACTACGACACGTTCGCCGACGACCTGGGTGCGCTGATGAAGGCCCTGAACCTGCACGACGCCACGCTCGTCGGCCACTCGATGGGGACGGGCGAGGTAACCCGCTATATCGCCCGCTACGGCTCGGACCGGGTGGCGAAGGGGGTCCTGATCTCCCCTATCCCGCCGTTCCTGCTGCAGACCGGCGACAACCCTGACGGCCTGCCCGGCACGCTCTTCGACGGCTTCATGCACGACGCGCGGCAGGACGCGCCCGCCTGGATGAAGAGCTTCCTCGACAACTTCTTCAACATCGACAAGTTCCGCGGCACGCTGGTCAGCGATCAGTACTACCAGTACTGCTGGAACCTGGCCGCATCCGCGTCGGCTACCGCTGCGGCCGCCTGTATCCCCACCTGGGAGACCGACTTCCGTGCCGACCTGCCGAAGCTGGACGTGCCGATGCTGGTGATCCAGGGCGACGACGACCGCGTCCTGCCGTACCCGAAGACCGGCCTGCGCCTGCCCGGCATGATCAAGGACCTGCAGATGGACGTGATCGAGCAGGGTCCGCACGCCATCTGCTGGACGCACGCCGATCAGGTCAACAGCGCGCTGCTGAAGTTCATGTCGTAAAGCACGGTCTCGGCACCCTGCTCAGCCGAAGCCAGTCCGGCCGGGTACCGTGCGAGTGTGGAACACACTCGACTTGGCCGGACTGGCCTGCAGGTGTCGCGGCTGTGCCTGGGCACGATGACATTCGGGCTGCAGTCAGACGAGCCCACAGCCGTCGCGGTTCTCGATCGTGCAGCCGACGGCGGGATCGACTTCCTCGACACGTCCGACGCTTACCCGCTCGGCGGGGACCTGAGCACCAGAGGTGCCACCGAGGAGATCCTGGGCCGCTGGCTGCGCGGCAAGCGGGACCGCTTCATCGTCGCGACCAAGTGCTTCGCGCCGACCGGGCCAGCGCCATTTGACGCGGGCAACTCCCGCAAGCACATCATGTCGGCGGTGGACGCGTCGCTGCGGCGGCTGCAGACCGATTACATCGACCTGTACCAGCTGCATGGCTACGACTCGGGCACGCCCGTCGACGAGACTCTCGGCGCGCTCGATGACCTGGTTCACCATGGCAAGGTCCGCTACGTCGGCGTCTCGAACTTCCTCACCTACCAGCTGGTCCGGGCAGTCGGCCGGACCGAGACGCTCGGGCTGGCCCGCATTGACTCCGTACAGCCGCGTTACAACCTGCTGTTCCGGCAGATCGAGCGGGAGATGCTGCCGTACTGCGCCGAGGACGGGATCGGCGTCATCCCCTACAACCCGATCGCCGGCGGCCTGCTGTCCGGCAAGCATGTGCGTGCGAACCCGCCGCCTGAGGGGCGCTTCACTCTCGGCTGGGCTGGTCAGGCTTACCAGGACCGGTACTGGCACGACCGCGAGTTCGACACGGTAGACGCGCTTCGCGCCCTCGCGGAGAAGGCAGGCGTCAGCCTGGTCACGCTGTCGGTGGCATGGGTGATGGCGAATAAGGCGATCACCGCGCCGATCATCGGCGCGAGCAGCCCTGGCCAGCTCGACGCCAGTCTCGCGGCCGCCGGGTACACGCTTGATGCGGACCTCAAGAGCGAGCTGGACGACATCACCGCCGAGTACCGGCTGGGCGACGCGCCCCGGTAGTCACCACCTTTGACAGCGACGAGAGGCCAGGACAGGCTCGCCGGGTTAACCTCCCCCTGTGATCACCGGCGAGGTTGAGCAGATCGCGGATCAGGGCGCGGCTGGTTCTCCGGCGTTCTCGCCGAGGCGAGAATCGGTCCAGTTGCGCGCGCGCCGGCTGGCAGCGGCCCGCCGCCGGGCCACTGCTCTGCTGGCAGCGGTAACGGCGCTCTTCATCGCTGTCACGGCAGCTGGCGTGCACGGGACCGTCCTTGGCTACGTGCAGGCTGGGGCAGAGGCCGCCATGGTCGGCGGCGTCGCGGACTGGTTCGCTGTGACGGCCTTGTTCCGCCGCCCGCTGGGCCTGCCGATACCGCACACCGCACTGATCGTCGAGCGCAAGGACCAGTTCGCTGCGACGCTTGGCCAGTTCGTCCAGGAGAACTTTCTCACCGCCGACGTCCTTGCCGACCGGATCCGGGCAGCTCAGCTCGCTCCCCGGCTGTCCGGCTGGCTGGCGGATACCGCCAGCGCCACCCGCCTCGCTGGTCATGCCGCTGAGGTGGTGGTGACGCTGGCCGGGTACGCGCGCGATGAGGATGTCCAGCGTGTGCTCACCGCCGAGCTGAGCCACGCGCTAGATGCCGTCGACGTAGCGCCGCTGGCCGGCCGCGCCCTGCGGGTAGTCCTGGCGGGACAGCAGGACGAGCTGATCAGCATTCTCGTCTCGGCGGCCGACGGCTATCTCGCAGAACACCGCGACGAACTACGCGAGCGATTCGAGAGCGACTCGCCTCGCTGGGTGCCGGACACGGTCTACCGGATGATCTTCGACCGCCTGCACGCTCGCCTGCGCCAGCGGCTCGCCGCCATGGCAGCCGATCCCGGTGACGAGGCCAGGCGCCACCTTGAGGACTGGCTCACCGCGCTCCCTGACCGGCTCGAGACATCGCCGGAGCTCCGCGAGCGCGGTGAGCGCCTCAAGCGCGAGGTACTGGACAGCCCGGGACTGCGTGAGTGGTCGTCGCAGCTGTGGCAGCGAGCCAAGGAGAGCCTGCGTGACCAGGCGGCCGATCCCCAGTCCCGGCTGCGGATCGGGCTGGCTGAGACGCTCGCCGCGATCGCCCGGCGCATCGGAACTGACGCTCGCCTGCAGGGCGGAATTGAGCGCGCGGTCGAGTCGGCGGCCAGGGCTCTCGCCGACCAGTTCCACGACGAGCTAGCCGGCCTTGTGACCGGGACCATCGAGCGCTGGGACGCCACCGAGACATCAAGTCAGCTCGAGTTGCTGCTCGGGCGCGACCTGCAGTACATCCGCATCAACGGCACGGTGGTCGGAGCGGGCGTCGGACTGGCGCTGCACGCCATCGCGCTGGCGCTCGCCTGACGCCGGGCCGCCCGGGACGAGTGGCGTTCAGCCGTTCAGGACACCGCGCTGCGCAGTGATCAGGGCTGGAGGTTCGCCAGATCCGCCAGCAGATTCGGGTGACTTGGCTTCCAGCCGAGCGCCTGCCTGGTGTGGTCGCTCGACGCGGGCTGGTCGGTCGCGAAGATCGGGCCGAGAACGCCGAAGGTCTCCTGCGGCAGCGCTTCGACCGGGAGCCCCAGCTGGCTGCCGATGACCGTTGCAATGTCGCGCACGGCGTCGCCCTCGTCATCCACGGCATGCCAGGCCGTCCCGGCCGGCGCCTGCTCGAGGGCCAGCCGGAAGAGAACGGCCGCGTCAAGGGCATGCACGGCCGGCCAGCGCTGGGTACCGTCGCCCGGATACCCGGACACTCCGCTGCGGCGTGCCATCTCGGTGAGCAGGCCCGCGAATCCGCCCCTGCCCTGATTGTGGACCGTGCGGGGCAGCCGGACGGCTGCGCTCCGGACTCCCCGCGAGGCCAGGTCAAGGACGGCCATGACGGACCGGCTACGACCGCCGACCGGTCCGTCGGTCGGCAGCGGGTCATCCTCGGTCGAGGCGCGGCCGGGGACGTAGGGCGTACCCGAGACCGTAATAAGTGGGCGGCCGCTGTCGACGAGCGCCTCGCCGAGGGTTGCAAGGGCAGCGCTCTCCTCGGCGACGGCTGCACTGAGTGCGGCGGGGCTGCTGAAGTTGTTGGCAAAGGCCAGGTGGATGACGCCGTCTGCGTGAGCCGCGCCGGCCCGGAGCGCGCCCAGATCGGCGAGGTCGCCGCGAATGGTCTCCGCACCCGCGGTGTGCAGCCCCGCTGCAGAAGAGTCTGAACGGGTTAGGGCAAGGACGGTGTGGCCGTTGCCGAGCAGCTCGGTGACGACTGCTGAGCCGATCAGACCGCTGCCGCCGGTGATGAAGACCTTCATGAGGTTTCTCCTCGAGGGTGATGGGAGTTTTGTCCCATCACCCTATCAGGGCGATGGGACAATGGTCGCATCACCTAGAGTGGCGTCATGGCCCGATGGGAACCTGGCGCGCGGGAGCGGATGGTTCTGGCTGCCGTGGACCTGTTCACCGAACAGGGATATGACGCCACGACAGTTGCGGAGATCGCTGAGCGCGCCGGGGTCACCAAGAGCACCTTCTTCCGGCACTTCCCGGACAAGCGCGAGCTGCTCGTGGCGGGGCAGGAGGTGCTGAGCCGGCTGCTGGCCGACGGGATTACCGAGGCGCCGGAGACCGCGAGCCCGCTGGAGGCGGTCGCCGCCGGGCTTGTCCGCGCCTCAAGCGCGATGGGCCCGATGAACCGCGAGCTCGGCCCGCGGCTGAAGGCGGCCATCGCGGCCAGCGCCGAGCTACAGGAGCGTGATGCACTCAAGAGCGTCGGCCTCGCGGCCGCGATGACCAGTGCTCTCGTGGCCAGAGGCGTCCCGGACGCGATCGCGCACCTGGCGGGCGAGATCGGCGTCCTCGCGTTCAAACGGGGCTACTCCGCATGGCTGGAGGCAGATCCCGACACGGCGGGGGGACTGGCGCCGTACACGGCAGCCGCCCTGGACGACCTGCGGGCAGCAAGTGCGTCACTCAGCTGAGGCCCGCGCCACGGAGTTCGTCGTGCAGCTGCATGACGCGACCACGCTTCACTTCGACCTGCGCATCCGCGACGGCGGGGTGCTGCGCTCCTGGGCCGTGCCGAAGGGACCGTCGCTCGATCCCGCCGTGCGCCGCCTGGCTGTGCCGGTCGAGGACCACGATCTGTCGGCCGGTGAGTTCGAGGGCGTGCACCAGGGACAGCGGCGGGGCAGCGGAGCAGTCATCATCTGGGACGAGGGCCCTGCTCAGATCATCCGCACCGAGCCAGGCCACCTGGCACTGACCCTGCGCGGCAGCAAGCTGTCCGGAGGTTTCGCCCTGACCCGCACCGGCGAGCGCCGGTGGATCCTGGTGAAGACCAGGGACACGGCTGCGCGGCCGGGCTCCGACATCGTCGCGGAATGTCCGGCGAGCGTCCGCACCGGGCGGACCTGGGAGGAAGTTGCTAGCGGATCTCACCGGCAGGCTCAAGCAGCGGCGCATCCGCCTCCAGCGTCTCGGGATACTTGATTCCGGCGCCGGTATTGAGCGCGACGACGACCTCGTCCTCGGCTATCTCGCCGCGCTCGCGCAGCACGCGGATTGCGGCGACAGTCGCCGCGCCCTCCGGGCACACCAGCACGCCCTCGCTGCTGGCGATCTCGCGCTGCGCCGCGACCAGCTCGGCATCGCTCACCGCAACGGCGCATCCCTTCGTGCGGTAGATCGCGTCCAGGATGAGGAAGTCGCCGAGTGCCTTCGGTACGTTGATGCCGAAGGCGATCGTGCAGGGATCCGGCCACGGTGAGCTCTCGCGCGCGCCGGCCTCGAATGCCTTGACGATCGGGGCACAGCCACTGGCCTGCACCGCGACAAGACGTGGCAGCCGACCACTTACCCAGCCCAGCTCCGCCAGCTCACAAAGTGCCTTGTGAATGCCGATGATGCCGACGCCGCCGCCAGTCGGGCAGACGATCACGTCCGGCATGGTCCAGCCAAGCTGCTCGACGATCTCCAGTCCCATTGTCTTCTTGCCCTCGAGCCGGTAGGGCTCCCTGAGCGTCGAGACCTCCTGATAGTCCGGGCGGCGCGCCACGGCGGCATTGATGAGCCGGCCGCAGTCGCCGATGTGCCCCCGAAGCAAGTACAGCTCGGCTCCCGCTGCGGCCACCTCGCCACGGCAGATGGCGGGCGCCTTTTCCGGCATAGCAATCAGCGCACGGAGCCCGGCGCGAGCCGCGTACAGTGCCCAGGCTGCGCCGGCGTTGCCATTGGTCGGCATGGCGATGCCGCGCACGCCGAGCTCCGCCGCCCTGGAGACACCTACCGCGGCACCCCGCGCCTTGAACGACCCGGTCGGAATCGTCCCCTCGTCTTTCATCAGCAGCCGCGCCAGGCCGAGGTGCCCGCCCAGGCGCGGCAGCGCGAACAGCGGCGTCATGCCCTCGCCGAGGCTCACGATGTTCTCCTGGCGCGACACCGGCAGCAGCTCGTGGTAGCGCCAGAGGGAGGCCTCGCGGGCGGCGAATACGGCCGGCGACGAGTCGGCGGCTAGCCGGGCGAGGTCGTATTGCGCGAGCAAGGGTGAGCCGCAGGTGCAGACGTTCTGGACGACGTCGGCCGGGTACCGCGTGCCGCAGCGGGCGCAGCTCAGGTCGGTGAGGTAGGAGAACATCAGGCAGCGCCTTTCGATGACGGCCGGGCAGCTCACCGGCACGGCGAGATTACCCCGGCCGAGTTCTGGCCGGCGCAGGACCGGGCAGCCGGTAACTCTGTTGCCCGGCAGTGCGTGCTCCCTGTTGACTACCGCCATGCTCATCGAGCAGTTCGACGCGAAGTCCGACGACGGCCGGCTGGCAGCCTGCCACCGGATATCCGTATCCGGGCATGCCGAAGACGACCCGAACGTGCCCGAGGTCACCTGGCGGCGCTTCCAGGCCTGGTGGCGTTACGGTTTCGCGAGCGAGCCCATCGAGACCTGGCTGGCTACCGACGATGACCGGCATCCGCTCGGCTGCTACCTGCTGTGGCTGCCGGAGCGGGAGAACCGGCAGAACGCGATTGTCATCGCGCTCAATGTCGCGCGGGACCGTCGGCGGCAGGGCATCGGCAGGACGCTGGCCGGGCATGCTGCTGGCCGGGCCGAGCAGGCCGGCCGGTCACTGCTGATGTCCGACAGCCGGATCGGCGCTCCTGGCACCGCGTTCGCGCAGGCCTGCGGGGCGCTGGCAGGGATCCAGGAAGTGCGCCGGGTGCTCCGCGTCGACGCCGCCCTGCCGGCCCGGGTGGCCGGCCTGCATGCTAGCGCGGAGGAGCGAGCCGCCGGCTACAGCCTGCGCTCTTGGTCCGGGAGGACGCCGGCTGACCTGCTCGGGCAGGCGAGCGCGCTGCACAATGCGATGGAGGACGCTCCGCACGACGCCTCGTTCGAGCCGCTGCGCTGGGACGCCGATCGCCTGGGACAGGAAGAAGAGCAGGACATCGAGGCTGGCATGCGGATCAACTCGGTTGCCGCGCTGGCGGATGATTCAGGCGAGATGGCCGCGCTCACGCAGGTCTATATCGCCGACCCGGACCAGGCCGACTGGGCCTACCAGGGCATCACAGCGGTGACCAGGCCGCACCGCGGACACCGGCTGGGCATGCTGGTCAAGACCGCGATGCTGCAGCGACTCAGTGAACTCGAGCCCGAGGTCCGCGCGATCGAGACTGGCAACGCGGCAGCGAACCAGTACATGATCGCGGTGAATGAGCAGCTGGGCTTCCAGGTTAGTGACACGTTCCAGAACTGGGAGATCGAGGTCGCGGCGGCCCTCAAGCTAGCGGAGTAGCACGCGCGGCGGGGCCCGGTCCCCTGTGCCTAAGCGCCGCCGCCGTCCAAGGCTCGAGAACTAGTTGGCGGTCACGAAGCCGAACGTGCCAGTCTTTCCGCATGGCCACGTCAGAAGCTATCTACCGGCCCGATCTTGCGCTCGTCCATCACCGCGGCTTCGGGTTCCACGCGGCCGCCTGCGCCGCCGGGATTCTGGAGCTGCTCACTCCGGTACGCGCCCGGCGGGGACTTGTGCTTGAGATCGGGTGCGGGACGGGCCTGCTGACGAAGGAACTCGTCGCGGCGGGCCATCGCGTCATCGCCACCGACGCATCCCCGGCAATGCTGGCGGTAGCCAGTGAACTTGTGGGCGACCTCGTGCAAGATCTGCGTGAGCTCGCTCTTCCGCACGACCCGCTGCCGGAGGCCGACGCGATCGTAGCCGTCGGTCACCCGCTCAACTACCTTCCCGACGCTCGGGCCGTCGACCAGGGACTGGTCGCGATCGCCAGAGCGCTGCGCCCTGGCGGTCTGGTCGCACTGGACATCTGCGACCTGGAGTGGGGGCGGGCCCGGCGGGACGTGCCGCGGTTCGCGGAGGCAGCGCCGGACTGGGCGATCATCACCAAGTACTCGATGCCTGCTGCGGACCGGTTCGTCCGCGACATCACGACTTTCCTCCCGAACCCTGACGGCTCCTGGCGGCGTGACAGCGAGCACCATGAGAACGTGCTCGTCGACACGGCGCTGATCCCCGCGCTGCTGCGTCAGCACGGCGTTGAGGCTCGGGTCGAAGCCTCCTTCGGTTCGGAGACCAACCCTCTGGGGCTCCGGGCGGTCATCGGGCACAAGCTGCCCGGTTAACTCTCTGGTGGAGGCGATTGCCGATGTCTGGTCCAGGTCGCAGCACGGTGCTGATTACCGGTGTGGGCCGCCGCCGGTCAATCGGCGCCGGGCTGGCGCTCGGGCTTGCCGCAGATGGCTGGGACCTTCTGCTGAACTACTGGGCGCCTTACGACGAGCGGGTGAGCTATGCCCGCGGCGAGCACGACACTGAGGACATCGCGGATGAGTGCCGTCGGCTAGGCAGCCGAGTCGAGGTTGTGGCCGCCGACCTGGCTGATGTGGATGTTCCGGCGCAGCTGGTCGGCGCGGCAGCCGGGGTCGGCAGCCTGCGTGGCCTGGTGATGTCGCATTGCGAGAGCGTTGACAGCTCGACCCTCGACACCACGGTCGCGAGCTGGGACAGGCATTTTGCCGTCAACGCCAGGGCGGCGTGGCTGCTGATCAAAGAGTTCGCTGAGCAACTGCCAGACGAGACCACAACCGAGCCGATCGGCAGGATCGTCGCACTGACCAGCGATCACGCCACGCATAACCTGCCGTACGGGGCGAGCAAGGGAGCGCTGGACCGCATTGTCGTGGCCGCGGCGGTTGA
>Ga0335075_10005333_pt1 | contig 19982 bp, 19 predicted proteins | sample Lox_Sample_24_FD_206723 | JGI IMG/M metagenome (GOLD analysis project Ga0335075, IMG submission 206723) | Soil microbial communities from Loxahatchee National Wildlife Refuge, Florida, United States - Lox_Sample_2.4 | ecosystem: Environmental > Terrestrial > Soil > Wetlands | place: USA...
GCGCCGCCCGCTCCTCGGCAATAATCGCTTTCGCCGCCGCGAGCCTCTCCTCCAGCGCCGAACTGCGCCGTTGCTCGCCGGAGAGGCGTCGCTCGAGGTCGGCAACGAGTTGCCGCAGCATGGTGCTGTCGTCGCCAGGGACAGGTTGCTCGGCGGCGATGTGCTGCGCGAGCGCTTGGCGCAACTCCTGGATGCAGGCATCGCGTGTGACCACGGCATCTCGCAAGGCAGCCTGCTGCCGATCCAGCCGTGCCTGCAGTGCCTCGTTGTCCGCTTCCAACTGACAGAGCCGCCTGATGTCGGCACGATTAGCGGCGCCGACGAGATGCGACAGCATGTGCACTTCGCCAAACGCCTCGCGAATGACGGCATGCGTCGCAGCGGGGTGAGTCAGCGTCGCCCAGTAGGCCCCGGGGATCTCACCCCGTCGCACCGCATTGCCCCAGAGCGCGCGGACAGCGTCCTCGGTGGTTGCCTTTTCGAACTGCCGGATAGCCAGGCGGTGGCGCTCGTCCAGCGTCTTGTTCAGCAGCTTGGCCGTCTTGTCGTGACGGGCGGCCAAACTCACGGCCGCGCCGTGGAGTTCGTGGTCCGTGCTTCCCGGCGGGGCAAGTCCGAGCTTCTTCAGAAGTTGGCGCAGTTCGCCGGTGGAAAGGCACGTGCCGATGATCGAGCAGTGCAGGTTGGTGTTGAATTCCCAAATCTTCGTGCGGCGCACCGGCGTGTTCGCCGGCGGCGCCTCGTCGCGCAGCACCAGCGCGGGCGGGATGGAGCCGACATCGATCGTCTTCGGCCAGACGGCGGTGCCGTTCCTGATCGCAACGAAAGGTGCTGCTGCGCCCACGATATCGCCGCCCCTCCCGCCGTCGCGCCGTCTGCTACAGGCCGGCCTGGGTGACGAACTTCGTATTCAGATAATTCTCGATCGCCTCCAGGCCGCCTTCGGACCCGTAGCCGGAGTCCTTCACACCGCCGAACGGCACTTCGGGCAAGGCGAGTCCGTGGTGGTTGATGGAGATCATGCCGCTCTCCACCGCTGCGGCGATAGCATTCGCAGTCTTCGCCGAACGGGTATAGGCGTACGACGCGAGCCCATAGGGCAGACGGTTGGCTTCCGTTACCACTTCCTCGAACGTGCTGAACGGCGAGATGACAGCCAGCGGGCCGAACGGTTCCTCGTTCATCACGCGAGCATCTTTCGGCACATCGGTAATCACAGTAGGTTCGAAGAAATTACCCTTGTTGCCGATGCGATGACCGCCGGTGTGAACTGTGGCACCGTGCTGCGCGGCATCGCCGATGAACATCTCCATCGCCGCTATCCGGCGGGGATTGGCCATCGGTCCCATGGTGGTGCTGGAATCCAGCCCGTCGCCTACCTTCACGGCTTTACTGTGCTGCACGAAGCCATCGACGAAGCGATCGTACACACGCTCCTGCACCAGCACGCGCGTCGGCGAGACGCACACTTGGCCGGCGTTGCGATATTTCGCGGTGGCGAGCAGCCGGCTCGCGGTGTCCACGTCCGCATCGTCGAACACGATGGCCGGTGCGTGGCCACCCAGTTCCATCGTCACGCGCTTCATGTGCGCCCCCGCAATCGCCGCGAGCTGCTTGCCCACAGCCGTGGAGCCGGTGAACGACATCTTGCGGATGATCGGGTGCGGAATGAGGTATTCGGAGATTTCCGCCGGCACCCCATAGACCAGGTTCATCACCCCCGCCGGCACCCCGGCATCGGCAAAGCAGCGGATCAGCTCGGCGGGTGAGGCGGGCGTCTCCTCCGGTGCCTTGACGATGATCGAGCAACCGGCCGCGAGCGCACACGACAGCTTGCGCACCACTTGGTTGATCGGGAAGTTCCACGGCGTGAACGCGGCGACCGGGCCGACTGGTTCCTTCACGACAAGCTGATAGATGCCCTCCGCCCGGGAGGGAATAACGCGGCCATAGGTTCGCCGCGCCTCCTCGGCGAACCAGTCGATGACGTCGGCCGCCGCCATGACTTCGCCCTTCGCCTCCGGCAGCGGCTTGCCCTGCTCCATGGTAAGCAGCGGCGCGATCGCATCGACTCGCTCGCGCAGCAGGTTGGCCGCCTTGCGCATGACCTTGGAGCGGTCGAAGGCAGAGACCTTCCGCCAGGCGTTGAAGCCCTTCTCGGCCGCGCTCAACGCTCGGTCCAGGTCGGCATGCTGGGCATGCGCGACCGTGCCGATGACATCGCCCGTGGCCGGATTGACAACCGGCAGGGTGTGGCCCGACGCGGCCCGTGTCCACGCACCGTCGATGAACAGCGAAACGTCCTGGTACATCCGTCCCTCTTGGCTCTATTGCCACGCTATGAGTATAGGGATATAGCGCGCGGGGAACGGGCCTGGCAAGCCAGCGGGCCGGGGCAATGGGGCGGAACGGAGGAAGCACAATATGCGGCCCAGACGCATCGCGAGCCTGATCGGACTACCCCTGATTGCAGCGGCGGGTCTGTCGGGTTCTGCCCTGGCCGGGCCGATCTCGGACAAGTTCGCATTGACCGGAGATGTTGCGACGCCCGGCATTTATGACCTGGCGAACCTGGAGGCGCTGCCGCCAACCACACTGACGGCGTCATATCTTGCCGGCGGCACTCCGGTCACCGACACCTACACGGGGACGAATCTTTGGACCTTGCTGAATGCAGCGGGTGGCCTGCTGCCCATCCCAGGGGCGCCGAAGAATCCTTCACTTCGGAACTACGTCGTTGCTGTTGGTAGTGACGGCTATGAGGCCGTATTCGCAGGGGGCGAGATCAATCCGAGTTTCGGTAATCGACCCTACATGGTGGCCTATAGCGACACCGGTGGGCAGCTTGGCCCGAGTGGGCCGGATGGGTTCGCCCGCATGGTCGTGCCTGGCGATGTCGCCGGCGGCCGATATGTTTCGAACCTAGTGGCCTTGCATGTCGGACACGCGCCGACGCTGCCAGGTTCGGGCGGCGGTCTCTCGACCGAGTTCAAGCTGGTTGGTGACGTCAGTCACCCCGGAACCTACACGCTGTCCAGCCTGGAAGGGTTGCCGGCGACAACTTTGACGGCAACATACGAGGGTCCTTCCGGGTCGGTGACCGACACTTACACCGGCGTATCCTTGTGGACCCTGATCACGTCCGCCGGTCTGGTTACCAATCCAGACATCAAGAACGACGTTCTGCGCAAGTATGTCGTCGCGGTCGGCAGCGACGGCTACGAGGCGGTCTTCTCGCTTGGCGAGATAGACCCGATGTTTGGCGATCAGACTGATCTTGTGGCCTATGAAGACGACCTTGGCCAATTGGGTCCCGATGGGGCGGATGGCTTCGCGCGCATGGTCGTGCCAGGCGATACCGCCGGCGGCCGCTACGTGTCGAACCTGATCGAACTTGGCGTGTTCGACGCCAGCGTGCCGGAACCGCCGGGCATCGCGTTATTCGTCGCCGCGGCCCTGGCATTGGGCTTTGTGCGGGCAAGACGACAGTCACGCAACTGAGCAGACTGGGAGGACAAAACATGGACACGATCGCACTCGACCCGAGGCTTCGGCATGCGACCGGCTTCCTTGGGCACGCGCCACTGATGCTGATAGACGGCCGGCTGGTTCCGGCTGTGTCGGGGAAGACATTCGCGGTGTATAATCCGGCGACGGGCACCGTTATCACGAACGTGCCGGAAGCCGACAAAGCGGACGTAGATCTGGCCGTGGCCGCTGCGCGGCGCGCCTTCGACGACCGCCGTTGGTCTGGGGTCAGCCCCTCACAGCGTGGCCGCGCTTTGTGGAAGCTGGCCGACCTGATCGAGCGTGACCTGGAGGAACTGGCCGAGCTTGAATCGCTCGACAATGGGAAGCCGTATGCAGTGGCGCGCGTCGCCGACTTGCCGCTGGCGGTCGATATGTTCCGCTACATGGCGGGCTGGGCGACGAAGATCACCGGCACGACGCTTCCGCTGTCTCTGCCTGGCGAATATTTATCCTATACCGTGCGCGAGCCGGTTGGCGTGGTCGGGCAGATCATCCCGTGGAACTTCCCGCTTCTGATGGCGGCGTGGAAACTGGCGCCGGCGCTGGCCGCGGGCTGCACGGTCGTGCTGAAGGCGGCCGAGCAGACCCCGCTGACCGCATTGCGGCTGGCGGAGTTGGTACAAGAAGCCGGTATTCCCGCCGGCGTGGTGAACATCCTTACTGGCTTCGGCGAAACCGCCGGTGCCGCGCTCGCCGCGCATCCCGATGTCGATAAAGTGGCGTTCACCGGATCGACCGAAGTCGGCAGGCTGATCGTCCAGGCGGCCGCCGGCAATCTGAAGAAAGTATCGTTGGAACTTGGTGGCAAATCGCCGGCGATTATTATGCCGGATGCCGACCTCGATCTCGCCATTGCTGGCGCGGCGAATGCGATCTTCTTCAATCACGGCCAATGCTGCTGCGCCGGATCGCGGCTCTACGCGCACAAAGCGGTGTATGACCGCGTGGTGAGCGGCGTGGCTGACATCGCCGGCAAGATCAAGGTCGGGCCGGGTCTTGATCCGGCGACCGAGATGGGACCGCTGGTGTCAGATGAGCAGTTCGCCCGTGTCACCGGCTATATAGATGAAGGCCGCCAATCCGGCGCCAAGGTCGCTGTCGGCGGCAACCGTGTCGGCAATCTCGGCTATTTCGTGCAGCCGACGGTGCTGGAGAACACCACGCCGAATATGAAGGTGGTGCGCGAGGAGATCTTCGGCCCGGTGGTGTGCACGACGCCATTCAGTGACGACGATCTGGACCAGATCGCGAAGCAGGCCAACGACACGATCTATGGCCTCGCCGCCAGCGTCTGGACGCGCAACGGCGGCACTGCGCATAAGCTCGCCAGCCGTATCCGTTCCGGCACGGTGTGGATCAACTGCCACAACGTGTTCGACGCCTCGCTGCCGTTCGGCGGCTACAAGCAGTCCGGCTGGGGCCGCGAGATGGGCGAGGAGGTGTTCCACAACTACACCGAGATCAAGGCGGTCACCGCCGCCTTGTAACCGCGTCTGGACTTCGGGTCGTCCTTGCCGGCACAGTCGCTGATGCAGGACGACCCGAACCAGTCCGAAACCGCGCTGCGTCCCGGCGAGGTGGCGATCGCGTTGCCGCCAGCGCCTGACGTGGGCGTCTATTTCATCGGCACGGTCCGCACGCCGTGGCGCCTGCGCAGCGAGTGTCCGAAACGCGGCAGCCCGGATGGCCCGATCTGCTCGATCGTTGTGGACGATCGCTGGCGCGAGGCGTTGACCGATATTGTGCATCACAAGCGCATCCAGGTGCTCTACTGGATGCATCGTGCGCGGCGTGACCTTGTGCTGCAGACACCGCTCCGCACCGGCCAGCCCACGGGCAGCTTCGCGCTGCGGTCACCGGTACGGCCGAACCCGGTCGCATCGTCGATTGTCGACCTTGTCGCGGTCGATGGAACCACGCTGCTCGTGCGCGGGCTCGACTGCATGGACGGCACGCCGCTGATCGACCTGAAGCCCGAACGCGCCGTCACCGAGGGATAGTCAGCGCGGTCCCACCCGGGTGGACAGCGGCGCCGCACGGCGCTATATCCATATGGGAATAGCGTATGTGCCAGGACACCGATGGACGTTGCATCGAACGACGCCCCCCTGATCGAGGGCAAGGAGCTTACCGCCTGGGGCGTGCTGGGCGGAGGAAAGCGTATTCGGCTGGACTTCACCGGTAGCGATGGAACGACCCACGCGATCGTGCTGCCATTCGATGCGCTGTCTGGCTTGCTGATGACGCTGCCGCGCATGTTGCAGACCGCGCTCGATGCGCGCTTTCCCGACGGCTCCCTGCGCTTCGTGCAGCAGCTTGGCACATGGCAGATCGAGCAGGCCGAAGGTGAACCTTGGCTCATCCTGAAGCTCGGCACTTCCGACGGCTTCGAAGTCGCGTTTGCACTGAAGGGCGAGGATGCCGGCTCGCTTGGGGCCGCACTGCTCGCAGCACCTGACGATATCAACCGATCCAAGACAAGGAGAACCCACTGATGAACGTGATGGCCGAGGTGCATCCTTACCTCGACGGCAAGCCGAAGCGCATGCTGATCGGCGGCAAATGGCTGGAAGCCGTCTCCGGCAAGACCTTCGAGACGCGCAACCCCGCCACTGGCGAGGTGCTGGCGAATGTCGCCGAAGGCGATCAGGAGGATATCGACCGCGCCGTCGCCGCCGCCCGTGCCGCCTTCAACGGCCCGTGGAGCAAGTTCAAGCCGGCCGAGCGCCAGCGCCTGCTGCTGCGCCTTGCCGAGTTGGTAGAGCGCGACATCGAGGAATTCGCAGCACTCGACACGCTCGATATGGGCGCGCCGATCAGTCGCACCCGCAACAACCGTCAGCGTGCGCTCGGGATGCTGCGCTTCTACGCCGGCATGGCGACGGCGTTGCACGGCGAGACGATCGACAACTCGTTGCCCGGCGAGTACGTTTCGTTTACCTTGAAAGAGCCGGTAGGCGTGGTCGGCGCAATCATACCCTGGAACGGTCCGCTGACCGCGTCGATCTGGAAGATCGGCCCGGCGCTCGCCACAGGCTGCACCGTCGTGCTGAAGCCCGCCGAAGAAGCGCCACTCACACCGCTGCGTCTGGCCGAACTGTGCCTCGAGGCCGGTGTACCACCTGGCGCGGTCAACGTCGTGCCGGGCTTCGGGGAGACCGCGGGCGCCGCGCTTGCGGCGCATCCGGATGTGGACAAGGTCGCGTTCACCGGCTCGCATCTCACCGGCCAGTCGATCATTCGCGCATCGGCCGGCAATCTCAAACGCGTGTCGCTGGAACTGGGCGGCAAGTCGCCCGACATCGTCTTTGCTGATGCCGACCTGGATCAGGCGGTGCCGGGTTCCGGCATGGCGGTGTTCGCGAACTCCGGACAGATCTGCAGTGCCGGCACGCGGCTTTTCGTGGAACGGCGGATCTACGACGAGTTCGTCGGCCGCGTCGCCGACTTCGGCAAGACACTGCGCGTCGGTGACGGCAGCGATCCGGAAACCCAGGTGGGGCCACTGGTGTCGGAAGAGCAGCTCAAGCGCGTCACCGGCTATCTGGCCATCGGCCGGCAGGAGGGTGCCCGACCCCTCTCCGGCGGCGAGCGTCTCACGGACGGCCTGTTGGCGAAAGGCTACTTCGTGCCGCCGACGGTGTTCGCCAATGTGCGCGACGACATGCGCATCGCGCAGGAGGAGATTTTCGGCCCGGTGATTTCCGCCATTCCGTTCACCAACATCGACGAGGTGATCGAGCGAGCCAACAAGACCCAGTTCGGCTTGGGCAGCGGCGTGTGGACGCGCGACGTCGGCAAGGCGCACCGGCTGGCGAAAGGCATCCGCGCCGGCTCGGTCTGGATCAACTGCTATCAGGCGATGGACCCGGCGGTGCCCTTCGGCGGCTACAAGATGAGCGGCTACGGTCGCGAGTCAGGCGTGCAGCACCTGGAAGAGTACCTGAACGTCAAGTCGGTTTGGATCAAGACCGACTGATCGATTCTGTCCTTCGCCCATAGCGGATCGCGGCGGCCAGCAGAACCAAACGCGCCGCCGCGAGCCCTCGCCAGCTTCGTATTTTGTCGCTCGCTATTCGGCGATTGGCCGCTCGACAGCGTGATTCAACGCCGCATCGATGTCGCTCTCCCACAGTGCGCGCGGCAGTTCGTAAACCAACTCGATCTGACAGCCGTTGGGGTCGGTCAGATGAATACTGTGGGTCGCGCCGCGCTCCACCCGTCTGTATAGCGTCACGCCGCGCGCCGTCAGGAAGGCGATCTGCCTCTGCCACTCCTCCTGGGTCGCGTATTCGACGGCGACATGACTAAGCGCCTGTGGGTGCACGGCGGGGTCGGCCGGCCGTGGTCCCTGCATCAGCGCGATATCATGGTGCCGCAGCTTGCCGTCCCGCTCGCCGCTGTAGAAGCGCATCGGGGGTCTGCCGTCCGGATCGGCGCGACGAGACGTGCCGACTGGCGGAAGCCCAGCAACTCGGTCCAGAAACGATGCGATTCCTCAATGTCGCGAACATTGAGGACGAGGTGATTGAGGCCGCAGGGCGTCTGCGCCTCGATGTCGGGCGTCGGGATGCGTGTCATGGTGTTGTCCTTTGCAGAGGCAAGCGACATCAGGTGCGTTCGATACCAGTCGCAGCGGCGTCGATGGCCGCGGCCACGGCGTTGACTTGCTCCTCGGTCAGCGGGCCGCGCGCGAGGCGCATCCGCAGCGCAAGCCGGAGGTTCTCCATCGCGCGCAGGATCTGCGGCGCGGGGCCGCCGCCCTGGGTGCGGTTGGCTTCGTCCATGCGCGCCAGCAACGCATCCACGGTTGGGCGATGGGCTGCGAGGTAAGCCTGACCGTCGGGCGTGATCGTGTGCAGCTTCTTCGCGCCCTCCCCGGCGCTCACCGTCACATGCCCAAGCTCTTCGAGCAGGGTCAGGGTCGGGTAGATCACGCCAGGACTTGGGCTGTAGGCGCCGCCGACGTGTTCCTCGATGGCCTTGATGATCTCGTAGCCGTGCCGCGGCTTTTCCGCGATCAGATGGAGGATGACCAGGCGCAGGTCGCCGTGGGCGAAGAAGCGGCCCAGGCCGGACCGTCCGCCGCGGCCGTGCCGTCCGTGACCGCCCAGCCGGTCGTCGTCGGAATGGTCCCGCCGGGCGAAGCGCCGCTCGTGGTAGTGGTGGTGAAGATGTCGATGGGGCATGTGGGCTCCGAGTGAGTTTCGATATAGCGAAGTTCAGATATATCGAGAGCTACTCGAAATCAAGGGGTATCCTCACGCCCATCTCGCACCTCGGCAGGAGCCGGGCCGATCGTGGTCGGTCCCGGCCACGGACGGCCCGGCGAAGGCCACGAGATGGCTGTCCGACGCGGCCACGAAACCAGCCGCCCGAGAACAGGGCCGCCGGCGACCGGCGGCAATGCAGTGCGTGAAAGTCGGTTGCGTCTAGTGGCGGCGAACAGCAATCGACCGACGTGTTCGCGACAGCGGATGCGACGGTTTACTTACCCCTCCTCCGCAGACATCGAGGCAATGCGAGGCGCCGCAGTTGACGTCGTCGTCACCCGCATTCCCTCGGCAACCCCGATGGGCGGGTCCAGGATAAGCTGGTCGCCCGATTGCAACCCCGATCGTACTTCGACGCTGGCGCCGTTATCGGCTGCGAGAGTGATGTGCCGCAGGCGGACCACACCGTCATCGTCCACCGCGACGTGGAGCCCGGTCGCATCAAAGACCACGGCGGGCGACGGCACAGTCACGATCGGATAAGGACGCGGCTCCTTAAGGGTTACGTCAACATAAAGTCCCGGGGCCAGCGCACCGTCAGAGTTGTCAACATCCACTTCAGCAAGTACGGTCCGCGTGTCGGGCTGCAGAGCGCTGGCGTTGCGCGCGAGCCTGCCATGGAAGACCCGGCCCGGCATCTCCGGCACCGCTATATCGGCCTGCTGGCCGTCTTTCATGCCAAAAAAGTCATCCTGCGGCACATAGATCAACACCCGCAGCACTTTTGTATGAGCAATCGAGAATAGCGGGGTGCCACTGTTCTCGTTGGCTGTGACCAGGCTGCCAACATCCACTTGCCGGCTGGTGATCACGCCATCGAACGGGGCCACCACTTTCTCGAAGCTGGTGAGCTCTTGCAGTCGGTCCACCTGGGCCTGCTGTGCCAGCACGTTGGCGCGTGCAACAGCCAGCGCCGCGACATCTGCTGATACAGTATCATGATCAACGTCGGCCTGCTGCTGAGGCGTCCAGCCGTCCTTGGCTGTCTGCTCGCTGCGCCATGCCTTGTCGTAGCTCACCTTGAGCTCCGCCTGGGCTTGCAGCACGTTCGCCTGAAGCTGCATGAGCTGGGCGCGCGCCTCGGCGAACTGCTGATCGAGATCGGGCGCGGAGATCACCGCCAGCACGTCTCCCGCGTGCACGCGGCTGCCGATATCCACGTTGCGTTTGCTGATATAGCCTGTCGCCCGCGCGTAGAGGGTAGCGGTGTCGAAAGCCTGAGTGGAGCCCGGCAGCTCGATTTCGCGCGGCGTGTCGTTCAGTCTTATCGTCTGGGTGCGCACGACAGGAACCGCGTCGCGCATGGCCGCCAGAGTGGCGACGGCTGCGGCATGGCGGCTGGCATGACCCCAGGCACCGAAGGCGACGGCCGCGCCCAGACCGCCGACGGCAACCGTCCCGAGCAGACGGGCGGTGCGGCGCCGCCGGCGGTGCAGGCGCGGATCGTTCGCATCCTGCTGGCTGGTCTCACCCGACTTGGTAGAAACATTGTTCATGTGGGCACTCCCGAAGACGCCAGTGCGTCGGGCAGCTCGGAGCGCTGGCGCTCGAACTTGCCGATGACCGAGTAGAGGTAAGGGACAAACAGCAGGGTGGTCATGGTGCCAACCATCACCCCGCCGATCACGGCGCGCGCAAGCACTGCGTTTTCCTCGCCACCGGGTTCGCCGATCGCCATCGGCAACATACCGACGATCATGGCCGCGGCGGTCATCAGCACCGGCCGCAGCCGGGTCGTTCCAGCCGAAAGCGCGGCCTGGAACGCGCTCATGCCGGCTTCGCGCTGCTCGCGCGCGAAGGTGACGAGCAGGATGGAGTTCGCCGAGGCGACGCCAACCGACATGATCGCGCCCATGAGGGACGGAACGCTGAATGTCGTCCCGGTGACGAACAGCATCAGGATGATGCCGCTGCCGGCTCCTGGCAGCGCCAGGATCACCGCGAGCGGGTCGAGGAAACTCTGGTAGTTGACCACCATCAGCGCGTAGACGAACACGGCGGCGAACAACAACCCAATTGCTATGTTGGTGAAGGCACTGTTCATGCTGGCGATCTGCCCGAGCACGACAATCCTGTCGGCAGGCCCCAGTTGGCCTTGCATCTGCCGGACTACGCGGTGGATGGCCGCCGAGGCGCTGCCGAGATCGCGGTCCTGGACGCTGGCATAGACGTCATAAACCTCCTGGATGTTGGAGTGATTGAACACCGACTGCACATAGGTCCGCGTGGATGTCGCGACGTTGCCAAGCACATTTGGCACGACCTGGCCGCCGGACATGCTGGCGGTAATCGGCGTATTGTTCAGATCGCTTTTGCTTGCAATCCGGTATTCCGGCGTCTGCACCGCGAAGTAGTACGGAATGCCATTCTTGGGATCGGTCCAGAAATTCGGCGCGACCTGCTCGGACGAGCTGAGGCTGATGTTCATGTTATTGATGATGCTATTGACAGTGAGGCCGAGCTGTTGAGCGCGCGCGCGATCGATCTCGTACGACAACTCGGGTGCATCCAGCTCCTGCTGCACGTGAACATCGACCAGTCCGGGTATGTTGGCCAGGCGCCGCTGCAGTTGCTCGGCGATCTTTTCGTTGGCGGCGCGGTCGCGACCCTGCACCTGCACATCGATCTGCGCCGGTATCCCGAAGTTGAGGATCTGGGTCACGAGATCCGCCGGCTGGAAATAGAACAGCACGTCCGGGAATGCGGTCGGCAGCTCGCGGCGCAGCTTTTTGACGTAACTGGCCGTAGGCTCGTGGCCCTCGTTCAACTGGATCAGTATCTGCCCGTCGTTGACGCCGATAATGGTGCCATCGCCGAAGGCCATGTTGTACACGCGCGCCGGCAGGCCAATATCGTCCATAATCGAGCCGAGGTCACGCGGCGGTATCTGGTGGCGGATATTGTCTTCGACAGCGTGGAAGATCTGCTCGGTGCGCTCGATGCGGGTTCGCGCCGGGGCCCGGACATGGAGCTGGATCAGCCCGCCATCGACCCGCGGGAAGAAGTCCGATCCCACCGAGAACGAAAGGACGACAGCGCCGGCTACGACCGACGCCGCGACGAGCGGTGTTAACACCCGTCGTCGCAAAATTCCGGCGAGCAGCCAGCCATAAAAGTCGCGGAACCGGTCGAAGGCGGCATTGAAGCGCGCGTGAAAGCGGGCGAACCAGCCGTGTTCTGCGCCGTGCTGGCTGTGCTCCGACCTCAACAGCAGCCGGATCACGATGGGGGTCAGGGTGCGCGAAATCCCATAGGAGGCCAGCATCGCGAACACAACGGCCGTCGCCAGCGGCGTGAACAGGAACCTGGCAGCCCCTTGCAGGAAGAACACCGAAACGAACACACAGCAGATCGCCAGCGTCGAGATCAGGGTCGGCACCGCGATACCCGCGGCGCCTTCCAGCACGGCCTGATCAAACGGCTGTCCCTCTTCCAGAAGCCGGTGCGTGTTTTCAATGGTGACCGTAGAGTCGTCCACCAGGATCCCGACGGCAAGCGCCAGGCCGCCAAGCGTCATGATATTGATCGTCTGACCGAGCGCCGACAGCACCGCGATCGAGGTCAGGATCGATAGCGGGATCGAGATCATCACCACCAGCGTTGAACGCCAGGAACCCAGGAATATCAGTATCATCAGAGCCGTCAGGCCGGCGGCGATTGCGCCCTCGCGCAGCAGGCTGGCGATTGCACTTTTCACGAACACCGACTGGTCGAACAGCATATCGATCTTCATGCCCGGCGGCGCGGCCTTTTGGATCGCCGGCATCGCGGCCTTGACGCGGTTGACGACATCCAACGTTGACGCGTCGCCGTTCTTGATGATGGTGATCAGCACCGCGCGTTTGCCGTCCGCGTGAACGACGTTCTGCTGGACCGCCCAGGCGTCGCGCACGTGCGCCGCGTCCGACAGATAAACCGTCCTTGCGCCCACCTCTTTGATCGGCAGGCGGTTGAGGGCAGCGATCGTTAGCGGAATCGAGTTCGCGCGGACGATGAACTGCTGGTTGCCAAGCTTCGCATCGCCCGATGGGAGCGTGAGGCTCTGTGCATTCACAGCGTTGAGGACATCATTGGGGGTGATGCCGCGTGCGCGCAGTGCATCCGGATCCAGATCCACCATGATCTGGCGATATTTGCCGCCATACGGCGTCGGCAACGTGATGCCCGGAATCGGCGCCAGTTGCTGGCGAAGCTGGTAGATGCCGTAATCGTAGAGTTGCTGTTCATTCAGCGTGTCGGAGCTGAGGCTGAGTTGCAGGACTGGGACCGACGAAGCGCTGTATTGGACAACGATGGGCGGTTGAACGCCGGGTGGCATCAGCGCGCGGATCGCGTTGGTAGCCGAAACAATCTGGCTGATCGCAAGGTCGACGTTGGCGTTGGGCTGAAAAAATATCTTCTGGACCGCGATTCCCTCCACCGTCTGGCTTTCCATGTCGCGGATGTCGTTGACGTTCGAACTGATCGAATATTCACTGTACGTGGTGATCCGCTGCTCCATTTCCTGCGGGGTCAGCCCGGTGTATTGCCAGATGACCGTGACCACCGGGATGTTGATATTAGGGAAGATGTCCTTGGGCGTGACCGCAATCGCACTGACGCCGAGGAACAGCATCAGCCCGGCCAGTACATAGAAGGTGTGCGGAAACTTCAGAGCAAAGCGGACAATGCCCATTGCCGTCGCTACCCGATTGCCAGAAAATCCGGCGGAACGTGGATGTCGATCCGCCGGAGATAATCGCCGTCTTCGTGAATGAATATTTGCGCGGTTCGATAAAATCACAGACCCTTTTCAATCGCGCGGCTGGCGGTCGCTGGGGCAGACAGGTGACGCGGCGATGGGTGGCAATGGCCGAGGCGCGGCTTGGCGGCCGTTTGTCGCCATGCACCCGCGCTATTGATCTCCAGGCGCGCGCGTTGGCGGGTCACTTCCTGCGCCCAGAGCACAGGTCCTGTGCCGAGACAGGTGGGATGCAATCTGGCGCGAACGTCGGGTGGCGGCCCTGTCGCATGCCGAGGCATGGGCGCTTTGCAATGACCTGGGGCGGTTGAAGAGTTCCATTCTGGTAGAGAAGCAGAACGGCCAGACGTGAATCCGCTGCCAGCCGCGCCCTCCCCCGCCGCTCTACGCGTAGCGACATCTCTCGTAGAGCAGGAGACGGCGATGGCCCACCGTTTTCAGTCGTGATGAGCCTGCTCTAGGTCACGACCCGGAACCGCCGCCGGCGCTCCCGTGGGGACGCGGTGGGGAAGTCGAGCGGCAGCAGGGGGACGGTGTCCGCCAAGCCCTCGTCGGCCTCGGCCTCCGGGATATCACGGCGCCCCAGGTAATTCGCCGCCAAATGCCGGAACACATAATCCAACAGCGATGATGCGCTGACCACTGCTGGGTCCCCCTCGACCACCCCCGCCGGGCCGAACCGCGTCAGCGTGAAGGCATCGACGAACTCGGCCAGCGGCACGCCACGCTGGAGGCCGATGCTGACGGCCGCGCAGAAACAATCCATCAACCCGCGGAATGCCGGCGTTTCCTTGTGCAAGGCCACCGAGATCTCGCCCAGCGTGCCGTCGCCGTACTCCCCGGTCCGCAAATAGAGCCGATGCCCGCCGACCGCAGCCTTCTGCGTATAACCGGCGCGCTTCGCCGGTAACTCGCGGCGAAGCTGGCTGGCTGGCGCGGGTGCCGGCGTGGTCTCCGGCCGAGCCGGCATCGCATCGATGAACGGCGCCACCGCATCGTGCATGGCGGCATGAGCGGCGGCATCGGCCACCGGAAACGGGTTGGCGCCAGCCAGCAGCGCCGCCACCGCCGACTCTGCGCTCAGTCCGGTCGCTGCCAGCCACGCCCGCGCGGTCCGCGTCAGTCCGCCGCCTTCCGACAGCGGCGAGAAAGCCGGCGCGATCCCGCCGGTCTCGACCCCCAGCAGCGCCTCCGCGAGACCAGCAGGTCGGATCGTCGTCAGTCCCGGCCACCGGCAGCCCGAGGCGGCAGCCGCGGCCTGCCTGGCCGCCTCGGCCAAGCCGGGAACCGGTGTGGCGGCGGGGGGCGGGAGCCCGGCAGCCAGCCCCACCCGTGCCGCGCCAAACAGCGCAGGCAGCGCAGATGCCGCCGAAGCGGCGCGATCGCGCAGGATAGCCGCCAGGGCACGCGCCACGTCGCGCGCCGGTTCGCTCGCGTAATCCAGGCCCAGTGCCGCCAGCAGATGGGCGAGCCCCGCCATCCCCAGCCCGGCCGGCGCCCGTTGCGGCCCGTCGGCTCCCGACAGCAGCAGCGCGAGTGTGGCCGTCTCCACCGCCTCGGAAAAGCCGGCAGCGTCGAAACCCGTGGCATCGTCGTGGAACGCACCGAGATTCACCACGAAGCCTGCCGAGTCCGCCCGGCCCTGCCAGACCGGCTCGGTAGGTGCGCCCCGTCGGTGCAGCAACAGCCGGTGCAGGCGCTCGGCCAGCGGCACCGTCACCCCGACGCGGGAGGCGCGCGCCGCGATCGGACGGATCCACGCGTCCGCCGCCGCGGCCAGGAGCACAGGCCCGGTGCCGGGCGCCAGGCCGGCGAGCGCCTGGGCAGCCCCATCGTCCCAGGCAGCCGGAAGCGTGACGAGCCGAGGCTCCGCGTCCGCATCCGCAGCAGCCGGAATCCGCCGCATCCGTACCCCGTGCCAAGCCTGATCGTGTTTCATGCCAAGCATGCTATGGCAAGCAGTCCACCCAGGGAAAGCGCATTTTGCGGTCCCCAGCCCAATCGACCACAAAATACTGTAGATGATTCGATCAGCGCACGGTCAGTGGACCGTAGCCGAATGGCTTCGTATATCGCCCGGCATGAATATCGGCACCAGGCTGTTCACCCTGCTGCGCGGCCGCGAGGTCGGCCGCGATGCGGATGGCAACATCTATTTCGAAGAGCGGCGAGCCCGCCCCGGAAAGCGCCGCCGTCGCTGGGTCGCGTATGCCGGCCCGCCGGAGGCGAGCAAAGTGCCGCCCGAGTGGCACGCCTGGCTGCATTACACGACCGACTCGCCGATACCAGTCTCGGCGCGACACCCCTGGCAGAAGCCGCACCTGCCCAACCTGACCGGCACGCCGGAGAGCTACCGGCCCCCGGGCCACGACTACGAAGGCGGCCAGCGTGCGCCGGCCACCGGCGACTACGAAGCCTGGACTCCAGGCTCCTGATGGCCCGCCGCAACCCCGCCGAGGTGCTGACCGGTCTCGTGGTGCTGATCGCCGCCGCCGGCTTCCTGGTCTACGCCATCGCCAATTCCGGGCGCGCCGCGGTGGGCGGCGGCTATCCGCTCTACGCCAAGTTCAACAACATCGCCGGCCTCACACTGGGATCGGATGTGCGGCTGGCCGGGGTGAAGATCGGCGCGGTGGACAGCGAGACGGTCGACCCCAAGACCTACCTAGCCGAGGTGCGGATGACGATCCGCCGCGGCCTCGAGCTGCCGAAGGACAGCAGCATCGAAGTGGCCAGCGAAAGCCTGCTCGGCGGCGAATATCTGGCCGTCCAGCCGGGCGGCGACGCCCAGATGTTGCAGCCGGGCCAGTCGATCACCATCACCCAGGGCGCGGTCAGCCTGCAGGACCTGCTCGGCAAGTTCATTTTCAGTGCGACGAACATGGTGAACGCGATGACCGGCAGCGGCGGGAAAGGCGGCGGTCAGCCGGCGCAGCACGGGTCGGCAAGCCCGGGAGGGCAGCAGCCATGATGTCCCCCCCCACCGTGTGGCCGCAGCCCGATGGAAGCCCGGTCTCGTGCCGCGAAAAGCTGAAGATGCTCGCCGAAAATCACGCCGAGGTGGCACAAGCGCTGCAAGACGCGTTCGAGGATGCGGTACTGATGGGCGTCGATGAGCAGGCAATGCGGCGCATCCTGCTGGGCATGATCGACAGCCTGGAGAGCCCCAAACGCGCCGGGGAATGAGCAGCGCATGATGGACCGCTCGAGACCATGACCGGCCGGATCCAGCGTTGGCTGGTCGCGGCACTGGCTGGGGCGGCGCCGCTATGGCCGGCTGCCGCGCCGGGCCAGGCCGGCGCACCCATTCCGCTGCTGCCGCCGACCACGACCATGCCACCGGCGCCCCAGGGTCCATCCCCGCAAGGTCCGGCGGCCCCCTATCAGTTGCCGCCCCCGACGCCGTATCAGGCTGCCCCGGCGACCCCTTACCAACCCAGCCCGCCCCCGCAGTATTACGCCGCCCCACCCACGCCGTACCAAGCCGCCCCATACGAGGCGCCGCCTCCAGCCCCCTATCAGGAGGCACCCGCAACGCCGCCTCCTGAGCAGCAGCCACCGATCGTCACCACTCCGCTGGCGCCCCCGAATCCCTCGCCGTCGAGTGGTGCTCCCGCCGCATCGGCTACACCGGCGTCCCCCGCTCCATCCGCGCCTGCCCCGGCTGCGACTGCATCGACCCCAGCGCCGCCTTCCCAGGGTGCCCCAGCCGCACCCCCGCCTCAGGCCCCGGCGCAGGCGGCACAGACCCCGCCTGCGGAACAGCCTGCCGGGCCGCAGCCGGCGCCCCCACCCTATCCGAATGACTGGGTACCGGCGAAAGCGGCGCGGCTCGTGGTCCTGGACAAGATCGATTCGCTCCACAAGGACCTGACGGTGAACGTGGGGCAGTCGGCGAGCTACGGGGCCCTCACCATAACCGTGCAGTCCTGCATGGTCCGCCCGCCGACTCAGCCGGCCAATGCCACGGCATTCCTGGTGATCAGCGACAGCCACAAGGACGAGCCGGGATTCCGCGGCTGGACCCTGGCCAATGACCCCTGGCTGTCGATGCTACAGAACCCAGTCTATGACGTATGGGTCATGGGGTGCCAGCCATAAGGCGCCTCACCCGCAGCCCATCCTGTCACGGTTCCTGGATCATGAGATTGCAAAGCGGCCGAAATCAAAGCTGAAGGCCTCCCCGGTTTCATGCGACGGCCGCTTTGTTCGTGCGATTCCGTGCCGGGATCGTAGGACGCCGCGGCGCAGAAAAGCGTTTGTGGTAGCCCTGGGTCATCCCCCGTTGGTTGGCGAATTGCGGCGAAGCGTCGGCGTCCGGAGCAATGGGACGATATGCGCTCTTATGGTGCCCTGAGACCGTCGGGCCGAAAACCGCAATCCTCTGAGTTTCCCCTGCATTTTGGGGGTGGCACGCGCCGGGCGCGCGCACTGTGGGCATCGCCAACGTCCCCGCTTCTTACCACGGCTCGCGAGGGCAACCTTGGGGTGTAAGAGTTCTGGATTGGTTCAAGTCAGGAGCCGCGCTAGCATCTGCTATCATGGCAATTCCGCAGAGGGGGGCATCGATGGCCAGCGTGCTGATCCGAAACGTCGATGAGACCCTACATGTCCGCCTCAAGGCGCGCGCCGCCGCACATCACCGTTCCCTCGAAGAGGAGGCCCGGGAGCTCCTGCGCGCCGCAGTCGCCCGGCAAGAGACCCCGGCAGGGGAGAATCTCGCTGCTCTCGCCCGGCGTCTGTTCGGCCCCGAACACGGCGCCGATCTTGATATCCCGCCGCGCGGCTCCGCGCTGGAGAGCACCCCGCCCGACTTTTCCAGCCCTGAGTACGAGAGATCGGCCGCACGCGCCCGGCCGTGATCCTTCTCGAGACCAATGTCATCTCGGAGCTGGTCAGGGCGGAGCCGCACCCCGCGGTCGTCGCTTACGTGAGCAGGCTGGCACCTCAGACGGTCTTCACAGCGGCGGTCTGCGAGGTCGAGATTCGCTATGGCTTGGCCCGTATGCCCGCGGGCCGAAAGCGCGACGGCCTTGATCGCGCGGATCACGATTTTCTTCGACACCGGGTTCCAGGATTAGATTTTGCCGTTCGATCGGCTTTGCGCCGCCCTCTACGGTGAGACCCGCCACGCCCGCGGGGCGGCCGGCAAACCGATCACGGTCGAGGACGCCATGATCGCTGCAACCGCGAGGGCCTACGGCGCCGAGGCCATCGCCACGCGCAACCTCAAGGATTTTGCCGACTGTAGCGTCCCGCTGATCGATCCCTGGGCGGGTCCTGATGGATGAGCCTGCCCTGCGGTCTCAGGGGTTCGGCCATGGTCGCATGATCCAGGCTCAGAGTCGCATCATCCGGGAGTCCAATCCGCGTGATTCAGGGGGCAATTTGGCCAGCCCGGGCGCTGGCGACTGGCCGGGTCTCACGATCCAGGAACCGTGACAACCCCAGCGCAAACACGCAGAAGCTCTGCCCGGCCGAGCGGCAGTCAGCCAGGTTGGAACCCCTTCGCCCTGAACACTGGTGCCGCAACAGGTCCGCGCAAAAACCTGATCAGTGCCTTGGCCGCGTTCGGTTCTTTGGCGCCCGTCCCGATCCCGGCAGCAAACAGGGTCGTGCTCCCCAGCTCTGCCGGGAATGGTCCCACCAACTCCGCGCCGGCGACGGGCATGATCTCCGATGTTTGACCGATCCCGATCTCGGCGCCGCCCTTGGCGACGACCTCGGCCGCCTGTGCGCCCGGCACCAGCACGGTCTTCGCTTTCATCTGCTCGGCGATCCCGAGCCGCTCGAGCACGTGTGCGAAATAGACACCGCTCGCCCCGCCCTTTGCCGGGTCGGCATAGACGACCGATTTGGCGGCCAGCAGCGAGCGTTTGAATGCGGCGACCGAGCTGATATCCGGCTTGGCTGCACCCGCCCGCACCGCCACTGCCACCGCGGTACCGGCGATGTTGACGATGCTGCCGGGGACGATTTTGTTCTGCCGTTGCAACTCGTCCATCACCGGCCGCGACAGCATGATGACGTCGGCCGTTTCGCCATTCAGGATGCGCTTCCTGATATCGGCAATAAGACTGTAGCCGATCACCAGCTTGTCGCCGCTTGCGCGGTCGAATCGCGGAGCCAGTTCGCTAAGCGCCGAGGTCAGCGCGACGGAGGTCAACAGTCCGACCTCGACCGGCTCGGCAGCGGTCGCATCAAACGAAACTGCCAGGCAAGGAAGCAATCCCGCCGATGCCGCCGCGGCGAGCCCCGCCGTGAACGCGCGCCGTCTCATGCGCCGGGCTTTCCGACCTCGGTGAACCCCGTGGACCGTCCCCCGTCCCTGAGACACAGAATTAGACACACATGGCGGTTCCAAACAGTGACATGATAACACTTCCTATCCGGTTATCGAATCAGATCGACTTGTCGTTGTTGGCCCTGTGGGTTTG
>Ga0335075_10005334_pt1 | contig 19982 bp, 14 predicted proteins | sample Lox_Sample_24_FD_206723 | JGI IMG/M metagenome (GOLD analysis project Ga0335075, IMG submission 206723) | Soil microbial communities from Loxahatchee National Wildlife Refuge, Florida, United States - Lox_Sample_2.4 | ecosystem: Environmental > Terrestrial > Soil > Wetlands | place: USA...
TGCGGGAGGGCCGGACCGCGAGCCGGGCTCTCGGGTACGCCCAGGTGCTCAGCTACCTCGCGGGTGAGTGCACGGAGGAGGCAGCCGCCGCGCAGACGACCCTGGCGACGCGCCGGTTCGTTCGGCGCCAGGAATCGTGGTTCCGCCGGGACCCGCGGGTCAGATGGCTCTCGGCCGGGCCGGATCTGGCCAGCCGGGCGCTGACGGTGATCGCCGATGGCGCTGACCGCAACCACCGGTAGCTAGCATCGTCCTTATGCGGTTCGCCAAGGGACACGGCACGGGCAATGACTTTGTGATCTTGCCCGACTATGACGGTGAGCTGGAGCTGTCGGCCGAGCTGGTCGCGAGGATCTGCGACCGGCATTTTGGCATCGGCGCGGACGGGGTACTGCGGGTGGTGCGGACGGCCGCGGTGCCTGCCGCGGCCGCGGAATCTGCCGGGGCCGCGGGGCCTGCCGAGGCCGCGGTGTCTGCCGGGGTCGCGGTGTCTGCCGGGGTCGCGGTGTCTGCCGGGGACGCGGCGCAGGCTGCCGAATGGTTCATGGACTACCGCAACGCCGACGGCAGCATGGCGGAGATGTGCGGCAACGGCGTCCGGGTATTCGCGAAGTTCCTGATCGATCAGGGAATGGCTGCCGGGCCCGAACTGCCGGTGGCGACCAGGTCCGGGACGAGGACCGTGCGCGTGGCGGCGGATGGCCAGTTCACCGTCGACATGGGAGGTGCAGCCGTCCTGAGCGCCGGCGAGGTGCGGGCCGGTGATCAGCTTCTGGCCGGGCTGGCTATCTCAGTCGGCAACCCGCACCTGGCGTGCATGATCAGCCAGCCGGTCACCGCCGTGGATCTGACCGCGCCTTCGGTGCTGGCGCCCGCAGAGCTCACCGGCGGCGCCAACGTTGAGGTCGTGCGCATAGTCGGCGACCACGAGATCGAGATGCGCGTCCATGAGCGCGGCTCGGGCCTGACGCTGTCCTGCGGTACCGGCGCCGTCGCAGCAGCGGTCGCGGCCGCCGTGTCCGCCGGTGAGTGGCAGCGCGAGGAGGGCCTGCCGTGGACCGTGCACGTTCCTGGCGGCACGCTGAGCGTGTCGCCGAGCGCCAGGGCTAGCCTTCTGGCCGGCCCGGCGGAAATCGTTGCATCTGGTGAGCTAGCGGGCAGCTTCCTGGCGGGCCTGTCACCGGCGGCGCTCGCGAGTTCGTCTTAGCAGAGCGCGTGCCATGAGCCTGCACTCCCGTCAGCCCCGGTCGATGCCGGGCGGTTCTGGCAGCCAGCGCAGCCAGAGCGCTCACCCGAGCGCGCTGCCCAGGCCGCGAAGCCGGATGCCAGGCCGACTGGTGGTCGCCGGGCTATCAGCGGTGCTGCTTGTCGCGATCGGGGACCGGCTGCTGCCCGCGATCCGTGCTGGCCTGCACGACGGCACCCGCGGATTCTGGGTTGCGACCTCCGAGAGTTGCGCGCGGTCGGCCTGCACCTGGAACGGCAAGTTCGTATCGGGCGGTCACGTCGTGCTGTCTTCAGCCCGGTACTACGGGAGGCTGCCCGCTGGCCTCCATGCTGGCTCGTCCGTCCGCGGACTCTTCACCGGCGCTTCCGGGATCGTCTTCCCCGCGAACGGCTCCGACCTGTGGATCTGGCTGCTGGTAGCCCTCGTGGCAGCCGGGCTCGGGCTGTACTGGTCGAGCCGCCCGCTGGTTAAGAACTATGTTCGGCAGCGCAGCAGTGCAGCAAACAGCAGTGCAGCAAACAGCAGTGCAGCAAACAGCGGCGCAGCAAACAGCGGTGCAGCAAACAGCGGTGCGGCAAACAGCGGTGCACCGAACTGAGCGAACGGGCGCGTCAGCCGCCCTGCAGCAATGCCTCGCGCGTTCTGGCCTGAATTGAGGCGTCAAGCACCTCGGCGATGTGCGCGACCGGCATCGGCTGGCCGACTGCCGACAGCGCCTGAGCGATCTGCAGCGAACAGCCAGGATTAGCGGAAACAAGCAGGTCAGCACCGGTCGCCTGGACAGCACGGGCTTTTCGGCGACCAAGCTCGGCGGCTGCCGCCGGCTGCACGAGGTTGTAGATTCCAGCCGAGCCGCAGCAGGTACCGGAGTCGGCAATATCGGTCAGGACGAGGCCGGGAATGGCGCGCAACAGGGCCCGCGGCTGGGCCGTGATGCGCTGTGCGTGGGCCAGATGACAGGCATCGTGATAGGCAACCGTGATCGGCAGTTCGCAGCGGGGTGCCACCGGCCCGAGTTCCGCCAGGAACTCGGTGAAGTCGCGCACACGCGCGCTGAAGGCGGCAGCCCGGTCCGCCCAGCCGGGCTCTCCGGCGAGCAGGTGCCCGTACTCCTTCATGGCCGAGCCGCAGCCGGCCGCGTTCACGATGACCGCGTCAACGCCCGCCCGCTCGAACGTCTCGATTGTCTGCCGCGCGAACGCCGCGGCCTCGGCACGGCGGCCGCCATGCAGCGACAGCGCGCCACAGCAGCCCTGCGACCGCGGCACGATGACGTCGCAGCCCTCGGCTGCCAGCACCCTTGCGGTCGCGGCGTTCACCGCAGGGAACAGGACCTGCTGCACGCACCCGGTGAGCATGCCGACCACGGCCCGGCGCTCCCGCCTGGCCGGGATCCGCACCGGGAAAACAGGGCTTCTGGCGGAAGCGTGCGCAGTGGGAGCGACGGCGATGGCGGCAGCGACTTCGGGCGCCAGCCGGGCGAGGACCTTGCTGCGCACGGCCCGCTGGTCCAGCCCAGCACGCTGAGCAGCCCGGAGCGGCCTTAGGGCGGCGCGAAGGCGGCTCGCATAAGGGAACGTGGCGAATATGGCCGCCCGGACGGCCCGATCCCGCAGCGACCGGGCGGGCAGCGGGGCCGGTATCGCCTCACCTGTGCCGTCGGCCGCTGGCCTGCCGTCCTCGCCCCAGGTCCTGGCTGCCTCGATCAGCTGGTCGTATTGCACACCCGACGGGCAGGCCGTCACGCAGGCCATGCAGCCGAGGCACCGGTCGAAATGCTCAGCACTGGCGGTGCTGCCCTGGCCGGTCTCCAGGATCTGCGTGATCAGGTGGATCCGGCCGCGCGGCGAGTCCATTTCCTCGCCCCACAACTGGTACGTCGGGCAGGCTGGCAGACAAAAACCGCAGTGCACGCAGTCGCCCGCGAGCCGGCGCAGCGATCCGTCGGGATCCAGGGCGCTTCGGGCCGGCGCCTCGTCGGCGAGCGGCTCCACTATGCCGTCGTCTGCCATGATCAGATTCCTCCAGCGAACCGGCCGGGAGCCATTCTGTGCTCGGGATCGAACTGATCCTTCACCGCGCGCATGAGCGCCAGCGACGGCACCGGCCCCCAGATGTCCACGCTGTCCCGGACGGCCGGCGGCGCGCACAGCACTACGGCGCTCGCACGGCTCGGCGGCAGCCCGTCGGCTAGGCCGTCCAGACCGGCCCGGAGCACCGCGACAAGATCAGCAACTGTGTCGGCGGGCGCGCTGGCCGGAACCGACACCTCGAGCACTCCGGCTCCTGCTGATCCGTTGATCGCCGGATTGAGCGCCACGGCCTCGCCGGCCGCCCGTATCGCGGTCAGGACCGCAGTAAGCTGCCCGGCCCAGAACGCGACCTGAACCACGATTCTGGCGCGCCCACGACCGTCGGACGACGGCCGAAGCACACGAAACGCTTCCTCCGCCGCCCCGACGTCCGCGACCGCTCGGTCGGCTGGCGAGCCTGCGGGGTCGGATTCGTCGTCAGAGGCCGGGGGAGTGCGGGGGCCGGGTCGCTCGTCGGCCCGTTTCGTCTGGGCCGACGACTGTCCGGCCGTCGCACGATCTACGAGTTGTCGCATGCGTTCCGACCGGTTCGCGACGCTCTCCTTGTCGCCCTCGACCAGGGCCGAGATCGAGATCGACGCGGCCGCGCTCGGCCATGAGAGCTCGATGGCGGACGGCGCCAGCGGCGAGTCGGCGATCGCGCGAACCGCTGCCGCTGCTGTGGCCGAGTCCCCGCAGTTCAGCGTGATCCAGGCGGCGGCCTCAGGCAGCGGATGCAGGCGGAACGTCGCCTCGGTGATCAGGCCGAGTGTGCCGAGCGAGCCGGCGAACAGCTTGCCGATGTCGTAGCCGGCCACGTTCTTCACGACCTTGCCACCGGATTTGGCGACCGTGCCGTCGGCCCTGACGACGGTGATGCCGATCAGCAGGTCGCGGGGCGAGCCGTAGCGGTAGCGGAGCGGGCCGGCCGCACCGGTCGCGATGAGACCGCCGATGCTGTCGCTGGTGCCGTCAGCGCCCGCTGGCACATCGAGCGCCAGGCGCTGCTCGGCAGTCGCGAGCACCTTGGCGAGTTCGTCGAGACGGATTCCGGCTTGGACGACGACGACTTGGTCGCCGGCCGCGTGCTCGAGCACCTGGTCCATCCGGCGCGTGTCGACGATCAGATCGCAGCGTGCCGGCGCTTGGCCCCAGTCCAGCCTGCCGCCCGAGCCGCGTGGCACGACGGTAAGGCCCAGGCCGGCCGCGGCTCGCAAGAGCGCGGCGGCCTCCTCAGTAGTAGCCGGGGCCGCGACGTACTGTGCCTGCTTGCCCCCGACGGCGTCGGCCGGACCGGCGGCAGTGACGTCAGCGCAGGCGCTCCTCAGTTCCGCCGGAAGGCTGCCGGCCATATTGGACGAGTCCGCTTGAGCCACCCCGTTCCCGTCAGAATTGATCGATGAGACCGGAGGCCACGAGCGGGTGCGCGGCGCGGCGGACGCCTGGCACTTCTCCGCACAGCCGCGGCGTCGGGAACACCTTGCCGGGATTACAGAGGCTGCGCGGGTCGAAGGCACAGCGCAGCAACTGCATGGTGTCGAGGTCGTCGGCGCCGAACATCCTCGGCATGTAGCGCGATTTGTCCACACCGACGCCGTGCTCTCCGGTGATCGAGCCGCCGTGCTCGATGCACAGGTCCAGGATCATGCCGGATAGCTTCTCAGCAGCCTCCTGCTCACCCGGCGCACTGTCGTCGAAGAGCACTAGCGGATGCAGATTGCCGTCACCGGCGTGGAAGACGTTGGCCACCCTGATCCCGTGCTCGGCCGATAGCTCGCTGATCCGGTCGAGCACCTTGGGCAGCGCAGTCCGTGGCACGACGCCGTCCTGGACTATGTAAGCCGGGCTGATCCGGCCGACGGCGGCGAATGCGGACTTGCGGCCGGTCCAGATTGCGGTGCGCTCAGCCGCGTCGCGCGCGGCCCTGATCTCGTACGCACCTTCGGCCGTGCAGATCGCCCGGACCGCCGCGGTCTGCGCCTCGACGTCGGAAGCCGGACCATCCAGCTCGACGATCAGGACCGCACCGGCGCCCTCGGGGTAGCGGCACTGCACCGCGGCCTCGGCCGCCTCGATGGCGAGGGCGTCCATCATCTCGATTGCGCCGGGCAGGATGCCCGAGCCGATGATTGCGGACACCGCTGCTCCGCCGGCTCCCATCGTGGTAAAGGCGGCCAGCAGGGTTGTGACGGCCTCCGGGATGGGGGTCAGCTTGACAATGATCTTGGTGGCGATCCCGAGCGTGCCCTCCGATCCGGTGAAGGCTCCGACCAGGTCGTAGCCGGGCGCTGCGCCGGTTCCGTCGCCGAGCCAGGTGAGTTCCCCTTCGGGGGTCACGATCTGCAGACCGGTGATGTGGTGAACGGTGAACCCGTGCTTAAGGCAGTGCGCGCCCCCGGAGTTCTCGGCCACGTTGCCACCGACCGAGCAGACGACCTGACTAGACGGGTCCGGCGCATAAAACAGGCCGTATGGCTCGGCGGCCTTGCTGACTGCGAGGTTGGTGACACCAGGTTCGACGATCGCCCGGCGGCTGATGGGGTCGATCGCGATAATACTGCGCATTTTGGACGTGACGATCAGTACGCCGTCGGCGCGCGGGAGTGCTCCGCCGGACAGTCCCGTGCCGCTGCCGCGCGCGACGAACGGGATCCTTCTCGCGACGCATTCGCGGACGACGGCCGCGACCTGCTCGGCCGACCGCGGCAGCACGACGATGCCCGGGCTTGACCGGTGCGCTGTCAGGCCATCGCACTCGTACGTGCGCAACTCCTGCGGATCGGAGATGACGCAATCGGCGCCGCAAATGCGTGCGAGCCTGATGGCAAACTGATCATCGAATGGAGCTTCCTGCATGCTTCCAGCATCCCCCGGCGTTCGCCGGACCGCCACTGCAGGGCGCGTTAGGGCGACTGCGGCTGGCGACTGCGGCTGGCGACTGCGGCTGGCGACTGCGGCTGGCGACTGGCGTGCCGATACTGCAGGCATGGAACACGTTTCATGCTAGAGAGCGATTTTGAGCCCGTATTTGTACCGTTATGGAAACAGCTCTTGCATGAATGGAAATAGCTGTTGCATGAAAGCTTTTCTTCGTCTCACTATGCGGACAGCTAGTATCACCATATGAACAACCCGCCTCATGCTGAGCCCGCAGCCCGCCGCCGCTGGCTCATCTTGGTCGTGGGGCTGATCGCAATGACTGCCGGCTGCACGTTCCAGTACGGACTGGCGTACTTGATCCCAGCCCTGCGGCACGCCGGAATCTCGCTTGAGCTGGCTAGCGTCCTGGTTGCCTGCCCCACGGCCGGATTGCTGCTCACCCTGATCGGCTGGGGCGCAGCTGCTGACCGCTGGGGGGAGCGCGTCGTGCTCGCGACCGGCCTCGCAGTGGCCGGACTGGTCTTGCTGGCGGCCTCGTCGGTGCACAGCCCGGCTGCGCTGGGCCTCTGCCTGGCGCTAGGCGGGGCATCCGGCGGCTCGGTGTTCGCGGCCAGCGGGCGGCTGATACTTGGCTGGTTCGCGCAGCACGAGCGCGGGCTGGCGATGGGCATCCGGCAGAGCGCGCAGCCGCTTGGGGTAGCGCTGGCCGCCGTTTCGCTACCTGCGCTGTCCGCTAGCGGCACCGCTGTGCCGCTGCGGTTCCTTGGCGGGTTCTGCCTGGTCGCCGCGGCTCTGGTAGTGGCGCTGGTGCGCGATCCGGCCCGGCCCACGGCGCCGGCCTCGGCCGGCGGGGTTGCCTGGCGCCCGACCTCGCCGTACCGGCAGCCTGTGCTCTGGCGCATTCACGCGGCCAGCGCGCTGCTGGTCGTCCCGCAGTTCACCGTCGCGACGTTCGCGCTGATCTTCCTGATCGACGCGCGCGGCTGGGACGCCAGCGATGCCGGCCGGCTGCTCGCGCTCGCACAGCTGGGCGGGGCAATGTCCCGGCTCGCAGCCGGCTACTGGTCCGACCGCGTTGGCAGCCGGATGCGGCCGATGCGCATCCTGGCCGTGAGCACCGGTGTCGGTCTGCTCGCGCTGGCTGCTGCCGCAGCCGCCGGATCCTCGGTCGCGGTACCGATCTTGCTTGGCTGCGCAGTCGTCTCGGTGAGCACGAATGGGCTGGCGTTCACCGCGGTGGCCGAGTACGCCGGATCGGCGTGGGCTGGACGCGCACTCGGGATTCAGAACACCGGGCAGAACGCGCTGGCTGCAGCGACGCCGCCGGTCCTGGCACTGGCCATCGGCTCGATCGGGTTTGGCGGCTCGTTCGCCGTGGTCGCCGCGTTCGGCGCCATCGCTGCCGCCCTGGTTCCGGTGTCGGCGGAGCGCGCCGCGGCTGGACAGGCACGCCAGACCCGCCGGGCCTGGCGGCGGCCCAGGGCCCGGCCAAGTGTCGGCACCGGTGGGTAGTACCTCGGCTCTCAGTGCTCAGTGGCGAGCCTGGCAGCCAGCCCGATCAGGACGCCGCCGGTAACGCGGTCGACCCAGGTCTTGGCGCGCCGGTACACAGCGGCGATCACGGCGAGCGAGAACGCACAGGCAACGGCCGAGTACCAGGCGGCCGCGATCAGCACCGCCACGGCAACGGCCGATCCGCGCACCCAGACGGGCGCCGCTGGCGGCAGCACTACCGCGAACAGGCTGGTCCAGAAGACCGCCGCCTTCGGGTTCCCGAGATCGGCGAGCAGGCCAGCCCGCCACGCCGGGCCCAGCCGGGGCACCGTGCCTAGCGCTTCCGGCGCTGGAGCAGCCACCGGGATGGCCTGCCGGGAGCGGACGATCATCCAGAAGCCGAGCCAGGTCAGGTAGCCAGCGCCGAGCAGGCGGATCACCTCCGCGACCCACCGGTAGTGCGCCAGGACGAGTCCGAGCCCGGCGACACTGGCCGAGGCCCAGATCGCCGTTCCGACTACGATCCCGGCAGCCGCGGCTAGTCCGGCCCGTCGCGACGCCGCGGCACGCGACACAGTCACGACGAAGTCGGGGCCGGGGCTCATCACCACGAGCACCCAGATCCCGGCCAGTGCGAGCAGATGCGGCAGGTAAGGCACAGTCCTACGGCATCCGCTCGTAAGCGGGCAGCGTCAGGAAGTCGACGTAGTCATCCGCCAGGGCGACCTCGGTGAACAGCGAAGTCGCCTGCTCGTACCGCCCCTCGTCATAGGCCTCGCCCAACTGGGCCTTGATCGTCGCCAGCTCCTCGCCGATGATCTCCTCGACCAGGTCCCTGGTCACGACCGGACCGTCGGCCAGCTTGATGTCGTTATGTAGCCACTGCCAGATCTGCGACCGCGAGATCTCGGCCGTGGCAGCGTCTTCCATCAGGTTGAAGATGGCGACCGCGCCGTTCCCGGCGAGCCAGTTCGCCAGGTACTGCAGTCCGACGCTGACGTCGTTCCGCAGGCCGACCTCGGTGATGTCGCCGGGTGTGTCCTTGATATCGAGCAGTTGCGCCGCCGTCACGTGGACGTCGTCGCGCTGCTTGCCGAGCTGGTTGGGCGCGTCGCCGAGCACGCCGTCGAAGATCTCGCGGCAGACCGGAACGAGGTCCGGGTGCGCAACCCAGGAACCGTCGAAGCCGTCGCGCGACTCCCGGGTCTTGTCCTCTCGCACCTTGGCGAGTGCCCGCTCGGTGACCTCCGGATCGCGCCGGTTAGGGATAAAAGCCGCCATCCCGCCCATCGCGTGTGCGCCGCGCGCGTGACAGGTCTTCACCAGCAGCTCGGTGTAGGCACGCATGAACGGCGCGGTCATGGTGACCGCGTTCCGGTCCGGAAGTACGAAGTCGCGGCCCCGCGTGCGGAACTTCTTGATGATGCTGAACTGGTAGTCCCACCGGCCGGCGTTCAGCCCCGCGCTGTGATCGCGCAGCTCGTACAGGATCTCCTGCATTTCGAATGCGGCCGGGATGGTCTCGATCAGCACGGTCGCCCTGATCGTTCCCTGCTGAACGCCGAGCGCGTCCTGGGCCAGCACGAACGCGTCATTCCAGAGCCTGGCCTCCAGGTGGCTTTCCATCTTGGCCAGGTAGAAGTACGGGCCCTTGCCCTTTTCGAGCTGGCGGCGCGCGCAATGGGTGAAGTACAGGGCGAAATCGACGAGGCTCCCGGACGCCCGCTGGCCGTCGATGAGCAGGTGCTTCTCCGGCAGGTGCCAGCCGCGCGGCCGGACCACGATCGTAGCTAGCTCGTCATCCGGCCGAAGCTGGTACGACTTGCCCTCGTCGCTGGTGAAGTCGATCGTGCGGTCCAGCGCGTCCTTGAGGTTCAGCTGGCCGGTGATCATGTTGTCCCAGAGCGGCGTGTTGGCGTCCTCGAAGTCGGCCAGCCAGACCTTGGCACCCGAGTTCAGCGCATTGATCGTCATCTTCTTGTCCGTCGGCCCAGTGATCTCGACCCGCCGGTCGATCAGGCCTGGCGCGGGCGGCGCGACCCGCCAGGACGAGTCGCTACGAATCGCCTCGGTGCTGGTGAGGAAGTCGAGCGTGCCGCCGGCCGACAGTTCGTCCTGCCGTCGCGCACGGGCCGCAAGCAGGTCAAGGCGGCGCTGGCCCAGTTCCCGGTGCAGCACGCCCACCAGGTCGAGCGCCTCGCGGGTCAGAATTTCGTCGTACCGGCTGCCCGACGGGGCGGCAATCTCAACGCCACTCGACATCGCGTGCTCCTTTAGTGCGTGGCCGCGACTAGTGCCTCGCCGCGACAGCCGCTGGATCGATACCAGACGCTAACTCATGCGGTCTCGCGGCACACGGCCGGCACAGCACGGCCGGCGCAGCAAGGTTGCGATGCCGGGCACATCTGGAGGCCGCCAGATGTTAATCAGGTGAGGATGTATGCACGCCGTGGCACTATCAGGACCAGCGTTCGCCGCCAGCGAGCGCAATGGCGCATTAGCCGTTCTAACACGACTTATCGAAAAGATTGACCTAATTCCGGGCCAGCTGCGCCGGCCGGGAGCGCTGACTGTATCAGCCGCTGACCAGGAGGCAGCTCAACCCGTAGAGGTGGTATGACCGCACTATCGAACGACAACTCAGACGGTGACGAGTTCTGGGCGGAGCAGGACGAACAGCACGAACCGGATAGCGGCGAGCTGGACCTAGCGGACCGGCATGCGCTCCGGCGGGTGGCCGGGCTATCGACCGAGCTGGAGGACATCAGCGAGGTCGAGTACCGGGCGCTCCGCCTGGAACGGGTCGTCCTGATGGGCGTCTGGACCGACGGCACGCTCGCGATGGCGGAGAACTCGCTGCGGGAGCTGTCCCGGCTGGCAGAGACCGCCGGATCACGGGTTCTCGATGCGCTTGTTCAGCGTCGCGGGCGCCCGGACGCCGCCACCTACGTCGGCGCCGGCAAGGCCAGGGAACTGGCAGACATCGTGGCCGCGCACGGGGCCGACACCGTCATCTGCGACGGCGAGCTGACGCCTGGCCAGCTGCGCAGCCTCGAGGGTACGGTCCGGGTCAAGGTTGTCGACCGGACCGCGCTGATTCTGGACATTTTCGCCCAGCATGCCCGCAGCAAGGAGGGCAAGGCTCAGGTCGAGCTTGCCCAGCTGCAGTACTTGCTGCCGCGGCTGCGTGGCTGGGGCGAGTCGCTGTCCCGGCAGGCTGGCGGACGCATGGGCGCGGCCGGCGGCATCGGTACCCGCGGTCCTGGCGAGACGAAGATCGAGACTGACCGCCGCCGGATCAGGTCCCGGATCTCCAAGCTGCGCCGAGAGATCGCGGAGATGGCAGTAGGCCGGGAGGTTCAGCGTGGCCAGCGCCGGCGCCATTCCGTGCCATCGGTAGCAATCGCCGGCTACACCAACGCTGGGAAGTCAAGCCTGCTCAACCGGCTGACTGGTGCGCAGGTGCTGGTTGACGACTCGCTGTTCGCCACCCTGGACCCGGCCGTCCGCCGGGCGAAGACTCCGTCCGGCTGGCCGTATACCCTGACCGACACGGTTGGCTTCGTGCGGCACCTGCCGCATCAGCTGGTGGATGCATTCCGCTCCACGCTGGAGGAAGTGGCGGACGCAGACCTCATCTTGCATGTCGTCGACGGCTCCGATCCGGACCCGCGGTCTCAGCTGGCCGCCGTCCGGGAGGTGCTTGCCGAAGTCGGCGCGGGCGATGTGCCGGAACTGGTCGTGATCAACAAGGCAGACTGCGCGGATCCGATCGAGCTGAAAGGCCTGCAACTGGCCGAGCAGCAGTCGGTGGTGGTGTCAGCGCGCACTGGTGACGGCATCGACGACCTGGTGGCCCAGATCGAGAGTCTGTTGCCGCGGCAGTTCCGCGAGGTCAGCGTGGTGCTCCCGTACGACCGTGGTGATCTGCTGTCCCGCGCCCACTCCGAGGGCGAGGTCGTCCGGGTGGAACATGGCTGCGAAGGCACCGACCTGACGGCTCGTGTACCGCTAGGCCTCGCCGCCGAGCTCGGCAGGTTTGCCCGGGCAAATACGTCGCGCTAGCCGTAGGGCCTGGCAGTTGCTATAAGTCGCGCAATTGCTGACGCAATTGCGCGAGCAGATGCTCCGGCGTTGCCCATGCGCAATGTTGTCCGATAGTGACCGCGTGTTGAGCCGTTAAAATCCAACCACCAGGGAACGAGGTCGCTACCCTTGGTCCTGGCCTTCCTGCCAGCGGTAACATGGGCTGGCAGAAGGCCAGGCGCCGCCGCGGATATCTGGTCGTGCTGACCGACCATTTAGCACGTCAGGCACGGCCAAGTCGGCTGGATCTGTCCGCGCAATGCTGTAGCGGTAGCCATTAGGATGTAAGCGCCGGGCAAAAAGAAGTATGCCTGCCGTCAATGGTCAAAGAGCCCTTTACAGTGCTTCCGCTTATGCAATACCGTAACTCAACCGATATGTTTGTGCCTTGCGAGACCGTCGGCCATATTGGTGGTGCCTGGCGCGATCTTGTCGGCCTGGCCAGCGCCAGCGTTCTCGCTCAACTCGACGTACGGTAAGGAAGGGCCGCAATGGTTGCCCCGAGTTCGGCGCACCGCAGCAGTCGCCGGCCTGGCGGCGTGCAGCTCGACGGTGCGCGATGACCGTCCGCCTGCTCACGAACATCGGCCGGCTCTGGACCGGGACTGAGATCTGCAGCAACGCCGCGATCCTCTCCCAGGATGACCGCATCGCCTGGGTCGGTCCGGCCTCGGAACTGCCGACGAGCATCCCCGGCGTCATTCACAACATCGTTGACGTTGATCACGTGGAGAACCTCGGCGGGGCGCTGGTCACGCCTGGCCTGATCGACTCGCACACCCATCCGGTCTACGCCGGGAACCGCTGGGCGGAGCTGGCGATGCGTTCGGGCGGCTCGTCGTCGGCCGAGATCGCCGCTGCGGGCGGCGGCGTCGCGTCGACTGTGACCATCACCAGGGGTACCGACCCCTGGACCCTCTGCAGCGGTGTCCGCGAGCGGCTGCGCAAGTGGCTCCTCAGCGGCACCACCACAGTGGAAGCAAAGACCGGTTATCACCTGACGAGGGATGGCGAACTGGCTGACGTGCGGCTACTGCGGTCGCTGGAGAAGGAACCGGGCATCCCTCGGATCCACGTGACGTTCATGGCCGCTAACTCCGTGCCGCCGGAGTTTTTCGGCCGACGTGCTGATTACGTTGATGCCGTCGGCAGCTGGTGCCCGGACGCCGCAGCGGCCGGCGCCGACAGTATCGATGCCTATTGCGGCGACGGTGGCTTCACCGCCCATGAATCCAGCTGGGTACTCAACGCGGGCCGGGCCGTCGGCCTGCAGCCGCGGCTGCATGCCTGCGGCAACGGCCAGTCTGGCCCGGCGCTGCTCGCAGCGGAGCTCGGCTGCGCCTCGGCTGACCTGCTGCCTGGCGGCACCGATGAGGACGTTGCGGCCCTAGCCAGTGCAGCTGTCGTGGCCGTCTTGTGTCCGGCGGCCGGCACCGACTCACGGCCTCCGCCGGTTCGGGCGCTGCTGGACAAGGGCGTGCCGGTCGCGCTCGGCTCCGGGCACGCGCCCGGGGTCAATGGCATCACCTCGATGCCGCTTGTCATAAACCTGGCGATCGCCGCATTCGGGATGAGCGTTACCGAGGCACTGCGCGCCGCCACGGTGGGCGCCGCGCAAGCTTTGCGTACGCCAGACCGCGGCGCGATGGCGCGCGGCCGCAAGGCCGATATCGTCTCCTGGGACGCAGACCACGAGGGCGCCTTCGCCTGGTCCTACGGCATAAAGCCGGTAAAGGTCTGGCGCGGCGGCGAGCCAGTTACCAGTTAGCAGCCAGTTACCAGTTAGCAGCCAGTTACCAGTTAGCAGCCAGTTAGCAGGCAGCCGCGTCGGAACGCAGCGACCTCGGCCGCTGGCCCCACCACGGCCGGTGCCGCAGCGGCGTCAGCGCGGAGAAGTCCCGGTCGACGACGTGATTGCGATCCGCCAGGGTCCCAAGCGCATAGGCCGGGTGGAGCCCGAGATAGCCGCCACCGGAGACCTGACTCCACTGTCGTGCCAGGTCACTCGACGATTTGTAGAAATTGACCATGTAGCCGCCCTCGTAGACCTTCAGCAGCGCGAATCCCCCTGGATACTCCTTCGTGGCGGCAACCTCGAGGAACTCCACGTCGGGAGCGATCAGCGAGTGCGTCCGCAAGTTGCGGTGGGTGTGGCCGGAGTGATGGAAGAAGACGCCAGGCGTCGCCGCGTACAGCTCCTGTAGCCGCGCGGCGTCAGCCCGGTCCAAGTCGAACGCCGGGCCAGTAATCGTTGTCGCAGCCGACTGATCGGTGACCGGATGATGGCCGAACACCAGCGTCGGCTGGCTCGGATTGCCTGCCAGCACACGCTGCAGGACAGCGAACTCGTCGGCGCTTATGGCCCCGCGCGGTGCGGCTGCCATGGTTGTGTCAAGGCCGATCAGGCGCAGTCCGCCGACCTCCGTCGTCGTCACCGTGCCGTGCGGCAGGTCATATTCGGCGCGTACGCAGTCGTCATGGCCCGCCGCCCCAGGGGTGCGCGAATCGGCCCAGCCTTGTCCCGGCTGATCATGATTGCCCCTGGCCACCACATAATCGCCGGAGGTCAGGCGACCGGACAGGGCATGAGTGCCGAACCGGTCGAGCAGAGCCTTAGCAGCAGTTATCTCGGCAGGGCGGGCGGCCGCGGTGAGGTCGCCGCCCACAATCAGAACGTCCGCGCCGCGCGCGGCCGCATCGCGAGTCATCGCGCGGGCCATCACGACCGGATACGGCGGGAGCCCCGGCGTCTGTCCGAAGCCAGCCGGGGAGTCGCTGGTAACCAAACCGCTGGCTGTTTCTCCGGTGTGCAGGTCGTTGCTCAGCGCGAGCGTGAACAGCAGCCGCCCGGAAGGCGGCGTGAGCGTCGTGACCGATCCGGGCGAGGCCGACCTCAGCGCGCCCGGCACGAGCAGTTTGCTCAGGATGGCCGTTAGCTGAGCGTCTGTCGCGTCCTGGGGGAGGACCAGCCCGCCTGCCGGGAGCGCTAGCTGTGGCAGGAGCCGTGGAGTGGCTGCGACTCCGCCCGAGAGAGCCTGGTAGTAGTACCTGACGCCGGGCCGAAGGCCAGTGACCTCCACGTAGTGGTAGGGCGTTTCGCCGCCCCACTCCATCGCAACCTGATCGAGTTGCCCCAGATCGGTGCCGTAGCGCACGATTCCGTCGGCGGCGACGGGCGCAGGGGCCGCCGTCGGCTCGTGTGGTATCGCGGGTGCTGGTCCATCAGCGGTGTACCACGTCAGCGCGAAGCTGCTGTCGGTGACGGTGACGAGCTCCAGATCCTGCACGTACAAGCCGATCCCGCCCGTCCCGCCGGAGTTAGCTGCAGCCAGGCCAGTGCGAACTGGCGGCGACTCAGTCCGCAACAGTCCTGCATGCTGGCCAAGGGTCGCTCACGGGTGCTAACCACTAGCCAGGACCGCCTGAACAACGAGCGACGATCGGCTAAACGACAAATCCGGAACAGCACCTAATGGGGGGATCCACGCCAGCCCGGCCGCTGCCGCCTGCGCGGGCCAGGAACGGCCGGGATCATGGCATGCTGCGTACATGGCTTCAGGTTCCCGGCGGCCCGGCTCAGCGACGGACGCGGCAGGCTCGCCAGCCTCGGTAAGCTCGTCAGCCTCGGCAGGCTCGCCCGCTCCGCTGACAGTCATCGTTGGGGACGAGGAACTGCTGGTGGAGCGCGCGGTCAGTGCCGCCGTGGCGCTCGCCATCGCAGCGGCAGGTGACGCCGACTCTGACGGCGCAAGCAATCTGCATCAGGTCGCAGCGGCTGGCCTGGACGCCGCCGAGCTGTCCGCGCTGACGGCGCCGTCGCTGTTCGGTGGCGGCTGCGTGATCGTCGTGCAGGGCATCCAGGACGCTGGGAAGGACGTGTCCGCCGAGCTGGTCAGGCTCGCCAAGTCGCCAGTGCCTGAGGTGTTTGTCGTCGTCGCTCACAGTGGCGGCGCCAAGAACAAGGGGCTTCTCGCGGATCTGCTCAACGCAGGCGCCCGGCGCGTTGACTGCCCGGCGGTGAAGCGGTTCGGCGAGCGGATGGACTTCCTGCGCGCAGAGTTCCGGCAGGCCGGCCGAAAGGCCGACGACGCAGGACTGCGCGCCCTGCTGGACGCGGTCGGCACCGACCTGCGCGACCTGGCCGCGGCCTGCAGCCAGCTGTCGGCTGACACCACCGGCGTGATCAACCAGGACGTGGTCGCTCGCTATTACCGTGGCCGGGCTGAGGCGACCGGCTTCTCCGTGGCGGATAAGGCCTGCGAGGGCAACCTGGCCGGTGCGCTCGAGCAGCTTCGCTGGGCGCTGGCCACCGGAACCTCGCCGGTGCTGGTTACCAGCGCGCTCGCACAGGGGCTCCGCACGCTTGGCCTGGTTGGCTCGGCCGGCCGCGGCCTGAGCCCGAACGCGCTCGCCGCAGATCTCGGCATGCCGCCGTGGCGGATCGATAAGGCCCGTCAGCAACTGCGGGGCTGGACGGCTGACGGGCTGGCCAGGGCGGTCGCCGCGGTCGCCGAGACTGACGTCGAGGTCAAGGGTGAGGGCGCGAGCGCCGGCTATGCGCTCGAGCGCGCGATCGCCGCGATCGTTGCCTGCCGCACCGGGCCGTAATCTCGTCGGCCGTTAGCCGATTCGCCTCGATGCCTTCGCCATGTGGCTGCGTCGGTAGTGAAAAACTACGCGGGATTCTCAGGCCGGGCGCGGCGGACCGCGTACTGGATGTTCGCACTCGTCAACCTCGTCATCACGGTGGCTCTTTACGTTCTGACCGTCGTTACGCACTCAAGCGGGTCCTGATCGGCCTCGTCCCGTTTGCGGGTGGAATCGTGCTGCTCGTATTCGCGCTCCTGCCGGGTAACCACGGCCCGAACCGGTATCGCGACGACCCGAGGAGCACGCCAATGGCGACGCCGTGTCCGCCGTACTCCACGTACCAGTAGGCGTCCTCAGGTCACGCTGGTTGCGCTCGGGCGTCCGGCGCAGCGCGCCTGGCAGGGCGGCCGTTATGCGCCGCTCTGCAGGTCGCGGACGTCGATGGTCTGGTCGGTTCGCACCGCGTCGGCCAGTCTCCGGTCGTGCGTGACCAGCAGCAGCGTGCGAGAGTAGCCCGACAGCGCCTCCTCGAGCTGCTCGATCGCCTCGATGTCCAGATGGTTCGTGGGCTCATCAAGCACCAGGAAGTTGACGCCACGGGCCTGCAGCAGCGCTAGCCCTGCCCGAGTGCGCTCGCCCGGCGAGAGCGCGCTGGCTGGCCGGAGAGCGGCGTCGCCGCGCATCCGGAACTTTGCCAGCAGGGTCCGGGTCTCTTCCTCAGTGGCGAGTCCAGCTGCAGCGCGCACGATTTCGGCGACGGGCTGGTCGGTGAGGAACTCCCGGCGGGTCTGGTCGAGCTCACCAAACACCACGCTCGGGCCCGCGTACCGGCGCCCGGCAGATAGCTCCGCCCGCCCGAGCAGAGCGTCGACCAGCGTGGTCTTTCCCGAGCCGTTAGGGCCGACGATCCTGGTCCGGTCGGCTGGCCCGATGGTCAGGCTGAGTGGACCGAGGGTTATTTCGCCGCGGCTAACCACGGCATTGGTCAGCGCCACTGCGACATCGCCTGCCCGCCGTGCCTCACCGATGGACAGCCGCAACTGCCACGGCTCGCGCACTTCGTCTGGCGCCTTCTTGTCCAGCCGGGCGATCGCTTTGTCGATCCTGGCGGCGCCGGCGCCGATGCCCTGCGCACCGGCGATCCGGTCAGCGCGAATGAACTTGTCTGGCTCAGACTGCTGGAACTGAGCACTGCTCGCTCGCCGAGCGCCAGAGGAAGCCCATTGCCGCTGCTGCCGTGCCGAGTCAGTGAGCTTGTCGCGCTCAGCCTCGTAAGCGGCGTACGCGTCCAGCGCACGCCTGCGGGCTAGTTCACGTTCGGCTACGTAAGCGTCGAACCCGCCAGAGAAGAGCACGCCGTGCCGGGTGAACTCGTCCAGTTCCAGGATCTGGCTAGTCACCGCGCTGAGGACGGCCCGGTCGTGGCTGACCAGGGCGATTCCTGCCTTGCTCCGGCGCAGGTGATCTTCGAGCAGGGCCAGCCCGGCGTCGTCCAGGTCGTTGGTCGGCTCGTCAAGCAGCAGGATGTCTGGCTGGGCAAGCAGCACCGTGGCAAGACCCAGCCGTGCCTTCTGGCCGCCGGACAACTCGGCGGCCTTTCTGCCGAGCAGGTTCTCAGCCAGGCGAAGCTCGCCGACTACCTGGGCCGTGCGCTCTGGCAGGTCGGCTCCGCCAAGCCCGAGCCAGCGCTGGAACGCAGCGTCGTAGGCGTCGTCAGCGCCAGCGTCACCGCGGGTCAGAGCCTCGAGCGAGGCGTCCAGCTCGGACTGCGCCGCGGCAACCTGAGTGCGCCTGGCCAGGTGTTCCGCTAGTGACTCGCCAGGCTGAATATCCGGTTCCTGGGCCAGCCGGAGCACGGTCGTGGTCGCAGGCGACCTAGTCACGGTGCCACTGTCGGGTTCGAGTTCGCCAGCCAGGACCTTGAGCAGCGTGGACTTGCCGACCCCGTTGGCGGCAATGATGCCGAGCCGGTCGCCGGCACCCACGTTGACGCTGACAGCGTCCAGAACGACAAGGCCGCCGAAAGACACACCGACATGTGTGGCGCTAAGCCTGGACATCAGATCTCCCAGATCACGGCGGCTCTCGGCCAGGCCGTGCGTCGGGCCCAGGCTTACGCAAGAGACGGGTCTCAAGCCTTACTGGCGAGCCCGCCGCCCGGAAGCTGCGAAAGCTTAGGCGCTCGTAAGCTGCGCGGCCCGCTTGGCGATGGCCGACTTGCGGTTGGCAGCCTGGTTCTTGTGGATGACACCCTTGCTCACGGCCTTGTCCAGCTTGACGCTCGCGGCCTGCATCGCGGCCACGGCAGCCTCGGCGTCGCCAGCGTCCGCAGCCTCGCGGAACTTGCGGACGGACGTCTTCAGCTCGGACTTGACCGCCTTGTTGCGCAGGCGGGCCTTCTCGTTCTGCTTGTTCCGCTTGATCTGGGATTTGATGTTTGCCACGCGAATGCCTCGCTACCGTCTGGTCTGTGTCAGTGGTGGTGCCGGCACGAGCCGCAGTGAGCGGTTCGCGGCGTCGTGCCCGGCTCAGGGCGGGCATGCAGGCAGCCAGCACCACAGGATAGCCGAGATCGCCCGCGAGGCTCAAACTCAGGCTCGCTTGGCCAGGGCACAAGGCCCGGCATGCAACGATGAGTAGATCCATTGACGTGCCGAGCCCACTACCACCTGGCGGATGCCCCGTGTCACCAACGCCGCAGCAGCAGATTAATGAGCTGCCCGCGCCTGAACCATCCCGGACGCCGCAGCCGCTGATTCGCAACTTCTGCATCATCGCCCATATCGATCACGGCAAATCGACCCTGGCGGACCGGATGTTGCAGCTCACAGGCGTCGTGGATGCTCGCCAGATGCGCGCTCAGTACCTCGACCGGATGGATATCGAACGGGAACGCGGCATCACCATCAAGAGTCAGGCGGTCCGGCTGCCGTGGCGCGGTGCGGACGGCACACAGTACGTGCTGAACCTCATCGACACGCCCGGCCACGTGGACTTCACTTATGAGGTATCCAGGTCGCTAGCCGCATGTGAAGGCGCGATCCTGCTGGTGGACGCGGCGCAGGGGATCGAGGCTCAGACCCTGGCCAATCTGTACCTGGCGCTCGACGCGGACCTGCACCTGATCCCGGTGCTGAACAAGATCGATTTGCCCGCCGCCCAGCCGGAGAAGTACGCGGCCGAACTGGCCAACATCATCGGCTGCGAGCCCTCCGACGTGCTGCGGGTCTCGGCCAAGACCGGCGAAGGGGTCGCCGAGCTGCTGAACATCGTCGTCGAGCAGGTCCCGCCGCCCAGCGGTGATCCCGACGCGCCGGCCCGCGCCCTGATCTTCGACTCTGTCTACGACACCTATCGCGGCGTGGTGACCTATGTCCGGATGGTTGACGGCCGCCTGAGCAGGCGCGAGCGAACGCTGATGCTCTCGACCAAAGCGGTCCACGAGACGCTGGAGATCGGCGTGATCTCCCCGGAGCCGGTACCGTCCGACGGCCTCGCGGCTGGCGAGGTCGGCTACCTCATTACCGGGGTGAAGGACGTCCGGCACGCACGCGTCGGCGACACGCTGACCACCCTGGCGAGCCCGGCCACAGAGCCGCTGCTTGGCTACGAGAATCCGAAGCCGATGGTGT
>Ga0335075_10005335_pt1 | contig 19981 bp, 22 predicted proteins | sample Lox_Sample_24_FD_206723 | JGI IMG/M metagenome (GOLD analysis project Ga0335075, IMG submission 206723) | Soil microbial communities from Loxahatchee National Wildlife Refuge, Florida, United States - Lox_Sample_2.4 | ecosystem: Environmental > Terrestrial > Soil > Wetlands | place: USA...
GCAAGGTGTGGAACATCTGACAAATAGGTGCCATGTCGTCTGGACCCGGATTTTCCAGATCCGGGCGGAACATCTTGAAGGTGCCTTCGTTGTGCAGCATTGGTGTCTTGACGTGTGTCGGGTGCACGGAATTGACACGAATCATGTGCTGCCCCAACTCAACTGCGAACGCACGCATCAGCCCGACGACCCCGTGCTTGGCGGCGACGTAGTGGCCGGTGTGCGGGTAGGCCTTGAGGCCGCCGACCGAGCTGGTCAGGATGATCGAACCGCCGCGACCGCCCGCGAGCAGGTGCGGCACACCGGCTTTCACCGTCTTCCACACCCCGCCCAGATTGATGTCGATCATCTCCGTCCAGTCTTCTTCGCTGGTTTTGTCCAGAGTGTCGCCGCCGTTGCCGATGCCCGCGTTGGCCACGATGATGTCAAGCCGGCCGAGCTGCTCGACGCCGCTGTCCACCGCAGCCTTCAGCGCGTCGTAGTCACGCACGTCGACTTCGGCCGTGAAGATTCTGCGGTTGTGGCCCTTGACGAGGTCGGCGGTCTCCGCCAGATCCTCCGGCGTCGACGCCGGGATCGCGGTGTCCGTAACGCCTTCGCGGATTGGCTTACAGATGTCGATCGCAATGATGTCGGCGCCTTCTTGGGCCAACCGCACCGCGTGCGAGCGGCCCTGTCCCCGGGCCGCGCCGGTGATGAACGCGACCTTGCCTTCGACTCGACCCGCCATCGTTACCTCATTTCCTGATTTGTGTTGGGCTCAACCGATAACCGCCGGCATTGTCTCCCAGCCACGCACGGTGGACGTCGGAGACAACGCGGCACGGCTGACGTCGATCTCCCATTCGGGGAAGCGCTTCAAGATCTCCTCGAGTGCGATGCGCCCCTCCAGCCGAGCCAGCGCCGAGCCGAGGCAGTAGTGCGTACCGACACTGAAGGCGAGATGTTGGCGCGGCTCTCGGTGAATGTCGAAAACGTCACCATCCGGCGGGAATTGACGGTGATCGCGGTTTGCCGCGCCGATGAGCATCATCATGGCACTGCCCTCTGGCACCGTCTGCCCGTAGTAGGTGACGTCTCGGGTCACATAGCGCGCGACGTGCGGAGCCGGCGGTGGGACAAGGCTGGAGTTCTCCGCCAATTTCCGTCGCTGGTCGGGATGCTCCGCCAGCACCTTGCCGGCCCAGCCGATCAGCCGAGTGGCGGTCTCATTGCCTGCGCCGGAGACCACGGTGATGTAGGTGAGCAGCTCGTCGCGGCTCAGCCGCCGGGTTATCCCCTTCTCGTCGGTGAACTCGACGTTGAGCAGCTCGGTCATGATGTCGTCGGAGGGATGCTCGGCGCGCCACTCGATGAATTCGGCGAAGAACTGGCCGGTGTTCATCCCGTCCGCGACGGCCTGCATCGGCTTGCCAGCTTCGGTGCGCATCTGCGCGTTCGCTAAATCGCGTGCGGCGTCCTGGTACTCCTCGGGCACCCCGCCGTCGGGAGCAGTGACTGTCAAGGGTTTCGCCTCTCGCCGCAACCGCATGTTGGTAGCGCGGAATGTCTCTAACGCTGAGCATCTGCGGCAACTCTGTCATCAGACGCCTGCGGGTGTCAACGTGGGATCCGTTTTCGCTAATTCGCATTCTTGCATATGGAGAAGATAATTCTCATCGCCGGACGTCGCGGAAACGCAGGAGTGCTTCGTGTACGTAGGACGCGACCAGTGCGCTATTTGCCGACGAACCCGCGCGAGCAGAAGTCCCACACCTCGTCGGCGGTAATGGGATGCGTGGTCGCGTCGCCCGACCCGCCACTGGACTGCGCGATGAACATGACCGTTGACATGGTCATCGCGGCCATCCGCCTCGGGTTGACGCCGGCGCGCAGCTCGCCGGCGTCGCTGGCGGCTTCCATCAGTTCGGCCAGCAAGCTCACGAGCGGTGCATGAGCGACCTTGACTTCCTCCGGGTGCGACACCAGCAACCTCGGCGCGAAGTCGGTGAACAGCGGCCGCTTGGCCATCGGGTCTGGGCGGGAAGCCTCGAACAACAACTCGATGGCGACCTTGAGTCGTTCGATCGGGTCGGAGTGGTTGGCCGTCGCGGCGCGTATCTGGTCGGCCGACCGGCTCAGCGCGTCTTCGAACAGCGCGAGCAGCAGTTCATGCTTGCCGTCGAACTGCAGGTAGAAGCTCCGCAGCGACTGGCGGGAGCGGTCGACAACCTCCTGCACGGTAAAGTCCGTGCTGCCCTTCTCAATGATGATGGCCTGGGCCGCGTCGAGGAAGCGTTGGACGCGCTGCGCTGCCCGCAATTTCGCCGTCTTGATCGACCGCTCGACAGCGCGCTGCTTCCAGGCCGGCTCTTCGCTTGGGCTGGTCACCGCGGGCTCAGGTGATTGCCGCGAGGGGAGAACATGATTGGACTGTACCGGAGAACGCCGTGTCATTGTGGGCGAGACCCCCTCACGGGACGACGTGTCTGAGATTGTAACTTTCTCGGCACGAGAATACTATTCTCTTGCCGGTCTCCAGGGAAGTGAAATGCCAAAGAGCGGCGGTAGCCGTCGCCGCGCCAATCACAGTTGTCACATGCCTTGCTGTGCGGAGGGGGATGGGCAGAACGGCAACTGCTTCTCCGAGGACACCGGTGTGGTTGATGTGGCAGCTGACCCAAGGCTCTCACAGTTGCCCCAGCCGCGGCGCACATCGCTTGGCGCGCAACGCCGCTCCGGCCTCGCGGGTCAGTTGGCGTGCACTGCCGAGCATTCCATCCAACACCAACGAACGCTTCACATGGCGATGCAGCTCGTGCTCCGCGGTGAATCCGATCCCACCGAGCACTTGCTGGCAGTGCCGCGCGGCGGTCATCGCCGCCTGGCCGGCCGCGGCCTTGGCGAGCAGAAAGCTTAGATCGCTTGGCTCAGCGGCGGCGGCAACCAGGGTCGCCTCCGCGCCTTCGATGGCGATCAACGTATCGGCCAGCCGGTGCCGGATCACCTGGAATGAGGCGACCGGCTTACCGAATTGCACACGGTCCAAGGCATGTTGGCGTGCCAGCGACAGCATGGCGCGCCCGGCGCCCACCAGCCACCAGCCGAGCGCGTGCCGACCCGCGGCAAGATGCACCGGATCTCCCTGGGACACCCGGTGTATCGGTAGGTCATCGCCAAGCACCGAGGTGGCCCGGTTGGTGCGTTCCCAGATGACCCAGGAGCCACCCGCGAACGGCAGCGGAAGAGTACCGCCTCCGTCCCGCCCGGCAGCGCGCAGCGCGACATCGTTGAGCACCGGCGCATGGGCGCCAGTCTCACCGAGTAACCGAAACACCAAAGGGATGGCGGTTTGCGGCATTTCGTCCAGCATCTCGAGCCAGCCCAAATCCATCAACGCCTCGTCGAGTTCGCGGCCCGACACTGCGGTCATGGTCTTCCGCAAACCGTCTTCCAGCAGGTGCAAGGACTCGGTGTCCACACTCACTCCTTGCCCAGGTCCAATAGCCGGCGCGCGATAATATTGCGCTGGATCTCGGCGGTGCCGCCGTAGATGGTCGCCGCGCGCGAATAGAGGTACTCGGACCGCCATGGTGTGTCGTCCAGTTCGAGCGTGCCGGGCAACAGGTCGCGCACGGTGTCGTAGAGCCGCTGCTCGGCGGTGGCCAGCAAGGCTTTGTCGATGGAGGTTTGCGGCCCGAGTGGCTCTCCGTCGGCCAACCGGTGCTGGGTGGCACGAGACCGGCACCGCAACGTGTGCAGTGCCAGATACGCTGCGCCGAGCTCGTATTCGTCGGGCTCGGCTGCTTCTGCGATGAGTTCGTCGAATCGCGCATAGAGGTAGGCGATCCGCTGCCAGAAGCAGGTGGAGCGCTCATAGGGCAGCAGGTCCATCGCAAGCCGCCAGCCGTCTCCCGGCCGGCCGAGCATGCGTGCCGCAGGGATCACCACGTCGTCGAAGTAGACCTCGCAGAACTCGTCAACCCCGTGCATCGTGCGCAGCGGCCGGATGGTGATGCCCGGGATATCCAGGTCGACGAAGAACGCGGTGATTCCGTCATGGCCGGGCGCGGTACGGGTGAGCAGAATGCACCGGGTCGAATACTGCGCGTAGCTGGTCCAGACCTTCTGCCCGTTCACGATCCAGTTGTCGCCATGTGGGGCGGCTCGGGTGGTCAGCGACGCCAGGTCGCTGCCGGAGCCCGGTTCGGAGAAGCCTTGGCACCACTGCTCGCGACCGCTGAGCAGCCGCGGCACCATTTCGGCTGCGAGTTCCATTGGCGCGTAATCGATCATGGTGGGAGCGAGCACCTCGGCCATCGAGTAGGGGCCGGGCTCGGCAAGACGGCGGCCGACCACCTCCTCGCCGACAATCGCGCGCAGCATGGCCGGACCGCCCAATCCGCCGACCTGCTCGGGCCAGCCGTATCGCATCCAGCCGGCGTCGTACAGCGCCGAATGGACTCGGGCGAGCTGCTTGATGTGGGCTTGCAGCGAGTGGTCCGGCCCGGGGGTCAGATCGTGGTCGTCCAGCCAGGCCCGTAGATCCGCCCGGAACTGTTCGACATTCACGCAGGAGGCCTGCCTATCGCGTGCGGGCGGCCGGAGTCGTGCACTCCGCTGCGCCGAATGAAGGTCATCGCGCGGGCTTTGAGCCGCCAGCCGTCATCGGTCCGCACATAGGTGTCGTTGTAATAGCCGATTCGCATGTCATGGCTGGCGTGGTCGATGAAGCACAGCGGTTGTGTTCCGGTCGCCGTGTCGCCGTTCAGCTCGATCACCGGAGTTGCCGTCATGAACAGCCCCTTGGGCGCAGCGTCAACCAGTACGGGAAACCGGTCCAGCGAGTAGGTTTCGCCGAAAGCGCTGTAGGTGCCGTCCGGCGTGAAGACTTTGACCAGCCCGTCGATATCCTGTTGGGTAATGGTCACGGCGTAGCGCGCCAACAGCTGCTGGATCTCGACCAGGTCGTCAGTTCGTGTTGGCATAAACCTTGCCGCCTTTCATCACGAAGCTCACCTTCTGGGTTACGCCGATGTCGGACAACGGGTCTCCGGGTACCGCAATGACGTCTGCGAGCAGACCCTCGGCCAGCCGGCCGCGATCGGTGGCGTTGATCAACTCGGCGGCCGTGGTCGTCGCCGCCCGCAACACCGCCAACGGCGGCAGGCCCCAATCGACCAGGGTGACAAGTTCGTCGGCATTCTTGCCATGCGGGATCGCGGGCGCGTCGGTGCCCACCGCAATCTTTACCCCGGCTTCGTATGCGGCCAGTATCGAGGTCCGTGACTTCGGGAACATCTCGGCCGCCTTGGCCTGCAGTTCTGGCGGGGCGTGTGAAACATCCATCCCCTCCGCCAGACGTCGAGTGCTCACCAGGAAGGTCCCGTGCTCGACCATCATCGCGATCGCCTCGTCGTCGATTAGGAACCCGTGCTCGATGCAGTCAATGCCCGCTTCGACGGCATGCTTGACCGCCTCGGCGCCGTGCGTGTGCGCGGCGACTCGCAGCCCACGACGGTGCGCCTCATCGACGATCGCCCGCAGCTCTTCATCCGAATAGTGTTGTGCACCAGGGGGTCCAGTCAGCGACATCACTCCACCCGAGCAGCACACCTTGATCAGCTCGGCGCCGTGTTTGATCTGATACCGCACCGCCTTGCGGATCTCGTCGATTCCGTTGGCGATGCCCTCTTCGACCGTCAAGTCCAGCACATGTGGTGCGAACGCGGCGAACATCGTCGGATCCAGATGCCCGCCGGTCGGGGTGATCGCATGCCCGGCGGGCACCACGCGCGGGCCGTCGATCCAGCCTGCGTCGATCGCCTTGCCGAGCGCCACGTCGAGCAGGTAGCCGCCGGTCTTGACGAACAGGCCGAGGTTGCGCACCGTGGTGAAGCCCGCCCGCAGCGTCCGTCGGGCATTGCCGACCGCGCGCAGCATCCGGGTCGGCGGGTCATCCTGCACCTGGGACAGCCCGGGCTTCTCCCCGCGCCCGCCCATCAACAGGTTGACCTCCATGTCCATCAACCCGGGCAGCAGGATTTGCTCGGCCAAATCGACGACCTCACCCGCGGCATCGCCGCCGACGCCGACGATTCGGTCGCCTTCGATGCGCAGAATGCCGGGCGAAACAATCTCGCCGGCGTCGACGTCGAGCAGTCCGGCCGCCTTGAGCGTCAGCACCGTTTAAATCACCGGCTCCCTGATTAATTCGACCCAGGCCGCCCCGCTGTCCGGGACGCGTGGCTGCTTCCATGCTTCGATCGGGAAGGACACCATGACCAGCGACTGCATGATGTGCATGAGGCTCTTCGCGTCCTCGGGCAGATCATCCAGCGGGAACTTGTCGCAGTAGGCGATCACGTCGTTCAGGCGGGGGAATGCCACGTCGTAGAACGCCTGCATCTCGCTCATCGACGAGGCCAACCGCTTGGCGTAGCGCTCTGGCTCGGTGGCCAGGTCCCAGTCCAAATAGGGCTCCAGATCTGCGAATTCGGTGGGCAGCTTGGTTGGAGCGGCCTTATTAGTTGTGGCCATTGTGGCTGTACTCCTTCACGTGGTCGCCGGTCACCTTGTGCAGATAGCGGATCAGGACTTCCTGATCGCACAACAGGAAGTTGCTGACGACCTTGGTGCCGATCATGGTCTGGGTGGCTTCCAGTGTGTTGGCGTCCTGCAGCGCGTACTCCTTGAATGTCACCGCGGCCAACTCCTGGGCCAGCCGTTCCCGCGAGTTGCGCGGCGGAACGAAATACAACGTGCACTCGAAGATGTGCTTGTCTACTGCGGTGGGCCAATAGTGGTAGGTCAGGAACCAGCCCGGCTCCCAGATCAGCAGCATGAAGTTCGGGTAGAAGTGCCACGAGTCAATGCCCCACTGCGGCACCCTTTTCACGTTGACACCCGGCGGCAGCTCCAGCTTCTCGATGATCTCCGGCTTGTCCCACGGTCCGAACAACCCGCTGCGCAACACTTGGTCCATGGGCTTGACCATCGACATGTCCGGGGGCGGTGCCTGGCCACCCCAGGTCGACTGCAGGCTGTGCGGGTAGGCCAGCTCGTAGTGCAACGCCTCGTAGCCGTACTTTTGGATCTTGGCGGCTTCTTCCTTGGTGTACTGCCCCTGGTGCAGGATCGGCGCGTGGTAGAACTCCACGAACGCGTCGATGAACAGCTTCCAGTTGCTGCCGACCTCGGCCCGGTACGAGTAGGTCTCCGTCATCGCGTCGAAGGGGTAGCCCTCGATGCTCTTGGCCAGCGGTCCGAGGTAGTCGGCCAGCGGCTTGGCGTTCTGGTCGAGGTTGACAAAGATGAAGCCTTCCCATACCTCGCATCGCACCCCCACCAGGCCGTACTGGCTCTTGTCGACGTCGAAGAACTCGTCTTCCTGCTGGATAAAGGTCAGGTCGCCGTCGAGGTTGTAGCGCCAGGCGTGGTACTTGCAGGTGAACTGCCGGCAAGTGCCCGAGGTCTCCTCGTGCGGAAAGTCGTTCCACACCAGCTTGTTTCCGCGGTGGCGGCAGACGTTGTGGTAGGCCTTGACGGACCCGTCCTTGGTCTTGACGATGATCACCGATATGCCCGGACCCGCCGACGGCAGTTCTTTGGTGAAGTAGCTGCCGGCGCGCGGCAGCCGCTCCACCCGACCGACGTTGAGCCACGTCCGCTTGAAGATCGCGTTGCGCTCGGCCTCGAAGAACGCCGGATCGATCGAGTCGGTGTAATCGACTGGCGCGGTTCCCAGTTCTGGGTAGTTTTCTGTCCAGCTGCCGGCATCCGGCTTGGTGAAGTGTGGCAAGGTTCTTACCCTTCTTTCCGGTCGTTCTCGACTTCGACGCCAAAAGTATTCAAGCCCATCGCAAGTGCGGTGTAGCCGCCGATCGTGAAGATCAGATCCATCCGCTGTTGCTCGTTGAGCCGCTCACCGAGTGCCGCCCACGTCTGGTCGGACAATTCGGTCTTCTCGTCCAGCTCATCGACGGCGGATAGCACCGCACGATCGAACTCGTCGTTCGGGTTGCCGGATTGCGCGGCCTCGATGTCGGCGTCGGACAGGCCTACCTGCTTGCCGAGCGTCACATGGTGCGTCCACTCGTAGTCGCAGCTACGCCGATGTGCGACGCGGAGGATGACCAGCTCGCGAATGCGCGGCGGCAGCGTCGACCCGTAGAGCAGGTAACCGTTGAACCGGAGAAACGCGCGCGTCAGTTTGGGGTGATGCACCAGGGTTGAGAGCAAGTTGCCTGCGCCGTCCGGATTCCGCCGCTCTTCCGGCAGCATGCTGGAGACCGCGTGCCGGGCAGCGTCGTCCCACTGGTCCGCCGGCAACGGGGACAGACGCATACGACCTCCTCAGTTACGAGAATCATATTCTCATATTTGACCAATAGGTTTCCACGAACTCGCGGATTGGTCAATGTTTTGCGCTCGACCTGCGGAGACGCCATCATCAGCGATGGGCTGCGCAGGTGCCCCGAGCTGACCGTAGCCCTGGCAGGGGTAGCGTGAAGATGTTGATTCTCGCGATCAGAGAAGATAATTTTCATATTTGAGGGAGCGGGCCGCCGACGACCCCCGACGAGAGGAACGGCCAGTGAACAAAGACGACATGATTTTGATCAGCGTCGACGACCACACCGTCGAGCCGCCGGACATGTTCAGGAACCACCTGCCTACGAAGTATGCGGATGACGCGCCGCGGCTGGTGCACAACGCGGATGGCTCCGACACCTGGCAGTTCCGCGACACCGTCATCCCGAACGTCGCGCTCAACGCGGTGGCCGGACGCCCGAAAGAGGAGTACGGGCTGGAGCCGCAGGGTCTGGACGAGATCCGGCCGGGTTGCTACAACGTCGACGAGCGGATCAAGGACATGAACGCCGGGGGCATCCTGGCTTCGATCTGTTTCCCGTCCTTCCCGGGGTTCGCCGGACGCCTGTTCGCCACCGAGGATCCAGAGTTCTCGGTCGCCCTGGTGCAGGCCTACAACGACTGGCACATCGACGAGTGGTGTGGCGCGTACCCGGCCCGGTTCATCCCGATGGCGATACCGGTGATCTGGGATGCCGAGGAGTGCGCCAAAGAGGTGCGACGGGTGGCCAAGAAGGGCGTGCACGCCCTGACGTTCACCGAGAACCCGGCCGCGATGGGCTACCCGAGCTTCCACAACGAGTACTGGAACCCGCTGTGGAAAGCGTTGTGTGACACCAACACCGTGATGAACGTGCACATCGGATCGTCGGGCAGGCTGGCAATTACCGCACCCGACGCACCGATGGACGTGATGATCACTCTGCAACCGATGAACATCGTGCAGGCCGCCGCGGATCTGCTGTGGTCGCGGCCGATCAAGGAGTACCCGGATCTCAAGGTCGCGCTGTCCGAGGGCGGCACCGGGTGGATCCCGTACTTCCTGGAGCGGGCGGATCGGACCTACGAGATGCACTCGACCTGGACGCACCAGAACTTCGGCGGCAAGCTGCCCAGCGAGGTGTTTCGCGAGCACTTCCTCACCTGCTTCATCAGCGACAAGGTGGGTGTGGCGCTGCGCAACATGATCGGCATCGACAACATCTGCTGGGAAGCCGACTACCCGCACAGCGACTCGATGTGGCCGGGCGCACCCGAAGAGTTGTGGGATGTCTTGTCGGCCAACAATGTACCGGACGATGAGATCAACAAGATGGCCTACCAAAATGCCATGCGCTGGTACTCCTTCGACCCGTTCAGCCACATCACCCAGGCACAGGCGACGGTCGGCTCCTTGCGTAAGGCCGCCGAGGGTCACGATGTTTCGATCCGGGCCCTCAGCCACCACAAGGACGCCAGGTCGGGTTCGTCGTTCGCCGACTTCGCCGCCAGCGCGAAAGAACTGACCGGCAACAAGGACTGACGCAGGTTCCGTGCCCGGCGTCCCCGGCGAGCAGACGCAAAAACGCCCATTTCGCCGGCGTGTCGAGGACTTTTGCGTCTGCTCGTGCTGAAAGGAGTCGGCAGTGCCCGGCGGTGGGATGAACTTCGAGCTGACCGACGACCAGGAGCTGATCCGCAAGTCGGTCGCGGAACTGGCGTCGAAGTTCGACGACCACTACTGGATGGAAAAAGACCAGGCGCACGAATTTCCGCACGAATTCTATTCTGCGATCGCCGGCGGCGGCTGGCTTGGCATGACCTTCCCGGAGGAGTACGGGGGTCACGGCCTCGGCATCACCGAAGCCACCCTGCTGGCCGAAGAAGTCGCCAAAGCAGGCGGGGCGATGAACGCCGCCAGCACCATCCACCTGTCGATATTCGGCATGCAGCCCGTGGTCAAACACGGTTCCGATGAGCTGAAGGCTCGCACGCTGCCGAAGGTGGCCACGGGCGAACTGCACGTGTGCTTCGGCGTCACCGAACCCGGTGCGGGCCTGGACACCTCACGTATCACGACGTTCGCCAAGCGCGACGGCGACCACTATGTCGTGAACGGCCGAAAGGTGTGGATTTCCAAGGCGCTGGAGTCGCAGAAGATCCTGCTGCTGACCAGAACCCAGCATCATGCCGACGTCACCAAGAAGACCGATGGGATGACACTGTTCCTCACCGACCTGGACCGCAGCCGGGTCGACGTCCGGCCGATCCGCAAGATGGGTCGCAACGCCGTCAGCTCCAACGAGTTGTTCATCGACGACCTGCACATTCCAGTCGAAGATCGAGTTGGTGAGGAAGGCAAGGGCTTTCAATACATCCTCGACGGCCTCAACCCGGAACGGATGTTGATCGCCGCGGAGGCGCTGGGCATCGGCCGGGTCGCGCTGGAGAAGGCGGTGAAGTACGGCAACGAACGCCATGTCTTCGACCGGCCGATCGGGATGAACCAGGGCATCCAGTTCCCGCTGGCCGATTCGCTCGCCCGTCTCGACGCCGCCGAGTTGGTGCTGCGCAAAGCCACCTGGCTTTACGACAACGGCAAACCCTGCGGACGTGAGGCCAACACCGCGAAATACTTGTGCGCCGACGCCGGTTTCGCCGCTGCCGACCGAGCGCTGCAAACGCACGGCGGCATGGGGTATTCCGAGGAGTACCACGTTTCGCGGTACTTCCGGGAGGCCAGGCTGATGAAGATCGCGCCGGTCAGCCAGGAGATGATCCTGAACTTCCTTGGTTCGCACGTGTTGAAACTGCCGAGGAGCTACTGATGACCAACGCCCTGTTCGACCTGACCGGACGATCGGCACTGGTCACCGGATCCGGCAGCGGCATTGGAGCGGCCGTCGCCCACGCGTTGGCCACTGCCGGCGCGGCGGTAGTCGTCAGCGACGTGGACGCCGACGCGGCTTCGGCTGTCGCCGAACGCATCTGCTCGGCCGGCGGCAAGGCTGAAGGCGTCGCGCTCGACGTGCGAGACCGCGGTGCCGCCGACGCTGCGGCGGCACACGCAGCCGGGCTCGCCGAGGGCGTGCTGCACATCCTGGTCAACAATGCCGGGGTGACGGCGCCGGCGATGTTCGCCGACCTCACCGACGAAAGCTTCCAGCGGGTGCTCGACATCCATCTGATGGGGGCCGTGCACTGCGCCCAGTCCGCGTTGAAGTTTCTGCCCACCGACGGCAAGGGCCGCATCATCAATGTCGTGTCGTCGGCCGGCATCACCGGCACACTGGGGCAGGTGAACTACTCGGCGGCCAAGGCCAGCATCATCGGGTTCACCAAGTCATTGGCCCGTGAGATGGCAAAGGACAACATCCTGGTCAACGCGCTCGCACCGCTCGCGGCGACCCGGATGACCGAGACCATCCGAACCAACGAGAAGTTCGCGGCCAACATGATGGCCCGTATCCCGTTGAAGCGCTGGGCTCAACCGGAAGAGGTCGCGGGTGCTTTCGTCTTTCTGGCCTCGGACGCCGCCTCCTACATCACCGGTCAGGTGTTACCGGTGGACGGCGGCATGGTGATGTGATGTCGGCATCCGGAGGGCCGCTGACGGGAGTCACCGTGGTGGCCTTGGAGCAGGCGGTCTCCGCTCCGATGTGCACGCGGGTGCTTGCCGACTTCGGTGCACGGGTGATCAAGGTGGAGAACCCCAACGGGGGAGACTTCGCCCGGCACTACGACGATGTCGTCAACGGCCTTGCCGCCCACTTTGTTTGGGTGAACCGGGGCAAGGAGTCGGTCACCCTCGACCTGAAAAGCGCAGCCGGGCTAGACATTCTGCACCAGCTCCTCGACCGTGCCGATGTACTGGTTTCCAACCTGGCCCCAGGGGCCACTGCCCGGATGGGCATCGGGCCGGCAGACCTGGCGAAACGCCACCCGGACGTGATCGCAGTCGAGATCGACGGGTACGGCCCGGGCGGGCCGCTGTCGCACAAGAGGGCCTACGACCTACTCGCCCAAGCGGAATCCGGCGCATGCGCCGTCACCGGCCGTCCCGGCGAACCGGCCAAGCCCGGCCCACCGATGGCGGATATCAGCACCGGCCTGTATTCGGCACTGTCGATTCTGGCACTGCTGTACTCGCGCGACGCCGGATCAGGTGGCCACGGGAATTCGGTCGCGGTGAGCCTATTCGACACGATGACGGACTTGATGGGTTACCCGCTCACCTTCACCCAGCATTCCGGTGTGGACCAGCAGCCGCTGGGAATGAGCTCGCCCGCGGTGGCGCCCTACGGCGCCTACCGAACCGGCGACGCCCAGACCGTCGTGCTCGGCACCACCAACGACAATGAGTGGCAACGGCTTTCGCGCAAGGTTCTGGAGCGCGACGATCTTGCCGACGACCCGAGGTTCGCCAGTAACGCCGGACGCTGCGCGCACCGCGACGTCCTCGACGACGCCATCGGCGCCTGGTGCGCGGCGCACAACTTGGAACATGTGCAGAAGACGGCGGATGCCGCGGGTATCGGCAATGCCCGGTACAACGTGCCGAGCGAGGTTCTGGCGCACCCGCAACTGACCGCGCGGGACCGCTGGCGGCAGGTCGACACGCCGGCGGGACCGATTCAGGCGTTGTTGCCGCCGCCAGTGATCTCCGGCTACCAACCCGCCATGGGCGCGGTGCCCGGGCTCGGGCAGCACACCGAGGCGGTGCTCGCCGAACTCGGCATGGGGCCCGACGAGATCGCTGCGCTGCGAGTTCAAGGCGCCATCGGACCGGCCTACGGCTGATGTCTGAGGAATCCGCGCTGCTGTGCAGTGACCGCAACGGTGTGCGGACGCTGACGCTGAACCGACCCCATCGCAAGAACGCGATCAACCGTGAGTTGTGGATCGCGTTGGCCGACGCGCTCACCGCGGCTGGCAAAGACCGCGGCGTACGCGCCGTGGTGATCACCGGCGCGGGCGGCGCGTTCTGCTCCGGCGCCGACATCTCCGCGCCTGACGACAGCCATCCCGTTCACAAGCTGCAGCGGCTGACCGACGTCGCGCTGACGCTGCACGAGCTGTCGGTGCCGACAATCGCCAAGGTAAACGGCGTCGCGGTCGGTGCCGGGTGGAACCTGGCGCTGGGCTGCGACCTGGTTGTCGCTACCCCCGCATCGACGTTCTGCCAGATCTTCGCCAAGCGTGGATTGTCGCTCGATCTGGGCGGCTCCTGGCTGCTGCCGAAAATCGTTGGCCTGCAACAGGCCAAGCGGCTGGCGCTATTGGCCGAGACCATCGACTCCGCCGAGGCTCTGGCGCTGAACCTGGTGACGTGGATGGTATCCGCCACCGAGATCGACAATTTCGTCACCGACATCGCCGAGCGGCTGGCGGCCGGCCCGGCGATCGCGCTGGCGCAGACCAAAGCGTTGCTCAACGAGGACGCCGACCGAACCATGCGCGATGCGCTCGCCAACGAAGCCCGTGCGCAGGGCGTGAATTTCGGCACCGACGATGCACGCGAGGCGTATGCCGCCTTCGCCGAGCAGCGAGAGCCGTCGTTTACTGGTCGATGGGCGGTATCGAGATCGGAGCAGACAAATGCGTGAAACAGTCATCGTCGAAGCGGTGCGGACACCGGTCGGCAAGCGCAACGGGGGGCTGGCGGGTATGCACGCCGCCGACCTGTCGGCTCTTGTGCTCAACGAACTGCTGCAGCGCACCGGCATCGGCCCGGAGATCATCGACGACGTCGTGTGGGGCTGCGTGTCGCAGGTCGGCGATCAGTCCAGCAATATCGGCCGCTACGCGGTGCTGGCCGCCGGCTGGCCCGAGACCATCCCGGGCACGACGATCAATCGGGCCTGCGGTTCCAGCCAGCAGGCCCTGGACTTCGCGGTGCAGGCAGTGATGTCGGGTCAGCAGGACGTCGTGGTGGCCGGTGGCGTTGAGGTGATGAGCCGGGTGCCGCTGGGCTCGGCTAGGGCCAGCGGACAACCCTACGGTCCCAAAGTGCTTGAGCGGTATGATGGTTTCTCCTTCAACCAGGGTCTGTCGGCGGAGATGATCGCCAAGAAGTGGGGATTTTCCCGCACCCGGCTCGACGAATACTCGGCGATGTCCCACGAACGGGCCGCCGCGGCTCAGGACAGCCGCGCCTTCGACGAGCAGATCGTCCCCGTCTTCGTTGAGGACACCGCGGTCAGCCAAGACGAGGGCGTGCGGCGGGGGACCACCGTGGAGAGACTGGCCGGGCTCAAGCCGGCGTTCGTCGACGACGGGGTCATTCACGCCGGCAACTCCTCACAGATTTCTGACGGCGCGGCGGCGTTGTTGGTGATGACGTCGGCGGCCGCGCTCGAGCTCGGATTGACCCCGCTGGTGCGCTACCGGGCCGGCGCGGTGACCGGCGCGGACCCGGTGTTGATGCTCACCGGCCCGATCCCCGCCACCGAGAAGGTGCTGACCAAGGCCGGCGTCTCGCTGGCAGAGGTCGGCGTGTTCGAGGTCAACGAAGCGTTCGCCCCGGTGCCGCTGGCCTGGCTTGCCGAAACCGGCACCGACCAGGACCTGGTCAACCCGTTGGGCGGAGCCATTGCGCTGGGTCACCCGCTTGGCGCGTCGGGCGCGGTCTTGATGACCCGGATGGCACATCACATGCGCGACAACGGGATTCGCTACGGACTGCAGACCATGTGCGAAGGCGGCGGCACAGCCAACGCCACATTAGTGGAACTTGTTGCTTGACAGGGGAATTCATGCGTCGAGCCCTGTTCACCGAAGACCACGAAGCATTCCGGGAGCTGGCCAGCGACTTCATCGAGAAGGAGGTCGTGCCCGTCTATTCAGAGTGGGAGAAGGGCGGGCGGATGCCGCGCGACGTCTTCACGAATGCTCACGGCCGTCGCGATTGGACCGTTGCCTGCAGCTCTTCGGCGGTTACGGCTACCGATGCGCGGGTGGCGCGCATCTACGCCGGAACCAGCGAGGTGATGAAGGTGATCATCGCCAAGTCGCTGGGCTTGTGACGGCGGCCCAAAACGCAGTGCGACCCAAAACGCAGTGCGACCCTTGTCACAGTCGGCAAACCAACCTACTGTGTGTTCAGTTGGTTGGTTGGACGAAGGAGTCCGGTGCCCGAGATACGGCCGTATGAGTCGCTTCGCGCCAAGGGCGAGGACCGCAAGCAGCGGATCCTGGCCGTCGCGCAGCGGCTGCTGACCCGCAACGGGTGGCGCAATACGACGCTGGCCCAGATCGCCGGGGAGGCCGGCGTCAGCCCCGCCGGCCTGCTGCATCACTTCGAATCGAAGGAGCAGCTGTTACACGCGGTGCTCGACGTCCGCGACGCCGATGACGACACGCACGCGGACCGGGCCGGCGATCTGATCACAGAAATCGCCGCGGTGGCCGATCGCTTCTACCGGTCTCCCGAACTGATCGGTACGTACAGCGTGCTGCTGGCGGAGAACGTCGATCCCGACGCTCCGCTGCACGATCGCCTTGCCGCCCGATACCAGGGCGCGATCGACATCATCACCGAGCTCATCCGGCGAGGTCAGCAGGCCGGCCGGTATCGCATGGATATGGATGTGACCGTCAAGGCGGTGCAGATCCTTGCCTTCATCACCGGAATGGAGACCGCATGGTTGATCAGTCCTTCGATCCCACTGACCGAGGTCTTCAAGGAGTACGCGGAATCGCTGGCTCGGGACATGGCACCGCCGAGCTCGATATGAGATACCGGCTCGACGTGGTTGCCGCGGGCGTCGCCGACGTGGTGAAGTTCGCCGGCGGTTGGCTGTTCGACCGGGCGATGGCCGGATGGGATGTCACTGTGCTGCTCGTCGATCATCCGGACGAACGCCCGCTGCAGATCCTCGGCGCTCGGATCGTCGACCTGGAATACGCACTCGCGACGGCGGGGCAGCGACCGCCGCCCCAGACCCTGGCGGCTGCGGCGGACCTTTTCGGCTGCGATTCCCGCGTGCGGCAGGGGGTCGTGCAGGCGCTCGACCAGGGTGCCACCGAAGTCACCCTGTGGGGCGAGACGTGGCCGGCCGAGCTGGACGACAGCGTCGGCCTGGTCCAGCACCGGCTCAGTGCCGCCGCCCGGGCGTTCAAAGCCCAGGCCCTGGCGGCCGCCGCGATGCCGCTGGATTCGATCGGGCTGGTCGAGAAATTCCGCAGCCGGGTGATGGCCTTCCCGTCAGTGGAAGCCGACCTTATTCCGGCTGGCTGACGCGTTCGTTTGGTGTCGCGTTGACGTCGCGGCATGCTCTGTGGAAATCTAATACTCATCTCTGAGAGGCGCATTCTCACTGATCGAGATTGGAACGGTACGAGATGGTGAACGACTTCACCGAGCTGGACTTTTTCCGCGGCAGCGAGCTCATCGCCGACCCCTACCCCTACTACGAGTCGCTGCGGCAGCAATGCCCGGTAGCACGGGAAAAGCACCATGGCGTCACGATGGTGACGGGCTGGGACGAGGCCTGCGCAGTCTTGAACGACGCCGAAACCTGGTCGTCGTGCATCTCGGTGACCGGACCGTTCCCCGGCTTTCCGGTCCCGATCCAAGGTGACGACATCACCGAGCTGATCGAAGAACACCGCGACGAGCTGCCGTTCAGCGACCAGCTGCCCACGCTTGACCCGCCGACCCACACCAACCACCGCTCGCTGCTGATGCGGCTGATCACCCCGAAGCGCCTCAAGGAGAACGAGGACGCCATGTGGGCGCTCGCCGACCAGGTGCTCGACGGGTTCCTGCCGCCGGGGCGCGGCGAGTGGATCAAGGGCTTCGCCGGCCCGTTCACGCTGCTGGTCATCGCCGACCTGCTCGGCGTGCCCATGGAAGATCGCGACAAGTTCATCAAAGGCATCCGCGAGCACTCGGGTGGCGGCGTCGGAGGCACCGGGAAAGAATCGCTGGCCCATAGCCCGCTGGAATTCCTCTACGGTCTTTTCTCCGACTACGTCCGGGACCGCCGCGCCAAACCGCGCGACGACGTGCTGACCGGCCTGGCGACCGCCACCTACCCCGACGGCTCGACACCCGATGTCGAGGACGTCGCCCGTGTGGCGAGCAACGTGTTCTCGGCGGGTCAGGAAACCACCGTGCGACTGCTGGGTGCCGCGCTGCAGACGATCGGGGAACGTCCCGACATCCAGGCGCAGTTGCGTAAGGATCGCAGCCTGATCCCCAATTTCATCGAAGAGTCGCTTCGGATCGAAAGCCCGGTCAAAGGCGACTTCCGGATGAACCGGGTGCCGGTCAACGTGGGTGGGGTCGACTTGCCCGCCGGCACCACGGTGATGATCGTGCAGGCCGCCGCCAACCGTGATCCGCGCCGCTTCGAAGACCCCACAACATTCGATCCGGAGCGGAAGAATGCCCGCCAGCACATCTCGTTCGGTCGCGGCATCCACAGCTGCCCCGGTGCGCCATTGGCGCGCGCCGAGACTCGGGTGGCCATCGAGCGGCTGCTGGACCGCACGTCCGACATCCGGATCAACGAAAGCATCCATGGTCCCGCGAATGACCGTCGTTACCAATACGTTCCGACCTATATCCTGCGCGGGCTGACCGAGCTGCACTTGGAGTTCACGCCGGCATGAAAGTCTGGGTTGACGACCAGCGTTGTCGCGGTCACGGCGTGTGTGTCACGCTCTGCCCGGAGGTGTTCGACCTGACCGACGATGGCTACGCGGAAGCGATAGATTCCGATGTCGCAACGGAATTCGAGGAGGCTACCCGCGAAGCCATCGACTGCTGCCCCGAACAGGCCATCGCCGAACGCTGACCAAAGGAGATTTATGCCCAAGGGATATGTCATCCTCACCGAGGCCATTAAAGATCCGGAAGGCATGAAAGCCTACGGCCGGGCCGCCGGAGCAGCGATGGGTGGTGTCAACATTCTCGCGGTAGACACCGCACCCAACGTCATCGAAGGCAGCTGGCACGGTGACCAGACCGTGGTGCTGGAATTCGAATCTGTCGACGCGGCCCGCGCGTGGTACGAGTCCGAGGCCTACCAGAAGGCAGCGAAGCTTCGTCAGGCCGCCGCCGACTGCAACGCGGTGATCATCTCCGGATTTGGCTGAGCTGCAACGTCTTTACTAGAAGGGCGGTGGTTCGCCGTCGGTGGCAGGCACGGGTTCGCAGGAGGCGGCTTGGCGTGCTGTCCGGTTCTGTCGGCGTTCGGTGGTGATGCGGTGGGCGCGGTTTTGGGCGCGGGTGCGGCGGCGTTTGGGCATCATCGCGGTGCGATCAGCGCCGTGGTCCTGCGGCAGTTCGACGTCCGGTGATGGAATTCCGCCGGTTGACAGTCACTTGCTGGGGAACAGCAGCGCGCTGCCGGGGGGGTGGTGACGTAGGTCTGCCCCGACGGCGATTCCAGGATCAGGGTCCCGTCGGGTAGTTGTTGGTCCCGCCAGCCCCAGAAGGTTTTGACCAGGTGGTGACAGCGATTGGCCAAACTACACTCTGGCGCAAAGAGCAATACAAAACCCGCCCGCCAGCGGCCGTGGGCACTCAGGCTGCCGTCAGCCGGTTTTATGGGCGAGCACAATGCGCTCAGCAGCTCGGCAGGAGAGACCAAACCGCGCTGTCACTTCTTGAGGACCGAGGTCCTCGACGACCCGGAACCCGGCGGTCGATAGCAGGTCTGCGGTCTCGTGCGGTGTTGTCAGCGTTATCATCGGCTCGCCCAGCGCCGCGACGGTGCGCACTACCCGCTCAGCGGCGGCGCGGAGGCCAGCGTCCCAGGCGGACTCCGGAAGGTTATAGGTAATCGCGGCCGCGCATGGGGGGAGGCCGGCGAGCGTCTCCGTGATGACCGCAGGCGTCAGGTATGGGAGTACCCCCACCCAATTGACGAACATCGGCCGTGCGAGGTCAACGGAGGATGTCTGCAGGGCTTCTGCAACTCGTTGCTCCTCGAAGTCGACCTCCGTCATGGTGAGTGTCGCGGGCTCGGGAACGCAGAGTTTTTCTAAACGCTCACGCTTCCAACGTTGCGTGGACGGGTGGTCGAACTCATGGACCTCGATCGCGCCCGCCTGCCGCCAGGCGAAGGTGTCGAGGCCGGCCCCGAGAATCACGTACTGCTCGGCCTTGCTCGTAGTTAGCCAGTCCTCCGAAATACGCGTTCGCGCGGCAATCCACGTAGCGGCGTCCGCCCAGCGCTCGCCGAACAGTTCGTGTGCCAACTCAAGATGCGTCTCTGCGTAAGGGCCAAGGAGCGGCCACGCCATCCAATCTTGAAGCAGTGCGCGCCCCCCATTCAGCAGAAGGTGCGCCGCCCTGCCTGTCGCGATCAGCATCGCGGTGCGGCTCGGCTCGCTTCGCATCCAAAAAACATACGGTCGTCGCGAACTAGGGGAAGCGCTTTCAGCGAATGGTGGCAGCGATTGGCTTAACAACACTTCAAAGCGTCGGTACACGCCGAACGGCTTCTCACGCTGTTATGCGCACTATCTGAACCCTAAGCTGTCACCCTTAAATTCATGTCCGATGCCAAGCACGTCGTCCTCATCCACGGCACATGGTGCCGCGGCGCCAGTTGGGGTCCCACTCGGGCGGCATTCGAAGAGCGCGGTTACACCGTGCACGCCCCGACGCTGCGCCATCACGAACTGCCTTTGCAGG
>Ga0335075_10005336_pt1 | contig 19981 bp, 18 predicted proteins | sample Lox_Sample_24_FD_206723 | JGI IMG/M metagenome (GOLD analysis project Ga0335075, IMG submission 206723) | Soil microbial communities from Loxahatchee National Wildlife Refuge, Florida, United States - Lox_Sample_2.4 | ecosystem: Environmental > Terrestrial > Soil > Wetlands | place: USA...
GGGGCAAGCGCGGCAGCCGCGCGGTGCCACGCGGCGCGATCGGGATCATCCACGAGAGTGGTGGCCAGTGCCGCGTGTGCTCGGCGGCGGCGTTGGTCGCTGGCCCCCTGATAAATGGCTGAGCGCACGAGCGGGTTGCGGAAGACGACGTGGATCCCGTCCAGGGCGATCAGGTGCGCATCGATCGCCGGTCCAAGGCTCTGTTCGCCAACCGGGGCGCCGAGGAACTCTGCGGTCGCTGCGAGCACCTCCGCCAGCACATCGTCGTCACCTGTGGCCGCGATGAGCAGCGCTGCCCGAGTCGCCTCTGCCAGCTCGTCGGCCCGCGACGCGAACGTGTGCTCAAGCCGGGCGCTCAACGCCAGTTGGCCTGGCAGATGCCCGTCGAGGCCGGGTGAGGGATCGTTCGCAGCCGCGCCGAACTCGATGAGGGCCAGCGGGTTTCCGCCGGCATCCGCCAGGACGCGCTGGCGATCGGCGACCGCGAGCCGTGGTTGTCTGCTGTCCAATAGCTCGCCGGCGGTCTCCTCCGCAAGCGGCCCGACCGTCAACTCGTCCAGCTTTGCGTCAACCAGCGGGCTGCCGTATCCGTCGCGAATCGCGATCAGCATCGTGATCGGCTCGTCAGTCACACGCCGCGCGAGAAACGCAAGCACCTCCGCCGTGCCGCGGTCTAGCCACTGGGCGTCCTCCACCACGATCAGCAACGGCGAGTGCGTTGCGGCGTCGGCGACCAGATTGAGCGCCCCGAGGCCGATCAAGAACACGTTGGGCGAGGACCCGTCGATCGAGCCAACCGCACTGAGAAGCGCCAACCGCTGCCGGTCAGGCAGCTTGCCGACGTCCGCGATCACCGGGTGAAGAAGCCTCTCCAAGCCTGAGAACGGAAGCTCAGACTCGGTCTCCGCTCCGCCTGTTTCCAGCACCCGCAGGCCCTGCTGGCGAGCACGGCATCGCGCCCTCTCAAGCAGCGCGGACTTTCCGATACCGGGGTCGCCACGCAGCACGAGCACGGCTCCGCTGCCGCGGGCGTCAGCGTCGAGCAGCTCGAAGATCGCATCCAGTTCGCTCTCACGGCCGAACAGGACCTCTCGCGGGCTCGACCGGCGAGCATCAGAGGAAGCTGCCATCGCTCCCTCAGCCCTCAGAGGACTTCTGCGTCGCCGAGACCGTCTGGCGCGGGCTCGCTTGCGACCAGCCCAGCGGTCCTCAACGCTGCACCAAGTTTCGCTCGCGAGTTGATCGACAGCTTCGGAAACACTCGGTACAGGTGAGTGGCCACCGTCCGCGGCGACAGGTAAAGCTGCTGCGCGATCGCGCGATTGGAAAGCCCGGCAGCGGCCATCTGCGCGATCTGCAGTTCCTGGGCGGTCAACTGGTCGTGGGGATTGCGTGCGGGCTGGCGCCCTGGCGTATGACCGGAGGCGGCCAGCTCCTGTCGTGCACGCTCGCTCCACGCGGGTGCTCCCAGCAAGTCAAACGCGCTCAGCGAGGCGCGCAGCGGCGCGCGGCTCTCCGCCACGCGACGCTGCCGGCGCAACCAGGCGCCGTAGGCGAGGTGCAGCCGGGCGCGCATGAACGGCCAAGCGCTCAGCTCCGTCAGGGCGCTGATGTACAGGCGCTCCGCCTCCTCGTCGCGCGCGAGCACCGGCTGCGCGTAGACGACTCCAAGCCGCAGCGCAGGAGATGAGGTGGTCTTATCCAGCGACTCAAGTTCTTGCAGCCGTACCCGCGCGATGTCGCGTTGTCCGCCCTGTAGCGCCGCGTCTGCCAAATAGCCGATGCCGATGAAGCGATCGCTGCGGTGGTAGGCCGGATCGCACGGATCAAACATGCGCTGCAGATATTCGAACGCGTCAGCGTGGCGCCCCTGCCCCAGGGCAGCGACCCCCCGCGCAAACGCGCCGACGCACTGGAGGGCGCTCAGTCCGCGCGGGATCGTCGTCACCTCCGCCTCCGCGACGTACCGTTCGGCGAGCTCGCCGTTGCCATGAACGCCGGCGAGAGTTCCAAGGGCAATGCCGGCACCGGCCGACCAGATCGGCTGCCCAGTCTCGTGGGCCAGTTTGAACCCCTCCTCCGCGGCCGCCGCGGCAGCCAGCCAGTCACCCAGCTGGATCTGATCCCATGCCCCCATTGTGAGCACCTGGCAAAGCAACGCAAGTCGCCCTTGGGCGCGGAGGCCGACCTCTGCGATCCCAAAGAACTTGCTGGCCAACTCGTGATGTCCGACGGCGTGTGCCGCCATACCAGCCAGGTAGCCGGCCTGCGGATCATTGAGGCCTCGTCGGTCAAGTTCGGTGAGTCGCTCGACGATCTCAGGGCCTCGACTGATTGAGCCGCAGACGCCGACGATGGCAATGACCCGTGGGTCCAACGGCGGAATGGCGACACGGTCGGCGACGTCTAGGACCGACTTGCGCACCGACTCCCCCGGATCTTTCCACCAGGTCCGCAACCCGGCCCCCAGCAGAAGCTTGAGCGCGAGATCCGTCTCACCTTGTGAGCAGCAGTCATCAGCCGCGGAGGCCAAAGCGAGTACCGGTGCCGGGTCGCCCGGTATTCCGTCGGTGAAGATGTCGCGCAGCCAGGCGATCCTGGCGCGCTGCAGTGAGCTGGGGCGCGACTCCCTCGCCCGGCCGACGAGCTTCTCAACCTGACGGGCGTGCCCCAACTCGAACCTGAGCTCCGCGGCATTGAGCAACCGTTCGGCTCGATCGCCGGCAGCCTGGCTGAGTTCAGCCGATCGCTCAAGCGCGGCCGCTGCGACCGTGGTCGCGCCTCTCCGCCTCAACCGGGACGAAAGCTGATCAAGCTCCGCGGCAACATCCTCGACTGGCCCGACACACGCCGCGGCGCGGTGCCATGTCCGACGGTCCGGTTGCTGTGTGAGGACCGCCGCCAATGCTGCATGCGATGCGCGGCGGTCGTTGGGGCTTGCCGCGCAGTAGATCGCCGATCTGACCAGTGGATGCCGGAACACCAACCGCTCCCCGTCAAGAGTCACCAAGCCAGCGGCGATCGCCGGTGTGAGAGCACTTGCCACGACCTCGCGCCCGAGAATGTCTGAGGCGGCCGCGAGCAGTTCGGTCAAGATGACCTCTTCGTCGGCTGCGGCCACAAGCAGCACACCGCGGGTCTCGCTTGGCAGATTGGCCTGCTGTGATGCGAACGCCTGTTCGAGGCGACTAGTGAGCGAGACGGGGTCAGACCCAGGGTCCCAGGGGACAAGCTGTCCGGAGGTCACCTCATCCGGAAGCTCGATCAGCGCCATCGGATTGCCGTTGGCGACGCGGAGGATCCGCCGACGCGCTATCGGGGAGAGCTCAGACCGATACTCGTCCAGCAGCTGCCGCGCAGCCAGATCGTCGAGCCGCCGAGGCCGCAGCTCCTTCAAGCCAGGTGCGTGAAGGGCACCCGAGCATCCGTCGCGCGAGGCTATGACCAGCGCGATCGGCTCAGACTCGACCCGACGCGCGACGAACGTCAACGCGTCCGCGGTCGGCTGATCAAACCACTGCGCGTCCTCGCAGAGCAGCACGAGTGGTGCCAGCTCCGCGGTATCGCTCAACAGCCCGAGCGTCGCCAGCGCAATCAAATACGGATCGGGAACCGGGACATCGAGCAGTCCAAAGGCGGCCGCCAACGGATCACTCAGACTCGACGGCAGCCGCTTCAGTCGATCCAAAATCGGCAACAGGAGCTGATGCAGCCCCGAGAACGCCAGGTCGGCCTCTGACTGCACGCCAGCGGCCTTCAGCAACCGTGCCCCGCCGCGACAGGCCCTCGATTCTGCGATCCCTAGCAGCGACGTCTTACCTATCCCCGGCTCGCCCCTGACGATCAGCGTGCCGCCCCGCTCGGGGACGCGGTCGATGATCCGCTCCACGAACGAGATCTCAAGGTCACGACCGAAGAGACGCGGCTGATCGTCCCCCAGAAAGGCGGAGTCCGCCAGCATCTCGGTCTGCGCGCTCACGCGTCTCCTTCCTCGCTACGAGGTGATGGTCCCGCAAGTTCGAACCCTGCGCGCTGGTCGAACGGCACAAGATCGGTGTACTCGGGACAGCGTGCAATGAAGGATCGCATGAACGGGCAATACGGCAGAACGAGTTTGCCCTCGCGGCGGACTTCATCCAGGACGCCAGCCATGAGCGAGTTGCCAAGCCCTCGGCCCGCGAAACGATCCTCGATCTGGGTGTGCATGAACATCAAATGAGCGCCGCTGCGTTCATAGGCGGCGTACCCGGCCACCTCGCCATCCACCAGCAGCTGATAGCGCCCGAGATCCGGTCTGTTTTCGATGGTGATCACGTGGAGGCCGCCGGGCGGTCCGCCCACGCGGACCCGCCGGCCACCCCAACCTACGCGGCGGCCGCGCGCGGCGCATCCGTCTTGTGACTGCACCTGCGCCAGTCGCGCAAGAGTCCCGGCGGAACCAGCCGCACTGGAGTGCGAAGAGCCGGCAACACCGCCCGTCATCGGCCCTGCGTGCCAACGGGGTCAGGCGGCCTAGCCGCGTCTTCTTCGATCGGATGCGCGACGATATAGGAGTAGGCCGGCCCGCAGGAGCAGGCCGGCCCGGAGCGCGGCTTCTTCGATCACGTGCGCGACGATCGCCAGCTGCGAGACCATCGAGACACGCGAAGGGCCAGCGATCTTTGGACTGGATCAGCGACGCGTCTTACGCGGATCAGCGCCGCAGCAACACCCGGTCGCGCCGCCGCTAACCAATGCCGCCCGGGCAGGCGCCGCCCGCCGCTTATAAGTACCCCGACTGCACTGCGCGCGACTTACGTCACTATGCGGATGCGCGTCCGATGCCCGCGCATCACTCTGCTGGCATGTTGCCAACCGGTCGAGGCGCTCCGTGGACCAGCGGTGAGCTCCGCTCACACGGCCAGGCCGTCGCTCGTGTGCGAGGAGCACTAAGACGCGCTCGGCGCCCTCGTCTGACTGGTTATCAAACATACGCGCTGCCATCCGTGCTCGTCGCCGGCGAAGCCGCGAAAGTGGCGGTCATTCAGAGGCGGCTCATCGACGAGCTTCGTCGTAGCGGACATGGCCGTGTCGGTCGTCGACGCATAGTCGGCCGGGCCACCGCGGCTCAGATCCCGCCACCAATCGAAACACGGCCAGTGAATCACGATCGCCACAGCCGTGCGGCGCCCGGCCCATCGATCCGGAGCTAACCGGTCACCCTCGTCGTTTTGTCGCGAGTCCCCTCATGCAGAGCCGCCAACCTGTACCGCCCACATAGAACCCCGGCGAAGAGCCGTCTTCGACTGTCCCGAAAGGAACGCTTCCGTGACTAGCATGGCCCCTCGAGATCCGCTTCAGGACCAGCTGCTCGCCCCTGAGAACTCAGCGTTGGTACTGATTGATTTTCAGCCCGCACAGGTCTACACCTCGGTCTCGGCTGATACTGACTCGCTGATCCCAAACGTCGTGACGCTGGCGAAGGTCGGCAAGCTGTTCAACCTTCCGATCGTGCTGTCCACGGCACAGGTTGGCAACGGCGCGAACGGTGACACAATCCCGCAACTTCGTGAACAGCTCGCGGGCGTGCCCAGCTACGATCGCTCGGCGATCAACGCATGGGAGGACGAGGATTTCGTCGCCGCGGTTCGCGCGACCGGCCGTCAGAAACTGATCATGGCCGCCTTGTGGACCGAGGTCTGCCTCGTCTTCCCGGCACTTTCAGCGATCGCCGAGGGCTTTGAGGTCTACGCGGTTGTCGACTGCGTCGGCGGCACCAGCCGCGAAGCACATGAGTCAGGGATCCAGCGAGTCATCCAGGCGGGCGCGCGACCCGTCAGCTGGATCGCGGTGCTATGCGAACTGCAGCGAGACTGGAATCGGACAGACACCGCGCAGGGCATGGTCGAGATCGCCCTCGAGCGCGGCGGTCCGTTCGGAAGCGAGCTCGCGATCAAGCTTGACAAGACCAGCCTCGCGGCGGCCTAGAGAGGCCGAGAACGGTGGTGCGGCACCAATAGGGTGAGCCATGAGTCATACCACCATGCTTGACCTGTCGCGGTGGCAGTGGGCACTGACTGCCGCGTTTCACGTGACGTTCCCGGCAATCACTGTCGGGACGAGCATCCTGCTGATCGTGTGCTACGCGATGTACATGCGCACCGACGATCAGGCCTGGCTGACCATGTTCCGCTTCTGGCGCCAGATCTTCGGGATCGGGTTCGCGATCGGCGTGGTGTCCGGGATCGTGCTGACCTTTGAGTTTGGACTGAACTGGGGGCGCTTCGCCCACGACGTGGGGCCAATCATCGGCGTGATGATCGCGATGGAGGTTGGCTGGGCGTTCTTCCTGGAGGCCGGGTTTCTAGGCCTGCTGGTGTACGGCGAGGGGCGGATCGGCCGGCGGATGATGATGTTCGCCACCTGCATGGTCAGCCTCGGGACCGTCCTGTCGGTCACCTGGATCATGGTCGCCAACTCGTGGATGCAGACACCCGCCGGCTATAAGCGAGTGCACGGGCAGTTTCAGCCGATCAATTGGGTGGACGTGATCTTCAATCCGTCGTTCGGGATCCGGTTCGCGCACATGCTGCTCGCAGCGCTGATCGCCGCCGGTTTCTTCATCGCGGGGATCTCCTCCTGGTACTTCCTCAAGCGCCGCCATCTGCCGCTCGCGCGACGAGGCCTGTCGATCGCGCTCGGTGTACTCGCGGTCTTAGTCCCACTACAGGGTTATGTCGGCTCCGAGCAGGTCACCACCTACGTGTTGAAGTACAAGCCGGCGGAGGCGCTGGCGATCGCGGGTCTTTGGAAACCAAGCACCGGGTACAGCCTGATTGAAATCCCTCGCCAGAACGGACCGAAGAACATCTGGCAGCTGACGATCCCGTGGTACGGCAGCGAGGTCGCGGGCGATCTCAGCGGCAACACGCCGACGCCGCCGCTGAGCCTGGTGCCGAACAAGCTCAGGCCCAAGGTGCTGCCGATCTTCTACGGCTTCCGGGTGATGTTCTTCGGCTGGCTGCTGATGCTGCTTGCCGTGATCGTCGGCGTCTTCCTCAGACTTCGCGGCCGGTTGTATGACTCGCGCTGGTTCCACAGGCTCTTGCTGGCGATGACCCCGCTCGGGATCTTCGCGATCTGGGGCGGGTGGGTGACCGCCGAAGAGGGGCGGCAGCCGTGGATCGTCAACGGCCAACTGCCCACCGCGGCAGCGGTCTCGCCGCTGCACGCGTGGTCGGTGCTCACCTCGTTCACCGTATTGGTCGCGATCTACCTGACGCTGCTGGGCACATATGTGTGGTACGTGGCGCGAGCGGTGCGACAAGGCCCGGGCGATAGCGTGCTCGGCGACTCTGAGACAACGGCAATTCGATCGCAGGCGCTGGCCGAGGCCGCGCCCGCGAGTTGAAAGGAGCCCGCGGATGCGCCTCTCTGACGGTTGGATGATCGCGGTTGTCCTCTGTCTGGCGATGTACATCGTCCTCGATGGCTACGACCTCGGGATCGGCATCATGACCCTTTTTGACCGGGACGCTGCGCGCCGGCGCGAGATGCACGGACTGGTGGCGTGGCTGTGGGACGGCAACGAGTCATGGCTCGTGCTGTTGGCGCTCTCGCTGTGGAGCGGGTTCCCGCTGGTCACCGGCACGGCGCTGGCGGCGCTCTATGTCGTGCTGTTCCCGATGCTGTGGTCGTTGATCGTTCGTGGCGTGTCGCTTGAGCTGATCGGCCAGCATGACGGCTGGCATCGGGTGTGGGGTCCGATCTTCGGGATCGGCTCGCTTCTGGCTGCGTTCTGCCAGGGCGCCGCATTCGGTGGCCTGGTCGCGGGCCTACCCGTCCACGGGGCCAACTTTGCCGGTGGGCCATTTACCTTCCTGCACCATGGCTATGCCGTCCTGACCGGCCTGACCGCCGTCATGCTCTACGTGCTTGCGGGATCCGCGTGGCTGTACCTCAAGACCGCAGGTCAGACGCAGCGTCGAGCGGCCCGCACCGGGCGCCTGGCGGTGATCCTGCTGGCGGCCGGCACCGCCGCGAGCTGGCTGCTTGCCCCGATCGCCGGCTCGGTGACGCTCGATCCGGGCGCGACCGCGAGACTCCCGGTCTGGATCGCTGGTGCGTCGCTGCTCGCGGCCGGGCTGGCGTACGCGTTCTTCTCCTTCCGGCCAGAGTCGCGTGGCCCGCGATTCGACGCGTGGCCCACATTCGCAGCACTGGCCGTCTACGCCGGTGGCCTGATGCTGACCGGCGGGCTGCTGTACCCGACTGTGGTGCCCCCGCACGTCACCGTGCACAGCGCCGCCTCACCGCACAGCTCGCTGCTGTTCTTGACGATCGGGGTCGGCCTCATCATTCCGGTCATCCTCACCTACCAGACGTTCGGCTACTGGGTATTCCGCGGCAAGACCACCGAGGAGGCAACCCCCGTATGAGACGGCTATACCGACGCTCGCGCCCGTTCAGAGTCTTCTGCTGGGCACTGCTGCTCCTCCCACTGTGGCAGATCCTTGAGTTCCTCTCCGATAACGACCTGCGGAACTACAGCCAGACCGGCGACGCGATCCTGCTGACGGTGTGGATGCTGTTCGCTGCCGGGGCATGGTGGTACGGCGAGGACCGCGAACGGCGGCGCGCCAGCAAGCATGGAGATGACGACGCTCGCAACGGTCAGCCAGGGCCGGGCAACGACGGCGACCCTCGCCCACCCACGACCTGAGGCATGGCCGCGGCCCAACCACCGTCCCCCGCGCTTGAGTCCGCCACAACCGCGGCGGTCAGAGACCGTCTCAACGAGGCGCTCCGGCCAGGGCGGCGGCGTCTGCAAGCAGCGGGGGTCCTGCAGTGCGCGGCGACGACGGCCAACGCGGCGGGCCTCTACGCCCTCGCCGCGGTTGCGCAGGACGTGCTCGCGCGACATGTGAGCTGGTCGCGAGACCTCCGGTGGCTGCTTCTGCTCCTTGCCAGCGCCACGATCCGGACCGGTGTGAGCTACATGGCGGCGCGGCTGGCGACCAGCGGAGCGCTGCGGATCGAAGATCGCTTGCGAGCCCGGCTGCTGCAGCGGTTGATCTGTGAGAGCGGCTCCTCGCTGCCAAGCGCGGCGCAGGCCACCGCGCTGATGGACGAGGTCGAGCGTGTCGGCGCCTATGCCGACCGCTACCAGCCTGCCCGGATTGCGGCGGCGCTCGTACCCGTCGTGCTGCTGGGGGTGATCTTCACCCAGAACTGGCTGGTCGGGGTGCTGCTCCTGCTCTGCGCGCCGCTGCCGGCCGTGAACCTTTCGATCGTCGGGATGAGCGCAGCCACGGTGGCGTCTCGTCACGCCGAAGAGCTTCGCCAGCTCAACAACTACTTTCGCGACCGCCTGCGCGGTATGGCGACATTGCGGGCACTTGGCGCCGAGCGCGCGGAGTTGGAGCGGGTCAGACAGGCGTCGGCGCGTCTTGCCGACCGGTCGATGACTGTCCTCCGGGTAGCGTTCGTCGCGGCTGGCGTGCTTGAGGCGATCGTGACGGTGTCAGTCGCTCTGGTGGCGATCTACGTCGGTCTGACGCTGCTCGATTACGTCCAGGTTCCGGGGTTGCCGACACACATGTCGCTACGAACCGGACTGTTCTTGCTGACCGTCACGCCCTTGTACTTTCAGCCAGTCAGGGCGCTCGCCGCCGCCTACCACGAGCGTGCCGAGGCGCTCGCCGCGACCCAGGCACTCGCCCCGCTGCTGCAGGTCGACCCAACGGCCATCGCGCAACCGGCGGGACTGTCCATGACCTGCCCACCGGCGATCAACATCGTGGATGTCAGCGTCAGCTTTGATGGGCGAGAGTGTCCTGCGCTTGAGGATCTATCGCTACGGATCGAGCCAGGCGAGCTCGTCGGGCTCACCGGCAGCTCCGGCGCGGGCAAGTCGACGCTGCTGCGGGTGATTGCTCGCGATCTCGAGCCGTCATCAGGCCACGTGCTCCTGGATGACCTCCCGCCGGGAGAGGTCGCCCGGACGGGCATCACCTGGCTGGGGCAGCGGCCCTACCTGTTTCGCGGCACCTTCGCGAACAACATCGCGCTCGGCAGGGAGGACGCCCGCGACGCTGACATCCGCGACGCTGCCCTCGCGGCCGGCCTGGGCAGCCTGCTCCAACGCCTCCCCTACGGCCTTCATACGCCGGTAGGCGAGGCCGGCTGGGGGCTCTCGGGCGGTGAGACGCACCGGATCGCTCTGGCGCGAACATTCCTGAGCCACACCCATCTGCTGCTGCTGGACGAGCCAACGGCCCATCTCGATGCCGTCAGCGAAGCAGAGATCATCGACGTCGTCCAAAGGCTCGCTGGATCCGCGACAACGCTCATCGCGACCCACTCGTCGGCACTACTCGCCATCTGTGACCGCGTGATCACGCTCGACCGCGGGCGAGTCGCGACACCCGACCGGCAGCACCACGTGGAGGCCATCGCATGACCGGCAACCGACGCCGGCTCGCCGAACTGCTTGGCGGCGAGCTGACCGGCCGACAGCTCTTCCGGCCGGCCGCGGTACTCGCGCTGGCGTTCCTGTTAGGCACCACACTGCTGGGACTGGCGGGATGGTTCATCGCTGCCTCCGCGGTCGCCGGCCTGGCCGTGGCGAGCACGTTCTCCTTCCTCTTTCCAAGTGCAGAGGTGCAGGCACTTGCCTGGGCGCGGACGCTCGCCCGCTACGGCGAGCGGATTCTCACCCACCACGCAACCCTTGACCTTGTCGGCACGCTGCGAACCAACCTGTTCGCCAGGGCACTGCAGCTCCCACGCGACCGTGCGGCCGAGCTGCGTTCGAGTGAGCTGCTCGGTCGCATCACAGTCGACTCCGACGCGGTCGAGAACCTCCTCTTGCGCACCTGCTTCCCCCTCATCGCGGCACTCGCTGCGCTGGTAGGCGTCGCGGTCTTCTTCGCGGCGATCGCACCCACCCTGGCCCTCACCGGCGTCTCAGGACTGCTGCTCACCGCCTGCCTGCTGGTTGGCTTGGCGCATCGCCAGGCCGGCGAGCCCTCCCGAACCGTGGTCACGGCCCGCGCGGAGGCCCGGCAGCGCCTGATCGAGACAATCGACGGTCTCCCCGAGCTCAGGTCGCTCGGCGCCGAGCAGCACGCGGTGGCCGATGCCGCTCAGCAGCTTGAGCGCTTGTCCGCAGGCCGACGGCGAGTCGCGACACTCACCGCGGGCGGTCACAACCTCGGGAACCTGCTCGCCGACCTGACTCTGCTCGCCATCATGCTGGTCGCCAGCGGCCTGATCGGCGGGCGGGAACTTTCAGCGCCGGCGTTCGTCGCCGTCTGTCTGGTCGCTGTTGTCGCGTTCGAACCGATCGTCGGGCTGGCTGCCGCAACCACCGCGCTCGCCAAAGCGCGGGCCGCCGCCGCACGACTAACCGACCTGCTTCCCGACCAACCAGCACCCGGAACGATCGCCCGACGCGTCCCGATAACTCCGGTCGACCTCACGCATGCGCTCACCCCCGGAAATACCCTCATCATCACGGGCCCGTCGGGGAGCGGCAAGACGACGATCCTTCGCGCGCTCGCCACCCAACTCTCAGCGGACGACGTCACTATGGTCGCCCACGACGCGCACGTTTTCGACACGACCATCCGCGAAAACCTCATGCTCGCCGACCCCGCCCTCGATGAGCCCGCGCTCTGGGACGCGCTCGCCGCCGCCGCCCTCGACGACACCGTCCGCGGCTTCCCGGCCGGGCTCGACACTCCGGTCGGCGCCGATGCGCGGAACCTGTCGGGCGGGCAGCGTCGTCGCCTCAGCGTCGCTCAGGGCCTGCTCCGGCATCCGCATGTGTTGCTCCTCGACGAGCCCACCGAGGGCCTTGACTCCCTCACCGCCAACCGGCTACTGAGAGGCGTCCGCGACTACGACCTGACCACCACCATCGTGGTCGCCCTCCACAATCGATCCTCGCCAACGATGCGTTGGCCGCTGAGCTCCCGCATCCGACTCGACTCACCCCCTCGGGTAGCCCATGTGTCGCTGTCCGAAGGACACGTTGGATAACCCGTCGCCCCGTCCCTGAAGCCATCACCCGCCCCGCCGCGAGCACCCCAGATCGCTTGCCGATGCGTCGCTAGAGAGCTACATCGGGCGGCGCGGGGAGTGCGCTGACGTCCTGCTTGCGGCACTCGGCTGCACCTACGACACGGCGCATTGCCTGTGGCTGCCTATTCCGCGGCCCGGGATCACGGGGAGGGCGCTGTAAATGAGCAGGCGATCGTTGCTGGCGCTCCCTCCGGTCGGGCACATGCAGGGGGACTACATCGAGGTCAGAAGAAGGCGCTCCGCGCCTGGGAGGGCTCGCTCGGGGCCTAACGGGACGCGAGCATCATCCGGGCAGTCTCGCCAGTGCTGAGGGGAGGCTGCGCAAGAGCCCGACCTCGCTGCGGCGCCCGCAGACATCGCCGGGGCGATGCCCACGGTGATGGTGTGCGCCAAACTCGGCCACTGACACCACTTGGGAGCACACGATGGACACATCGAGCACCGACTTGGCCATCTGGCGCGGTCGCGGCCGATCAGCGCTGGACCCGTCAGCGCGCACCACGAGGACGTGATCGCCGCGCGCCGCCCATCCGCACTCGTGACTGACTGCACCTGCTCCGGTCGCGCCGGCATACAGAACAACAACGAGGGGTGCGCAGAGACCCGCCACGCCACGACGAGCCCTGCGCACCACCACCGCTGTGGGGTCAGCCGGCCTGGGTTGCGGCTTCTTCGATCACGTGCGCGACAGTCGTAGGGTGCGAGATCATCGAGACATGCGAGGCGCCTGGGATCTCTGTGATCTTCGCGTGGGCCCGGTGGCCCATGAACAACTGCTCGTGCGGGGTGATGACCTTGTCGGCCATCCCGACGACCGCCCAGGACGGGATCGTCTTCCACGCCGCCACCTGCGCGGGTTCCTTGACCGCAGCCAGCGCCAGCGGACGCTGCGTCGCGTCCACGTAAACCAGCGCCTTCACCCTCAGAATCGCCCGCAGCGGCCGTGCTGATCACCGCCCCGCCGTAGGAGTGGCCGACCAACACAATTGGGCCCTTGGTCTGCGACAGGATGCCTCGGATGTACGCCGCGTCGGAGTACAGACCACGCAGAGGATTCGTCGCCTCGACAAGAAAGGCAAGACGTTCACAGCTACCTCCTTTTCCAGCTGGTTCGAAGGGCCCGTCGCCGCTCGGTCCGTGCGGGCGTGACAGGATCAGCCGGTCGCAGCACAGCGCGGCTGCGTCGACCTAGACACTCGTGCAACCGCGCAAGGGCGAGTCCGTGCGACCAAGACCAGGACTCCTGGTGCTGTCTCTTCCCAGGGCAACCAAATCGGTCAGCCGGCATGCCGCCGAACGTAGAGTCGCTGCGGTCCGCGCGCATCTGCACCACGACTGTCCGTGCATCAGCAGCCCGACTGAACGCAACCTTGTCGGGCCGTCTCCGTCCGTCATTTCACGGTCGCCTCGGCCATCGACCCGCTGATCTCGGGCGCGTCCCTTTCGAGCGGAGCGCTCGTCAGATTCCCCCACCACTCGCCAGTCCTATGCCGCGGATCGATGTCGGACCGCCGACCCGGCGGTGGACATTCGTTCGGGTTTGCTGAGCATTGACGCTGACTCGGGCCGCGTTCGTGCCGAGGTGCTCGGTATGGCGATGTGGAGCAGGAGCAACGGTCGCGAGATCCCCAACGAGCGCAACTGGTCGGCGCACACCAGCACGTCGGGACGCAACGCTCGCGCTGAGCTGGTGCCCTACACGCCCCTGCCGGCCGAGACCGGTCCGTTGTGGGCACCAGATCGCTTGTCGGTGTGGCCGATGGAAGGCGGCCGGTACGGAATCGATGCGCACTACCACGGCATCACCGGGCGTGAGCGCGCCTACGTCCAGCAATCCCGGCTGGCCAAGCAAGGACTTGACGCCAGCGTCCAGCACGACGGGGATGGTGGTCTGATCCGTATCGGGCCGCTCGCGCACGCTGCGGCTTGGCTGGCGCTCGAGGCGTTCCTCGGCCGCCCTCTCTGACCGTGCCGCCGGGCTACAGGCCGTGGGAGGCCGGGATCATGGGCGCGGGCCGTTCGTGAACGGTGTGGACGATCTCGGTGTTGTCGATCCCGCGTAGGTAGATCGAGGTGATCGCGAGGTCGGCGTGTTAGATATGCGGGTGATCTGGCGGCCCGCCCTCGCGCGACATCTCCACGGCGTGGGCGTGCCGGAGCTGATGCGGCGCGAAGCGGCGTCTCACTCCGGCATGCATCGCGGCGTGATGCAGTTGCGAGCGCACGCCGGCAGCCGCCCACGGGCGCCCCGCGGTCGGGCCGCGCAAGACGCAAAACAGAGCGCCGATCGGCAGCGTGGTGCGTACCTGTAACCAAGGACTGAGCTGCTCCCACGCCCAGCGGTCCATGCCGACTTCGCGACGTTTGCCGCCCTTGCCGAGGCGCTCCAGGATGGCGCCGCGTTGTACATCCAAGTCGCTCTCGTTCAGCGACAGCGCTTCGCTGATTCGCAGCCCGGCGCGCCAGAGCACCACGATCAGGCCGCGCAGCCGGACTGCCTCCTTGCCCTCGCCTGCGGCGTGCATCACGGCAATGATCTCCTCGACCGTCGGCGGGTCTGCCGGATAGCGGCGACCCTTGTGACGCGGTGGGCGGCCCCGATGGAAGCTCGGCTGCGTCGCGGGTGAGCGGCGTCGACCGCAGGCATCAAACAGCACGGTGGATGAGATGGGTCCTCCCTCGGACGGTTGTTGATCCGCCCGATGGTCTCGCTGCGAGCGAGGCCGCGGCTCCGCATGTGAGCCGTGAGTCCTTTCGCGCAACCCGATCACACGAAGCCTCGGCCGTAAGCAGGCTTGAGAACGCGTTCTGCATATGCAGGCCGTCACCACGGGCGATGGAAGCAAGGGCCTGCTTCTGGCGAATCTCGGGGCCGGGTCGCTCGATGCGGTCTCGCCCTCGCTTCCCGGACGCCGCGGGTATTTCGCCGCGCGACTGCTGCGCGGTCGCGGGCGATCGGGGTGGCGGAGTACTCGTCAGAGGCCGAGCGTGTCCTGGGGCATCACGTCATCCGCCGGCTTCCGCGCGCCAGAGACACTGATAACTCGGCGGTCACGCACGTTTGCTTGATATTTGCCGATATAGGAATATGATTTACGTGTGGCCCGCGCTTCCACCACATCTGATGTCTTCAACGCGGTCGGCGATGCGGGCCGCCGCGAAATCTTGGACGCGCTGATCGCAGGCGAGCTACCCGTCGGGGCGATTGTGGACCGCCTCTCGATGTCCCAGTCCCAGGTGTCAAAGCACCTAAGGGTGCTCAACGAGGTCGGACTGGTCCGGTGCCGGGCCGAAGGGCGTTGTCGGCTGTACCGCTTGGAGCCTGCCCGACTTCGGCCGTTTCACGAGTGGTTGGCGAAGCACGAGCAGGCGATGAACGCCCGCCTCGACAAGGTGGACGAGTACCTCAAAGAGCTACAGCAACAAGGAGCGCAGTCGTGACACCTATTCAGCGTCGGCCGCGGAGCCGGCACGGATCCGCAGTCGTCTCATACCCGAGCGACCTTGAAATCGTCGTCACGCGTGTGTTTGACGCCCCGATCGAACTCGTCTTTGATGTGTTCACGAAACCGGAGCACGTCCGCAAACACCTCGCCCCATTTGACGAGAAGGTGACGGTCTGCTCGATCGACCTGCGCGTCGGAGGGGACTCTCACTTCGTGTTCGTAACCGAGGACGGACGGGAGTGCTCGTTCCGCGGCACCTACTTGGAGATCGAGCCGCCGTTCCGGCTCGCCGGGACTTGGATATTCGACGGGTGGCCCGGTGTGGAAGCAAGGGAATCGCTTGATCTGAACGAGACAGACGGGACTACCACGCTGACTTGGAAGCTCGCATTCCCTGACAAGGCTGCCCGTGCCCACTGGACCGACACCCGAGGCCTCGAAGCGAACTTCGACAAGGTAGAGGACGTCTTACGAGAGCTCGTCGATCTGCAGGCAACGGCCCTCGGTCGTTGACGCTTCGGCAGAGCCGTCCCAATCGCTGCAGACGAGAACAAGCCCGCACCCGGCTTCAACTGGCCGGGGGCTGGATCAGTCGCGCTGCGGGCATCTCGCCTGTTGGCCTAGCGTCCCGCAACGCGCGGAACGGAGGGACGGCCCTTCGCCTCGTGACTGACGGCCGTGCATACGCAGATCCGAGAACCAGCTAATCCTCGCAGCAGTTGCGCAACCGCGCCAAAGCACGCGCCCGCGGTAGCCCGCTCGTCATGACTGCCTGCCGTCGCTTGCGAAGCACTGGAACGCAGCGAGGGACCCAACGCGAGTGGCGGCAATAGGGCCGACCGTCCAGGGCATCGGCCGACGGTCGGCGGGTCCTGGCAACGCGGACACCAGGATCTTCCAGGCGCATAACATCATGGTCATGGCTGCGCAGATCAGTCCGGTTCCGGCTCCCGGGGAGGAGCGGTCGGTGGCCTTGGCGCTTATCAACACCGAGATCGAGCCGCGTGGCCAGAGGCTGGACCTGGTGCCAGACGCCCGAGCTCTGGCCGGCTGGCTTCGCGCACATGACGTCAAGGTCGGTGGCGGTGCGATCGGCGAGGAGGAGCTCGACCGGATGCGGGAGCTGCGTGGGGCGATCCGCACCGCGTTTCTCGCCCGGGCAGCTGGGACGCGTCCGGCGGCGGGCGCGATCAGGCAGATCAACTCGGCTGCCGCGCTCGTCCCGGCCACGCCGCGCGTTCAATGGAGAGATGGGCGCCTTATCCAGACCAAAGTCTGGACGGGCGCAGCGCGACCGGCCGATCGCGCGTTGGCGGCAATCGCGGCCGACGCGATCGGCACATTGCTGGGGGACAGCGGTAAGAGGCTGCGGCTGTGCGAGGCCCACGGCTGCAATCGCATGTTCATCGCCGTGCACCGGCGCCGCCGCTGGTGCTCGCGCAGTTGCGGAGACCGCGTGCGCGTCGCGCGCCATTACCGGCGAGTCAACCGCAGCCGCTCGAGCTGATCTGATCAGCAGGAGGGCATTGGTGCCGAGCGTCCTCCAGACGCGGCTCATGTCGGGCCGCTGCGGGGCCGGGCGTCCGTGCCCCGGCCCCGGCGTTGCGGGGGTTGAGTTCAGCGGACGGTGATGCCGGCGGCCCCAGTGGTGCCGTTGGGCAACGAGACCGGTGAGCCGGGAAGCTCCGTGACGCCGCTGCCGTTGGTTGCGAAGGCCGCGACGGTTCCGGTGCGCGACTCGTTGACATACAGAACCTGTCCGTCGGGGCTGGTCGCCGGGTCGGTGGCGCCGACTCCCGCCTGTGAGCTGACCGTGGTGTTGCTCAGCAGCGTGAGGTTGCCGCTGGGAGCGATCGCATACTTGCTGATCGTTCCCGAGCCGGTGTTGACGGCGAACAGGGTGCGGCCGTCGGGGCTGATCGTGACCCAGCAGGTGCCGCTCTGTCCGTTGGCAAACGGCGAGTTGGTCAGCGGCGACAGCCGGCCGCCGAACCCGTCGTTGAACACCGACACCGACCCGAGTCCGGCGCCCTGGTGGGCGTTTGAGACAAACAGCTGGTAGGGGTTGGTCGGGCGGAACTCCGCGCCGAAGGGCCCGAGGGCCTGCGCGGGGTATGGGGAGCCGGGCGCGGCGTAGAGGCGGCCGTCGAGACCGACCTGGAAGCTGTCAATCAAGGAGGTGCCGACCTCAGAGGCGACGAGTCGGTCTCCCGCGGGGTTGAAGATGATCTCGCCCGGGTCCGCGCCCGCGGGAAGTGTGACGGTCGACGACGGGACGGGGATCAGGCGACCGGCGAAGCCCAGTCGGAATCCGGTGTAGTTGCCAGGCCCGCCGTTGCCCTCGTTGGCGACGTAGACCAGATCGCCGTGGACGGCGATGCTGTCAGGCTCGACGCCGTTTGAGCTGAACGGGCTGCCCGAGACGGGGGACAGCGTGCCGTCAGGATGGACGTACTCGACGCTGACCTGGTTGGAGGCAGGATCGGCGGACAGCAACAGATGGCCGTTGGCGGCCAACTGCACCGCGCCCTCGGAAGGGAGCCCGGTGCCCGTCCCGGCGCCCCCGACCTGGAACGGCGATCCAGGGGTTGGCGTCAGCGAGCCGTCTGCGTGGCGGTCGAATGCTGCGACCGTGTTGGTGCGGGGTGTGTTCGCGTCCAGATAGACCTGGCCGACGGTCGGGGAGCCGTGCGGCCCACCGAAGCTGGGGTGACCTGTGGCCGCGGCGGCAACGGATGGGACGGCGGCGGCACCCAAGGCCGCCAGTCCGACGGTGCCGGCCCAGAGCGCTGCTCGCTCAACCCGGCGGGGGACCTTTCGCATCACTTCTCTCCTTTGGTGTGGGTGATGAACACGACCGCCTGCCGTCCTCGACGATGGCTCGTATCGAATCGAGACCGGTAGGCACTCACCTGCCAACGTAATGCTTACAGCTTAAATAAGCATTACAAGGGTCGCTAGGATGCTGGCCACCTACCTATGTCCCATCCGATCGAGGAGCACGAGCGATGACCGTGACCGTTGGCGTTCTGGCGCTGTTGGAGGCCAAGCCCGAGAGGGCCGCCGACCTCGCTGCTTTGCTTGAGCGGACACGCCGGCTGGCGCTCGCCGAGCAGCAGACCGTCAGCTGGTACGCCTTCCGCGTCGACGAGGCCACCTACGGGATCTTCGACACCTTCGCCGACGAAGCCGGCCGGGAGGCGCACCTGCGTGGGGAGATCGCGGAGACGCTGATGAGGGTCGCGCCGGAGCTGCTGGCCAAAGATCCTGAGATTCGGCTGGTCGACCTGCTCGCCGTCAAGTGAGCGGCGGTACTGGCCCAGCGGCGCTGCTCGCCCGATCCCCGGCACTGCTTGACCGGATCACCAGCTCGCACGCCGGTCACATCTGGACCGTTGGGGACCCCACGCCCCAGCGGACTGACGGTCCTCACCTGGCCGCCAGGGCCCACCAACCACAGGAGCGCAACACGATGACCCTGCTTCACCCCGGCGACCACTTCCCCCCGCTGACGATCACGCCCGTCGATGGCGTTGCGGTCCAGCTACCTGATGCTCTGGCCGGCCACTTCGCCGTGGTCCTGTTCTACCGTGGCTCCTGGTGCCCGTACTGCAACGCGCAGCTGCGTGCCTTCCAGCGCGCCTTCGACAAGCTCGACAAGCTCGGCGTCAAGGTTGTGGCGCTGTCAGTCGACGATGAACAGACGACGCGCGACCTGATCTCCGAGCACAAGCTGACGTTCCCGGTCGGCCACAGCGCCGACGCGGCGGTGATCCACGAGGTGACCGGCGCGTTTGTCAACCCCGATCCGGTGCACCTGCAGTCCACCGGCTTTGTCCTGGATCCCAGCGGAAATGTGGTCGTCAGTGTCTATTCAAGCGGCGCGATCGGTCGCCTGGTCCCCGAGGACGTCGTTGGGCTGGTCAACTACCTGAGGTCCACGCAGGCGGCATGACGAGCAGCGTGTCGATGGCCGGCGAGGTCGAGCTGGCCGACTGGCGTCGTCAGGTCTGCGAGCTGTATGCCTCCGTCCGCCAGTCACCGGACCCACAGCTCGCACACCTGCCGTGGCGGTCTGGTCGCGACCGACTCTTTCAGGAGCATTCCCAGAGTCCGTTGTCGCCTGAGGACCCCCTCCGTGCCGGCCTGCGCTACGCCGCCTACGATCCTGCGCTGCGGTGGCAGCTTGCGGTGCAATACGCCACCAGCGACCAGCGACCAGCGACCAGCGAGCCAGGATCGAGACCGGCCCCGGAGAAAGGACGGACCTGCGACTCGTCGGGCACCTCAACCTTCCGGCCCCGATCCACGCCCGCATCGGTGTGTGGTGGCTTGAACAGTACGGCGGTGGGCTGTTCATCCCGATCCGCGACCGGACCGCCGGAAGCACCAGCTACGGCGGCGGCCGCTACCTGATCGACACCACCAAGTGCGCAGACCTGGGATCCCGGCACGGGAGTGTCACCGCG
>Ga0335075_10005337_pt1 | contig 19975 bp, 21 predicted proteins | sample Lox_Sample_24_FD_206723 | JGI IMG/M metagenome (GOLD analysis project Ga0335075, IMG submission 206723) | Soil microbial communities from Loxahatchee National Wildlife Refuge, Florida, United States - Lox_Sample_2.4 | ecosystem: Environmental > Terrestrial > Soil > Wetlands | place: USA...
GCGGCAGCACACCGAGATCGCTGAAATCCGCGACCTGCTCGCCGCCATCGACCACCGCCTCGCCGCGATCGAGGAGTGCCTTGGCATCGGAGGGCCGCCGGAGGAGCCCGGCGAGGCGCCGCCGGCCACCTACGATGCCCAATAGCCGACGCTAACACCACGGCAGCCGGTTACCGGATCGCGCAGAGCAGCCGGTTACCGGATCGCGCAGAGCAGCCGGTTCACGCCGCGCTGCCAGAGCGTTCCGATCTCGGCGAACCCCGCGTCGCGCAGCGCGTCCACGTGCGTGGCGAGCTTGCCGCCCGCGGACGCGTGGTGATCAGCCTCGACGCGGCGCTCGGCTCGCTCGGCGGCAGCCGACGCGAGCACCGGGTCCGCGGCGACCGCTTCCCACCAGCCGGACCAGCTTTCCGCGTGGCCGTCGGGAAAGCGCCGCTTGTCCTCTTGCTCGCACAGCACGCGGTCCAGGCGGGCAAGCACGGGATGTTCCTTCTCATCCAGTTGCAGGTGGTCCCCGTCGAGGAAGATGCCGCCCGGACGCAGCACGCCCGCCAGTTCGGCGTACAGGGAACGCAGCGCCGACTCGGTCAGCCAGTGCAGCGCGGTGGTGGATACCGCCGCGTCCGGCTGGCGCTGAAGTCCCAGCCGGTCCCCCCAGCCCGCCGCGCGCAGGTCGACGTCGGCGAAACGGAGCCCGGGCACGTCACCGTAGGCGCCCCGGCCGAGCGTCAGGGTGACCGGATCCGCGTCGATCCCGATCACGGTTGCCTGAGGCAGCCGCGCCAGCAGCCGCACCGCGAGCGAACCGGGGCCGCAGCCGAGATCGAGCACCAGCGGGTCCGGACGTCCGGCGGCCGCCTGCACCGCGTCGATCAGCGCGGTGAACCTGTCCTCGCGGTCCGCGAGCAGGACCTCCTGCTGGCGGTCCCAGCGCTCAATCCACTCCCGTGCGGTGTCACGATCCAGTTCCGGCACGCCATGCTCCTTGTCACTGGCTAAGATATATTCGACAGTGACTACCATAGAATCCTAACGAGTAACTGGTCAAGTGAACTTCAACAGTCATACCGATCTCGTTGTCAAGGTCACCGTGGGCCTGGTGAACCTGCTGACGGCCGGTGAGAACCGCGGCCGCGACTATCAGCCGCCGGAAGGCGCGGAGCGGGCGGCCGCGATCACCACCCTGCTGCGGTCAACCGGCGGCGGCCGACGAGCGGTCACGGAATCCGAAGCGGCCGGGTTCGGACCGGTCGCCGCCGAGCTGCGCGCTGTCTTCACCGCGGTCAGCGCCGGCGACCTGGATGATGCCGCCTGGCGGGTCAACGCGATGCTGGCGCGGACGGGCGCGCACCCCCTGCTGGACCGGCACGACGGCGAGCCGTGGCACCTGCACTTCCACGGGACCGACGGCACGATGGTCAACGCCTGGGCGGCGGGCTGTGCGACCGGGCTCGCCGTCGTGCTCGGCAGCGAGCTGTACGACCGGCTGGGCGTGTGCACGGCTCCCCGCTGCGACCGGGTCTACGTGGACACGTCGCGCAACGGCCGCAGGCGATTCTGCTCGACCGCCTGCCAGAACCGGGTCAAGTCCGCGGCCTTCCGCGAGCGCCGCGGCTGACGGCCACCGCGGCTGACTGCCACCGCGGCTGACTGCCACCGCGGCTGACTGCCACCGCGGGTGGAAATTCGATTGCCTGGCCGTGGCCAGGCCACATAATCTGAATCGCTCCCCCGCTCGCGACGATCGGACTTGTCATGCTGTGGCGCGCGCCCGCCCGCCGGTTCCGCGTGTTCGCCATCCGTGACTTCCGGCTATTGCTTGCCGACCGGCTGCTCGCGCCGGCCTCGTTCGGCTTTTCCATGGTCGGCGTCTCTTTCGCCGTGCTGAACATCACCGGCTCCTCCGCTGACCTGTCCTACGTCCTCGCCGCGCAGATCGCACCGACGCTGGTGTTCTCGCTGGTCGGAGGCGTGGCCGCGGACAGGTTCCCGCCACAGCGCGTGATCATCGCGGCCAACCTGGCGATCGTCGCCGGCGAGAGCACGTTCGGCTTGCTCGTCCTCACCGGCAGGCCGTCCCTGTGGACGATGATCCTCCTTGAGGCCCTCACCGGCACCGGGATGGCCATGTTCTACCCGGCCTCGCAGGCACTGCTGCCCCGGCTCGTGCCCGGCGCGCTGCTCCAGGAGGCCAGCTCGATCAGCAGGCTGGCGATGAACTCCGGCCAGATGACCGGCGCGGCGGCGGGCGGGCTGCTTGTCGCGGCGGTCGGCCCCGGCTGGGCGATGACGGCGTGCGGTATCGGGATGACCGGGACCGTTCCGTTGATGCTGGCGGTGCGGGGAACCCGCGCCCCCTCGCCCGCTGGCAAGCCGGCCGCGATGCTGACCGAACTGCGCGAGGGCTGGGCCGAGTTCCGCTCGCACACCTGGCTGTGGGTCGTCGTCGTCCAGTTCTGCCTGATCATGATGGCCTGGTACGCGGCGTTCCAGGTGCTGGGACCGGTTGTGGCCAGGCAGCACCTGGGCGGCCCTGCCGCGTGGGGCGCGATCACCGCCTCCGACTCCTGCGGCCTGATCGCCGGCGGCCTGGCCTCGCTGCGGTTCGCGCCCCGCAAGCCCATGCGGTTCGTCGTGCTCACCGGCGCCGCGTGCGCGATCTCGCCGCTCTCGCTGGCGATGGTGTTGCCGCTCGCGGCGGTGTGCCTGGCCTCGTTCCTGCTCGGCGTGCTCATCGAGATGATGATGGTGCAGTGGACGGTGGCGATGGCCAGGGCCATCCCGCCGGACAAGCTGGCCCGGGTCTCGTCCTACGACGCGCTCGGCTCGATGATGGCGATGCCCGCCGGCGCGCTGGTCGCCGGCCCGCTCGCCGCCGCGATCGGCGTTCCGGCCACTCAGTACGCCGCGGCTGCCCTGATCGCCGCCGTCTCGGCGCTCGCGCTCATTCCCCGCGATATCCGGACCATCCGCGGCGCCCAACTCGGGCCCGCGGAGCCGGACGCGGCAGGACGGCAGGCCACCGTACCGACACGCTGACAACCCCTCCGGCGGGAACGCCAGGGATTCAGCCTGTGCCGCGCATCCGGGTATGCCGAGCATGGTACGGACGCGCAACCCGGAGCGGGCGAGCGGGCAATCACAGGCGGAAGGAGGGACGGTGGTCATTGATACGCAAGCCAGCGACGCGGACCTGATCGTCCGATCGCTAGCGGAACCTGACCTGTTCACGGCCGTATTCGACCGGCATTCCGCCGAGATCCTGCGGTACGTGTACGCGCGGCTCGGCCCGGAGCTAGCCGAGGACGTGACCGCGGAGACGTTCCTTGCCGCGTTCCGCTGCCGGGGCAGGTATGACGGCGCCTGGTCCGATGCCCGGCCCTGGCTGTACGGCATCGCGGTGCGGCAGATCCGCAGGCACCGGCGGGTCGAGGCGAGGCGGCTGCGCCTGCTGTGGTCAGCGCTGGCCGACGGGCCGGCCCCCGATCACAGCGACCGGGTGGCGGAACGGGTGACGGCGCAGCGGCTGGGACCGAGGCTGGCCGCCGCGGTGGCAGCGCTGCCGCCGCAGGACCGGGAACTGCTGCTGCTGTTCGCGTGGGCCGGGCTGAGCTACGCGGAGGCGGCGACCGCGCTCGGCACGACGACCAGTGCGGTCAAGGCCCGGCTGCACCGGATCAGGGTGCGTATGCGGCAGGAACTGGGCGACAGCAATCCGATGAACGAGGAGAACGACGATGAGTGAGATCAATGCGCTCCGTGAAATGCGCCCGGCACCGTCGCCGGCGGAGCTGGAAGCAATGCGCATGGCGGCACGGGAGCGGTTCGTGGCGGGGACAGGATCGAAGCGGACGCGTCAGCGGTGGCGCCTGCCGGTGCTGGCCGGCGGGCTTACCGCGGCGGCAGCGGCCACCGCGGCGACTGCCCTGGTCCTGACCAGCGGTCCGGGGGCGGTACCTGGGCAGCACGGGACGGCCGGGCACACCCAGACAGTCGTCACCGCGGCCTGGACGGTGCGCGAGGATGCCGACGGAACCGTGACCATCTACCTGCAGCAGTACGCCAACCCAGCCGGGCTGCAGCGAACGCTCCAGGCAGACGGCATCAACGCGATCGTCCGCCAGATCCCGTCTGAGCCGGTGACGCTCGGCAACCAGACCGTAGCGTGGCCGACCTGCAACTACACCGCCCTTACCGACGCGGCACCGCAAGCCGTACAGCAGGCTGTCTGGATGCACGCTAGCGCGGGCCAGACCCTCCCGGTACGCTTCATCATCCACCCGGACGCGATGCCGCGGGGGTCGGCGCTGTTCCTGGCGTTCCTGGCCGGTATGCGGCGGATGCCGAAAAACGCCAATACGGGCGTTATAGCTTTGAAACCCTTCGTGCTGAAGAACGACACGGTGCCCGCATGCGTGCCGCGCGCCAAGAAGCCGCTGCCAACAGCTCTACCGGCTACCAAGCGGTAGCAGCCGGCCAGGGACGGGTCCGCGGCCTCAGCTCACATCGGGCTAGGCCGCGGACCGCCCGATGGGGTGACGTGTCATCGATGCGCTGGGCGGCTTCGAGCGCCGGGGCCGTCCAGATCGCCGGATACCTCCCGCGCCGTACCCGGTGACACCTGTGCTGCCCGGATCGCCCGGCTTGCGGGCATCGCGGGCGCCTCATAGGACACGCGCTTGACGAGCAGCGTCGCCGCGTCGTCCTCCAGCGCGTGCCCCACGTGCCGCATAACGTCGTCCCTGAGCCGGTCCAGCCCGGTTCCGGGATCGACACCGGCCAGCAGCGAAACGGACTCCGGCACCGAGTAGAAGTTTCCCGTTTTGTCCCGCGCCTCGCTGACACCGTCGGTGTAGAACAGCATCTGGTCACCTATGGCGAACGGGACGCTGATCGTCTCCCTGACGCTCTCCGCGAGTTCGACCAGGCCAAGCGGCAGGCCCCGCTCCGGGGGCTCGACGAGCGCGCCCGACCCATTGCGCACGAGCAGCGGCGACGGGTGACCGCAGTTGAGGATCTCGATCACCGGCTCGCCCGCGGCGACCTGCGCCATGACGACGGTCACGAACTCCTCCTCGGCCGTCTGATGCAGCAGGCTCAGCTCGATCCGGGCGGCGATGTCGGCCAGGCCCGGAGCGTCGTAGGCGGCCTCGCGGAACGCGCCGAGCACCACCGCCGCGGTCCCCACCGCGGGCAGCCCCTTGCCCTGCACGTCACCGATGATGAACCGCACGCCGTGCGGTGTGCTGACCACCTCGTACAGGTCACCGCCAATCCGGGCGGCGGCGGAGGCGGAGATGTAACGGACGGCTATCTCAAGCGGCGGCGCCTCACGGGGCACCGGGCGCAGCAGGACCTGTTGCGCTACCTCCGCGACCGCACGGACCTCGGCCAGTTCCCGCTCCCGGCGCTGGCGGGCGGCACTGGCGACGACACCCGCCACGGTGACGCCGAGGACCGTCACGAAGATGATGACGCCTCGCCGCGAGAGGGTCAGCCCGTCGTTAATGGAGAGCAGCACGCCAAGGACCAAGGCCAGCGCGCCGATAAGCGCCGTGTGCACCGCACGGTGCGATACCGATGCCAGCGCCGGGCCAAGGGACAGCACGGGCAGGAAACCTTGGCCGGGACCGGCCACGAGGTCCTCGATGACGACCGCGGCCATCACGAGAAACGGCAGCGCGACCAGGAAGAGACCGGCCATGCCGGGGGCGCCCCGCACCGGGACGTCTACGGCCGACCGCCGGGATCGGGTGAGCTGCACGTGCTTCTCATCTCACTGACGGGCCTGCTGCCAGCGCGTTAACTGTGCGTTATGTTGCACCGCCAGCGTACCGAATGGTCGCGACCAGCCAGCAACGATTACTTCTAGTGATCGAGTGGCAGCGGCCCGCGACTAAGCACGGTCCGGATCGCGAAGGTGGATCTCGCCTCGACGACGGACGGGATCGCCAGGACCTGTCCGAGCAGCACCTGTTCGTAGCTGGCGAGATCCGGCACGGCCGCCTCGACCAGGAAGTCATCGCCCCCGGAGACCAGGTGGCAGGCGACGACCGCCGGAATGGCAAGCAGCGCCTGCTCGATCCTGGAGGAGGTCTCGCGTGAGTGCCCTTCGACCTTGAGGCCGATGAAGATGGTCAGGCCGAGGCCGGCCCGCGAGCCCCGCGGCGCTGGTCGCGATCCCGACGACCCTGTTCCTCGCGGTGTACCTCGGCTGCATGACCGCCGCCGCCCGGGTGCTCCGCGGCGTGGCCCGAGCGGCGGCGGTGCCCGCCGCGGTCGCGGTGGCCGTCATGCTGGCCTTCTGCGGCTGGGCGATCGCCGCTCCCGCCCTGGTCGGAGTGGCCGTCGCGGTAGCGAAAGCGCGGCCGCGCGGGTGCTTGCTTGGCGACCGGGAATGTCAGACCCCCGGCGTAACGTGACCTTCATGAACCTTCCCAAGCGTCATTACGGTCGGCGGCATCACCCCGGGTGCCCTGACTGCGCAACGGAGGCGGTGGGCCGGGATCCGGATCATCTGGCCTACATGAACTGGGTCACCAGCCAGGTCGGCCAGCAGGGCTGGGCCGTCCCCGGCGTCTCGGGCGACGATCAGGCACCGCCGTGGGCCTACAGCGTCGGGATGTGGCTCACCTGCCAGTCGGCGGAATTGATCGTCTGCGGCGCCCCGCTTGAGAACATGGCGGGGATCATCAACGAGATCGGCACCCGGTTCGCCGACGGCGCGGAGATCGGCCCCGACGACGTGATCGACGACATCTGCCCGGCCGCGCTCACGCTCCGCCCGGTCGACATGAGCTGGCGGATGACCAGCATGTTCTCGGTCTCCGACGAGTTCTACGGATTCGTGCGGCCGCCCTACCTGCAGGTCGTGTGGGCGGACAGGAACGGCCGCTTTCCGTGGGAGCCGAGGTTTCAGCCCGCGTTCGAGGGCGCGCAGCCGCTGCTGTGGCTGCCCCGTGATGACAACCCGCCAGGCCCCTGGACGCGCATCGATCGGCCGTCGTGAACAGCTGGCTCAGACGTTCCTCGCGTATGACCTGAACGTGGTGACGGAGACCGCCACGCAGACGACGGCCAGGGCGAGCAGGCCGCCGCAGCGGATCGCCACCGCGGACCAGTCAGGGCTGGCGGACAGGACCGAGCGGCCGACCTCGACTTCCCAGTTCAGCGGGTTACAGGCGGCGATGGCCTGCATCCAGCCGGGGAGGAACGACGGCTTCATGAACGCCGAGGACAAGAACATCAGCGGGAACATGAAGAACGTATAGACACCGATGATCGCCTCCCGGGAGCGGAGCAGCATGCCGGCCGTGTTGGACAGGGCGCCCCAGAGCACCCCGATGAAGATCGCGGCCACGGTGAGCACGACGATCCCGCCGGCGGCGCCCGGGTAGCGCGCTCCCCCGGCATAGCCGAGGACCACGATGATCAGCGTCTGCACGATCGTGGCGAGCCCCTGCTCCACCACGGCCGCGTTCATGATCGCGAGCCGGCTGGCCGGGGAGATCAGGAACCGGTTGAGCGTGCCGCGCTCGATCTCCTCGATCATCGTCATGCCCGCCCACATGTTGCCCGACATGGCGTTCATCGCCACGACGCCCGGGACCAGGTAGGCCAGGTACGACCCGTGATAGCCGAAGCCGGGGATGTCGATGATCTTGTGGAACAGCTCACCGAACATGAACAGCCAGATCGCCGGCTGGATCACGCTGAACGCCAGCACCCAGGGCTGGCGGACAAGCGCGTGCACCTTCCGGCCGGACAGGTAGCGGGTGTGGGTGATGGTGGCGGCGGTCACGACTGGGCCTCCATGCTGTAGCTGCGGCCGGTGTACTTGAGGTACACGTCGTCCAGGGTCGGGCGGTCGATGGTGTCCTTGAGCTCGTCCTTGAGCCGTTCGGGGTTGCCCTCGGCGACGACGCGGCCGCGAGCCACGATCGCCACGGTGCCGGCCAGCCGGTCGGCCTCCTCCAGGTAGTGCGTGGTGAGCAGGATCGTCATGCCATCGCCGGTGGCGAGCCGGGTGATCTCCTGCCACATCGCGGCCCGCGCTTCCGGATCGAGGCCGGTGGTCGGCTCGTCGAGGAACAGCACCTTCGGGCGGTGCACCAGGCCGAGCGCGACGTCGAGGCGGCGCTGCATGCCGCCGGAGTAGGTCTTGACAAGCCGCTTCGCGGCCGTTTCCAGCCCGAAGTGCGCGAGCAGTTCGTCGGCGCGCCGCTTCGCGTCCGGCGTGGGCAGGCCGTACAGGCGTCCGGTCAGGACCAGGTTCTCCCGGCCGGTAGCCGTCGGGTCGGCACCGGAACGCTGCGCGACGACGCCGATGACGTGCCGGACCTCGGCCGGCCTGGCCAGGACGTCGATGCCCTCGACTTCCGCCGTGCCCTCGTCGGGGGCGGCCAGTGAGGTGAGGATCTTGACCGTGGTGGTCTTGCCGGCGCCGTTCGGGCCGACGAGGGCGAAGATGGTGCCGCGGGAAACTTCGAGGTCCAGGCCGTCGAGCGCCCTGATCCTGTTCTTCTTGCCGGCGCCCGCGGCGTAGGTCTTGACCAGGCCGCGCGCCGCGATGGCGCTTCCCGGCCGCCGGGTCCGCTGCTGCCCTCCGGCCGGGTCAGGCCGGACGGCATGCTGAGCTGAGCTCACGATGTTCACTCCTGTCGTGACGGATCGTGCGTGATCGGTCCCGCGAGGAGCGTTCCGGCTAAAATGATCGTTGGGCCTCGGTAGCCGGCTCCCGTCTCACCGCGGGATGGTGCTGAGGTTGCGACCCCGGTTCCTGGTGTTGCCGCACCAGGCCGGGGTCGTTCAGCCTTCTTGCCCTGCTTGCCCTGCTTGCTCGCCGGGCTCGTCCCACCCCCTCTTGGCCAGTCCATCGAGTTCGAAGTACTCTTCCGGCAGCTGTCCGGTCTCGTGCATCCGCCGCCAGGCGTCGATGCCGCTGATCGTCCCTTCGGTGATCTCGGTAAGCAGGCCGCGCACCCAGCCGGCCTCGGCCTTGCGCATCGCGAGCTGGTACTCGGACTCGATGAGCAGCACCCTCGGCAGGCGTTCGGCCCACACCTTGAGGTCCGCCTCGTGCCCGGCGTTGGCCGCGTCAAGCGCGGCCAGCCGCGTGCGCAGCAAGTCCGTCATCTCGTCGGGCGGCAGGATGCCGCCCTCGGAGAGGGCGGCCACGAACCCGCCGTGCTCCTCCTCGGGGACGCTGATCAGCTCGCGCATCCAGTCCCTGAGTTCGGCCATGCCCGCGTCGGTGATCCGGTACACGGTCCGCTCGGGCTGCCGGCCCTCGCGGACCGTCTCGGCCTCCTCGGCGAACCCGTACTTCTCCAGGTTCCGCACCACGGTGTAGAGCGAACCCCAGTTGATCTTGATGGACTTGTCCTTGCCGCGCGCCCGCAGCGTCTGGGCCATCTCATACGGGTACATCGGCTGCTGCGCCAGCAGCGAAAGCAGCGCGAGAGCGAGCAGGTTACCCACCTTCCGGCGCTTCGCCACCGGCATCGCCCTCTCTCGCGCTCACGACCCCCGGAAGCGAGGACTCGTAATGAAGCACTCGCTTACGAGTATAGGCAGGACGGCTGTGGGCGCAAGGTGTTTCCTGGGCGAGGAGACTTCGCCGGAGGCAGGGCAGCGGGGGCTGTGGGCCACAGCCCCCGCTCCGCGGCGACGTTATCCAACGGGCCGCCGCCGGCGCGGCTGGCTGTTCCATGATCGTAGGTTGTTCACCGCGTTATTCGCGGCTAACGGCCCACGATCATGATTTCGGCCTTCCCCCGCGGTACGGAATGGGGAGGGCGGGGGAACCCGGCCGCGTGACCCCGGTAAATGCGAAACACCAGTGGTGTTATCACGCCGGAAACCGCAATCAAACTGCCTGCCCGGAGGTGCATAAAGGACATTCGGGAGTAAACATCCTGATTGTTCCCGATTTGTTCGAGTACATTTTCCGCGTATCGGACTGCTTCGTATGCCGGGAAAGTTCGTATGCCGGGAAAGGTAACGAACTACCCGAAGAAGACCTCGGCCTCGGCGTAGCGCTCCGGCGGGACGAGCTTGAGCTCGCGGGTGGCCTCGCCGAGCGGGACCCGCACGATGTCGGTACCGCGCAGCGCCACCATCGTGCCGAACGCCCCCTCGTATACCGCCTGCGCCGCGTGCATGCCGAAGCGGGTCGCGAGCACCCGGTCGAAGGCGGTCGGCGTGCCGCCGCGCTGGATGTGGCCGAGCACCGTGCACCGGGCTTCCTTGCCGGTGCGCTTCTCGATCTCGTCGGCGAGCAGCTGGCCGATCCCGCCAAGCCGGACATGACCGAAGGAGTCCAGCTGCCCGGAAGACACCATCAGCTCCTCGTTCGCCGGGTGCGCGCCCTCGGCGACCACGACGATCGGCGCGTACTTGGTCTGGAACCGGCGCTCCACCCATCCGCACACCTTGTCGATGTCGAACGGCCGTTCCGGGATCAGGATCACGTTCGCGCCGCCCGCCAGGCCGGCGTGCAGCGCGATCCAGCCCGCGTGGCGGCCCATTACCTCGACGATCAGCGCCCGGTGGTGGCTCTCCGCCGTGGTGTGCAGCCGGTCGATCGCCTCCATCGCGATGTTCACCGCGGTGTCGAACCCGAACGTGTAGTCGGTCGCGCCGAGGTCATTGTCGATCGTCTTCGGCACCCCCACGACCGGGACGCCTTCGGCGAACAGGCGCGCCGCCACGCCGAGCGTGTCCTCGCCGCCGATCACGATGAGCGCGTCCACGCCGAGGCCGGCCAGGTTGTCCTTGACCCGGGCGGCGCCACCCCGGCCCGGGCCGCCGGTCTCCTTGAACGGGTTCGTCCGGGACGAGCCGAGGATCGTGCCGCCGCGCGGCAGGATGCCGCGTACCGCCTGCACGTCGAGTGGCATCGTGTCGCCCTCGAGCGGACCGCGCCAGCCGTCGCGGAACCCGACGAATTCCAGGCCAAACTCCTGGATACCCCTGCGTACCACGGCGCGGATGACGGCGTTCAAGCCCGGGCAGTCGCCGCCACCGGTAAGGACTCCCACTCGCATAAGGCAAGCCTAGCGGCCAAGGGGGCAGTTGTAATGAACCGCAGGAATAACATGTGGTAACCGCCGGATTTCGCGTTTAGTCCGTTTCAGCGGCGGGCGGTTGCGGTGAATCTTTCGCCTGCTTCGCATAAATGTCGACATACTCCTGCCCGGACAGCTTTTGAATCTCCTGCATGATCTCGTCGGTGACCGCCCGCAGCACCGCACGGTCCGACTCCTTGCCGTAATACGGGGAGAAGTCGAGCGGCTTGCCGAACCGCACCCCGGGCCGGATCCGCATCTGCGGCCGGAACGAGCCGGACGGCAGGAACTCGAACGTGCCGATCATCGCGCACGGCACCACCGGCGCGCGGGACTCTAGCGCCAGCCGCGCCACCCCAGTCCGGCCCTTGTACAGCCGGCCGTCCGGCGATCGCGTGCCCTCCGGGTAGATGCCAAGCACGTTGCCGTCGGCCAGCACCCGAAGCCCGGCGCGCAGCGCCCGCTCGCTGGCCGCGCCGCCGACCCGGTCGATCGGGATCTGCCCGACGCCGCTGAAGAACGCCTTGCTCACCAGCCCTTTGAGCCCGCGCCCGGTGAAGTACTCGGACTTGGCGAGGAACACCACTTTCCGCGACAGCGGGAACGGCCCGAAGAAGTGGTCCGCGAAGGACAGATGGTTGCTGGCGAGGATGACGGGACCGCGCCGCGGCAGGTTTTTCCGTCCCTGTGACCAGGGCCGGAAGATTATCTTCAGCGTGACGCCCAGCGTGTACTTGGCAACCCAGTAAAACACGTACACATGGTCCCACGTCCTGGCCGTATGTCGACCCGGTAACGCAGACCATACCGCTGCTCTACGGAACGTGGCTAATCGCGTAATATATCCGCCCTACTGATGCGCCGCACCTACCCGGCGTGCGACGATGCCAAGATGTCCCCCGTAACGTCAGCGGCACCCGGCGGCGTGCAGCCCGGGGCCGAGGCCTTCTCCAGCGACGGCGGCCCGGTCGGCGTCCTCGTCTGCCACGGCTTCACTGGCAGCCCCCGCACAATCCGGCCGTGGGCCGAGCACCTGGCGGCCGCCGGGTACACCGTGCGCGCTCCCCGGCTGCCGGGGCACGGGACCAGCTGGCAGGACCTGGCCCGGACCGGCTGGCAGGACTGGTACGGCGAGGTCGAGCGCGCATTCGGCGGCCTGGCGGCCAAGTGCGAACAGGTCTTCGTCACGGGCCTGTCCATGGGCGCCTGCCTGGCGTTCCGGCTGGCGCAGGCCAAGGGCGGCGCGGTCAGCGGGATCGTGGTCGTCAACCCCTCGCTGGCACCGGACACCAGGCTGTTCCTGCTCGCGCCGGTGCTCAAGCACGTGATTCCCTCGCTGCGGGGCATCGCCGGGGACATCATGAAGCCCGGCGGCGACGAGGGCGGCTACGGTCGGGTGCCGGTCCGCGCGGCGGCCACGCTGCCCGCGCTGTGGAAGCTCACCGCGCAGCACCTGGCCGAGGTCACCCAGCCGGTGCTCGTCTACCGGTCCACGGTCGACCACGTGGTGGGCCCGGCCAGCATGGCGGTGCTCAAGGCGGCGCTGCCGAACGCGGAGGTGCGCCCGCTCCCCAACAGCTACCATGTCGCCACGCTCGACAACGACGCGCCGACGATCTTCGCCGGCACGGTGGAGTTCATCAGGGAACACGCCACAACGGCGCACGGTTCTCCGGAGAAGAGGGTATTAAGGACGGCAGTGGTGACTAACGGGGACGTGCCGGAAACCCCGGCAGGCGGCGACGCGACAGGCGGCGACGAGGCGGCATGGCTGGACCTGATCGCCAGATTCGACGCGCCCGCGCCTGGCGCCGACGGCACCACCCCATGGCCGGAACGCGAGGACCTCGCCGGCCCGGTGCACGTGACGCCGATCGCGCCAGAGGCGCTGCCCCGCGAACCCCCGGCTAACCCATCCGGGCTGCCCGAACACCTGTGGCCGCGCCGCCAGGTTCCGCCGGATCGGCGCGACGCGCGGCAGGCGGCGAATCCCGGCGCGAGTGATCTCGACGAGGAGCACTACGTACCGCCGCCGCCACCGCCGCTGCCCAAGCTGGACCCGGTGACCAAGGGGGCGTGGCTCGCGCTATTCGGCGGACCCTTCTACCTGCTCATCGCCACCGCCGTCGGCTGGTCCATCCCCGGGCTCGCCGCCTTCCTCGCGGTCGCGGCGTTCATCGGCGGCTTCGCCGTTCTCGTGCTCCGGATGGACAGCGGCGGCCCACGTGACTCCGGACCCGACGACGGGGCCGTGGTCTGAGGCACCGTGGTCTGGGGCACCGTGGTCTGGGGCACCGCGGTCTGGGGCACCGCTGCCCGGAGACCCGGCCGGCGGCCCCCCGGGCTGCTGCGCCCGCACGGCGGACTCGAAGATGCTGACCGCGTCCTGGGCGAACCCGGCCAGCGTGTCACCGAAGCCCGCGAGCTGAGACCCCAGGCCGGAACCGGTACTGCCGGACTCGCGGTACCGGCGGGCGGCCCGGCAGATCGGGCACCACTGGCATTCCGGCGGCTCGTCTCCTGGCGGCTCGGTGGTCGCGGTCTCCCAGACATTGGCGGAGTGGCGGCCACTGCCACTCCCGCCGCCAAGCGTGGAACGGACCTTGTCCGCCACGTCCCGGCCCAGGCTGCGCGCCCCGGCCTTCATCAGCCATCGCTGGAAGTCCCCTACCGGGTCGCTGCCCGACTCACGCTCGCTCATACCGAAACGGTACCTCTACAGCTCGACCGCGTAAGGCACGCGAGTGGCACGGAAGTGGCCGACGTTAACGCATTCGGTGCGGCCGACCCGCACCCGGCGGGCGAGCGGGTTATGCACGTGCCCGAAGAACGCGTACGCCGGCCGCGTGCGGCGGATCACCGCGAGCAGTGCCGCGCTGCCGACCTCCATCCGCCGCGCCACGGTGTCATAGAGCAGTTCAGGAACGGCGGGTGGTATATGCGTGCAGAGCACGTCAACCGTTCCGACGGCGTCCAGCTTGGCGCTGTACTCCGCCTCGGTGATCTCGTTCGGGGTGCGGTAGGGCGAGATCAGCCCCGAGCCGACGAACCCGAACCTGATCCCGTTCACCTCCACCTGCCCGCCATCCACCAGATGGTGACCCGGCTTGAGGTAGTCGCCCCACAGTTCGGGGATGTCGACGTTGCCGTACGTCAGGTAAGCCGGTTCGGGCAGCGCGCCGAACAGCGCGGCGTACTGCCGCCGGATCGCCTCGTTGGTCCGCGCGCGCAGCGCCGCGCGCGGGTCGCCGCCATCGCCGTTGGACTCGGTGATCCTGGCGGCCAGCCGCATCGTCAGCCGCCTGGCCTCGTCGAACCGCCGCGCTGTGCGCAGGTCGATGTACTCCCTGGCGTGCTCCGCGCCATAGAGCTCGGCGAAGATACCCTGCGTATGATCCGCGTAGTCGAGGAAAAGCAGCATGTCGCCGAGGCAGATCAGCATGTCCGCGCCGTCCCCGGCGGCGGCCAGCGCGTCGGCCGTGCCGTGTACGTCGCTCACTACGTGGACTCGCATGTGATCAACATAAAAGTTACCGGCGGGTACGGACATTCGCGACTATGTTGGTTACGCTATTGCCGTCGTCTATCGGGGGATGGCGAAAGAGGAGAAGGTCGTGCGCGAGTACAGCATTCCCGCCCTGGCGGACATCCCGGTCTCGGCGAATCTCGCCGATCTCGTCACGCGCCGGGCGGCGGAGCAGCCGCAGGCCGTGGCGCTGCGGCGCAAGACATCCGACGGCGGGTGGCAGGACATTACGACCAGCCAGTTCCGTGACGACGTGTACGCGCTCGCCAAGGGCCTGATCGCGGCCGGCATCGGCGTCGGCGACCGGATCGGGCTGATGTCGCACACCCGCTACGAGTGGACGATCGCCGACTACGCGATCTGGACGGTTGGCGCGGTCGTCGTCCCCGTCTACGAGACGTCATCCGCCGAGCAGGCCGAATGGATTCTGTCCAACTCGGGCGCCCGCGCGGTCATCGCCGAGACACAAGGCTTCGAGCAGACGATCACCCAGGCGCGGGACCGGCTGCCCGCGCTGGAGAAGATATGGCTGGTAGAGCCGGGACTTGGTGAGCTGATCGCGTCCGGCACCGGCGTCAGCGACGAGATGGTCGCGGAGCGGACGCGGGCCGCCAAGGCGGCGGACCTGGCCACGATCATCTACACCTCGGGCACCACCGGCCGCCCCAAGGGTTGCGAACTCTCCCACGAGAACCTGCTCGCCGACGTGCGGAACGCGTTTATGGGTCCGCTGGCCGCCATCCACACGGTGCCGGATCCGAGCACGCTGCTGTTCCTGCCGCTCGCCCACGTCTTCGCGCGGATCATCGAGGTCGGCTGTCTCGAGGCCGGCATCATCCTCGGCCACTGCCAGGACATGAACGCGCTGCTGCCTGACCTCGCCTCGTTCAAGCCCTCGTTCGTCCTCGCCGTGCCGCGGGTCTTCGAGAAGGTCTACAACGGCGCCGAGCAGCGGGCGGTCAGCGACGGCAAGGGCAAGATCTTCGCCCGCGCGGCGCGGACCGCGATCGCCTACAGCCGGGCCCTCGACGCTCCCGGCGGTCCCGGCTTCGGGCTGCGGGCCGAGCACGCCCTGTTCGACCGGCTCGTCTACGGCAAGCTGCGCGCCGCGCTCGGCGGCCGGGCTCAGTGGGCGATCTCCGGCGGCGCCGCGCTGGCCGAGCGGCTCGGGCACTTCTTCCGCGGCGTGGGCGTCACCGTGCTCGAGGGCTACGGGCTGACCGAGACAACCGCCGCGATGACGGTGAACCGTCCGGACCGGCAAAAGATCGGCTCCGTCGGCCTCCCGCTGCCCGGAATCGCGGTCCGGATCGCCGACGACGGCGAGGTGCTCGTCAAGGGCAAGACGGTTTTTCCCGGCTACTGGCAGAACGAGGAAGCGACCAAGGACTCGTTCACCTTCGACGGCTGGTACCGGACCGGCGACATCGGCGAGCTCGACGACGAGGGCTTCCTCACGATCACCGGCCGGAAGAAGGAGATGATCGTCACGGCCGGCGGCAAGAACGTCGCCCCGACGGTGCTCGAGGACCGGATGCGCAGCCACCTGCTGGTCAGTCAGGTGATGGTGGTTGGCGACGGGCGCCCGTTCATCGCCGCGCTTGTCACGATCGACGACGAGGCCCTGGGCCCGTGGAAGGAACAGCACGGCAAGCCCGCCAGCGCGACCGTCGCCGACCTGCGGGAGGACCCGGACCTGCTGGCGGAGATCCAGGCGGCCGTCGACGACGCCAACAAGGCGGTCTCCCGAGCGGAGTCGATCCGCAAGTTCCGGGTGCTCGACGTCGACTTCACCCAGGAACACGGGCAGCTCAGCGCCAAGCTGGGTATACGGCGGGCCGTGCTCGCCAAGGAGTTCGAGAGCGAGATCGAGGCCCTGTACGCCTAATACCGCGACGGCACTTGTCATGTCGACGGCTTCACCTGCGACAAGACGACTCATCACAAGAGAGCCGTAGCGGACCTCAAGGTCCTGGCGTGCGGTTCTTGAGCCTGTCCTGCCGGCTTTGGAGAGCATCAAGCTCGGCAAGATCATGGATATCTTGCGGGCGATGCTCATATCCGGTACGAAACTGGCGCTGCTGCTGTGCTGACAGGCAGTTCACCAGGCGCCCGCCGATCGACCCCGAGGTGAAAGCGGCGGGCGGATAGTTGAAATGCCCGCCGTCCAGGTCCGGCTGACGGCCATGACCGTCCGCGCTGAAGCTCACCGGGTGCACGTCGACCCAGCGCGCGCCCGACGCCCGCAGTTCTACCCGTACTGGCAGCCAGTCCGTTTCGACCGCATAGCCCAGCTGATCGAGCACCTCCAGGCAGCAGCCCAGATCCTCCGCGTTGACGGCCAGATCAAGATCCCGGTGCTCCCGGGTCTGGCGCCCGGCCAGCGCAGCCACTCCCCAGCCGCCAGCCACCCAATGACGAACCCCGGCACCGTCCAGCATGTCCAGGACCTCGATCACGTCTTCGGCGCGCATTGCATCAGGCTAGCTGTGCAGTAGGTGAATACAGCAACCTTGGCCGCCCGATACTGACATCATCCGGCCGGTACGAGCTTCGGAGCTGCGCCAACCACCTGACATGCAGCTAGGGGGTCCGTTCTGCGTATGTGCCGTTGGCAGTGCTAACCGTCGATGAGGGACCGCAGCCGGGCCGCGGCCTGCTCCCAGGACCAGTCGCGCTCCACCCAGGCACGGCCCTTCTCCCCCATCGCCCGCGCGGTCGCCGGGTCGGTGAGCAGCCCCGTGATCCGCGCCACCAGCGCGGCGGGATCCCGGCCCGGCACGACATAGCCGGACTCGCCCTCATCGATCGCGTCCGGCGCCCCGCCCGAGTCGCCGCCGATCACAGGCAACCCTGCGGCCGACGCCTCCAGGTAGACGATGCCCAGGCCCTCGACGTCGAGCCCGCCGCGCCGGGTGCGGCAAGGCATCGCGAAGACGTCCGCGGCGGCGTAGTGCGCCGGTAGTTCGGCCGCCGGGACAGGGCCGGTGAAGTGTACCGAGCCGAGCACGCCTGTCCGTTCGGCAAGCCGATGGAGCTGGCCGGCCTGCGGTCCGCCGCTGACGATGAGCAGGGTAGCGTCCGCGACCTGTCGTTGTACCGCGGGCCACGCGCGGATCAGCGTGTCCTGGCCCTTGCGCGGGACCAGGCGGGAGACGCACAGCACGACCGGCCGGCCGGCCAGGCCGTAGCGCTTCCTGATCACGGCGCCAACCTCGGGATCGGGCCGGAACAGCGTCGCGTCGACGCCTGGGGCCAGCTGGACCATGCGGGCGGCGGCCTCGGCGGACAGCGCCCGGGCGAGCCGGACCCGGAAGTACTCCCCCAGGTAGGTGACGACGTCCACGGCCTCGCCGATCCGGTGCAGCAGGTTCCGCGCGCCGGGCAGCGCCGCCCAGCCCGCCTCGTGCCCGTGCGTGATCGCCACCGCGCGCTGTATCCCGGCGCGGCGCAGCGCCGGCGTGATCAGCCCGAGCGGCGCGGCCGCGCCGAACACGACCGCCTCCGCGTGCCGGGCGCGCGCGATGCTGGCCGCGCGGCGGGTGACCGACGGCACCGGGAGCATGAGCGAGGTCGGGTGCCTGATCACCTCGAACGGCTGCCGTGCGTCGAACTCCCTGGCGCCTTCCCATTTCGGCGCGTACACGGTCAGGCTTTCCGGAGGCAGGCGCAAGGCCAGCGAGTGCAGGAACGACTGGATACCGCCCTGCCGGGGCGGGAAATCGTTGGTGACGATCAGCGTGCGGCGCATGGCGCCCTTGAGTCTAGCGGGGGGCGCCATGCGCGCCGGTCGGCCGTGCTATGGGCGGGCGGCGCTGTCGAAGTTTTCCGTGTACCAGGGCTCGTCCATGGGGATTTCCTCCACGTCCAGCCCGGTATGCGGCGCGTCCACGATCATATTGTTGCCGACATACATCGCCACGTGGCCGTCGCCGTCGTAGAACAGCAGGTCACCAGGCTGGATGTCAGCCAGCGGTATGCTCGGCAGCGCGGCAACCTGCTCGTAGGTGTCGCGCGGGATATCGACGCCCGCCGCCGCCCAGGCCGCCTGCATGAGCCCGGAGCAGTCGTATCCGACGCTGCACGGGCCGGTGCCACCGTAGAGATACGGGCACTCGCCCTCCTGGCCAAGCGCGGCCGCATTCAGGGCGAACTGGACCGCCTCCGCCGCTTGGGCGGGCGTGCCGGCCGGCACCGAGGTGATGGCGCCTGAGGCATCGCTCGCGCTGCCGCCGAGAGAGTTCGCCTCGACCTCGGCCTGCTGCTGGGTGGTCAGCGAGTCGAGCTGCGCATTCTCGTTGTCGAGTAGGGTCTTGATCGAGTTCTTGGTCTTGTCGCGCTGGTCGGCGAGCTGGCTGATGCCCATCTCGGTGTGCTGCTGTTCGCTCTGAACGGAGCTGAGCTGCTGCGCGTCCGCGAGGAGGACCTGCGCCTGCTCGTTCTGGGAGCCGGTCACCTGGAGGAGCATCGAGGCCGCGTTAAGCACCGCGCTGGGGTTGTTCGAAGTGAGCAGGCCCGCCAGGGATGTCTGGCCGGAGTCCTGGAACGAGGCGCTCGCGATCTGCGCGACCTTGACCCGCGCGTCGTTGTACCGCGCCTGGTCGTGGTCCATCTCCTTGTCGACCTGCTTGAGCCTGTCCTTGGCCTGGGTGAGCTGCTGGGCAACCTGATCGTACTGCTGGACCGCCTTGTTGTACTCGCTGGTGAGCGTGTTCACCTTAGCCTGCACCTGGCTGATCGTCGGCTGCGGCTCGGCACCGGCAACCTGCGAAACCCCGGTCGCGATGCCGCCGGCGAGCAGGACAGCGACGCCAATCGCGACACTCCGCCGAACCGTGGTCACTCGGGCAACAAGTCGCTTACGCAACGCGGTAGCCACGCTCCCTCACATCCCGAGCCGGGCGGCTTTTCCACCCGACGATAGCCAATCGTCCACCACTCTTGCGTGATGGCTGCTCAGCGACACGAGCAAAAGCTGTTGATAGGTTATTGAGTGCGTCGGGGGTGATTCAACCGATTCGGCCAAACATGACGGTTCGGTTACGGGTGGGCGTTTAGTCGCTTGCTGTCATTTCGCGGGGTACTCTACGAGGCTTTCGCCATGCGCGGCGCGTATCGCAACGGCGGGATCATGCCCGCGTTGGCGAGCGCGGCCAGCGCCCGGATTTCCGCCGGGCCCAGATCGGACGGGTCGCCTTCGATGAACGGCACCGCGCAGTTGCCGCATGCGATACCGCGTACCTGGCACTGGTTGCAGTCGATGGTCATATCGGTTCTCCTTCGTGATCTGCTTTCTTGGCATTGCGTTGCTGTTACAGAACACACAGTAGAGCCGGCCACCGACATTCCGGCTTCTCCGGCTTCTACCCAACGGCAGGGG
>Ga0335075_10005338_pt1 | contig 19971 bp, 17 predicted proteins | sample Lox_Sample_24_FD_206723 | JGI IMG/M metagenome (GOLD analysis project Ga0335075, IMG submission 206723) | Soil microbial communities from Loxahatchee National Wildlife Refuge, Florida, United States - Lox_Sample_2.4 | ecosystem: Environmental > Terrestrial > Soil > Wetlands | place: USA...
GGGATGCAAGCAGTGGCGCCTGCCTGCAGACGCTCAAGGGCCATAGCGATTGGGTCAACTCGGTGGCCTTCTCACACGACTCGGCACGGCTCGCGTCGGCGTCGTGGGACAGGACGGTCAAGATCTGGGATGCAAGCAGTGGCGCCTGCCTGCAGACGCTCAAGGGCCATAGCGATGGGGTCAACTCGGTGGCCTTCTCACACGACTCGGCACGGCTCGCGTCGGCGTCGGGGGACAGCACGGTCAAGATCTGGGATGCAAACAGTGTCACCTGCCTGCAGACGCTCGTTATTGGTAAGGCGCTCTTCAACATATCATTCGATATCACCGGCTCGTATCTTCACACTGAAATTGGTATTATTGCTCTTGAAGCATCATTATCATCTTCATTGTCAAATAGAGCACCTAGTGTTACGGATCCACAAAGTCCTCGATATCAAGGCCAGGCTTTAAGTTCAGATGGAGAGTGGATAACATATAATTCAAAAAATTGGCTGTGGCTACCTTCGGAGTATCGGCCGTCATGTTCAGCCGTATCGGGGGAAACCATCGGCATCGGCGTTGGAAGTGGAAAGGTCTGGATATGTAACTTCAAGGTCGACAACTTTTGGTAGATCACTAACTAATTTATTATAATCTCTATTTCATAGAGGGGTCCGGGGGTGAGCATGAATATATAGACGGTGAATTTGCCCCTGCACGGGGCGCCACTTCTAGAATCCTCTAAGTCGGGTGACGGGAATGGTTGGTAATAGAGCTACGTTTGGGCTCAAAGGATGTGTCATGGTCAGGCCACAAGGGAAGTGCAGTTGAGTAAAGGTGGATATGCGTCTGCTTACAGTATGTCCTAGGCTCCGTGGATCGGGGCCTTCACAAAGCGCGGCACTGACGGGATTACAAATGGTTTCAGAAGGTAATGGTGAAGGGGGATGAGTGACGGGCTAGGCGGCAGGCTTGGAGGACACATGGCTAATGTGCTCATGGACACTTCTAGAATCTTACCGTATTGCAATTCCCATGTAAATAACAAGACATCAAATGAGGTGGACTGTTATATAGACTTGGTAAAGCATAACATATGCGGAATCGATAAGACTGTGTCTTGGCATGAGGGACGGATGTACGGAGTACCTGCTCCCTCTCGGCCATTCCGATTTCCATGATATAGCAGGGGAGTACAGCTCCAGCGCCTCTTCGATCGATAAGAATACCGACCGAGGAGATGGCCAAGTCACACGTATTTTTGTTCTAAAGGTGACATTGTGCTTGAGCTTGGAGGAACAACTATTAGTGTCTTCCAAGTGTACTCCCGCACGGGTGCAAGAGGTGACGGAGCGAGCAGATCCAAGAACCAAGAAGAGAGATGAACTTGTCATACCAACAGGCTATGGGAGGCCGCTATGTGTGAAGGTGGCTGAAAGCTAGAAAGCGGTGAAGGGCAATATGTCCCGTCGCGCAACGGGGCCATATTATTAGGCCGACCCGAGGCGCATCGCAGCGGCATTCTTGAGAACTCTAGGAGGAATCCTCGACGGTATACAGTGGGAGATCGCCCTTAATAGTGGATCGGAGATGTAATGAAAATGACGATTGCTGTGGCTAAGGTTCTCACCCGTCTGGGTTTTTGAAACTGAAACCGAAGGCATGTTTCGTTTCAGTTTTACCTAATGTCGGGGGCACTTCGCGATTCTGCGGCCAAAGACTTGCCCGCAAGGTGCCGTATCCCAAGTAAGCCAAGCTTTGCCTTCTCTACCCCTGCTCCGCCTTCTCTCCCCTACTCCGCATCCTGTTTCACCTGCGACCTCTCTGATGAGGATCGTGCTACCGAACCAGTAGATAACACCCACCCAAAATTGGATAACTGCCAATAGCATAACAATCTCCTATTAATATCCGACGGGGCTGTTTATGGATGCATGTGTCTATGTTTCGTTGAGTGGACGCTAAGCCTTTCCATCTCAATTCTGTTGGTTAACAGCAAAGCCGGAAAGGAAGGGTGAGGAATGGGAAGAGATGGTTGACTCCCCCATAACCGATAACACAAGTTGACGGCATCACGATGGGAGAGACGATTGGATATATAATACTCGCGGTCGCGGGCATGTGTATCGGCACATGTATGAATAGTTCGTTCTGTTGGAAACAACTAGTGAGCAACAAATTCTGCTTCATTCCTGATCAAACTTAATAGAATACAGAATCATGGAAAACCCAACAAGTTCCATAGAATCTTTAGAGCTTCACGAGCCATACCTTCGAAATCATGGCCGAGTAACCCTTCAGCCAAACACACAAAGCACTGTTCGATCGAATCGTCCAGATCTGCAGGATAAAGATTTCCAGGAACTCAACTTGCACAAGGTGGACGGATTTACGAACGCTTTGCGTCCCAACACTGTATTTGGAGGTCATGGAGATGAGTTGAAGATATTCGAAACTGTTAATCTGACATCATTTGACACGGTTGAGCTGGTTGGAGAAGAATTTGCTCGCGGGCCCAGGAGCTACATTCACCGGGCAAGGGTCAACGGCCAATGGTTTGCCTGTAAGAAATCCTGGATCTCGGGTAACTACGACCGCAATCTATATGAGAAGGAGAGAGAATGCCTGAAAGCCCTACGGAGTCCAGGAAATTGGCACATTGTTCAGCTTATGGCTTATCATACTGGGCAGGCGTGCAATGAAGGTCGCCTTATACTATCCCCACTCGCTGAATGCACCCTTGGGGACTACCTCTCCGGGAATCCCACCCCCGGATGCAAGCAGGCTGTGACGCGATGGTTCGGCTGCCTCGCAGGAGCCCTAAGCGACATTCATCGACGGAATGTCAAGCACAAGGACATCAAACCCGCCAATATTCTTGTGCACGGCGACAACGTCGTCATCGCCGATCTCGGTATTTCTACCAAGTTTGCTGATCGGAGTTCATCCACTGGCCTCTCACCCGGCTCACGGGAGTATATGGCACCCGAAGTCAAAAACTGCGAACGCCGCGGCCGTCGACAGGACGTGTGGTCTTTGCTCTGTTGTTTCATCGAAATGATTTCTTTCGTTTCAGGCTTCACAAGGACTGAATTCCGCAACTTGTGCAAGCCATCTCACCAGTTTTCCAGCTTCACTGAGGATTATGAGAGGGTGCTTGACTGGCTCATTCACCTCAAGTCCCGGACAGAGTTAGAAGCGCTTTTCCCACTTCTTGACCTGTTATTCACCGGCTTCAAGAAAACCCCAGAGGAACGTCCGACCGCAGAGACACTCTTCGGCCAGCTTCGAGGCATGGGAACGTTCGTAGGGGAGTGTTGTGCCTGTCTCCCTGGATCCGACGCCGATAACATATCTGTCTCTTCCTTGTCCGGTGTCACAGCGTCGGTGAATCCGGACCCGCTTCAGGATTTTATTGTCTCTACCCGGGATTGCATCGCAAATCAGTTAGGTGTTCGGTCAGTCAGTGTGTGCATGGATGAGTTATTGCAGCGTGTAATTTTAGGCCAAGTTCGAAGCCTCCGTTCATGCGAAAAGAACTTGCTGTTCTATATTGCACCGGTGCGTCTTCCCACAATTTCCGAAAGGCTAGGCAATATTGCTGACATGTTGTCCTTAGAGGAGGTGTGATTCTGCCAATGAATATCTCTCGTTCTGCAAAGCCTTCATTGACCAGCTAATTAAAGCCGTTGGAGAAGCGTCTTGCGTTGGGTTCCTTTACGATAAAGAGAATGGTGAGGACGAGAGGCCGTATTCCACGGCGTATTTCGCAATCCTGGTTGATGTCGTCCTAAGTCGCTATCGGGTGGACAAGTGGAATTACACAGAGTCCAAATTGAATGGTTGGGATGGGGAACAGGTACTGAAGAATGTCGGGGTCAAAAATACCCTGGCAAACGTTGAGCAAGGATCTTGATCAGAAAGACCGATTCTCAGCAAGCTTGCCGCTTAATGGAACTGCGCCATAGCCTTGACGTTATAAGCGGTAGAGGCTGACACCGAAATCCGCTTATGTCACGGCTGCGAAGGAACAAGAGACACAAGCTTCAAGTTCACGCATAGATTGATCTGAGACTAAGTTTGGGAAAGAAAGCTATCTGCTATGTGGCCTTTGGCTTATGAGTACTTCGCGAAGTGTTTCCCCTCTGTGTGAGATGGCATTCCGCATTGTGAGATGGTATTGTCGGACAGGGAGTATTGTGTTGTACCCGCATTTACCCTCTGCCTTCCCGTCTTGCTTTCCATGTTCACGCTTTGTGAAGTACTACTGTACTAGTAACGCGCGCTGACGCACGCTGATGCCCTGGAACGAAACAGAACTGGTAATCGAGTCGGTATTCGAATCTGCTCCAGCTTTAAATACATTAGACAGAGGAGGAAAAAAAAGGGGGGGGAGGAAATTACGGCCTTGTCCATGCGCGTATGGTTTCCTCCTCCAGTTTGCGAAGCCTTTACATTTCCGCCAGTAGACCCTCATTGTGGACGGAATTGGAGATCCTTCATAACAATCTCTTGTAGGAGATGCAGCCCATCAAAGATTGAAACCGTGACGGCCGTCATACAGAGAGCAAAACTTCTTATGCTCATTTGACCATTGGCAGTTGGATGATTGGATCATCTTTTAGGTCAAGAAGAGCAAGTTTTGAGCTCGAGCCTTGCACCTTGTAGTCTGTCAAGCTAAATGCAGGGCATATTGGAACCTGGTTCCTCCGCACAGAGCATCCTTTGACAATGATAGATCTCTCTATGGGGAAAAACATTGATCACCTTTGCTTCGAGTTGCCTTGGCGGAATAAAACATGTGCTGGAGGTTTCGTACATAGGATGTACAAATAATTAATCTCAAAAGAACTCCGCTATAGTTTAAGGTTAGCTGGATGTGATATAATCAAGAGTTGAAAGACTTGCCTGTTGGGTCGATGATAATATCTGAAGCAACGCCATGCGTGCCATTGACGTGTCCGAGAATTTTGAGCTTCAGACTTCTGTACATGATCTTTCCAATCCGAAATCGGCAGAATTCTCTGTGGAACCGCCGTCTCCGCTGTTACCTCGCGCGTGCATAGTAGGGAAAATGACCCGTTCGCCAAGGCGGTCGACGATTACGAAGACGTTTTCATAGCCATTCTTATCTTTCGGGAAAGCTGTGAAATCGAAGGAGGTGTGCTGCCAACAACGCTCGCCGATAGGTAGAGGGTGGAACAATCCCGGAGCTTTGTCTCACGGCACGTGGGACGAGTCGCACATGCGGCAGTTGGCGACGTAGATGTCCACATCCGAGCCGATGTTGATCCAGTAGTAGCGCTCCACCAGCAGCTTGCGAGTCTTCGTTCTGTCCGGGTGAGCTGTGATGCGGGTAGCGTGAGCCTCTCGGATGAGCTTCGTGCGTAGCTGGTCCACATCTGGCACCATGAGTTGTCCACAGCGCAGCCGTAGGCCTTGCTTCATCTCCCAGCCTTTTGGCCCTTCGCAGCTAGCTCTCGATACGGCTGCAGGGGCTCATGCTCACGGTTCGCCTTTAAGGCCCGGTCGATAAGTTCAATCGCGTCCACGGGGGCCCTCTGCTGCCCCTTCCTTAAACTCTTCCGTCATCAGGCGGTCTTCTGAAGTCGGCTCCGTAGAGTTCGGTTCTGTCGCCTGTAGGCCGACACTCGCCTACTCGAAGTCCTCTAGGGCGGCGATCATCGATGGTTTGATAAGAGCTTTGGTGCGCACTGCCACGTCCTTCTCCTTCTGGGTCTTCAGGACTTCCTGCTTTCCAGAGAGGATATCGACGATGGTGTTGCTGGATCCTGGCCGTTAGGCGATCTTCAGGTGATAGTTTGCAACCTAGTCCGCCCACCGCGCCTACCTAGGATTCAACAACCGCTTGGTGGCGAAATGCTCAAGCTCTGTGGTCCGTGACTTCAAGGAAGGGCGTGCATTGCAAACTGATGAGCAGAGGCCTCCACTCGGCCAACCCACGCATAATCGCCAGGATCTCTTCGTCGTGTATCTCGTAACGCATCTCTTCTGCGGCCATAACCTTCGAGAAGAATGCGGCGGGTTTCCATTCGCCGTCATCCTGCTGTTAACTAAGCACTCCTGCTACCATGCCGTCGCTTGAATCGGATTCCATTCGCGCCGGTCGGTATGGTGAGTAATGCAATAGCATCCCTCCAGACAACACCAGCTCTTTGGTCTTGTTAAACGCTTCGGTCTCGACCTCCGGGAGTGGGTGCAATCCTCATTTTGCGGTCAAGCGAGTGAGCGGCCGCACGATCCTGCAGTAGTCCTTTAGGAAGCGCCGATAGAAGTTGCAGAAACCGAGAAAGGACTGTTCTCCTTTGACTGATGTAGGCAGCTCCCAGTCCCCGATAACGGCGATCTTGTCTGAATCCATGGCGATGCCTTCAGTGCTTATGATGAAGCCGAGGAACTTAGTGCTAGTGACGGAGAATTCGCTCTTCTTGATGTCTGCCTGTAATCCGGCCTCGTGGAGTCGGTCCAGCATTTGCGCACGTGCTCTTCATGTTCTAGTGGGTCATTGGATAATATCATATATCATCAACGTATGCCGTGCAGAAGTCGTCGAGGTGGTAAAATAGGACCGAATTAATGTAACTCTGAAATGATGCCGGTCAATTGTAGAGGTCGAAAGGGAGAACTCGGTATTTGCATGAGCCGTAGCGAGTGTGGAAGGTGGTGAGATCCTCAACTGATTCTTTCAATCGAATGCGGTAGAACTCCTGGTGGATGTCCAGCCTGTGTAGATGCGGGCTCTCGTGAGGCATGCGAGCGTCTCATCGATTAGAGGCAGTGGATATCGGTCCTTCTTCGTGATCTCATTCAGTTTTCGATAATCCACACAGAAACGCCAGCCGCCTCCCGGCTTCTTCGCAAATAGGACCGGTGGTCCATATGGGCCTTCGCTGCACAATGAACCCCTTCTTGATATTGTCTTCAAGATACGCCTTGAGCAGTTGCAGATGTTCAATTGACATGCCGTAGAGAGGGCTCGGCGCAAGTGTGTTTTCTCCTTCTAGCTGGATATCGTGGTCGATGCCCTCTCGGTGCGGCGGCAGTGTGTCCTGACCTCACCTTCGACAACACATCACGGTAGGACCGGGGTGACTGGGGAGGCGCTCATCGAGTAACCGCTCTACTTCCGCCGGTTCCTGGTGCTCGTCGCCCCACTCGTAGTCATCGATGAATCGGTTGATCTCATACAGGCTGGTGGCACCGATGATGACATCCTTTCGCTTCGCACCACGTAGAAAGTTGGTCCCTTCCACCAGAACCTATGTCCGCGGCCCGCGCTACTGCTGCGAAATTGCTTCGCGGCCGTTGCCGCCTGCTCGGTGTTGGCAGCTCTCCCCTCCCTCCGCCACCCTCCTCCTTAACTCCTTGTCCATGAGGCCGTAGCTGCCTCGGAGCTCTAAGGCGTAGGTACGGTGAGCTGAGGCTCGTTGCTGAGGCTGAGGCGACGGAGATGTGGGTGAGGTAGGCTTGATAGGCTGAGAATAGCGACCCCCTTCCAAGGCCGTCGAGTCGGGCTGAGCTCGGCGTAGCACCTTCCTATCCGTTGCGGATCTGCCGCTCCAGTAGGGCATCTCGGCGGTCTGCATCCTTCTGGTGTTGCTCATTGACCTGGGCTCCTTGAGCCCTTCTCACGACTTCGGTAACTGGCACAGTCAATCCTGTCAGCACACCGGTAATTTGATGCAGATCCGATTGCTTGTCCTTCCACCAGATAGTTCGGTCCTCGCAATCTACGAGCTCGGTTTTTGCCTAGCCAGATGCGGCAGATGAAGGTGTCGTAGCGTCCAGTATCGCAGACCAGGAACCACGTCGGAATACAGGGTCCAGCGATCAGCAAGTCTATATTGAACACTTTCTCAATTGTGCCGGCATGCTTGTTGCGAAGTCAGATAGACTCATGCTACCGTGCTTAATTCGGAGCACCTTGATATGGAAGAACTTCTTGACCGCTGGTAACAGTCTCGGGTGGATGAAGGCTTCGCCAGCTGCGCTGGAATCTATCAAGCCGTCGACTCTGAGTTGCATGTCGTGCTTCACGAGAAAGCACTCCATCGTGAGGGCTGGTCCCCGGAAGGTGTCGCTGGCCTTGATGCCATAACGGCTACTGACTGCTCTATTTGGCTGCTCTAGGCAGGAGACTTGGCCCAGAGCTATTCGTTTCCCGACTGGGTGTCTGATTCGAGGTCACCGTCCTAGGTGACGGCCTTTGCTTCGCCGGATGGGCAATCCTTCGCGATGTGACCCTTCTTGTGGCACTTGAAACAGGTGATGTCCTTGATGTTTTTGGCAGTCGGTGTCGCCGGATTGGAGCTGAGCTGGTGGTTGCGCTCGCGGGGTCTGGCTGGAGGGAGCTAGGCTGAGGATGCGGCGACTGGGGTGGTGTGCGATGTGTTCTTGCCGCACGGCAGTTGGGCTGTTGAGCGTAGTGTCGTGGGAATAGATGAAAATGGGCAGATAATGCGGTAGGGTAATTCTCTCGATGCAGGATCTTCTCTGTGTATGAATGAGTTCACAGTTGTCTGTTTTGTGCTTCTGTGGGAGAAGCCAAGTCTAAATACATGAGGCGCGGGGCCATTGATTATTAAGGCAGTTGTGTCCTCAGGCTCCGGGAGTCTATGCCTGCCGAGCGTGCGCGAAGGGACATATTGCCCCTTACCGCCTTTCTCCTTTCGGCCACCTTCACACATATAGCTGCCCCCCCCACTTTGGTGGGAAATAACAAGTTTCTCTTCTTCTCACACGACTTTGTTCCGTCGCGAAGAGCGGCGGCGCGTTGCTTGCGATTCTTGCCCTGGCGCTGAAGGCTACGAGATTCCTTAGGCTGCTGTGCAGTACTTCGTGAAGTTGCAAGTGCATGGAGAACCTCCTAGGGCCGGCCCTAGGGGTAAAACTGTAAATCCTGGACCTATATTTTTGTTTCGTGGGTGTGGCATATGTGCGCATGCACACATAGGCATAGCATGTATGGGCATGGCCCCCAGCCCACAGCCACATTGTGCGAGTTCGCACTACCCTATTGCCTTGAATGTAGACCACTTCTGTGACTCTTGTTTCGTATTTCATATCGACTATGGCGGAAGCTCTTGCAGTGATAGGCATCGTGAGCAATGTGGTTCAGATTGCGGACGTGGGCGGAAGACTTCTCGCTGCTGGTTGGAAAGGATATAAGTCAGTATCTGGCGCGCCTTGCAGCAACACAGAACTCGAAAGTGATACGTCTCGCTTGAAGGAGCTGGTTAAGCGCCTGGGCGATGACCCATGTTTGAGCAAAACATCACTCGGCCAGGGACAAGGGCAGGCTGAAGAAGGTCTGAAAGAAATAGTGTCACAATGCCGGACAACCGCAGACGAATTACTGGCCATTCTTGATGACTTGCAAGCCAAGGGTGGTCGCCACCCGAAGTGGAAGAGCATCTGGAATGCATTGCGAATCGAATGGAAAAATTCGGACATCGAAGCAAAGAAGACAAGGCTGGATGGGTACAAGCGAGATATTTCCTTGATCCTTCTAGAAATACTTAAGTATGAATATCCCTCAGAGGAATGCGAGAATGAAAATATTCCCTAACATGCATCTATTAGAGATGGCAACTCGAATATATCGGTAGAGATTGATAGGCTTTCCAACGAACTCGAATCCTTAGGAGTCAAATTTGGACAGGATCTGGCTTCAGCAAAACTTGAGATAATATCATCCATAGAGCAATGTTTCGTGAGCAGCGGAAAGAGTGGAGTGAAAGGAACTGGCCCGAAGCAAACCGCTGGCCCTCAAGAGATTGACCCTGGCGACACCGCTCATTCGCAGATGCCTACCATCAAACCCGGTATATTATCTCAGAGATTGGCCGCCGAAGAAAAAGTAGCAGTATCTATCAGTCCAACCCCCAGCGGACAGGCGCCGTCCCAGCTTCCCGACGATGGCTATGGAATGGCGATCCCACGACGCTCTCCGAATGAGAATCAAATCGCCAGCCTGATGGACTTGGCCAGCCTCCTCGACTCAATGATATTGCGGCGTGAAAAGATGGTTCGCATTTCCAAAGTCCTGCACAGTCTCCTATTCAGCACCATGGACGCGCGCCGGTCCGAGATTAGGCCCGCCGAGGCGAAGACGTTTGAGTGGATTTTCACGTCGCGATCCAGCTCATTCATCCACTGGCTGCAGTTCTCGAGCGGCATCTTCTGGATCGCGGGCAAGGCAGGCTCCGGCAAGTCGACGTTGATGCGGTATCTGAGCGGGCATGTGCAAACGTTCGCAACCCTTCAGAAGTGGGGCGACGGCCGGAGGGTGGTCACGGCCAGCTTTTTCTTCTGGAACAGCGGCACCGAGATGCAAAGGTCGCAGGAGGGACTGCTGCGATCGCTCCTGTTCGAGGTCTTTGTCAAGTGCCCGATGCTGATTGAGAAGATGTGTCCGACTCGATGCACCACCTGATCAAGGGCATCATCGACGTCACCCGATGGACGCACCGCGAGTTGCTCGAGACGTTCCGGCGGCTGCTCAACACGCACGACTCGGGCCTGCGATTCTGTTTCTTCATTGACGGGCTCGACGAGTATGCTGGCGACCATGGCGAGTTGGTCGAGCTGCTCGAGGGCATGCCGTCATCGTCCAACATCAAGTTCTGCGTGTCTAGCCGGCCATGGAACGAGTTCAGGAATGTCTGGGACCAGGACAGCCGTCGCCGACTGTACCTGGAGGAGCTCACGGGGGACGACATCCGCACCTACGTGCGCACGAAGCTCGAGTGCAACAAGGCCTTTCAGGAGATGCAACGGGAGAGTGGCGGCGACAAGAGCGTCGATTGCGGCGAGCTGATCCGCGAAATTGTCCAAAAGGCGCGCGGTGTCTTCCTCTGGGTGTTTCTCGTCGTGCGCTCGCTCCTTCGAGGCCTCAGCAACGCCGATAGCATAGCGGATCTGCACGACCGCCTCCGTGAGCTGCCGGGCGAGTTGGAGCCGTATTTTAGACATATTCTCAACTTGATCGAGGACCGATATCGGGTGCAGATGTGTCAGTTGTTTCAGGTCGCACTGGCCGCCCAACACCACCCGATGTTACTAGTCACATACTCGTTTCTGCTGTACGATGCCAGCGGCGATAGCAGCACTGTCGGAAACAGCATCGCCGGCGGCGACGACTATGCGCTGATGCGCATGAGCGAGCGGCCCTTGCCCGACGCCGTGCTGACCGCCCGCTTGACCCGCACACGCAAGCGCATCAACGCGCGCTGCCGCGACCTGCTGGATGTCAGCCTCAGGTATGGTAATGACGACTTCGCCAGCTGGCACGTGGAGTTCATGCATCGCAGCGTGCGCGACTTCCTTGAGCTGGACGAGACACGCACTCTACTAGCCGAGCGCTCGACGACGGCGGCGGCGAAAGGTTTCAATGCCAGTCTGGCGCTATACCGTGCGCTGCTGGCCACACTCAAGGCTATACCGCCAACACTGAGCATCTTTATGTGGGACCGCTGGCTGGTCGACCTCATTGAGCATGCGATGGCGCATGCGCAGCTGTTGGACTCGGCACGCGCCAACAACAGCAACAACGGCGACAGCGCAAGAGAGAGAAGCAGAGACAAAACCGAACGCGCGCTGCTGCACAGTCTGTACCGCAGCGCGCTCGTGCAAGGAAACCGCCTCGAGGCCACATTCGGCGTGCCACCAACGCACCCGTTGCTGCGGGACTGCCGTGCGACGCTGATCGACTTCGCCGTCAGCTACGGACTCGTCGCGTTTGTGCGGCAGGAGCTCGACGCCGATCCGGGCCTCATCGCGCGCATCGTAGCGAAACCGGATTATGCCGCCCGGATTCTGGATAATGCGTTGTGCGGCAGGCTGCGGAATCTAGAGGCGGGCTCGTCTGTACCGCGTGAGATCAACTTGGCGCTGCTGAAGTTGCTTCTTGAAGGAGGGGTTCTGCCGGACTCTGTTTGGGAGGGTTTCTTGAAATACATTGCCGGTTTCCCATCTGCATCGCCGGCAACGAAGGAATCATGGGCAGCTGCTCTCACGATTCTGATTGAACACGGCGCCATCCCTATGCACCAAGGCAAGACCGCCGACGAGTCGATTAACAATGCGGTCAGAACCTTTCGGCGAGTATATTCGGGAAGAGCGCACCAGCGAGGCCTGCTCACATCCCTAGAAGCACTGCGGCCATCCTGCAACACTGGGGAGACTAGCTCCTTCGACACGATCAGGCACGAGAAGGAAGTACTCTCTGTCGTCCGGGCTCCCGGGACGAGCGACGAGGACGAAGTCGATCGCAATGAAGCGACAAGATTTCACGAATTTGCCGGTTCTGAGGAGACGAGGATGATGATGACAATATGCCAGCATCTGGACAGAGAGGCAAAGACAGGAGTCAAGGGATGCCGCTGTACTAGTGAGAAAGCGCAACTTTCAAACCAAACGACTGAGCGGAAAAGCAGCTTCTGGAATTGGCTTGGATATGGATGAGTGCAGATATACGCGACTGCCTACGCGAATAGCAGTTACACGGGATCCATATTAGATCCGGCAGAAATGTTGGACGACCGTGAACCACCCAGTGAATCTGGATCTGATCAACCGGTACCATCACCACCAAGCATCGTCATAACGGAAAGACGTGAACAGCCGCAAGAACGACGGAAATGTCACGGAGAACCATGGCCATACGGCCTCGAACAGGATTGACTACCTTTCCGTGCACTACCGCCCGCTACCGGCAGCTGACCTTGAATCGACTGAACTCCCAATCACACTCACAGAGAAATTTCCTTACGCTACAGCCAAGGGTCGTGTAAACCGAGAATTCTCGAGTCTCTATTCTCGCACAAAGATTGATGAAGAGTTCCGGTCCTATTGCGCCTGGCTGGGTCGACCATGAAATAGATAAGCATTAAGAGCGTAAGCTACAGTACTTATCGCCCGTTAGGAAAGTTGACGTGTCTAATACCTAGTAAATTTGCTGGGAAATTGGCCGGGCTGGAGAAATGGGCGAGCAGATTTGGCATACGAATTGTGCGGGCATGGAAATTTGTGTGGGCAAATTTGGTATAGGCATTGTGCGGACAGGGGATTTGTGCGAGCAGATTTGTGCGAGCAGGGGATTTGTGCAAGCAGATTTGCAAATACAACGTTGCGATACTTCCGTCCTGTGCGCAATCTTGTACATGGGAAATAAACCCTCAGATGCTTCAGATTTTCTGACATGCGCGTAACTGCCAAACGCGCGCAGGTGTGATGACGCCCATATCTTGGCCTCTTCCTTGCTATGTTCTACTCTTTCGGACATAACATCTGCCTTCAATTGCGGAAATTGAGACAAGTTTGGCAGTTGAGGCGAGTTCCTCCATGTGACGGAACAAGCACGTAAAAAGGGAAAGTGGTTGGGAGCACGATCTATTACGGCTAAGTAGTGAATACACTAAGATGAGGAAAGGAAGGAAGATGAATGACTGGAAACGCCCCCATATAACCACCTATGGTGTCCATTCTGAAAATGTGATGTCTGTTCTGAAAATGTGATCTAAGAATGTTTGCACAAAGCGATCCGGCCGCTGATAGAATAATGTGAGTTTGACAATCTAAGGTGTTTGCGACACCTCCAACAAAGCCACGGTGTTGTCCGTCACGTTTTGTCCATGTGGTGGTCGATTCCATCACAGTATGAGAGTGACACCGAATACCCGCTTACAACAACTGTACATCAATCGCTGCCCTGATCGCTCCACTATTACATAAAGCTTCCTTGACGCCATTCGCTTTCTACCAAAAGTATTGACTCTCCGTACTCGTAACTCCACGATTGAACATCCCAGTTTCTCGGCCAGTAACTTTCATCAGCTAGGATAAGAATTTTAAATTTCCCACGCGCCTGCGCTAAAACCTTCATCATATACAGCAGGAAAGTTTTAAGACAAGCCTTCTTATTCTCGTCCCTCGGCATCACGCAACGGTCCGCTCTCTCTATGATAAGGTAAACCTCCTCGTCTCTATTCATGGAAAACCACGCAGCAAGTAGTTCTTCAAGGATATCGAACCTCCACTGAAGTTTAACATCACCATCTTGCTTTGTGTGAAGAGCGTTTTTGACAAGTTGTTTCTCCCAGTTGAAGAAATTAAGATCCCATGCGAGGATCTCGCCGAGAATGGCTGATATAATCGTTGTTGCTGTGTCTTTCGATTCGCGGACAGTATAGTAAATTAATTTCGTGCCCTGGTTTTCCAAATTCATACCCAAATTCACAAGCCCGGGTGATAACCAGAGCTCATGTTGGAAGTTAGCATTTCCGTGATTTAGAGCTAGGATGATTAGCATCCTCCGATCGGAACATTCATCCCATTCTTTGTACGTTGAGTTGTTTTGCAAAGTCTCAATACTACTACGCTCCATGTTATTGAAGTCCTCACCAATGGACTGCAGACAACTGCTTTCCCAGGCCTCCAGCTCCTCCAGGCGTGATTGTAAAGACAATGGCTTCGATGGGCAGCCGAGACGGGATCGGATCTTAACAAGCTCATCCTTCCAGTCTCGATCGTCCTTGACTAAACCATATCTATTAGACGAGTTACTCTTAGAAGATATTTAGTCTGAACTAACCCTTTTTTTCAGCTTCATTGTGCTCTCCCTGCTCTTTCACTCGTTCCAGGATTTTTCTATGTTCTACTACGTTTCTATGGAGCAGCTTTACAGTCTCGACAAGCGCTCTTCTGACTGCGTCGTCAATACCATCAAGGGCTACTTTGAAGGGAGCGTAGGTCGGCTTAGTCAAAACAATCCATAATCGAGCTTAAGCGTACAACGTCAGCGCGTATCTCGGAGTTTTCAGAGTTGCACATACATGTTCTCGAGCGGCTATAGTATGCTGAGACTTCGACAACGAAATGGAGTATCTGTTTATACACAAAACAGACGGATTGCCGGAGAGTATTGCTGTCGCTATACATATTTCGGTACTCAAAGAGATCATTTAGCCAATGTTGAATGTTTGTTAATCCTTTCTCAATTGTGGATCTTCGATTCTTTTTATCTTGGACAATCTTATAGGAGTTTTAGCATGTGCTATAATGTGAAAATGAGGAATGGGTACCTTCACTAGAACGAAGAAACATCCGTATATTATTCCCCCTGCAGGCACACCATGTGGATTCACCTGCTTCAATGCTTCGAACATCGGCGAATACAGTTCCAGCAAGTTGACAAGCGCATCCATGACCTTGTACACTTTGGCCTTGAGCTTCGATCTTTCATCACTTGCGACATTTCTCTTCCGTTGGTTATCAATCACTTTTATCAGTGAGTCTTTGTCTTGAATATGTTGGAGGTCGGAAAACCATTTCTTGTTGGAGTATCTTTGCTTGATTTTGTTCCATTCATTCTCGAAATCAACTCGGTCTTGCAAATCGATGCCAGTGGGCTCTTGGGTTGGCATTGTACTTCCGTCCTATAACCAAAATTATGCGTTTTGTGGTTCAATCTCGACTTGTTCCGATAGGTCCCAGAGAAAAACCTTGTTAGGTTGCAGGATTCCCACCGCAGCTTGTTATTACCAAAGCCCATCTTGAAGGGTATCCATCAGCTGATTAATGGGTGACAAGACCCTGCAGTCTGAGCGAACGGTTTGTAGGGATTTGTTTTGTTGCAATTCTATTCATGTCGAGGGCTGGATCCTCGCTTCCATGGAGGATCAAGGCAGACATCACAGCTGAACCTTGGGCATAACCAATTAGATCGCATGTTACGGAAAGACAGCAGGGTTTATTGCGTGTTTGAGCCGCAAAGTAGCGAAAGCTGATCACCGATGCCGTCGTTGTTTGGACTTTATTGGTTGCCTTGCGAAATATGTGTCAGCTGTTGTTGTTTTTTTTTTTTTTTAAAAAAAAAAAAAAAATTCTTATTAAGCCGTGTCAGCTGGCGCAAGGCCGCTACTTATGCAGACGTTGTTTTAGCGCTATTGTACACGAGTCTTAGGCCTATCAGCTCATCGAGCTGGCGCTGCCGGCACGGCGGATGTTCAGCTGATAAGAATTCTCGGCACCTCTAGCGGGAAGTTTGCGCAGCTGAACAGGAAGTGCCACAGTTATCATCAATTGGGAACTAACACATTTACCAGCCTTGTATTATTATAGGCTCTTCCTCCAGTCTCGACTAGGGTGCTCATGCAGGGCTAAAATATGCACTCATTCTTTTTTCTTGCCTTCTTTTATCATTGCACCACTTGCGTACGTGACACTTTTGATAAACGCTCCCTTGATCATTTGTCTACTACGTCTCAACATCTTCCGATGACAAAATGAAATAGTCCTAACGATACTCACTTCGTAAGGACAACTTTCTACTACGCAAAGCCAAACGTGTCCTTTTTGTATTTTCTTGCGAAGGATAAAATTATTATTAGCAATGGAAACTCAGGTAACTAGTGTGCAAATCCTTTGATTGTCTCCAGTCTGACCTTCAATCTAGGAGCCTGAAATTGCTGCCAGTCCCGTATGTGAAACTCAGTCGTGTAAACCCGATTTCGATCCTAACTTATTCAGGTTGAAATGGGGGCGTACAATGATCCAGTGGTAGCATTGCAGCTTCAAATCGATAAGCTTAATGAGAGACTCCACAGCTTAGAAGCTTTTAAAGAATTGCCAATACGACCTGAAAGCGGACCTGCTGAGAACAATGTAGCGCTAAATTTACCGGCGTTACAAACCCAAGTGGATCAGCTAGATAGGAGGCTACGTGCCCTCGAATCCTCAAAGTTAGAAGAAACACATGTCGAGAACGACATTTATGGCGAAGGCGTCCGAACTCGGTTTGTTGTGAAGACCGAACAAGAGTCGGGCAACTACACAACATCTGTTGGAAAACCACCATGGAATGAATCAACCGGCAGGTCTGACACTGAAAGCGAGACAGACCTCGACATGGAATTTATCACGTATCGCAACAAGGATAAGACACGCCAAAAAATCGAAATCCAGATCTATTCAGAGGCGCTGCTCAAGCTCATGCGTCCGATAATGAAAGATCTCCTGACTCATGGGGTAGTATTTAGGGCTTGGAGTGAGAAGCCTGTTGTTATCACTACTCAGAACATGAACGTAATACACTGCTGGGACAAGCTCTCCGAGGCGGCATCGTCACAACAAGACGAGCCGGCAGACCCAACAACCAATGACGCTCGAAAACAGCTTCGCTACCTCCTCCGCTTTTTCAAACAAAGCGAAACAGAGATGATGCACGCGCGCGAAAATATAAACATTGCTAAACAGATCCAGATCGATGACCTGTGGATACTTTTTCCACCCGGTGCCGAGATCTTGTACAAACCTTTCCTGAACCAGCCACAGCTCTTCATTGTGGAATCGGTCAACTGGGTCGGTTCTGATCCTGCGTTCCTATGTTGGACCTATGATTGGGATGGGTCCGATTTGGTCAGACAGTTGTATGATTTCAAGATCGAGGTTTTCAAGGGTATTAAATCAATTGTGGACTTACCTTTATATCCCTTACGGTTTTACAAAGACGGTAAAGAGGACGTAAAGGCACTACGAAAGCAATTGATAGACAGGGGCAAGAAATTCAAATCGCTCTGCATGTCTTCCAATTCAGGCCGAAATCTGCTGCGCTCGCGAGGTCCGATAAGGATCACTCTGAAGGATTACCAGGACTCCTATGAGGAGTTGAACTCGATTCGCGAGCGAAAGGAAACCCTGAGCCCTAAAAAGGAGCCTTTCAAGGTCATTGTCGATGCGTCCATGTACGACAAATATTCTCATGGAGGAAACTGGCTCGGATCCAAAATTCCACTTTTGAATCAACCCTGCACCTGCAACCTATGCAACCCTTTAGGCAAAGTAGAGCACTGGCGATCATTATTCAAGACTCCTGAAGAGGAGATTGATAACTACGGGAACATGAGCAAGAATGAGTATGAGAATTTCTTCGCGCTTCTGCCACCTCGCGTCCTTGGCTACTCACTAGACCGCAAACAATGGGCTCAGATCCCCGTCGATAGTATTAGCCAAGACCAACTCCAGAATTATGAAAACCAATGGAAATCGCTTTCTTTAAGCGATAAACATAAGAATACTATGAGGGGTATGGTCCGAGCGCATCTAGAACAGGCACTTTCAGCAAACTCGAAGGGCCAAATAAAAAGGGTAAGGGACCCTGTAGAAGGAAAGGGAGAAGGTTTGGTAATCCTTTTACACGGTACGTCAGGTGATTGTATTGCTTGCTTAACGGCTCAACTGGAATAGGAATACCTGGGGTTGGAAAAACGCTGACGGCGGAGATTCTCGCGATGGTACTGCACTGTCCACTGTTGAGGATCGATGCTTCCGATCTCGACTATGACTCGCCAAAACAAGTGGATGAAACACTTAAACAATACTTCGAAATGTCATCCTCATGGGGAGCAATTCTCCTTCTGTAAGCCCGCCTGTTGAACATTTGAATTGAGCCACAGTTAATATATGAAAGTGATGAAGCAGATGTTTTTTTGCAAGCTCGAGTACGATCAGAATTTAAACAAAACGCTCTAGTCTCAGGTATACCAGCATTTGCCGATTAAAACTATGAGGTAGCTAACACCGCGCAGTGCTCTTGAGGTCGTTAGAATATTTCCAAGGAGTCCTCATCATGACGACCAACCGTATTATGACGGTCGACGTCGCAATACAATCTCGTATCCACTACGCAATTCGCTTCGGTCATTTAGACTCCAGCAGCATTAAAAACGTCTGGAGCTTCTTCGGGAATCAACTAGATGCATCAAACTGTGCCGAAGGCCACAAAGACAGAGTCATGAATTGGTTTGAAGAGAACGCAAAAGATGCACTCACTTCTAGCCAATTTAATGGAAGAGATATCCGGAATTTGTTCTTTTCTGCTCAGTTACTAGCTTTAGCAAAGGATGACAAGAAATTGACTTTGGAAGACATTAAGGATGTGTATAAATCGACAACTGAATTTCGAAGGGATTTGGAGAAATCGAGAACGCAGGCCGAGGCTCAAGGGTCTGTGTTGTGACTCTCGAGACAAAACTGGTAATAACGTTCGTTGCGACTATCACTATTACAAGCGAAGAAGTACTTGAATACGAGAATATTCAGATGCCGTTCAGGAACAGCCAAGCCACCCAGATGGCAGTGATGTAAACGGTTCGGTTAAACTTCGGGCGGTCATGGATAACCGGTTAAATTTATCCAACCGGCTAGTTACCCACCATGACCAAATTCAAATATCTCTTTTACTACTGGACCAAATATCACCAAATAAAAATAAACTTGCAAACCAGACCTGCGCAATTTATTTCCCACTTTCCGCCTTCGGAATCCCCGAATTGCTGATCCTATCACGTCCTTCGCGTTATCCTAATCGCTTCCGAAGCGCGCCGCAAAGACAAGGACAGCCCTCCTTCGGCAAACACCGCCACTGCCGGCAAACGCAATCCCAGAGCTCCAGCTGCATCTAGCAATGATATTTCTTTGAAATCCGAGTCGTCAGCCTCCTCCCTTCCCTCCACTCCTGGCCGAGATGGCTCCCCTGCTGCCGATCCCACGCCCATCACAATTCATGGAGAAAAGTATTACAAACAAAAGGATTTGGCAGGCAAAGGAAAGGCAAGACAGAAAACTTCTGATATTTGGGACAGAGGCTATGAGATTGTTCATGTAGAGGACAGACTTTCGTACTTCTACTGTTGCATATGTCTCGACGAGAAGGAGAATCCCAGGCACAATCCGAGCTACAAACCACTGCGGCTTAACGGGACGTCAATTCACGCCCATTTCAAGTCGAAGCACGGAAACGAAAGCCCATTGCTACGCTCTCCGGTCATACATCGATCGCGATCCTGAAGGACACGGCGAGGACCCTCTGGATTATTGGAATGCTCGTTTTCTGTCGCAACCAGACCTCGCTCGCTTTGCTCTTGATATGCTTGCGTTGCCGGTATCAAGTGCGGAGTGTGAGCGAAT
>Ga0335075_10005339_pt1 | contig 19970 bp, 19 predicted proteins | sample Lox_Sample_24_FD_206723 | JGI IMG/M metagenome (GOLD analysis project Ga0335075, IMG submission 206723) | Soil microbial communities from Loxahatchee National Wildlife Refuge, Florida, United States - Lox_Sample_2.4 | ecosystem: Environmental > Terrestrial > Soil > Wetlands | place: USA...
CCCATATCGTGACCGGGTTGAGTGAGGCGGTGCCCAGAGTGTCCCCATGGTCGTCGAGGAAGGTGACCTCCACTGAGGCGTAGGAGGGGTTCAAGCCTTGGCCGCCGAGATCTGCACTCAGCTCGTACGGCGTTCCGGCTGCGCCGGTGAGGTTGACGGTTTGGCTGAGGGTGGACGTGGCCACGGGTCCGCCGCCGGCGAAAACGTCGTCGCCCGCGGGCGTGTCCGCGGGCGCCTGCGGAAACTCGAAAAGATCGGGGAACGGAGACGACAATGGCGACGGATAACCGAGCGGGGCGCCGTATGGAATCACGGTCGGGGTACCCGTTTCCGTCCAGCCCGGAACGGTCACCCCGCTGTAGCCCGATTCGGACGGGTCGGCCAGTTGGAAGTTGGGGTCGACGAGCAAGTTCTGACTCATCGGCTGCGCACCGGCGGCGGGATCGGCACTGGGATCGACCTGGTTGAACCAACCATTGAGCGCGGTGTCAACCTGCTGACCAAACGAGCTGCCAATCCAGGCCTGCTCAAGCCCCTGCAACCAGGCATCCGCCGGATTGGCCGCAGCTACCGGACCCACATCAGGAAGCGAACTCAGGCCCATCCCCGCCGCCGGGTCAGCGGCCCCCAAGCCCAGACTGCCCAGCTCCGGAACCGCCGCCGAACCGGCAGCCACATCACCCAACGAACCACTGATCGCATTGAGGACCTGGTCGATGACTGTGTCAAAGACATCGGCATTGGCTTTCGGCAGGTTGGCCAGCGGCCCCAGCCCAACCATCAGGAAGGCGCTGATCGCGCCGGTGACACCAACCGCACGCTGCCGACGGCGGATCATCGCTTTGCGCGAGTGCAGATTTTGCTTCCTGACGCTTCGATCAGCCATCGCCGGTACTTCCCGTAGGCACACTTATATTGGTCTCAGGTCTACTTAAGGTAAGCGTTTGGGGTTTGGTTCAGCAAGATTTTCAGCAAGATTTTTTCGGCAACTCCGATTATTTTCCTGTCACCCCGCTTTGCGACATTGATGCTGTTCAACGGGCATCCAACCTTGGCCGGAAAAGCAGGCGGTCGGCGGTGATGATACAAACACGACCGGATGTCAACCCCCGGGGGTCGCTCAGCATCAGCTAAGGAACCCACAGGCTCCGACCCGGACATTCAGAAATGTCGATTCGACAATCGTTGCTGGGTGGGGCATAGCACTTCAGGTTCGACGTGTAGGTGGGCCCGCCGCGGGCGTAGGGGATGGTGCGGTCGAGGTCGCAGTCTGCCGCAGGCCGGTCGCAGCCGGGCCAGCGACAGGTCAGATCCCGGCAGCTGCCGGACCTCGTTGCCGCCGGGCTGGGCTTGACGATCCCGCTCCTCCTCGGCCCGTTCCGGGCCGCATCGTCGCAGGGCTGGGCTCGACGATCCCGCTCCTCCTCGGCCCGTTCCGGGCCGCATCGTCGCAGGGATAGGCTCTCCCCATGGTTAAGCCCGCCACTCGTCGCAAAGTTGCTGCCGCCTCCGCTTTGGTTCCGCTCGCCGCTTCGGTCGCGCTGTTGAGCGCGTGCAAGCCGAATCAGCCACCTGCCACCTCGCCCGGGACTACGCCGGCGATCTGGACCGGGTCGCCGTCACCGTCGGGGACACAGCAGAAGGGTGGGCCGGCGGGGCCGGAAAGCCTGACCGCCCACCTGATCGCGCCTGACGGTGCCAAGGTGGCCACGGCCAAATTCGAGTTCGGCAACGGCTACGCGACGATCACCCTCGAGACGACGGGACAAGGCGCGTTGACGCCGGGATTCCATGGCGTCCACATCCACTCGGTAGGCAAGTGTGAGGCCAACTCGGTTGCGCCGACCGGCGGTGCGCCGGGCAAATTCTTGTCCGCCGGCGGGCATTTCCAGGCGCCGGGGCATGAAGGCGAGCCCTCGAGCGGCGACCTGACCTCGCTGGAAGTCCGCAAGGATGGCGGGGCGCTGCTGGTGACCACCACCGACGCGTTCACCAAGGACGAGCTGCTGGCCGGCCAGGGGACTGCGATCATGATTCATGCGGGAGCCGACAACTTCGGCAACATCCCGTCGGACCGCTACACCCAGGTCAACGGAGTACCCGGCCCCGACCAGACCACGATGTCCACCGGTGACGCTGGCAAGCGGGTGGCGTGCGGTGTCATTGGCGCCGGCTAGCGGGCCGACCGGCAGGGCAAGTGCCCATATCGACTTCGACGGTTCACCCCGGCCGACGATCGGGGTGGAGTGGGAGTTCGCGCTCGTCGACGCGCAGACGCGCGACCTGAGCAACGAGGCCACCGCCGTCATCGCCGAGATCGGCGAAAACCCGCGCGTGCACAAGGAATTACTGCGCAACACCGTCGAGGTCGTCAGCGGTGTCTGTGACTGCACCGGGCAGGCGATGGAGGATTTACGCGAGACGCTGGCGCCGGCCCGCCGGATCGTCCGGGACCGAGGTATGGAGTTGTTCTGCGCGGGCACGCACCCGTTCGCGCAGTGGTCCACCCAGAAGCTCACCGACGCACCGCGTTACGCCGAGCTGATCAAGCGCACCCAATGGTGGGGCCGGCAGATGCTGATCTGGGGCGTGCATGTCCACGTCGGGATCTCCTCGGCGCACAAGGTGATGCCGATCATGACGGCACTCCTCAACTATTACCCGCATCTGCTGGCGCTGTCGGCATCGTCGCCGTGGTGGGGTGGGGTGGACACCGGGTACGCCAGCAATCGGGCGATGATGTTTCAGCAGCTGCCCACCGCCGGGTTGCCTTTTCACTTTCAGTCCTGGGCGCAGTTCGAAGGTTTCGTCTACGACCAGAAGAAGACCGGCATCATCGATCATATGAACGAGATCCGTTGGGACATCAGGCCTTCGCCGCATCTGGGCACGCTTGAGGTGCGGATCTGCGACGGGGTTTCGAACCTACGCGAGCTCGGCGCCTTGGTGGCGTTGACGCATTGCCTGATCGTCGACCTGGACCGCCGCCTCGATGCCGGCGAGCCGCTGCCGACGATGCCGCCCTGGCATGTTCAGGAAAACAAATGGCGCGCAGCGCGTTACGGGTTGGATGCGGTGATCATCCTGGACGCGGAGAGCAATGAACGGTTGGTCACCGATGACCTGCCTGATGTGCTGAACCGGCTGGAGCCGGTCGCGAAATCGCTGCAGTGCGCCGACGAGTTGGCCTCGGTGGCCGACATCTGGCGGCTGGGAGCGTCGTATCAGCGGCAGCGGCGGGTGGCCGAAGAGCACGACGGAGATCTGCGTGCGGTGGTCGACGCGCTGGTCGGTGAGCTGGATATCTGATGGCGACGCCGCTTCCGATGGCGATGTTCCCGCTGCAGTCGGCACTGCTGCCCGACGAGGATCTGCCGATGCAAATCTTCGAACCTCGCTATACCGCGCTGATCCGGGACTGCATGCGCGACGACGATCCTCGTTTCGGTGTCGTGCTGATCTCGCACGGCCGCGAGGTCGGCGGCGGCGATGTGCGCTGCGACGTCGGGACGGTCGCCCGGGTCACCGACTGCGTGGACCTCGCCGGCTCAGGCCGATTCGTGCTGCGCTGCCGGACGGGCGAACGGATCCGGGTGTGCGACTGGTTGCCTGACGATCCCTACCCGCGGGCAATGGTGCAGACGTGGCCGGACGAGCCGGGCCAGCCGGTGACCGCCGGCCAATTGGAGGAGCTCGAAAACCGGGTGATGGCGTTGTTCGAGAGGATCGCGGCGGCCCGCGAGTTCTCGTTACCCGATCGGGAAGTGGTGCTGGGTACCGCCGCTGACATCGTCGATCCCGGTACGCGGCTGTATGCGTTGGCGGCGCGCCTTCCGATCGGCGCAGCAGACCGCTATGCCGTACTGGCCGCGCCGTCGGCCGCCGAGCGGCTTTCCGCGCTGAGCGAAGCGGTGGATTCCGTTGCGGCGGTGATCGAATTCCAGCTTTCCGAGTGATCCGCTAGCCGAGACCCCTGTTGATGTTCAACCGCGCCTCGATGAACACGCTGCGCGGTGCGAGGTTCTCCAGCTCGGGCGCAGGCGGCCGGTCGTAGCGGTCCATCAGCTCCGGTGCCTCGATCGCGGTCACCGCCCAGCCGCGTTCGCCCAACCAGCGTTTTAGGTCCGTGCGTTCCTCGATGAACCACAGATCGGGAATGTCGGGCCTGTCCCCGCATAAATATTGGCGGCGCCGCTCGAGGTATTCCGGTTCGAAGAAGCTCGGGCTGAAGGCCTCGACCGCGATCCGGCTGTCACGGGCGCTGAGCTTGTCGATCCGCTCGAACAACAGATCCTGTCCGGTTGCCGGCAAGTAGGGCAGCAGCCCTTCAGCGGACCACGCCGTCGGTACCGAGTGATCAAAACCGGCTTCACGCAAAGCTATTGGTCAATCCGACCGCAGATCAATTGGCACGGCCTGATACCGGACAGTGGGCCGAGCACCCCGTGCGGCCAGCGTCTCCGCCTTGAACGCCAGCACCTGTGGCTGATCGATCTCATACACGACGCTGCTGTTGACCCACGGCAGCCGCCAGGCCCGGGCGTCCAGGCCGGCGGCCAGAATCACGGCCTGGTCGATGCCGCCGGCACCGGCGGCGATGAAGAACTCGTCGAACCACCTGGTACGCGCGGCGGCGTAGTCCCGGATGATCGGCAGTCGGTGGGCGACGCCAGACGAATCCCAGCCACGCTTGGTTGCCGCGTCGATGAAAAACTGTGCATAGCGGTCGGTGAAGAGGGGACAGTCGCAATCGGATTCAGCGGCGCGCACTATCGCCGCACCGAGCGCCGTCGCGCCGACGCTCTCGGTGATGTCCCAGCTGTCGTCGTGAGTCCGTGTCATGAAACCAGGCTAATGAAGTTGCAAATTATGCGCTTAACGCGAGGTGGCGTGGTGTACTTCGACGCGTGGGCACTGATGTGCTGGTTGACGTCGACGCGGGTGTGGCGGTGCTCACACTCAACCGCGCCGAGCATCTCAACGCCTACACCGCTGACATGGGCGCGCTGCTGAGCCGGGCATACCGGGACTGTGACGAGGACGACGATGTCCGGGCCATCGTGGTGACCGGTGCGGGCCGGGCGTTCTGCGCCGGGGCGGATTTCTCCGGTAGCACCTCGCCGTTCGACGCCCCGACGGACGACACCGCGTTCTCCGCATCGCCGATTGACCCGCCCGCCTTCGAATTGCGCAAGCCGGTGATCGCCGCACTCAACGGTCATGCGATTGGCATCGGCTTGACCATCGCGCTGCAGGCGGATATCCGGATCGTCGCCGAAGACGCGAAATACGGTGTGGTGCAAGTTCGTCGGGGAGTGATTCCGGACTGCATGTCGCACTGGACACTGGCGCATCTGACCAACTTGGGCGTGGCTGCCGAGGTGTTGCTCACCGGACGCACCTTCGACGGGGCCGAGGCCGTCGCGCTCGGGATCGCGAACAAGGCGCTGCCCGCCGGGCAGGTACTCGAACACGCCGTGCAGACGGCCCGCGACATCGCGACCAACGTGGCGCCCATGTCGGCGGCGTTGTGTAAGCGCCTGCTGTGGGACAGCGCGATCAACGGCTACACGCCGCGACAGGTCGCGTCGCTGGAAACGCAGCTTCACCATCGGGTGATGGGCGCCGATGATGCGCGTGAAGGAGTCGCCGCCTTCCTCGATCGGCGGTCGCCGCGGTTCAGCGCACGGCTCTCGGCCGATTGGGCACCCCTACCGGAACCGGAGTCGTGAGCATGCATCTCGACGTGATTGCGGACGGGCTCGGCTTCACCGAGGGCCCGGTGTGGCTTCCGGATGGTCGCGTGGGGCTGACCTCGATCAGCCATGGCTGCGTCTACATCGTCGATCCGTCCGGTGGTCCGCCCGAACGTATCGACACCGGCGGCGGACCGAACGGCCTCGCGCGCGGCGACGATGGCACGCTGTACGTGGCGCAGAACGGCGGTGCTTGGGGCGCAAGCGGTTCCGCCGAGCCCGGCGTTCAAGTGATCACAGGTGCGCGCGTCGACTATCTCGTCGAGGGACTCGGCGCCCCGAACGATCTGATGTTTGGTCCGGACGGGCGGCTGTGGATCACCGACACCCGCGGCGAGTTTGACATCAGCACTCCCGGCGCCGGGCTTCCGGGCCATGTGTATGCCACCGATGTCGTCTCGGGTGATACCCAACAGGTTGTCGACGACGGGCCGGTGTTCATCAACGGGTTGGGTTTCGATCGTGACGGATCGAAATTGCTTGTGACTGCAACATTGTCGTCTCAGTTGCTGTCGTATGACGCCTACGCATTTGGTTCATTCGAACTCGTGCACACGTTCGCCAATGGCTGGCCGGATGGCATGGCGGTCAGCGCCCGCGGCGACTACTGGGTGGCACTTACCGGGGCTGACCGGATCGACGTCGTCGACGCGGCGGGTCGGCGTATCGGGCAGGTCGGATTGCCGGCCGGATCGCTGCCTACCAACATCTGCATTGGCGGCGAAGGCTGCGACGAACTGTTCGTCACCGCGGCGCAGAGTCAGGCCGTGCTGCGCATTCGGTTCGACGGAGACGACCCGGAGGCGGCTCTGCTTACGCCGTGAGCAGTTCTGCCAGCGCGATGCCGAGATTGTGCAGATTGGTCTCCAGGGAATAGGTCCGGTCGAGCGTCCAGTTGACGATCCCGCCGGACAGGGCGCCAACGATGATGTCGGCCAACGTTTCCACGTCGTGTCGGGTGCTGACCTCGCCGCGGGCGACGCCTTCCTTGACGAGCTCGACGAAGGTGTCGTGCAGGTTGAATCCGCGCTGGATGCCGTACCCGCTGGTGGCCAGCATTTCGCCGATCAGCTCGCGATAGGTGTCGCCCGATTTGCCCAGTGCCGCGGCGATGTCGTCGAACACGCCTACAAGACGCGCCGGGATCGCCTCGTCGCCACGGTCGAAGAAGACATCGTGCAGGTTGACCAGCCGCCGCTCTGCCAACGCACGGATCATGTCCTGACGGGTGGCGAAGTGGTTGAAGAACGTTCGGTTTGCAACATCGGCGCGATCGCAGATCTCCTCGATCGTGGTGGCCGCAACGCCTTGAGCGAGAAACAGATCGAAGGCGGCGGCGAGGATCTTCTCGCGCACCTCGAGCTTCCGTCGTTCGTGTCTGTTCACGACGCCGCACACAACTTCTCGGAGAGAGCCCACAGCTCCGCGGCGCGCTCGGCGTCGCACGCGTGGGGTGCGATGGTTTCGCTGATGCCGCAGTCTTCGAGGTAGAGCCCGCCCCGGTCGGCAAGGTCGGGGCTCACCGCGGCCCATACCTGGGTGGCCGCGCCGTATTCGGGCGTGGTGAAATCCAGATAGCCATCTGATGATTCGCCGCGTCCGGCGCTATTGGCGACGGCAATTTTGCGCAGTTGAGAGAAGTCGGATCTCGACATGTACCGCGCCAGCGAGGTGGCCACCGTGCCGGGGTGAACGGCGTAAGCACGGATTCCCAACTCCTGTAGGCGGCGGTCGGCTTCTTTCACGTGCAGGATGTTCGCCGTCTTGGATGCACCGTAGGCGACGAACTTGTCGTACTCGCGCCGCTCCCAGTTGGGATCGCCGAAGTCGACGTCGCCCAAGGCGTGACCCCCAGAGGACAGGATGACCAGCCGGGCGCCCTGCGCGGCGGCGAGCTGCGGAGTGACCAGTCGGGTGAGTTCGAAATGCCCGAAATGATTAGTGCCGATTTGGATTTCGAAGCCATCTCGGGTCCGGCTGAAAGGCGTGAACATGACGCCGGCGTTGTTCATCAAGATATGAATCGCCGGCGTGGTCTCGCGGATCTCGGTGGCCGCGGTGCGCACGCTGGCCAGCGAGGTGAGGTCGAGATGCACCGTTGAGGTTCGCGCGTCGGGTACCTCGGCCTGGATCCAGCGGGCCGTCTCGGCCAACGCGTCGGCGTTGCGTGCGGCCAGGATCACCTGCGCGCCCGCGGCGGCCAGCGCCCGCGCCGACTCGCGGCCCAACCCCGACGAGGCCCCGGTGATCACACACACCTTGCCGGATAGGTCAATGCCCTCAACTATGTCCAGGGCACTGCGTGACTCGGTCATGCAGGTGTGAGCTTCCACAGCGGGATGACGACGCCCGCCTCGCATTCCTCGTCGACGACCCACTTGCACATTCGCCTGATCGGCTCGATGGCGTCCTGGGGCGCGGCGACCGCAACATTGCACGCGTAGCCCAGGCTGGTCAGCCGTTGAGCGCCGAACAGCGGCAACGTGTCTCGCAGCTGGCGTTTGAGGGACTCGGGGTAGATGCCGATGGTCTGAGTGTAGGCGTTCACCGCGGCGGTGACCTTGTCGATGCTGTCCACCGGCACGATATTGGCGACCCGCCCGGACAGCATCGCTGAATAATCGACAGGCTCGTCAAACTGGGAGACGACGATCGCCCCCTCGCGCTGCTCGCCGCCGATCACGCGATAGAAGTCGTCGGTCATCCGTGAAGCCTCCAGGTGGTCGAGCAGCTCACGGTTGGGGTAGCGCGGCGGGGTGCTGATGATGGCGGGCAGCGCGACCAACTCACGATAGATCAATTCGCCGAGCCGGTTCGCCTTCGCGAGACCGTCGGCGTCGGTCCCGCTGAGCACGTAGATGACTCGTGCGTTGGCGCACCCCTCCTGGTTCGCGACGCCGATGTCGGCCGCGGCGCGACGGGCCACTTCGCGCATCGTGTCGTCGTCATCGAAAGCCTCGTGGCCGATGATGGTGGCGCTGCGCTTGGGGTCCAGCGCAATCAGCTCCAAACCGGGCTGGATGTAACGGGTTACGTGCTTGACCGACGCCAGCCCGCCCCACGCCACGATCTTTTCGATGTGCTGAGGTTGGTAGAGGGCTTCCTCGACAGCCAGATCCCCGCCTTTCCAATACCCGACCGCCAGATGCCTGGTGATCGGGTGGTTCGGCGCGACATCAGCCAACGTGCGGGCGATGGCGACCGCGGTCAGTGGATCATTGGACGGCGCCTTGATGATCACGTCCGAACGGGTGATCACCGATCGCAAGATGGTCACCGCCGAGACCAATCCACCGTTGCCGGCGGGGATATGCAGCACGCGGGATCCGAAGGCGCGCACCCGCAGTTCGCGGCCGTCGTGCAATGTGTGCGGGACCCATCCGTTGAGGTAGTCCAGACCGACCTGGCTGTCGGCGATTTCGGTGACATTGTCGCGAGAAAACAATGGCCGCAGAACGCGATAGCTGTTCTGCATCATTTCCGGCGGCAGCACATTGGCCACCAGCGAGGCTTCATAGGCCTCCTGCAGGTGCGTGTTGGTGTCGAAGTCCAGCGCATCGCCCAGCGCCTCGAGCACATCGACGATCTCGTCGAAGCTCAACTCGTAGAGGTCGCTCATCTCTGCCGGGCTCTTGAGCGGCAGTCGTTCGACATACTTGCTCACGTCGGGTGCCTGGAACTGTGCGGCGCCGACGCGGGTATCGAAGGGAACCATGTCCTCGGTGATGACTTCGCCCCGCAGGAACAGTGGGACGGTGTAGGCGATCACAGATCCAGTCCCTTCATGAAGTTCACGGCCTCATTGTGCACCTCATGTGTTGCGGCGCAGGTGATCCGGTCGTCTTCCACACCCTGCTTCTCGCTGTAGCGCATGATCTCCGGCTCGAAGGCAACGCTGGCCTGCCCACACGGACACTGCAGGTCCCAGTTGATCGTGACCTCGTCGCCGGAGATGACGCCGCCCCAGTGGGCGCGCAGCAAGATGTCGTAGACCGCCGCGCGGCCCGTCTGCACACCGGTGCGGGGGAGCGGCTCGCTGGTTTCGGGATCGAGCACGAACGGAATGACCCAGGGCGCGACGTGGTAGCGACCCTCGCTGCAACCCCAGTGGAAGGTGCTGGACTCGGAGAAGCCGTAGCCGACCTGGATGCGGTCGACGCCCAGGAACTCTTTGATGACCTCCATGAAATCATCTGGTAGCACAACGCCTTTCATACCGCCGCCGGTGAGGATCGCCGAGTCCGGGGCGAAAACATTGCGCACTCCGCGGTCTAGACCCGCCTTGGCGATGTCGTACATCTGGTGGAAGGCACTGGTCATGAACACCCGCTTGCCGCGCAGCTGGTCGGTGAGCCGGCTGAAGAACGCCTCCAGGTCCTGGGCTTGACGCGCCTGCATGGCGATGAACTCGTCCTTGCGAGCGGCGAGTACCGGGTCGATCTCGAGCCGATCGAGTTCCCCGCGGGATGCTGCCGCGCGCATCTTGGAGGCTAGGAACATCAAGTCGGTGTCGACCGCACCCGGGTAGAGCGCGTGGAATTTGCTCTCGTCGCCGCCGGTGAAGCCGCGCTTGATCATGTTGGCAATGCGCAGATGACCGAGCTTGCCGTTGGCGAAGTTGGGCCACACGACATCCACTACGGGATTGAGCTCGGCCTCGGTCGGCTCTTTCCCGAAGGTTTGGAACAGGCAGACCTTCCACAGCGTCATGCCGTCCCGCGCGCCGCGTTTGTCTTTGGGCAGGATCGAGATGGTGCCGGTGGTGCCGCTGGAAGTGATGACCTCAAGCGGAGTCTGCTCGTCGAGGCGGTCGATCCAGTCGTCGATGCCGGTGCAGCCCGCGGTATCGACGTCGGATAAGTCGTAGCTGGTCAGCTTGTCCAGCCACTTCGTCATCAAGTCGAAGCGTTTCTTGTCCACCAGTGCCGCAGGGTATGACTTGAAGGCGGTATGCGAGAAGAACAGCGGGACAACATCATCGAACTCGCTGAGCGCCGTGATTCCGAGCCGGTCGGCCAGCTTGCGCAGCATTTCGATGCTATCCCGGTGCTGCTGGAAACGGATGCTCATCGCCTGCCGTTGCAGCGCTTCGAGTTCGCCGCGCTCGATGCTGTGCATCTGGGTGTAGGACTGGCCGAAGAAGCTGATCGGGTCGTCCATGAAGTCGGTCACCGACCGGCCCGTCTTTTCCATGACTGCCATCCGGGTCATGCTAGACCAGTCGTGCAGCAATGCGCAAGTTTGCAGTTAACTGCAAACTACCGTTAGAACACGCTGAGCCGACGCATGACCTTGAGAGTGGATGGGTCGCCCGTCGCCTCGACGCCCAGCGATTCCCAGCTGCCCCGTTGGGTGACCCAGCGTACGAATGTTGTTGATTCGCAGCTGATCTGGGCAGACAAGTCGTTGCCGCCGATCCGCAGAGTGCGCTCACCGGGCCCGGTGAGGCGTACCTCGACCGCCTGGTCCAGATCAGCGAGGAGCGGCGCGTTCTGCTGAGGCAGCGCCGCCTCGATCCAGTCGAGTGTGGGTGCAAGCCGTAGCTCGTCAGAAGCGGGCGGTTCTCCGCTCAGTGGTCCATCTGGCGCAAAGAGGTCGCACCTGATGTGGATGTAGTGCTCAAAGGCGTAGGCCGTCGGCACGACCGATGCCGGATAGGTCCCGACATCGCCGAGCGGCACGTCAACATCCTGGCTCTGCACGGCAGCCAGTAATTCCAGCCCTCTCGAGCTGACCGACTCGTAGTCCGCCACAACCTCGCCGGGAGTCATGGAGCGACGCGACTCGACGTACAAGTCGGCAGCTCGTTCGGCCGGTAGTCCCGCTGAGTCGGGCAAGTTCGACATGTCCACGGCCAGCCAAAAGCTGCACGCCATGTGTGACACCAGATCCTGCACCGTCCAGCCCGGGCATCCGCTGTCCTTCGCCCAGACGGAGTCATCCAGCTGCTGGCAGAGCGCCAGGAGCGCCTCGCGATCGGCCTCAATTGCTTTCAGCGCGTCACTCATTTCGTCTTCTCCTCCTGATCGGCTGCTTGATCTTGTGGAGGGCGTCGCACTACGACGCCCGGCTCACCACCCGCGACGTACTTGTCGGTGTCGTCGCCGGCGCTGGCGGAGTGGACGTTCCCGCGTTGAGGGTTCATCGGTATCGCCGTTTTCCTTCCGATTGAATAGGACCGTCGGAACTCCTGAGCTACGGTACGGGCAGATACATACCGTCGGTATGAACATACATACGGTATGTATGAAAGGCAATAGTTGATGGACGGAACTCGTCGTACACAAGCCGAACGGGCCGCGGAAACACGTGAAGCGCTGATCGCGGCGGCCCGTCCGCTCTTCGCCGCGCAGGGCTTTTCCGAGGTGGCGTTGGAGACGATCGTGCGGGCAGCGGGCGTGACCCGCGGCGCTCTCTATCATCACTTCGCCGACAAGACCGAACTGTTTGCAGCGGTTTTCGAACAGGTCGAGGGGGAAGTTGCGGCCCGGATGGGCGAGGCGATCGCCGCGTCCAGCCAGACCGACCCGGTAGAGGTGATGCGGCTGGGCGCCGACTTTTGGCTGGATGCCTGCTCCGATCCGGAGGTGCAGCGGATCGTGCTGGTCGACGCCCCGGCGGTGCTGGGTTGGTCGCGATGGACCGAGATAGGAGACCGCTATAACACCGGGATGGTGCGTGCCTTGCTCACGAACGCCGTCGAGACCGGCCGCATCCCGCCGCAGCCGATCGAAGCGACCGCCTTAACCATCCTCGGTGCGATGCGCGAAGCGACCCTCTACGTGGCACGAGCAGAAGATCACGACAATGCACGCCAAGAGGCCGGCGCAGTGATGAATCGGCTGATCCAGGCGCTTAGCGCTCCGTAACGATGAGATGTACTGGCCGCCAGCCGAGTTGGCGCAGCAAGCCGAGGTCGTCACGGACGCGCGATGATATGTGATCTGGCCGGGTTTTCCGCCACCGCGCTATATAAGCGTCAGCGTTCCGCGGCGAAGGCGCGTAGCGAGGCCAGCTGCACGGGATCCAGTGAGGGACGGACGGTTTCGCGTGCGGATGCTACGTCGGCGGCGGTGATTTCGGCGGCGTCGACCGAGCGCCGCATCGCGGTCAGCGCCGCCTCACGCAGCAGCGCCACGCAATCGGCGGCACTGTATCCGTCCAGGTCGGCCGCGAGTGCGGCCAGGTCGACGCCGCGCAGCGGAACCGACTTGCCGGCGGTACGCAAGATGTCCAGGCGGGCTTGGGCGTCGGGCGGTTCGACGAACACCAGCTTCTCCAGCCGGCCGGGACGCAACAGCCCGGGATCGATCAGGTCCGGCCGGTTGGTGGCGCCGATCACCACGACGTCGCGCAGCGCCTCGATGCCGTCGAGCTCGGTGAGCAGCGCTGCCACCACCCGGTCGGTGACACCGGAGTCGAAGCTCTGTCCGCGCCGCGGTGTCAGCGCGTCGATCTCGTCGAGAAATACCAGTGACGGCGCGGAATCGCGTGCCCTGCCGAACAGTTCGCGCACCGCCTTTTCAGAGGAGCCGACCCATTTGTCCATCAGCTCAGAGCCTTTGACGGCGTGCACGGACAGCCGTCCGGTGCTGGCCAGCGCGCGCACCAAGAAGGTCTTGCCGCATCCCGGCGGCCCGTACAGCAGGACTCCGCGCGGCGGCTGAACTCCGAGCCGGGTAAAGGTGTCGGGATGCTGCAGGGGCCACAGCACCGCTTCGGTGAGAGCCTGTTTGGTGGCGGTCATATCGCCGACATCGTCGAGTGTGATGGCGCCGAGCATCACCTCCTCTGCGGCTGAACGCGACAGCGGCCTGATCACGGTAAGCGCACCGAGCAGGTCGTCTTGGGTCAGCTTCGGCGGGGTACCGTCGGAGCTGGCTCTGGCTGCCGCGCGCAGCGCCCCCTCGCGCACCAGGGCGGCAAGATCGGCGACGACGAAACCCGGTGTGCGGTCAGCGATCTCGCCAAGATCGAGATCTCTGGTCGGCACGGGCTTCAGCAGTCCCTGCAACAGTTCCGTGCGGGTGGCCGCATCGGGCAGGCTGAGTACCAGCTCGCGGTCACACAGGTCCGGCGCGCGCAGCCGCGGGTCGAGGTTGTCCGGCACCGCCGATGTGACGATCAGCGCGACCCGCGCGGCCGCAACCGCTTTACGCAGTTCGGCCAGGATCAGCGTCGCGACCGGTTCGGCAGCGGCAGGCAGCAGCGCGTCGACGTCGGAGATCAGCAGCACTCCGCCGCCTTCGCGAACTGCCGCGCCAGCGGAAATCACCCGCCTGAGCCGGTCGTCGGGTACCAGCGCGCCGACCTCCGGGCCGTCGAGTTCCACGACCGTTCGGCCCGCACAGACGGCGCGCACCAGGGTGGTCTTGCCGACTCCGGCCGGACCTGACAGCAGGACTCCCAAATTGGATGCGGCACCGAGGGTTTGCAGCAGGTGCGGTTCGTCGAGAGCGAGCTTGAGCCACTCGGTCAACTTGGCCGCCTGCGCGCTGACCCCTTTCAGGTCGTTGACCGTGAGCGGTGGCGTCGTTTCGCTGACCGCCGATGCCGGCGTTGGTGTTTCGAGTTGTGGGTCCACGCCGTCGACTGGGATACCGGTTCCCCAGGTCACTAGCGAGTTCGGCTGGACGCTCACCGGTCCGGCGGGATCAACAGCGGTGACGGTCAACAACTCCGATGTCCAGCTGATGCCGACTGCCGACGCGAGCGCGCTGGTGGCAGCCGATGTCGAGGTACCCGGTCCGAGATCGCGGGGGAGCAGCGATACCGCGTCGCCGACGGTCAGCACCTTGCCGAGCAGGGCCTGCCGCAGGGTGGGCGGGGAGACCGATTGGCTGGTCATCGCCGAGCCGCTCAAGGTCACCGATCGGGCGCCGTACACCGTTGCGGCGGTGACGATGACGGTGGTGTCCTCGGTCAGACCGGCGTTGGACAGCGTCACATCGTCCAGCAGCACGGTGCCGACCGGCGTCAGCGCGCCGGCCATGCCGGCGACCGCGGTCGTGGTTCGCGACCCTGTCAGCGACACGGCGTCCCACTCCCGAATACCAAGGGCGGCAATGGCATTGGGATGAAGTCGGACGACACCGCGGCGAGAGTCGACGGCCGAGGTGTTGAGCCGCGCGGTGAGCGTGAGTTTTGGGGATGTCATGGCCGGCCAGCAGGCTTGCGCAGCCCCAACCGCGCCACCGACCGCCGGTTGGGCTGCGCGCGGCGTATCGCGCGCCGGGTGGCGCGCCGCTGCTTGGGTTTGTCTCCCCACGCCTCGGGGTGGTCCGCGAGCCAGCGATAGCCGCGGACAGAGAACGGGATGTAGCACAGGTAGGCCACGATGGCGACCATGACCAGGATGTAGGGGAACAGGAAAGCGGCCGCCGCCACGATTGCCAGTGCTGCCAGCAGCAGCGCCGCCAGGTTCGGCGGCACCGACACGGCATGCATCTTTCGCATCGGGATCCGGCTCACCACCAACATCGAGCAGGCCGCCACCCACGCGCAGACGAACCACGGTGACGTCCACCAACCCGCACCGAACTGTAACTTGGCGGCCAATGGACCAAGGGCCAAGATCGCGCCGGCAGGCGCCGGTATCCCGACGAAAAACTCCCTCGCGAAAGCCGGCTGGCTGCCGTCTTCGAGCAGTGCGTTAAACCTGGCCAACCGCAACACGATTGACACCGCATATAGCAACACCACGAGCCAGCCGGCCGCGAACGGGGACAACATCGACACATAGACCACGACCGCGGGGGCCACCCCGAAGTTCACCGCATCGGCCAGCGAATCGATCTCCTCGCCCATCCGCGACTCGGCGTCCAGGATGCGGGCCACTCGGCCGTCGAGTCCGTCGAGGATCGCGGCGGCGGCGATCAGCGCCATCGCCACGTGCGGCTGACCCTCCAGCGCAAAGCGGATCGAGGTCAGCCCCGCACAGATGGCCAGCACACTCATCGAGCTGGGCAGGATGCGCAGCGGCACCACTCGCCTACCGCGAGGCCTAGTTATCAGCGCCGCTCCTCCTACCTTTTTTCAATCGCACTGCTCTGTTCATAGTCGCCGGCGCGGTAATCATGGCAGCTCGGCGAGCACAGTTTCGCCGCCGACCGCCCGTTGGCCGACGCTGACCAACACCCGCGCTTCGGCGGGCAGGTAGGTGTCCAGCCGCGACCCGAACCGGATCAGGCCGTAGGTGTCACCGATCGACAGCTTGTCGCCGGCGCGGACGTCGCAAATGATGCGCCGCGCCAGCAGACCGGCGATCTGCACCGCGACGACATCCGTCCCGTCGGCGGTGCGCAGCTGCATGCTGACGCGCTCGTTGTCGTCGCTGGCTGCGGCCAGGTCGGCCGAGCCAAAGCGACCCGGACGATGCTGCACGGCAATCACTTCGCCGCTCACCGGAGCTCGTTGCACGTGGGCGTCCAACAGCGACAGGAAGATGCTCACCCGCGGCAGCTCTGCGTCGCCCAGGCCGAGCTCAGCGGGCGGGGCCGCGGTATCGATGACGCAGATCAGCCCGTCGGCGGGTGCGACGACGACGCCGGGCCGGTTGGGCGGTACTCGCGGCGGGTGCCGGAAAAACCCGGCGCAGGCGCCGGCGGCCAGCAGGCCCGCCCGGCGCAGCCACCGGTAGCGGCGCCCGGCGACAGCCACCCCAAGCCCGCCCGCAATGAACGGCAGCCCGGCCGGATGCACCGGCGGAACGGTCGTACGCAGCAACGACAGCAGGCGCTGCGGTCCGAACGTCAGATTTTCGCCCGTCGAGCGGGGACGTCGTGCCACGCGGTCATCTTACGGAGCCGCGGCCGGTGTCAAACCGGATACGTCACACCGGTCAACTGTTCGGAGACCTTCCAAAGCCGGTGTTGCAAGTCCTCGTCGTGGGACTGCTTGCTGGAAGACACCACCTTCGGGTGGCCGCGCTGCTCGGCCAGACCGTCGGGGCCGTAATACTGCCCACCCTCGGCGTTCGGGTCGGTGGCGGCCCGCAGCGTCGGGAGGGCACCCATCGCCGCGTTCTGAAACAGCAGCGGGCCGAACAGCGCGTAGGCGGGTTTGAGGATTGCCGGGATGTTGCGCGCCAGCTCGGTGTTCGAGCCGCCGGGGTGGGCGGCCAAGGCGGTGGTGGTCGGATGCTCGCGGGCGGCGAGTCGGCGTTGCAGCTCGTAAGTGAACAGCAGGTTGGCCAGTTTGGATTGCCCGTACGCGGCGATCCGGTCGTAGCCGTGCTCCCACTGCAGATCGTCGAAGTGGATGGCGGCGCGGAGTCGGTGGCCGATGCTGCTGACGGTCACCACCCGCGAACCCCGGACCGGTAGCAGGTTGTCCAGCAGCAGCCCGGTCAAAGCGAAGTGGCCGAGATGGTTGGTGCCGAACTGCATTTCGAATCCGTCGGCGGTGAGCTGCTTCGGCGTCCACATCACGCCGGCGTTGTTGATCAGCAGGTCGATGCGTGGATAGGCGTTGCGTAACGCCGTGGCCGCGGCGCGCACCGAGTCCAGTGAGCTCAGGTCGAGCTCCTGGAGGGTGACGTCGGCGTGCGGATGGGCGGCGACGATACGCGCCAGCGCGAGGTTGCCCTTCTCCAGATTGCGTACCGCCAACACCACGTGCGCTCCGCATTGGGCCAGCACCTCGGCGGTGTGATAGCCCAGACCGGTGTTGGCTCCGGTGACGACGGCCACCCGGCCGCTTTGGTCCGGTACGTCGGCGGTACTCCACTTGCCGTTAGAACTCATCGCCCGAAACCATACCCATTCATGATCAGTGCCGCTGTGTCGCCGTGTCGGTTCAATCCGTTGCGCGTCGGTGGCATCCTCGATGGCGTGGACAACCGCGAGCCGAGTTCGGCGCTGGTGGGCATGGTCGATCCGGCACATCCGCCCAGTCGGCGCGCGCCGCTGCGGTGGGCGATCGGCGGCGTAGTCCCGTGGCTGCTGCTGGCGGCCGGGCAGGCGATATGGATCGGCTTCGATCGGCGGCTGCTCTGGCTGCACGTCGTGATCGCAGTCGTCACCGTGCTCGGCGGGTCGATTTCGCTGGCCGTCGTGCCGTTGTGGCGGTATCGGGTGCACCGCTGGGAGCTCGGCCCGCAGGCGGTCTACACCCGCACCGGTTGGCTGGTCCAGGAACGGCGCATCGCGCCGATTTCGCGGGTGCAGACCGTCGACACGTATCGCGGCCCGTTGGATCGGTTGTTCGGTCTGGCCAACGTCACCGTCACCACCGCCTCGTCGGCGGGCGCGGTGCACATCGCCGCGCTCGACGTTGCGGTCGCCGACCAGCTGGTCGTGCAATTGACCGACATCGCGGCGATCGGCACCGAGGACGCCACATGACCGGCAGCCAAACCGGTTGGCAGCGGCTGAGTCCCAGGATGCTGCTCGTTCATCCGGTGCACGAATTGATACGCGAGCTGCCGCTGCTCATCGGCGGACTGGTGCTGGGTCAGACCACCGGCAATCAGTCCTGGACGGTCGCGGTGCTCGCGCTGACCGCCGTGGTCGGCGTGGGACGCTGGGTCACCACCAGCTACCGTATCGATGCCGACCCCGAATCGGGCCAGGTGCAGCTACGGGCCGGCCTGCTGCACCGCAAGGTGCTGTCCGTGCCGCGCAACCGAATTCGTTCGGTGCAAACCGACGCGCCACTGCTGCACCGGCTGTTGGGGCTGGCCGTGCTGCGGGTGAGCACCGGTCAGGAAGCCCGGGCCGAGCACGGTTTCGAGCTCAACGCGGTCAGGGTCGACGAGGTGCCGAGACTGCGGGCCATACTGCTGGCCGAATCCGAATCGCCAAGGCCGGTCGAAGCGACGACCACGGAGGCTGCCGCGTCGAGCACGGTGTTGGCGCGTTGGCAGCCGTCGTGGTTGCGGTATGCCCCGTTGAGTCTGTCCGGGCTGTTGACGATGGGAGCTGCCGCCGGGCTGATTTATCAGACTGGAGCCGTTGGGCCGCTACAGCATTCGCGGCTGGCCGAATCGGCGCTGCAAGCCGCCCAGCGGCTGGGTATTGCGGCCACCGTCGCGGTGATCGCGGCGGTGGTGCTGGTCGCCTCGGTGCTACTGGCGGTGCTGCGCTCGCTGCTCACCTACGGCAACCTGGTGCTGTCGCGCCGTGCGGACGTGCTGCACCTGCGGCACGGGACGTTGCGGCTGCGCGAGCACACGTATGACATGAGCAGGCTGCGTGGCGGAACGCTGCGGCAACCGCTGCTGGTGCGCATCTTCGGCGGCGCCGGGCTCGATGCGGTGATGACCGGTGTGCATGGTGCAGCGGAATCGTCGGTGCTGTTGCCGCCGTGTCCGCGTGCCACCGCCGAATCGGTGTTGACCGGGCTGGTCGGCGACCCGAATGTCGTCACCGGGCCGTTGCGCGGGCACGGCCGCCGGGCCGCGGCCCGGCGGTGGACGCGCGCCTTGGGGCTTCCGGTGCTGATCGGCGTGGTGCTGGTGGTGGTAATGGCACTGAGTGGGACATCCGTTGTGCCGCTGTGGGTGTGGGCGGCATGGGTGGCGGTCACCGCGTGGTGCGCGTTGCTGGCGGTCGACCGAATAGGCGCTCTCGGGCACCGGGTCGACCGCAACTGGCTGGTGATGCGCGGGGGCAGCTGGGAGCGACGCCGCGACTGTCTGGCGACGGCGGGCATCATCGGCTGGAATGTGCGGCAGTCGCCGTTTCAGCGCCGGGCCGGGGTGGCCACCCTGGTGGCGGCCACCGCCGCGGGCACCAAGCGCTACCCGCTGATCGACGTGCCCGAAGACCAGGCGTGGGCGGTGGCTGCGCAGGCATCGCCGTGGGTGGCCGACAGCATCTGGGCCATCCGCTGAATTTTGCCGAACGTGTACCGACGGCGAAATTCCGATTTTGCGGCGCGGTTGCACGTTCGGCGCTATGCGGTCAGTCCACGCACGGCTTCGATGCGCGCCTGGAGTTGGTCGGAGCTGGCCGCGGCCACCGGCGGTCCGCCGCAGAGGCGACGCAGCTCGTTGTGAATCCACCCGTGCGGCTTGCCCGTTCGATGGTGTGCGGCCGACACCAAAGCGTTGAGTTCGCGGCGCAGGTCGCGCAGTTGTCCGTGCCTGGTCACCGGTCCGGGCACGGCGGCGCCGTCGCGGCTTCGACGGTCAAGCTGCTCAACTTGGCGGCGCAGCAACAACTCTCGCATCTGGTTGGCGTCCAGCAGACCCGGTAGACCGAGATAGTCGGC
>Ga0335075_10005341_pt1 | contig 19968 bp, 15 predicted proteins | sample Lox_Sample_24_FD_206723 | JGI IMG/M metagenome (GOLD analysis project Ga0335075, IMG submission 206723) | Soil microbial communities from Loxahatchee National Wildlife Refuge, Florida, United States - Lox_Sample_2.4 | ecosystem: Environmental > Terrestrial > Soil > Wetlands | place: USA...
ACCACCGCCAATCCCGGCAAGACTTCGCAGATCTACACGCTGCCTTTGGAGATTTCCTGGACACCTGATCTGTTTGGCAGGATCCGTAACCAGGTGCACGCGGCACAGTACTCGGCCCAGGTCAGCGCCGCGGATCTCGAGAACGAAAAGTTGATCGAGCAAGCGGACCTCGCAGAATACTACTTTGAGATCCGCGGTCAGGATGCCCTGATTGATCTCCTTACCCAGACTGTCGCTCAATATCAGAAGGCCCTTGATCTAACGCAAGCCCAGTATGAAACCGGGGTCGGCGACCAAATCTCGGTCGTCGAGGCGCGCACTACTCTGCAAACAACGCAGGCTTCGCTGACCAATCTGGGCATTTTACGGGCGCAATATGAGCATGCTATCGCCGTCCTGCTGGGCAAGCCGGCTTCGGATTTCTCCCTGCCCCACCGGCCCATCACGACCGCACCGCCTCCCATTCCTGTAGGGATGCCTTCCCTGCTCTTGCAGCGGCGCCCCGATGTGGCCGCGGCAGAGCGGACCATGGCTTCGGCAAACGCTACTCTGGGCGTCGCCTACACTGCCTTTTTCCCTACCCTGACGCTTTCCGCTACAGGCGGTTTCGAAAGCTATTTGTTCAAGCACATCGCCGACTGGCCTAGCCGCTTCTGGTCGGTAGGTCCCAGCTTTTCCCAACCCATCTTCAACGCCGCACTCCGCGCCGAGCTACATCAGTACGTGGCAATTTACAACGCCGATGTCGCCAGCTACCGGCAGACGGTACTAACTGCCTTCCAGCAGGTGGAGGATTATCTGGCTCAAACCCGAATTCTCTCCCAACAGATCCAACAGCAGCGCGCGGCGCTCGAGTCGGCCCAGACGTCGCTCAATCTAGAAATGGGCCGCTATCAAACCGGCATCGATCCGTACATCGATGTGGTTACGCTGCAAAACACGGTCTTAAGCAACCAGCAGACCGTATACAGCTTGCAAATTGAACAAATGACCGGGGCGGTGCTCCTTGTCGAGGCTCTGGGCGGCGGTTGGGATACCTCCCAGTTACCCACGCCAGCTCAGGTGTCACAGGCGCCGAGCAAGGCCGACACTCAGCTCCAGCGTTAGCCCCTAAAATCCGGGCCGTCCTTTTCGGATATCCGCGGAAAAGTCCGGATCGTTGTCGGCTGCCTGCGCCGCAGGGTTGATCCAAGCGCGCCGCTTGAGTTCCTTGAAAGGCAGACCTCCAGTGGCAATCAGACCTTTCTCGTACGCCATCTCATCGCCTTTCCCATTGAGCAGGATGCGCCAGTCATAGGGCTGGGTCTTCATGCTCTCAAGCGTGAAAATTTCTGTGGTGCAGTTGTGGGTAAGCGCGTTATACCACTGTGGATCGTCGCGCAGGCGGTTGGCCATGCCGACATAGTTTAGGAAAAGAGCGCGTGCAAATGCCGGGGTAGCCGTGGTGCGGTACAGATAAAGGTCTTCACCACGGCGGAAGTTGGTGCGCACGCGGACCACGTCCCGCTCGTCGCTCACGACGCAAAAGAGAGTGAATCGCCGGAAAAAGCCTAGTAACGCGGAATACTTTTGTCCCTCTTGTCTGCGTGTCTCAATCGAAAAGGCGATCGGTTCTTCTCCACGTACATGGAAGCTGAGGATGGTGTGCGCTATGAGCGGTGATCCCCAGTAATTCATAAACAAATCCAGTCTATCGATCTGGTTCAGGTCGACCGTCCGCGTGAACCACTGGCAGGTAAAGTCGAGTTCCGTTCTGTAGTCGCAGTGGCGCACATTATGGATGGTGACGATATCCCCGCGAACCTCGGCCCATGCCAGGTGGGCAAAATCGGGATTCCAGTTTCCCTCGTTGGATGGCTTGATGTTCAGCCACCAGCCAAGCACGCAGGCAAAGCAAAGCAGGCACGCGACAAGTTGGCGCCCCAGCCGGCCACGCAACAGAAGAAGAATGAGCACCAGCGTCAATCCGTAGAAAACTGCGGCCGCAATACGTAACCGCGGGAAGGGCAAATCGATAGCCAGCGCCATCACCGCCCAAATATTGGTGAGGAGAATCGCGAGATAGGATAGAGCGAAAGCAATTATTCTGCGCGATCGGATCGTATCCACCCTGCGAACCACCTTGAACAGCCAGGCATTGAAAGGCTCAGGAAAATGAAGGCACGAAAAGATTCGATTTCGGCCACATACGCAGCCGCGAGTTCCGATGCACATCTTACAATGGACCCTGACAGGAGAAGCCCATTCCTACGATTCCCTTAGGCTCGGTCCTTGAAACCAGCACCCTGAAACTGGATGACGTCGCTACTCACGCCCCGGGTCCGCAAGGCTCTCTGCCCATCACTCCCGAGATGCTGCTCAACGCGCCCTCCGGCAATCTCTTTGGCCTGACCCAGAACGCCGGTATGGGTTGGGAACCTAAAAAACTGCTGGGCTCTGAAGTGCTGATCCTCAGCACCCATGGTGGCCTGCGTGGCGCTGACGGAACCCCCATCGCCCTCGGATTCCACACCGGCCACTGGGAATTAGGCGCCCTGGTGGCGGAAGCAGCCCTGACTCTGAAGTCGCTCGACGCCATCCCGTTCGCCGGCGCCTGCACAGACCCCTGCGACGGACGCACCCAGGGCACGACCGGGATGCTCGACTCCCTGCCGTATCGCAATGATGCGGCCATCGTCCTGCGCCGCCTGATGCGCTCGCTGCCAACCAGGATGGGCGTAATCGGGATTGCCACCTGCGACAAGGGCTTGCCCGCAATGATGATGGCTCTGGCCTCGGCCGGGCCGCTCCCCACCATCCTCATCCCTGGCGGAGTTACCCTTCTGCCCGAATCCGGAGAGGACGCCGGCAAAGTCCAAACCATCGGCGCCCGCTACGCGCAGAAACAAATCTCTCTTGAGACCGCCGCGGAAATGGGCTGTCGGGCCTGTGCCACGCCCGGAGGCGGCTGCCAGTTTCTGGGCACTGCTGCCACATCGCAAGTGATTGCAGAAGCCTTAGGCCTGGCTCTTCCTCACACCGCGCTATCTCCTTCGGGCGCCCCCGTCTGGCTCGATGCCGCACGGCGCTCCGCCCGCGCAATCCTGCGCCTGCATCAATTGAATTTGGCAACCCACGACATCCTCACCCAGGCCTCGATTGAAAACGCGATGGTGGCTCATGCCGCTTTCGGTGGATCGACCAATTTGCTGCTGCATCTCCCCGCAATCGCCTATTCCGCAGGCCTGAAGCGGCCAACCGCGGGGGATTGGGCGGATGTGAATCGCCAAATCCCGCGCTTGGTGGATGCGTTGCCCAACGGCCCCCGTAACTTCGCCACTGTCCAGGTCTTCCTCGCCGGAGGACTTCCCGAGGTCATGCTCCACCTCCGGCGGGCCGGACTGCTGGACACTCGAGTGAAGACCGTCTCTGGCGACACCCTCGATACTTGCCTCGACTGGTGGCAGGAAAGCCCGCGCAGGCGAGCACTGCGTGAAAATCTAAAAAAACGCGACGGCATCGACCCCGATGACGTGATTATGGCGCCCGATCGCGCCCGATCCGCCGGCCTAACCCCCACCGTGTGCTTTCCTATGGGCAATCTCGCCCCCGATGGCTCGGTCGTCAAAAGCACCTCGATTGATCCCTCGAGAATCGGGCCTAACAATGTCTTTCATCATGTCGGGCCTGCCCGCGTGTTCGTTTCCGAGGAAGCCGCCATCCATGCCATCAAGAACGGTGAGATCCGGGAGAACGACGTAATGGTCCTGATCTGCGGCGGCCCCGCTGGTTCAGGAATGGAAGAAATCTATCAGGTCACGTCTGCGCTCAAATGGCTGCCGATCGGCAAGCATGTCGCTTTGCTAACTGACGCACGCTTCAGCGGCGTTTCCACCGGGGCCTGCATCGGACACATTTCTCCCGAAGCTTTAGCGGGTGGCGCAATTGGGAAGGTAGTTGACGGTGATCTGATCGAGATCGTCATCGACCGGGAGAAACTGACCGGCTCCCTCAACTTGATAGGCGAGGCCGGAGGAAACTTTGGTCCCGAAGAAGGAACTCTCCGGCTGGAAGCGCGTTCCTCACGCTCCGATCTGCGTCCCCATCCCGCCCTTCCCGCCGACACCCGGCTCTGGGCCGCGCTGGTCCATGCCAGCGGCGGAGTCTGGGGCGGATGCATCTACGACGTCGAAGCCATCGTCTCCAGACTGCAGCCTCCCTGGGGCGAAATCCGCGTCTAAACTGTCCCACAGCGAAACGAACTGAATCGATGCCTGCTTCCCGCCGATAGTTCGGGCGGGAGCAGACGATGACCCGAACACCCACACGGATCCCTGCTGCTGAATACACCGCCATCATCAAACCCAAGTCGGAGCGAGGCCGAACGCAGCCCGGGGTCGTCCTGGTGCTTCAACCCGCCCTGGTTGACGAGCCGGACCAGGTCTTCAGTTTTTCTTCGTGGAGATTTCTGCGCGAAACTATGCGCGTTTTTGGGCTAGCTTCCGCTAAGGAGTTGGACAACGCGGATATTCGCCTTTCTACCGGGAAGCAGCCTTACATGTTTTCCAAACGGCGCTGGGAAATTCCTCTGATCGAGACCCTGTACGGAAACTGCGACCAGCCTTGACCCAGCCCACGCATCTAGACAAGTTGGATAACGGTCTTCATCGCGTGCTGCTGTCCTGGCGCCAGCTCAATGGCAAAATCACGCATGTTACTGGCCTCAACACAGGCCATCGTCCGCCACCCGTCATCCCCAAGGTCGCTCAAGGTTTTTGCGCCCGTCCTCCACGGATTCCAAACCACAGTGGTGCGTGAGTTCTCTTTCGTCAAGCGAATGCGCCGCCTCAGGACAGGATCCGAAATCTCGACCGCGTGTTGGGTATTCATGTACGCGCGATCGGTCTGCGCGGTGAATGCAATCTCCCCTGCTTGACGCTTTTCGCGATTGCTGTCGGTATTGTCGAGATAGTTGACGCCATCGAGGCCGCTGATCCTGACCTGGTCTGCCGCTCCTACCAGGTAATACGTATGCAATGCCTCTTCAAAACGCATTGTCGTGGATCCGGTATTGCTGACCACCAACTCCTGGAGAAGCTCTTTGCCGACACCCAACCGGTGCTCCAGCCGGAAGTCATGCGGCCACCAGGCCCGGGTCTCTTCATCGCTGACGGTTGAGAAACTCACCGCAACCGCATCGCCCTCGAGCTTCACCGAATCGAGCTGCCACGATTTGTTGCGGACGAATCCATGCGAAGGCGCTCTCGGATCGTCGACCTTATTGCGAAACCACGGGAAGCATACCGGGATTCCCCCGCGGATCGCCCGTCCCTCCTGCCACTGCGAGTGCTGACTGAGAAAGATCACTTCCTCAGCCTCGACAGGAAACCAGGAGGTAAGGTGCGCCCCATGCAGGTAAACCTCCCCAACAGCGGCCGGGGTCTTTACAACCACGCGTGGCAGTCCACCGCTCCCCGCGGTAATTTGCGCTGAGCCCACAATGGCGAAGCGCTGGTTCAGTTCCTCGACGGTACTCATAAATCCCTCTCAGTTGCGGTTGCGATAATGCCGGATTCGAAGGGTTGATTAACGTACGACCTCGACCAGGTCGGTCAAAGAGCCTACGGGAACTCCCTCTTGGGAAAGTTTGCCCGCAGCATCATCCCAGCGGAGCGTAGTAATACTGTTGCTTCCCTGCTCATAGGCATAGGTCTTTCCGTCATCCTGATAGAGCGTGAAAGCGCTGCTCGCTCCGGGATATACCCGAATCTTCGCCAGCTTTTGCACCTGACCGGTATTCTCCACGGGCTCCCCCAAGGGGAGGATCGATCCGGCGCGCACAAACAGTGGAATGGTATCGATCGGCGCCTGCGCCCGGATGGTCTGGCCTCCGGCGACCCGCTGCCCATTCCAGAAGTTGTACCAGTCCGTGCCTGCGGGCAAATAGACCATCCGGCTGGTGGTTCCCTGTTCCGTCACTGGAGCCACCAGGAACGCGGGACCGAACATGTACTCATCTCCGATGTCCGCGACCTTCCGGTCCTGGGGGAAGTCCATAAATAGAGCGCGCATGTAGGGCGCGCCGGTCTGATGCGTCTGCCAGCCAAGGGAATAGATGTAGGGCATCAGCTCATAACGCAGCCGCAAATACTTTTCCAGGATCGGCTCGGCTTGTTTCCCATACGACCACACTTCGTTATAGCGGCGGCTGCCATGGGTGCGGAAATTCGGTTGGAAAGCGCCGTACTCAAACCACCGGGTGTACAGTTCGGGGTAATCGTCGTAACCGCCCACGTTGTCGCGCGCATCCGACGGATCCAGCAACGGAGGATGCGCGGGGTGATGTACTGCTGGCAGATACTGCCATCCCCCGATATCATTTCCCCAATACGCAATCCCCGAAGCCGTAGCATCCAGCCCGGTCGGAATCTGCCGCCGCAGCGTATCCCACGTGGGATAGATGTCCGACGACCAAAAGATGGTCCCGTTATGCTGCGCGCCGGAATAAGCATCGCGAGAGAGAATCAGCGCGCGATGATCCACGTCCCGGCGAAAGCCGTCATAGAGGGCGGCCGTATGAAACAACGGATAAACATTGAAGTAGCGGGTGCCCGGCCCGATGAAAAAGTAACCGCCATTGGGCGGTAAGTCGGGTTCGGTCTCATCTGCCCAGATAGAATCAAAGCCCTTGCTGATGATGTTTTCCCGGATTCTGTCCCAGAACCATCGCGCGGCGGTGGGGTTGGTGGTGTCGATGTCCGAGCCCGCCCGGTCATAGGGCAAGCCATCGATCGGGGTGCCATCGGCCAAATGCTCGAACCAACCATTCTTGAGGACCAGGTCATAATAGCGGCTGCCTCGTTCGAAACGCGGCCATACGCTGATCATTGTCTGGATGCCCATGGCGTGCAGCTCTTTGTTCATAGCCACCGGATCCGGCCACTTATCTGGAACCATATCCATCTGGCCCATCTTCGAGTAATAGAACCAGTCCACTACAATCACATCGATGGGGAGATGCCGTTCGCGATAGCCTTTGGCCACAGCCATGACTTCAGCCTGCGTACTGTACCGCTGCTTGCACTGGATGAATCCATAAGCGGCCTTTGGGAGCATCGGCGTGGAGCCCGTTAGCAAACGGTAACCGCTGTAGATCTCATCGGTTCTATTGCCGGCGATCACAAAGAAGGAAACCCTGTCGCCCACCTGCGAAGTCCAGCGTGTCTGCTCGTTGAATCCGGGCTGGATCGTCGTTTGCGACGGATTATCCCAGAGCACGCCGTAGCCCTTGTTCGTGACCATCAGGGGCACACACCAGGTCGGCCCTCCGGTCGCAGTGTAGTTATTCCAGCATTCGATCGTGTGGCCGCGATGGTCAAGATAGCCTTCCTGGTTCTGGCCCAAGCCATAGTAATGCTCGTCATCAGGCGAGGCGAACGTCGCCCCTACCTGGTAGAAGGCCTCGTCGCTCGGCCGCTTATCGTAAAGCACGCCGGCCGTGCCATCTTTGTGATTGGGCACCGCCATTTGCCAGCCTTGCATTTCGAGCAACGTAGTTCCTTCTGCCGTTGCGAAGGTTATGTGAGCCCCCGGCGTTGAGCCGTTGAAGTACTTGGCAATATCCAGTTGCGTAGGCAGAGGCGGCTTCCCGCCAGGCCTGTTGGCTGCCACAGTCACAGTCAGCCGTCCCGACCGGTACACGTCTCCCTGTCCGGCTTGCTCATGGCTCCAGCCTTTGGCATCAGGTTCGGCAGTAAAGCCGTAGCCCGGAGGCGCCAGGGCCGGCTGCTTTAGCAAACTGAGAGTCACGCGGATGATGTTAGGCGCGTACGGCTCCAGCATGATGGTGCTGCCGCCCCGATCCAGCACCAGCCGCTTTTCTTGCGCATGCGCGGCTAAAGCAAATCCCACACCCAGTACAGCCGCAAGCCGGAAATAAGCAGCTATCAAACGACCCTCTCCACCATATGCTTACCCTTTCGGGTACTTCTTGAACATCTTCTCTACAGCTTTCTGAACCAGTTTTTGGTTTTTATCGCCGTTGTTGCTCAAGGTGCCCTGGGCGATGGCGCGCCATACGAGCTGCTTCGCCTTGGCGTCATACAAGCTCACAATCAGCGTACCAGCGGTGCTCTGCTGCGGCGTAATCGTCGCCAATCCACCTCCAAAGCGTGGTCCGGTCCCGAAAGCGCTGTAAGAAGTTTGCTGCCTCGCACCGCCACTGGCCAGCAGAATCACGTCCGGGTTTTCTGAACTTTTCACCTGGGTAAACCCCTTGCTCTGCATTGCCGCTTCGATATTGGTTCTGGCAACCTGCGCCAGGATTGAGTTGCGAATCTTGTTGGCATCCTCGGGGGCCCACGCATAGGTGTGGAACTTGGAAAAGTCCACGGTTTTGAGGTAATCGACGGAAACCTGCTGCGCCAGCGTCGGCGCAGTGAGGATCAACATGAGAGTGATGACAGCGGACACACGGGTCTTCATCGGGTATCTGCAGTTCCTTTCGAAGGCTGGGAGGCCAGCACCATTAAACCACGGTCGCGAGAAGGAGAGGGGCAGAGGGAGGAGTTAAGCCAGCAGCATGTCCGGAGTGATAGGCGCACTGCGGATGCGCTTGCCCGTTGCGTGGTAGATCGCGTTGGCCACCGCGGCGCTTGCACCTGTGATGCCGATTTCGCCGATGCCACGGGCACCCAGCGGGTCGAACTTGAAATCCGGGATTCCGATGACCGAAACATCGATCTCGCCAATATCGGCATTCACGGGTACGTGGTATTCGGCAAGATTATTGTTAACGATGCGGCCAACTCTCCCATCCGGGTGCGAAGCCTCATGGAGTGCAAATCCGACTGCCCACACGATGCCACCGATCAATTGGCTCTTGCCTGTCTTCTCATTCAACAGAGTGCCGACGTCGTAGACAGCCGTGATTCGCCGTACCCTTGGCATCCCCAGGCTTTCATCTACCGCGACCTCGGCAAACACTGAGCCCCACGAATGATTGGAATATTGCTCGGCGGTCTCACTAGGCTGAGCCGAGGCGATAGCACCCAACGGCTTGTTACCATTGCGCGCAAGGAACGCCGTGAACGCCTCTCCGCTGTTCGGCTGACCCTTACGGATGATCCGGCCATCTTGAAACTCCAGCTCTTCGAGCGCTACTCCGTGCAGCGGTGACCCTGCATCCCCAGCCTCGGCCGTCAATAGCTTCAGCTGCGCCTGTTTTGCCGCCGCCTGCACCGCAGGCGCGAGGCTGGCCGCTGTCTGTGACCCGCCCGAAACCGGACTCTTGGGCATGGTCGAGTCTCCCAGTTTGGCGTCGATCATGCGAAGAGGCAGGTTGAGCGTCGCCGCCGCTACTTGCGCCATGATGGTGTAGGTTCCTGTCCCCAGGTCCTGCGAGCCGGAAGCCACCGTGATCCGGCCGCTGGGCTCAAACTGCACCAGGGCCGATGCCGACGAGCGATTTGCAGGATAGGTCGCGGTCGCCATGCCCCAGCCGATCCACTCCCGGCCCTCCTTTGTCGAGCGAGGTTTTGGATTGCGCCTGCTCCAACCAAAGCGCTCCGCACCCCGGGTGTAGCACTCACGCAGATGTTTGCTGGAGAAAGGCTTGTTGCTGGTCGGATCCTTTTCGGCATAGTTCTTGATGCGAAGCTCAATCGGATCGATCTTCAGTTCACACGCCAGCTCATCCATCGCAATTTCCAGTGCGAACGTCCCTGTAGACTCGCCCGGAGCACGTTGAAAGGTCGGTGTCCCCAGATTCAACGGGACCAGCCGTTGCGAGGTTTCGATAACCGGGCTCGCATAGAGGACTCGAGTGACAGTGGAGGAGGGCTCGGTGAAGTCCTCAATCTCCGAGGTGTGACTATAGACGTCATGCTGCATTGCTGTCAGAGTGCCATCCCGTTTGGCCGCCAATACGATGTGCTGCCAGGTCTGCGGACGTCCCCCGACAGGACCGAACATCTGCGGCCGCTCGAGTACCAGCCTGACCGGCCGATCAACCGCCTTGGCCGCCATCGCCGCCAGCACCACGTGCGACCAGACTGACCCCTTGCAGCCGAAGCCACCACCGGTAAACGGACACAGGACCCGAACATTATCGTCGGGTATCCCCAGAGTTCGCGCCACTGTCTGCTTAACACCGGAAATGTACTGTGTCGCATCGTGCAAGGTGAGCTGATCACCGTTCCACTCCGCGATGGTGGCGTGTGGCTCCATTGGGTTGTGGTTTTGCAGCGGCGTCAGGTACACCTGGTCGACCTTCACTTCGCCGGCCGCCATTCCTGCCGCGAGCTGACCGGTCGAGATGTTGGCTGGATCCTTGCCGTGACTTCCTGGATGTGCAGTGGCGAAGCCGGCTTTGAAGTTCAGCTCCGGAGGCTGAATCTGGTAACGCACCCTCAAGAGAGAGGCAGCATAAAGTGCCTGATTCAGTGTTTCGGCAATGACGACAGCGATCGGCTGGTTATTGTAGTGGACCAGATTGTCCTGCAACAGTGAAAGAACGCGCCCTGCGGGGGGATGCACAGCCGCCCTTCCACCCTGGGGCAATCTGGGAGCATTGGCCGGCGTCATCACCTTAAGTACACCTTCCGCCCGCTGCGCCGCAAGTGTATCCATGCGCTCGATGCGTCCGTTAGCAATCGTACTTGTAACCATCACAGCGTAGGCTAACCTCGGAACCTGGAATTCAGCCGCATATTGCGCCTTGCCAACGACTTTCGCGCGGCCCTCGACCCGTGTGACGGGCTCGCCTATGAGTGTCATACTTGGCTCCCATTTTCTTGAGCCAGGGTGAATGCACGCAAAATCGTCTCTTTCGCCATCTCAACTTTAAAAGCGTTGTGCTCGTACGTCTTGGCGCCCGTCAAGGCCCTCTCGGCCGCTGCTTGATAGCTCATCCGGTTGGCTGGTTTTCCAACCAGCAGTGCCTCTGCTTCCTCCGACCGCCAGGGCTTGAGTGCTACTCCTCCAACTGCCAGACGGGCAGAACGAATTGTTCCACCCGAGAGCTCCAGGCCCGCGGCCGCAGAAACCAAAGCAAATGCATAGCTCTGCCGATCGCGCACTTTTACATAAGCTGAATGCTCCGCATAGAGGCTCTTCGGGAGGTCAATCGAGAGAACCAACTCGTCCGGGCGCAGATTCGTATCAATCTGGGGAGTATTTCCCGGCAGGCGATGAAAATCGGCAAACGCTATCGTTCGCCCACCTCGACGCCCCTGCACCCTGACCACTGCTTCCAAAGCCGCCAGCGCCACGCACATGTCAGAGGGTTGGGTGGCAATGCACGAGGGGCTCGCACCCAGAATCGCGTGAATGCGATTAAAACCTCCGATCGCGGCACAACCGGATCCCGGGTCACGTTTATTGCACTGCGTGTAAGCCGGGTCATAAAAGTAATAACAGCGGGTACGTTGCAGCAGATTTCCGCCGTTTGTTGCCATATTGCGCAACTGCGGCGAGGCGCCTGCCAGAATGGCCCTCGCCAGCATAGGATACCGCTCACGTACCAATGGATGTGCTGCTGTTTCGGCATTTCGGGCCAGTGCGCCCAGGCGTAATCCTCCGTCCGGTAGCTCGTGAATCCTGGCCAGTTCCAGCCGGTTGATATCGACCAGTCGTGCCGGTGTCTCGACCTGTTGCTTCATCAGGTCGATCAAATTAGTGCCGCCGGCAAGAAACTTGCCCTTGGGTCCAAGTGCATTGACCGCACCCTCAGGATCGGGCGCTCGATGATACTCAAACGGATGCACAGCTTCTCCGCTCGTCCTGTTCCTGCGCGCACGCGCCGGTGTATGCCTGATGAACCGCAGCCACGATTCCGGGGTACGCTCCACAGCGACAGATGTTGCCGCTCATGCGCTCACGAATCTCGTCAGCGGTCAAGACCGCCGGACCGCGGGCGCCCAGGTCGGCGGTCACAAAGCTTGGTGACCCCGTCCTCGCTTCCTGCAGCAAGCCAACCGCGGAAATTATCTGGCCTGGTGTGCAATAACCGCATTGGAATCCGTCATGCTCCAGGAACGCCTGCTGCACTGGATCAAGCTCATCCCCTTTCGCCAGACCCTCTATGGTAGTGACCTGATCTCCTTCATGAGTGATGGCGAGTGAGAGGCAGCTGTTGATACGCCTGCCATTGACCAGCACCGTACAAGCGCCGCACTGCCCGTGATCGCATCCCTTCTTGGTGCCTGTTAGCTTGCAATCCAGCCGTAGCAGGTCCAGCAAGGAAGTTCTTGTGTCTAATGTCAAATGCTTCGGTTCGCCGTTGATGGTTAGGTTTAGGGGCAGGTGAGCTACCGCCCGGACATCATCGGCGGCTCGAGCCAAACCGGGAGCAAGGGCGCTTACGCTGACAACGGCGCTCGCTCCCTTTACAAAATCCCGCCGCGACATCGGCCAGTCGCAAACCTTCCGCGGATCATCCGTCATGCCACCATCCTGTCTTGTGTGGTGGGATGCAGCGGAATCCGATGGGGAAGCTTTTGCCACAGGGCCTTGCCATTGCAGCATGGTATGCGCGCATAGCAAAGAGCAGCACCTCTGAGTGGTTCCGGTTTGTGGGGAGAAGGAAGACTAGATCCCTACGCTGGGTCCCGGCAAATCATAGACACGCTGCGGACCCTGATCGTTCTCGGCCAGGATCAAGCGCATGATCGCCAGCAGCTTTTCGTTCGCCACCGGCTTTTGCAAGAATGTTTTTGCGCCGGCCTTGATGGCTCGATCCCAATTGCCAACGCGGTCACGTCCAGACAACACGATCACCGGAATCGACGACAGCCTTTCATTGACCCTCAGTCTCTCCAGAACGCTGAAGCCGTCACCTGCGGGTAAGCCCAAGTCCAGGATGATCAGGTCCGGCAGGTGCTTTCGCGCCTCGGCAATGCTGGCCACGCCGTCACCCGCGAAGATCACCTGGTAATTGTTCGCGGCCAGGCGCAATTGCAGGCCTAATCGCACATCGGGGTCATCATCAACGACCAGAATCTTCTTTTGCTCCATAGTCAGGCTCTTTCACCTTGATGCGCTCCGTACGAGCGCCATAGTCGTTTTACCTGGTGCCCACTCACAATACGTTGAACCAGTTGATCGCCATGACCACCGGCGCCGCTCTTGCGGGCGTCTGGTTGTAATTACCTGCGAAGGGCCCGACCAACGTTGGTACCCGGGAATCGGTAAAGATCGTCGCCTGAGTCCACACCACCCCATCGACCGAATAGTACGCCGTATATGTGCTACCCTGCCGATTCAATCGAAGACAAATGGGATTGTGATAATCAGCAAATTCGGCTTGGCGGAATATTATCGTCGAAACCCCTTCAGCGACGGTTCGCGCACTTAGAGAGACGCTCGATCCGTCGGTAGTCAAGGCGAAGATCAGGAAGTCTTCGTCGTCGGCCAGCACCATCAGCCCCTCGCTGGTGCCTTCCGCCGTCGCATCGATGGGGGAATCGATCTTGATGGAAATATCGAAATCGTAGTTCCCGATCCTCTGCAATACTCGAACCGCCTGGTTCCATGGGCGCAGGGGGTCATGATTGCTGCCCCCGGGTACATTGAGGATCAGGTGTGCATTTGCAACCGATACTGTTCCTCCCACAGGAGTCACCACTTCCCAGAGAGGCCCGGGAAAACTGCTTGGCATAGGAGCTCCCGGTACAGGGCCGGGATTCTCCCCCAGGGCGGCGCCCTGCGCAGCCAGCAGGGTAGCAAACGCGAAATGGCATAGCCGACCGTTTCCAAACATGAGCTACCCCCGATAGAGAGATGGGACCCGTCTCTACTTACGATCAGGCTCTGCAATCTCGCCAACAATGACACAGCGGGCGCATTACTGAAGTTAGAACAATTGGCCACGACTACTGCTGCACGTCAAACCAGTTCACTGCCATGACCACGGGAACTGCGTTTGCCGGCGTGCCATTGTAGTTGCTGGCAAAGGGTCCTATCGCTGTAGGAACGCCGGTGAAACTAAAGCTCCCGGCCTGTGTCCAGTCGACTCCATCCACGGAGTAATAACCGGCATAGGCATTGCCGTTCCTGGACATTCGCAGATACATCGGATTCTGGTATTGATTGAAGCCGGAATCCTCGAACAGGGTTGCGGCTGTTCCGCGCGTCACGCTGACCGCCTTCAGCCCAATCATGCTTCCATCTGTGGTCAGCGCAAAGGTGACGAAGTCCGTATTGTCCGCAAATACCATGATCCCCTGGCTAGTGTTCGCATCCGTGGGGACCAGCAGGGAGTCGATCTTTATAGACACATCGAAATCGCTGTTGCCGATGCCTTGCATCACACGCACAGCCTGATTGGATCCGCTCAGTGGGTCGTGATTACTCCCGCCAGGCACCCCGATGAAAAGGTGGCCATTCGAGATGGAAGCCGACCCGCCCGCCGGGTTCACCAATCTCCAGAAAGGCCCCTGGAACGCATCCGGCAGTGCGGGGCCCGGCGGGCCAGGGATTGGGCCTGTGGCTGCTGAACTCGCCGGTATGGCGGCGCCCGCTGTAGTACTGGAGGAAGAAGGGCCGCTCTCCGCCGGCGCTGCGGTAGTCCCTGTCGGCAGTGAGTCCGCCTCATTTGACACGACAGGGGAAACAGGAACTGTGGCTGAAGAAACAGTCGAACTACCCTCAGTAGGTACGGTCGCAGTCGTCTCCGTAACCGGAACAGCCGCCGGTGTCGTAGCCGCGGATTGCGTGGCCGGAGCTATGGTAACGGTCCAGGGAGATGACTTGATACTGCCCACGGTAGCTTGAATATTCACTTGTCCGTTGGCCGTGGCCGCGGCAGTCACGTGGCCAAGGGTGCTCACTTTCGCCAGCGCATGGTTGCTTGTATTCCAGAGGGTCACTTTATTGCCCTGCGCGTCAGGCAGCTTGCTCGATGAGCCATCGGAATAGACGCCGTAAGCGGTGAACTGCAGGGTACTCCCCGGCGTCATCGTGTTGGCGTTGGCATGCAAATACGCCCCTACGATCGTGAGTCCCGAAGCTCCAACAGTCAGCGTAGTGACGCTGCTGGGAACATATCCAAATGACGGGAACACAATGCCCTGGTTGGCTCCCTGGCCCCACGAAGCAACCGCCTTCACGGTAGTTCCCGCGGCCACCATGAAAGGGCCTCCGTAGACCATCGATGTCCCTGCGGCGCCGCCCGGTCCAAAAGTCGCCGGCGTCGAACCGTCGGTCGTGTAGAAAATGGAGAGGCCATGCTCATTGTCACTATCACTGATAGTAATAGCCGATCCCTGGCCGCTCTTTGCCACGGAAATTGCCGGCGCCACCGCCGGGATGGTCGTACTCGTCGGGACCACCGTATTTGGGGTCAGAACCATTCCGGCATTTGATTCCGAAGCTCCTAGCTCATAGCCGAATGCGCCAGCCTGGCTCACGTCATAACCGGAGAAATAGTTATTGCTGTCCCTGGCATTGGTGATTGATTCGCCAATGACCGTACCCCAACCTGAGCAGCCGTATCCCGCAGCACATGTGTCCGGTCCATTGCCTCCCTGGAACAGGCTGTTCGTCGCCGTTGCTCCCACGCCCCATTGCTCCAGCCCGATTCCATAATGCGCCCCTCCCCCTGATATGGTGATAGGAACATTGCCAATATAGACGTCATCGTTGGCCACGGTAGCTGCTCCTGACCCGTTACCCGAGCAGCCGCCCGCTGTACTTACGCACTGATTCAGCGGCAGTGATAATTCGAAGGTGTTGTAGCTGGGATCCGTGGGCTGGTAGAAGGCGTTGTGGCTAAAAACCGCGTTAGCATTGGTGGGCTGCTGGTCCTCGATCAATATCCTGGAGTTGCCCTGCATGTTGTTGTTTTCTACATCGAGATTGAACTGCACCGCGTACTCATAGGGCTGCTCGTAGAACTTGAAGCCCTCTTCCGTCTGATTCACGACATTGTTCTGGATCGTCAGATAGTTGTTATAGCTCTGGACGTGAACTGCGTTGCAATCGCCGCCCGAGTCAGGCCACGCGTTCGCCTGTATGGAGGAACAATTGTTAAAGAACGTGTTCCACAAGATGGAAACATAGGAAACGCCACCCCAGGCTCCGCTCGCTCCGTCTTGCCCGTCCAGGTAGATCGCGGCGTTCGACGCAGGGGAACCCCCGTTCCAGGCAGGATTATTGTTGTAGAAAGAATTGTTCTGGAGCGTGATACCCGAGCTCGGGTAATTCACGAAAATGCCGCCCTGCGTGCCATTAAAGGCCAGGTATTGGATCGTGCATCCGGCAACGAACGACGTGTTCGATGTCCCATTGCTGGCAACGGCGAAAACATAATTGTTGGAATTGAGGGTGAACACTGCCGTGGGCAAATTGCCAATGCTCATCGCGCCCGTGGTGTTGTACGTGATAGTTTGCGGGCCCACAATGGGACCGGTATAAACTATCCCGTTCGTGCATGGAAGCGCGATCGTGGCTGAAAGACGATACGTGCCCGCGGAAAAGACAACTGTATTACCGGGCGCGTTGGCGGCCGTGTTTACGGTGGCTTGAATACTCGATGACCCGGCCCCCGCCGGAATCGTATAGGTGGAGGCCAATACCGGGACTGTGGTGGCGAAAGCGAGGACTGCCAAAGCCTTGTTCATTGCAAGCCCCTGCGAGCAACGCCGCCGACCGCTGGTACCAAGCGGACGTGGTCGCTGTGTGCTTGCCCAATATCCTTTTGCCGACAATCGGCAGCAATGCCCTGTGGGGTCTATTACCCCTGTAATGCCCTACCCTGCCGCGAATCAGTTCCTGACCAACTCCGTGCGGCGGCTGTGAAATCCCGTGGGAAACTTCGGGACCTCTTCAACTTTCTCCTTCAGATTTCCCCGTCCCCAGCAATGTCGGATCTCTTCGGCAATGATGACAGCATCAACCGCTGGCATCGGGAATGCTTCCTCTGCTATTTTTGCCTCCCGGAGATCCCATGTTTCGGTCCATCGCTGAGATCATCAAGGGATGGTGCTATCTGCTGGCTTTGCTCACAGGCGGCAACTACCTGCGCAAAGCAAGACTGCAAAAACTCGGTACAGGCACGAAAATTCTGCCGACGGTATTTTTCAAATATCCCGAGATGATTCAGATAGGCGACAATGCTTTCATCAACCATCTCTGTTCGGTGTGGGCCTCACCCGGCGGCCCAATTACCATCGGAAACAATGTCCTGCTGGGGCCCGGCGCATCGATTATCTCTTCCAATCATGGGGTAGCCCGCGGGCAGCTCATTCGCAATCAGCCGGGACAGGATGCGCCTATCAACATTGGCGACGATGTGTGGCTGGGCGCCCACGTCGTGGTGACCGCCGGCGTTTCTATCGGCGATGGAGCGGTTGTAGGAGCCGGAGCCGTAGTCACCCGCGATTTACCACCTATGTCGATCTGTGCCGGTGTTCCAGCAAGGGTCATTGGCTATCGCTCATAGCTCTAAGAGAAAATTAATTTCTCTCTGTGCTTTGGTTTAATCCCAACTCTCTACGCTTGCATTCAGCAAACGTCAGCCATGAAAAACTCTACGGTGGCAATAGCGATCGCGTCAGTGTTCTTCTCTATCGCCGCCATGGCGCAGCGTCTGTCTACTTCGCAGTCCGGGCCAACTTTCCCTGCAACTCCTGTCGCTCTCGGAGGCGCCAACTTACCCTTCCAACCACTCGGCGCCTCCGACCTTGTTCGTCTCACTGTGTATGACGCACCGGAGCTTACCCAGTCGTTCCGCATCGACAGCCAAGGCAATCTGAACCTGCCGCTCGTCCAAAGCACAATCCATGCTGCTGGGTTGTTTCCCGACCAGCTGCGGGATGCAATAGCGGCCACACTTCGAGCCCAACACCTTCTGGTCCATCCCGTCGTTGATGTCTCGGTGGTCGAGTACCGCAGCCGCGACGTGACCATCGCCGGGGCCGTGAAAACCCCAACCACAATTCAGGAGTTCGGCAACCTCCGCGTTTTGGAAGCCCTCAGCCAGGCTGGCGGTCTGCTCCCCGAGGCCGGCCCGGAAATTATCGTCGAGCAAGCCGATGGCAGCCTCGCCCGTCTCTCTGTCCGCGAGCTCTTTGACGGACGCCACCCGGAGTTGAACATCCGCGTCAAGGCTGGAGCGCAGATTCGGGTGCCGCCTTGCGACCGCGTGTTTGTCGTGGGCAATGTCAAGCGCCCCGGCGCTTTTCCATTTCGAAGTCTCGAAGACACCACCGTACTCCAGCTCCTGGCGCTCAGCGGAGGTCTGGACTCCTTCAGCCAAAACATTGCATACATCTATCGCGTACAGCCGGGCAGCACGCAAAAGACCGAGATCGAGATTCCGCTGCGGCGCATTCTCGACCGTAAAGCGGACGATGTGAAACTGGCCGCAAACGACATACTCTACGTTCCTACAAATCGCAAGCTGAAGAACAGCGCAACCGTTGTCAACCATGTGACGGGCATCGGAAACACCGCCGTATCCGCTGCCATCTGGGCACACTAACCGAACGTCGCCGAGAATTCTTCAGGAACGACAACACTCATAATCAAGCGGACCTGCTCTCATGCCCAGCTCGATCACAGTAGCAAAACCGCAGCCCCGGCTGAATGATCCGGCGGAATTCCAGCGGCCCCTGATGTTTTATGCAGGCGTCATCCACCGCCGCGCAGGCTTGGTCGTATTCTTGAGTCTCACGTTGACTGCTCTTGCGGTCGGGATCTGCGCTCTGCTTCCCCCACTTACTATCGGCACCGCGACCATTTCCATCGATCGACAGGCAGCCCCGACAACGGTTGGAGAAGACCGGCTGCTCTCTACCGGGGACGATCAGTTTATGGCGACGCAACAGAATTTGTTACAAGCTGATGTCATCCTGCGGCCGGTCGTGAACCGTTACGACTTGCTGGAACGCGAAAATCAACTCCGGCGCTACTGGTTCTGGCATTACTCACCTGAGAAGGTGAATGCGATCCGTAATGCACCCATCTCGCTTAAGCATCTGAAAATCGAGCGCAAGCCCAACACATACCTGCTCACAATCACCTATCGCGATTCCGACCCGCACATTGCGGCGGATGTGGCCAACGCGATTGCGGATTCTTATCTCGGCAACATCTTCGATACGCGGATCAAAGAGGCGGGCCGCCTGACTTCTTCAATGGAGCGGCAGCTCATCGACTTGAAACAAAAGATGGAGTCGACACACGAGGCTCTGGTGACCTACCAGCGGGAACTCGGCACCGCGGACCCGGAACAGAAGACAAGTGTGCTGGTCGCGCGCCTGCAGGCGCTCAACGCAGAAAACAGCATCGCGGAAGCAGACCGCATTGCCAAGGAAGCAGTCTATCGCGAAGCGAAAGATGGTACCTTGCCCGAGGTCCAGGTCTCTGCGCAGTCGAGCGATCTTGCCAGGGACGTGGAGAAGCTAAAGATAGCTAAGGCAAATCTGGCCCTGATCGCTGCAACCTATGGGGATCGGCACCCGGAATATCTAAAAGCAGCGGCGCAGGTGGAGGAAGCCCGCGCTGCCCTGGATGAGAGCCGGCAGAACGTGGCCACGCGCATCGCAGTGGAGTATCGCCAGGCATTAGAACGAGAGCGCATGCTGGCCACGGCCGTCGCCGAAACCAAGCAGCAGGTGGATGACCTGACCGCGAAGTCTTTCGATTACCTTCGCCTGAAGCATGAAGCCGACACTGCCGAGCAGGTGTACCAGGACCTCTTTGCCAAAATCAAACAGTCCGGGATCAACTCCGAACTTCAAAACAACGTCATCCGGCTGGCGGATTCCGCCCGCCCTGCTGCAAAGCCGTTCTTTCCCAACTGGCCGTTGGTCATCGGGCTCTCCCTGGCCATCTCTCTCCTTCTCGGCATCCTATGCGCCATCTCCCTGGAACTGATCGATATGACCGCAAGAGAAGCCGACACGGTAGAGAAATCTCTGGGCGTGCCGGTAATTTGCGCGTTGCCGCGGGTAACCGACATGCGGCTCCGCCTTGCTCTTGGCCCTG
>Ga0335075_10005342_pt1 | contig 19967 bp, 17 predicted proteins | sample Lox_Sample_24_FD_206723 | JGI IMG/M metagenome (GOLD analysis project Ga0335075, IMG submission 206723) | Soil microbial communities from Loxahatchee National Wildlife Refuge, Florida, United States - Lox_Sample_2.4 | ecosystem: Environmental > Terrestrial > Soil > Wetlands | place: USA...
CGACGATCGTCTGCCCGGTGACATAGCCACCGGCGGCGGATGCCAGCCACACCGCGGTAGCGGCCAGTTCACGCCCATCGCCGAGGCGGCCGAGGATCAGCCGATGCGCCTGGCTTTCCAGGTAGCCCGGCTTGTACTCGTCGGTCATCTCGGTCTTGAAGAAGCCGGGCGCCAGCGCGTTGACGCGGATGCCCTTCCGCGCGCCCCACTGCTGCGCGAGATCCCGGGTGAGCCCGATGATTGCGGCCTTGCTCGCGCTGTATGCCGCCTGCGGCAGACCGGCGGTGGTGATGCCCAGGACGCTGGCGATGTTGATGATCGAACTGCCGGGCTGCATGACCCGCCCGCTGGCCTGGGCCGCCCAGTAAGCGCCGTTGAGGTTGACGTCGATCACCGAACGGAACTGCTCGGGTGTCTCCCGCGTCGCCGGGTGGGCGGTCCCCACGCCGGCGTTGTTGATCAGAACGTCAACCCGGCCGAACGTCTGCATCGCCGAGTCGACCAACGCTTGGCATTGCTCGGGCACGCTGACGTCGGTCGCCAGCGTCAGCGCTTTGCGGCCCGCGGCTTCGACTAGCCCGGCGGTGTCGGCCAAGCGGTCGACGCGGCGCGCGCCCAACACGACGTCGGCGCCGGCCTCCGCGAACGCCTGGGCGAAGGACACCCCCAACCCGGACGACGCGCCCGTAACAATCACGACTTTGTCGTCGAGTCGGAATGAATCAAGCACGCCCATGGGAGAAGACACCTCTGCTCGTCAGTTGCCGGCCAGCCCGCAGATATGAAGCTACCGCCTGTCAGCCCGTCGGCTCAGAAGCGGATCGCCGGTCGGACAAACCGCCTGGTCAAAAGCCATTTGCGGCGACACCGCCGGGGATGCCTACACGGCGTGTGAACGCCGCCGTTCACCCAGCAAACGGCCGACAAGTTTCGATACGGGATGCTCCGCACATGAAGCCCGGTTACCGTGTAGTGAACAAACTCGCGCGTGGGGGCCCCAACGTTGCGACAATTCCGGGTTGAATCGGGCTGGAACCCACGCAGGAGGTAACGGAATGAGCGAAGCGTCGCGCCGTAGGCCACGGCGGTCCTTGTGGCTGCTCAGCCTGATGGCAGTAGTCGGGCTGGTGCTGGGCACGACGTCCGCGCAGGCGTCGCCGTTGCGGCCCCCGGCCCCGCAGGACGCGCTTTCCGCCGTCGGCCAGGTGGGCCCGCAGATCGTCGACGTCGACACCAACATGGACTACCAGAGCGCGGTGGGCTCGGGAACCGGCATCGTCATCGATGGAAACGGCGTGGTGCTCACCAACAACCACGTGATCGCCGGGGCTACGGACATCAGGGTAAGGTCGATCGCCAACAATCAGACCTACCCGGCGCAGGTGATCGGCTTCGACCGCCAACACGACGTGGCGGTGCTGCAACTCGCCGGTGGCGGACTTCCGACGGCCAACATCGGTAACTCCGACACGGTCAGGGTCGGCGAGCCGATCGTCTCGCTGGGCAATGCCGGCGGCGCCGGTGGAACGCCCAGCGCGGTGGAGGGCCGCGTGGTCGCGGTGAACCAGACCGTGTCGGCGTCGGACGCGCTGACCGGTAGCACCGAGACGCTGAACGGGTTGATCCAGGTCGACGCGGGAATCCGCCCCGGCGACTCGGGTGGACCGACCGTCAACTCCGCCAACCAGATCATCGGCATGAACACCGCCGCGTCCGACAACTACAAGCTGGGCCGCGGTCAGGGCTTCGCGATCCCGATCAACGAGGCGATGGCGATCGCGGGCCAGATCCGGGGCGGTGGCGGGCCGTCGGTGCACATCGGCCCAACGGCGTTCATCGGTGTCGGCGTCAACGACGCGCACGGCGGCGCCGGCGCCATCGTGCGGCAGGTGATTCCGGGCAGCCCGGCCGCCGGAGCCGGTATCAATGTCGGCGATGTGCTCACGGGGATCAACGGCCAGCCGGTCAACTCGGCCACCACGTTGACGAACATTCTCGACCAGCACCACCCCGGCGAGAACATTCAGGTGGGAGTCAACGGCCGCAACGTCCCGGTGACGTTGGCGCCCGGCCCTCCGGGCTGACCCCAACGTCGCAGCTCACCGCGCTGCGCTCAATTCGTTTGGCGTGCATACGGTTTTCGATAACGCGCCGCGGGTAAGAGTAAAGTCGTGGACTTGACGAGGGACAGAGACGACACGGTCGAACACGATCCTGCCGAGGGAAGTCACGTCGAAGCCGGCGTGGTCGAGCATCCCAGCGCCGACGAGTTCGCCGAAGCCAAAGCACTGCCCGCCGACCCCACCTGGTTCAAGCGTGCGGTGTTCTACGAAGTGCTGGTGCGGGCGTTCTACGACGGCAACGCCGACGGCGCGGGGGACTTGCGCGGGCTGATCGAGCGGATCGACTACCTGCATTGGCTCGGCATCGACTGCATCTGGCTGCCGCCGTTCTACGATTCGCCGCTGCGCGACGGCGGCTACGACATCCGCGACTTCTACAAGGTGCTGCCGGAATTCGGCACCGTCGACGACTTCGTCGCGCTGCTCGACGCGGCGCACAAACGCGGTATCCGGGTGATCACCGACCTGGTGATGAACCACACCTCCGAATCGCACCCGTGGTTTCAGGAATCGCGACACGACCCCGACGGGCCGTACGGCGACTTCTACGTGTGGAGCGACACCAGCGACCGCTACACCGACGCCAGGGTGATCTTCGTCGACACCGAGGAGTCGAACTGGACGTTCGACTCGGTGCGCCGGCAGTTCTACTGGCATCGGTTCTTCTCGCATCAGCCGGACCTCAACTACGACAACCCGGCCGTGCAGGAGGCGATGATCGACGTCATCCGCTTCTGGCTCGACCTGGGCATCGACGGTTTCCGGCTGGATGCGGTGCCGTATCTGTTCGAGCGCGACGGCACCAACTGCGAGAACCTGCCCGAGACGCACGCCTTCCTCAGGCGTGTGCGCAAAGTGGTCGACGACGAGTTCCCCGGACGGGTGCTGCTGGCCGAGGCCAACCAGTGGCCCGGTGACGTCGTCGAATACTTCGGTGACCCGAACACCGGCGGCGACGAATGCCACATGGCGTTTCACTTCCCGCTGATGCCACGCATCTTCATGGCCGTGCGCCGCGAGTCGCGCTTTCCGATTTCGGAGATCCTGGCCCAGACGCCGCCGATCCCGGACACGGCCCAGTGGGGCATCTTCCTGCGCAATCACGACGAGCTGACGCTGGAGATGGTCTCCGACGAAGAGCGCGACTACATGTACTCCGAGTACGCCAAGGACCCCCGGATGAAGGCGAACGTCGGCATCCGCCGACGGCTGGCCCCGCTGCTGGACAACGACCGCAACCAGATCGAGCTGTTCACCGCTCTGCTGCTGTCGCTGCCCGGCTCACCCGTCCTGTACTACGGCGACGAGATCGGCATGGGCGACGTCATCTGGTTGGGCGACCGGGACGGGGTGCGCACGCCGATGCAGTGGACCCCCGACCGCAACGGCGGGTTCTCCACCGCCAACCCGGGCCGGCTGTTCCTGCCCGCCAGCCAGGACCCCGTCTACGGCTACCAATCGGTCAACGTGGAGGCACAACGCGACACCTCGACGTCGCTGCTGAACTGGACCCGCACCATGCTGGCGGTCCGCGGCCGGCATGACGCGTTTGCAACCGGGTTGTTCGCGGAGATGGGTGGGTCCAACCCGTCGGTGCTGGCCTACGCCCGAGAAACCGACGACGACGTCGTCCTTTGCGTCAACAACCTGTCGCGTTTTCCGCAGCCCATCGAGCTGAACCTGCAGCACTGGAACGGCTACACACCCGTCGAACTGACCGGGCAGGTGAGATTTCCGCGGATCGGGCATTTGCCATACCTGCTGACTCTGCCGGGACATGGGTTCTACTGGTTCCAGTTGTGCGAGTCTGAGGAGTCGCAATGAGCTTGCCCTGGTCGGAATGGCTGCCGCAGCAGCGCTGGTACGCCGGGCGCAATCGCGAGCTGGCCACCGCCGAGCCGAGCCTGACGGTCGCACTGCGCGACGGCCTCGACCTGGTGCTGGTCGACGTCGCCTATACCGACGGTTCGGCGGAGCGCTACCAGGTGATCGTCGGCTGGGATACCGAGCCGGTGGCCGAGTACAACACCGTCGCCACCATCGGCGCCGACGGAGACCGCACCGGCTATGACGCGCTTTACGATCCCGGCGCCGCCGCGTTCCTGCTGTCGCTGATCAACACGTCCGCCACCCGCGACGCCGTGGCGTTCGGCAAGGAGCCGGACGTGCGGCTGCCGCTGGAGGCCTATCCGCGGGTGTCGGACGCCGAGCAGAGCAACACCAGCGTGATCTTCGATCGCGACGCCATTCTGAAGGTGTTCCGCCGGGTCAGCCAAGGCATCAACCCGGACATCGAGCTGAACCGGGTGCTCGGACGCGCAGCCAACCCGCACGTCGCCCGGCTGCTCGGCACCTTCGAGCTGACCACCAACGGCGACGCCGACACCGACTGCCCGCTGGGCATGGTGACCCAGTACGCGGCGAACTCGGCCGAAGGCTGGGCGATGGCCACCGCCAGCGTCCGTGACCTGTTCGCCGAGGGCGACCTGTACGCCCACGAGGTCGGCGGCGACTTCGCGGGCGAGTCATATCGGTTGGGTGAGGCCGTCGCTTCGGTACATGCGACGTTGGCCGAGGTGCTCGGCACAGAGCAGGCGCCATTCCCGGTCGACACCATGCTGGCGCGGTTGTCGTCGACGGTTGCGGCGGTCTCCGAGCTCGAGGAGTACGCGGCGACCATCGAGCAGCGCTTCCAGAAGCTGGCCGAGCAGACGATCACTGTCCAGCGGATACACGGCGACCTGCACTTGGGTCAGGTGCTGCGCACGCCGGAGTCCTGGCTGTTGATCGACTTCGAGGGGGAGCCGGGTCAGCCGGTGGCCGAGCGCCGCGCGCCGGACTCCACGTTGCGTGACGTGGCGGGCGTGTTGCGGTCCTTCGAATACGCCGCCTACGGTCCACTGGTCGACCAGTCGGACGACAAGCAACTCGCCGCGCGGGCCCGAGAGTGGGTGCAGCGCAACCGAACTGCGTTCTGTGACGGCTACGCCCATGCGTCGGGCGCCGACCCGCGTGACTCGGCGCTGCTGCTGGCGGCCTACGAGTTGGATAAGGCGGTCTACGAGGCCGGCTACGAGTCTCGGCACCGGCCCGGCTGGCTGGCGATTCCGCTGAGGTCGATCGCGAAACTAGTAGCAAATTGATGTGAGTCTCACCTGAAAGGCGATCCCCGCTCTGCAGGTGGCGCCGTTCCGGTGAAAGCATGGCTGCATGCTGCGTGAGACGTTCGACAGTGAGGCGCGCTTGTCGTGGGTGTTGGCGGTGCTCGCCGGCGTGCTGGGCGCGGCCGCATACACCCACTCCGCCGGATATTTCGTCACGTTCATGACCGGCAACGCGCAACGCGCCGTGCTGGGTTACTTTCGGGACGACGTGAAGCTGTCGGTGACGGCCGGTCTGCTGCTGGGGTGCTTCGTCGCCGGCGTGGTGGTCGCGTCGGTGTGCCGGCGGCATTTCTGGGTGGCGCATCCGCACGGACCAACGCTGCTGACCACCGTCAGCCTGCTGGCGGCCACTGCAACGGACGTCGTCGATGAAGGATGGGAAGAAGTCCAACTTGATTTTGCACCGATCATGTTGGTGGCCTTTGCGATTGGCTCTTTGAACACCTCATTCGTCAAGGACGGCGAGGTGTCGGTGCCGCTGAGCTATGTGACCGGCACGCTGGTCAAGATGGGGCAGGGCATCGAGCGCCATCTCGCTGGCGGAGACGTGACCGATTGGCTGGGTAACTTCCTGCTGTTCAGCAGCTTCGTGGTCGGCGCAACGCTGGGTGGCTGCATCAGTCTGGTCACCAACGGGACTGGGATGCTGGCGACCGCGACGGCGTTGTGCGCGTTGACAACCGGATACACCTACTTCCACCAGGACCGCCGCGCACTGCTGAACTAGGGCTGGCCCGTCTCTCCGGCTGCCGACAGTTAAACCTTTGCGACGACGCGCCGGCGAGTCGCAACGCGTTCAGTCTCGGGAAATCACATCGGCAGCAGCGCTGGGGGAGCGCTGCTGCCGATGGGTTGGTGGAACTGTTAGGTGGCGGCTTGACCACCGCTCAGCGCCCGCTGGATGTCGGGCTTCATCGCGACGAGCTGCTGGTTCCAGTAGCCCCAGTCGTGCGTTCCGTTCGGCGGGAAGTTGAACGTGCCGTTGTTGCCGCCCGCGGCGGTGTAGTTGTCACGGAACTGCTCGTTGGTGCGCAGCGTGAACTGCTCTAGGAACTTGGCCGGCATGCTGTCGCCGCCAAGGTCGTTCGGAGTGCCGTTGCCGCAGTACACCCAGATGCGGGTGTTGTTCTGCACCAGCCTCGGAATCTGCACCATCGGGTCGTTGCGCTTCCACGCCGGGTCGCTCGTCGGACCCCACATGTTGGTCGCGTTGTAGCCACCCGCGTCGCCCATCGCCAAACCGATCAGCGTCGGCCACCAGCCCTCAGACGGGTTCAGGAAGCCGGACAGCGATGCGGCGTAGGAGAACTGCTGCGGGTAGTACGCGGCCAGGATCAGCGCCGAACCACCCGACATCGAAAGACCCACTGCGGCATTGCCGGTCGGCGAGATGCCCCGGTTGGCTTGCAGATAGGTGGGGAGCTCGCGGGTCACGAACGTCTCCCACTTGTAGGTCTGGCAGCCGCTCTTGCCGCACGCCGGCTGGTACCAGTCGCTGTAGAAGCTGGACTGTCCGCCGACCGGCATGATCACCGACAGGCCCGACTGGTAGTACTCCTCGAACGCGGGAGTGTTGATGTCCCAGCCGTTGAAATCGTCTTGGGCGCGCAACCCGTCGAGCAGGTAGACCGCGTGCGGTCCGCCGCCCTGGAATTGCACCTTGATGTTGCGGCCCATCGCTGCTGAGGGCACTTGCAAATACTCGACTGGCAGGCCCGGCTTGGAGAACGCCCCCACGGTCGCCGAGCCCCCGATAGCACCGACCAGGCCGGCCAGCAAAGCCGCACCCAGGGTCGCGATTGCCAACCGGCGCGGCAAACGCCCTGCCGCACCACGGAACTTCTCAACGAACTTCATAGCTCCTACCCATCCCAACTTTCATTTGCCCGCATAGCGCGGTCGAATAGCTGTCCGTGGCAGTCAAACACGCAAGTAACTACAAGCCTGTTAGTCGCCTCGGGGTGTGGGATCGCGGTTCGCTAACGATTCAGGCGCGTGTGTCACTCGTTGATAACGGATCGAAAACGCCTGCTGCCAAAGCGAATTCGGCAGCGGGCGTTATGTGTTCGTGACCTACGTAACCAGCCGTCGCAAAAGCGTTGACGCAGTAGCAATTCCGAGTATCGCCGCCACCGCCAGGACCACGATGTCCAACATGCTGAACGGGGTGCCGATCAGCAGCGCCCGTAGCGCGTGGACTTCGTAGCTCAGCGGGTTGACCGTGCTGAGCAGGTGCAGCCATTTCGGCATCACGTCGACCGGGTAGAGCGCGTTCGACGCGAAGAATAGCGGCATCGTGATGGCCTGGCCGATGCCCATCAGCCGGTCGCGACTGCGCACCAGCCCGGCCAGCGTCATCGACAGGCACGCGAAGAACGCCGCACCGAGCATGACGACGGCCATCGCGCCCAGGATCCGCAGCGGGTTGATGGTCAGGCCGATACCCATGACGTAGGCCAACGCCAGCACGCCGACGACCTGGGCCACCGATCGCACCCCCGCCGCGAACGCCTTGCCGGTGATCAGCGCGGAAGCGGGCGCCGGCGTCACCATGAGCTTGGCCAGCACGCCGGCGTCACGGTCCCAGATGATCTGGATGCCGTAGAAGATCGAGATGAACAGCGCCGACTGGGCGATGATGCCCGGTGCCAGGAAGGCCAGATAGGAGACCGACCCGGTGTTGATGACGTGCAACTTGCTGAACGTGGTGCCGAAGATCAGCAGCCACAGCGCCGGTTGCACCATCCGGGTGACCAGTTCGGTGCGATCGTGTTGCAGCTTCTGCATCTCGACGATCGCGAAGGCGCCGACCCGGCCCAGTGTGGCGGGGATCCGTTGCCACCCCCGCGGCGCGCGGGACAGGGTGGCGGCTGTGGGCTTGACGGCGTGACTAACTGACACGGCTGGCAACCTTTCTGCTGGAACGGATTTCACGGAAGGAGCCGGCAGCGTCGGGCTGCTCCGACAGATCCGTTGCGGTGTAGTGGCGGAACACGTCTTCGAGCGTCGCGCACGACGACACCGTCGCCTTCAGCTTCGTCGGCGTCCCGACGGCCTTCAGCCGGCCGTGGTGCATCAGGGCGACCCGGTCGCACAACGCGTCCGCTTCCTCCATGTAGTGCGTGGTCAGCAACACGGTCATGCCGAACTGGCTCTGCATGTTCAGCACTTGCGTCCAGACCCGGTCGCGTGCGATCGGGTCCAGTCCCACCGTGGGTTCGTCGAGCACCAGCAGCGACGGCCGGTTGACCAGCGCCTGGGCCACCTCGAGGCGGCGCACCATGCCGCCGGAGTAGGTACCCGCCAGCCGGTCGGCCACGTCGAGCAGCTCCATGGCGTCGAGCGCCTCGTCGACCCGCTCGGGTCGCTGGGGGCGCGGCACGCCGTACAACCGCGCGAACCAGGCCACATTCTGCCGTCCGGTCAACGCGGGCTCGATCGAAAGCTGTTGTGGGACATAGCCGATGTTGCTGCGGATGTCGACGGTCTGATCGCTTGCGTCCAGGCCGAAGATGCGCAGCTCGCCGCGCTGCACGGGCGTCAGCGTGGTGAGCATGCGCACCACGGTCGTCTTGCCCGCGCCGTTGGGTCCGAGCAGGCCCATCGTTTCGCCCGGGCGCACCTGCAGCGTCACGTCGTCGACCGCGGTGAACTGGCCGTAGCGGTAGGTAAGGTTGCGGCCGTCGACCGCCATCGGTAGTGATCCGCTCATAGTCCTCGCTCCTTTAGGTGTTGGGTAATCAGGTCAAGGACTTCCAACCCCTTTGTCAGAGCCTCGATTTGGTTGGCATCGAATTCGGTGAGCACCCCGGCCAGCATCGCTCGCCGGGCGGTGCGCGACGCGTCGACGATCTGTTGGGACTTGTCGGCGAGCCGAAGTTGGCCCACCCGCCGGTCGGTTTCGTCGACGGTCCGGATCAGCAGCCCGTTGGCCACCAACTTGGAGACCAGGGTCGACGCGGTGTTGGGCACCAGCCCCAGCTCCGCTGCGGCGGCGCTGACCGAGATGCCCGGCTGGCGACCGACCAGCCACAGCAGCTCCGACTGCGATTCGGAGAGCCGCGCCGAGTCGAAACCACGCCCGGGCGACCTACGGAGCTGCCGCCGGAATCTGCCGACGACGCGGGAGATCTCGGTGACTGGATCGGTAAGAGTGTTCACTTACCTCTGTTTACGAGCTAAGTATGTGCAGACGCTATGTCCGAGCTAGCAGCGAGCTACTTCTGCAGCCGATGCAGCACAACGTCCTTCATCGCGCCGTTGTCGACGCGCGCAGTCATGAAGGTGCAGAACGGTTGTCGGCGCCGATCGGTCGGCGAGCCTGGGTTCAACAATCGCAGACCCGTTTCGGTGGTGGTGTTCCACGGGATGTGGCTGTGGCCGAACACCAGCACGTCGGTGCCGGGGTAGAGCCGCGACATCCGGGCCTCCCGCCCGGCGCTGCCGCCGGTCTCGTGCACCACGGTGACGCGCACGCCGGCCAGCGTCACGTCGGCCCGTTCGGGCAGCCGCGACCGTAACTCCGGTCCGTCGTTGTTGCCCCAGCAGGCCACCAGCCGAGCGGCCTTCGCGGTGAGCTTGTCGAGCAGGTCGGCTGACACCCAGTCGCCGGCATGCACGACGACGTCGGCGCGCGCCACCTCGTCCCAGACCTGAGCCGGCAGGTCGCGGGCCCGTCGCGGCACATGGGTGTCGGCGATCAGCAGCAACCTCACCCGCTCATCCTGCTCGCTATTTTGCTCGACCGCGCGCTTCCGCTCCGGTCTCGCCGACGTCCAGCGCGTCGTCGACGCCGATGGTTCGGCCGACGTAGCTGCCGTCTTCGTGCCCCTTGCGGGTACGGGCCTCGTGCTTTTCGGGCTCGACGTCTGATTCAGCCTTGTGGCCCTTCCGGCGCCAGATTCGCATCCGTCGTGGTTACCCGATCGGCGATCCGGCCGAAACATCCCGGTGGCGGCCGTCCAACGGCGCAGTGGCATGCTGCATACCAGCGTGGCCCCCACCGCCGTCGGGCCGATACAGAGGAGACAAACGCTATGCGCACCTTCGAATCAGTCGCCGACCTCGCCAAGATCACGGGCGAAAGCATCGGGGAGAGCGACTGGGTGACGATCAGCCAGGACGACGTCAACCTGTTCGCCGACGCCACGGGTGATCACCAGTGGATTCACGTCGACCCGGAGCGGGCGGCGAAGGGCCCGTTCGGCAAAACGATCGCCCACGGATTCATGACGCTGGCGCTGCTCCCGCGGCTGCAGCACCAGATGTACACCGTCAACGGCATCAAGCTGGCAATCAACTACGGCCTCAACAAGGTTCGCTTCCCCTCGCCGGTTCCGGTCGGCTCCCGGGTGCGCGCCAAGAGCTCGCTGGTCAACGTCGAGGACCTCGGCAACGGCGCAACGCAGGCGACGGTGGCGACCACCGTGGAGGTCGAGGGCTCGGACAAGCCGGCGTGTGTCGCCGAGAGCGTCGTTCGCTACATCACCTAGGCGGTCATGGACGCTGAACTGGGACGCTGGCTGGATTCCGGCCGGCACTTCGACTACCTCGGCTTCGACATCTTCTATCGCATCGAGGGCAGCGGACCCCCGTTGCTGCTGATCCACGGCTACCCGTTCAACTCCTTTGACTGGGCGCCGATCTGGCCGACGCTGACCCAACGGTTCACCGTGATCGCGCCGGACATGATGGGCATGGGCTTTTCGGCAAAACCGGTCGCCTACGAGTACTCGGTGCACGACCACGCCGACATGCATGAGGCGCTACTGGTCGACCTGGGCTTCGACAACGTGCACATCCTGGCCCATGACATCGGCGACTCGGTGGGCCAGGAACTGTTGGCCCGTCACGAGTTTGGCGATCACGCCTACGGCGCGCTGAGCATAGACTCGATCACCTGGCTCAACGGCGGCATGTTCGTCGAGACCTACACGCCGCGGGCGGCGCAGAAGCTGATGTCGCGAACTCCGTTGGGCGACATCCTCAGTCCGGTGCAGAACACGCCGCTGTCCCGTCGGCTGCTGGAACCGACGCTGCGCGAGATGTTCGGCCCGAACACCAAACCGACACCGCACATGATGACGGTCTTCAACCAGATCCTGGACTACAACGACGGCCGCCGGGTGATGCACAAGGTCGGTCGTTTCATCAACGACCGCTACACGCATCGCAATCGGTGGGTGCGCGCCATGCGCGAGACCGCGGTGCCGATGCGATTGATCGACGGGCCGATCGACCCCAACTCCGGCGCCCACATGGCCCGCCGCTACGCGGAGGTGATACCCGATCCCGACGTGGTGATGCTCGCTGACGATATCGGGCACTGGCCGCAGCTCGAGGCGCCCGACGCGGTGCTGGAGCATTTTCTCGCGCACATCGACCGCGTCACGGCCGGTTAGAACTCGGCGACGGCGTGCTCCAGCCGTTCCGCCAGCTTCGCCTGTGCCTCCGCTTTTCGAGTCGGCAGGTGCTGCGACGGGAAAGGCGTTGACACCGGCTCGTATTCACGCAATGTGCGACGGGCGACCGTCATCTTGTGCAGCTCGGTGGCGCCGTCGGCGATGCCCAGCGATTCCGCGGCGATCATCATCTTGATAAACGGCATCTCGTTGGACACCCCGAGTGCACCGTGCAGGTGCAGGGCCCGCTGCACCACGTCGTGCAGCACGGTTGGCATCGCCACCTTCACCGCGGCGATATCGCGGCGCACCTTCTGGTAGTCGTGATGCTTGTCGATCAGCCACGCGGTGCGCAGCACCAGCAGCCGGAACTGTTCGATCTGAATCCAGCTGTCGGCGATCTTTTCCTGCGTCATCTGGAAATTCGACAGCGGACCCATCCGGGTTTGGCGTGACACCGCCCGCTCGCACATCATGTCGAATGCCCTGCGCGCCAACGCGATCGTGCGCATCGCGTGGTGAATGCGGCCGCCGCCCAGCCGGGTCTGCGCGATCGCGAAGGCCTGACCTTCGCCGCCAAGGATGTGGTCGGCCGGCACCCGCACGTCGGCATAGCGGACGTAACCGTGGGTGGCATGCGAATCCGTGCCGACACCCACGTTGCGGATGATCTCGATGCCCGGCGTCTCGGCGGGGACGATGAACAACGACATCTTGTCGCGGGTGCGCGCGTCGGGATTGGTAACCGCCATGACGATGAAGAAGTTCGCCAGCCTGGCGTTGGTGGAAAACCACTTCTCGCCGTTGATCACCCAGGTGTCGCCGTCACGCTCGGCGCGGGTCTCGAACAGACCCGGATCCGAACCGCCCTGCGGCTCGGTCATCGAGTAACAGGACGTGATCTCCCCGTCGAGCAGCGGCTGCAAATAGCGGGCCTTCTGTTCTGGGGTACCGAACAACGCGAGAATCTCGGCGTTGCCGGAGTCGGGCGCCTGCGAGCCGAACACCGACGGCGCCCACCGCGACCGGCCCAGGATCTCATTGAGCAACGCGAGCTTGACCTGCCCGTAGCCCTGCCCGCCGAGTTCCGGTTTCAGGTGCGCCGCCCACAGCCCGTGGTCCTTGACCTGCTGCTGCAGCGGCCGCAGCACCGCCATGGTCTCGGGGTTTCTTTTGTCGTACGGGTCGAGCGCCACTAGGTCGAGGGGCTCGAGCTCGTTGACCATGAATTCTTCGACCCAGTCCAGTTTCGCCTGGTATTCGGGGTCCGTTTCGAAATCCCACACGATTCCCGACGCTACTACTCTGGCTGGCGATGACAATCAACACTCGTCCCGCACGGAAGGCGGACATCGCCGAGCTGTCGCACGCCCTCGGTCGGGCGTTCTACGACGACCCGGTCGCGATGTGGATCATGCCGGACGACAAGTTCCGGGAGAAGCACCTGCGGAAATTCTTCGGGACGGTGACCCGCCACCATCACCTCGCCGGCGGCGGCGCGGAAGTCGCAAGCGACGGGTCGACGATCGGCGCGGTGGCGCTGTGGGATCCGCCCGGACGGTGGAAGCAGTCGGCCCGCGAGCAGATGATGATGTTGCCGTCGTTCCTGCTCGGCTTCGGACCCCGGCTGACGACTGGGCGCAAACTCGGCCAACTGCTCGGCCAGATGAAGCAACACCATCCCGAGGAGCCGCATTGGTACCTGGCCGTCCTCGGCAGTGACACGATCGTTCGCGGCAAGGGCTATGGCCATGCGCTGATGCGGTCACGGCTGGACCGCGTCGATGCCGAACACGCGCCCGCCTACCTGGAGTCGAGCAAGTTCGAAAACATCGCGTACTACGAGCGGTTTGGTTTCGAGGTGACCGGTGAGCTGGTAATGCCCAACGGCCCCACGCTGTGGCCGATGTGGCGGGCGCCGCGGTAGCAGCTCAGACCGTAGCCGCCTCACCGAAATCGCTTCGCTACGAACGGTTCCCGATACACAGCGCCGTTACAGATTGGTGGGAGGGCATCGCGGCCGTACGTACGACTCCGCGGACGATGTAACCGTGAAGAAATGACACTTACGGCCGGATCGCGCAGCCAGTCCAGCACATAGAGCCCTCGGGACCGAACACCGAATTTGATCGGCAGCAGCGTCTGCCGGGGATATGCTGACTCACCGTCACGCCGCAAAGGGGAAGAGCGTCGCCATGGTGCGCCTAGTTTTTCAACTAGTCCGGCCATACCGCTGGCTTCTCGTCACCGTCGTAGCGGCGATGCTGCTGCAGGCGGCCATGGGTGTCGCCGCGCCTTGGCCGCTCAAAATCGTCATCGACAGCGCCCTGACCACGCCGCGGCATCCGGTGCCGCGGTGGGCGAGCTGGTTCGCGCCAATGCTGGCGCACGGCGACCGAATGCAGGTCGCGGCGCTGGCGGCCATCATCGTCGTCACTGTCGCGGTGGGTACTGCGCTCGCCGGCTACGTCGGCCACTATCTGATTGAAAGCATCGGCCAAGGGGTCGCGAACGATCTGCGGTTACGCGCGTACCACCACCTGCAGCGGCTGTCGCTGAGCTATTACGATCGACAGCAGGTCGGCACCATCCTGAGCACCCTCACCGCCGACGTCACGACCATCCAAAACTTTGCCTCCCAGGCAACGGTCAACATTGTCGTGGACATGCTCATCATCCTGGGCATGGTCATCGTGATGTTTGTGCTCCGATGGGATTTCGCCCTGATCGCGGTCGCGGTGCTGCCGTTCCTGATCATCTTCGTGGCCCGCGTCCGGAAGGCCATCAAAAAGACGATCACCGAAGTCCGGAAAATTCAGGGCGACATGGTGGCCGCCGTGCAAGAGGGCCTGCAATCGATGGAATTGGTCGAAGCGTTTGAGCGCGAAGACATTCAGGAAAGACAGCTGGCGCGGATCAGCCGGCTGAGCATGGAGGCGGCGCTGAAAGCCCGGCGGGTGCGCGCGCTGCTTGCTCCCATAATCAGCCTTCCAATCGCGGTGTGTACCGCGCTGGTGATCTGGCACGGCACCTCACTGATTCTGCGGCATGCCATGACGCTGGGAACACTCACCGTTTTTACGGCCTACCTGGCGAGGTTCTTCCGGCCGGTGCAGGACCTCTCCGGGCAGGCGGACATCTTTGCCCAGGCGTCGGTGGCGGCCCAGCGCGTGCAGGCCATTTTGGGAGCCGAAGCGATCATCCCGGAGCGCCCCGATGCGGTCGACCCGCCGCCGTTTCGCGGCGAGATCGGCTACCAGGGTGTGGTGTTCGGTTACGACAAAGCCGACGACCCGGTATTGCGTAACGTGAACTTCACCGTCACCCCCGGCAAGATGATTGGTGTCGTCGGCGAGACTGGCAGCGGCAAATCCACCATGGTGAGCCTGATTCCGCGGTTCTACGACGCCGACGCCGGCACCATTACGATCGACGGCACCGACATCCGCAGCTACAAGCTGCACGGACTGCGCCGTCAAATCGGGTTCGTCCTCCAGGACACCGTGCTATTCCGCGGAACGTTGGGCGACAACATCGCCCTCGGGCGCCCGGGCGCGACCGACGATGAGATTGTCCGGGCGGCCAAAGCTGCCATGGCCGATGAGTTCATCACCGACCTGCCCCACGGCTACGACACCACCGTCGGCGACCGGGGAGTGACGCTATCGGGAGGGCAGCGGCAGCTGATCGGGATAGCCCGCGCCCTGATCCGCGATAACCCAATCCTCATCCTCGACGAGCCGACGGCCTCGCTCGACGCGGAATCGGAACAAGTGGTGATCGAGGCGTTGAAGCGCCTGATGACAGGTCGTACGGTCATCTGCATCGCCCACCGGCTGACCACCATCCGCGACGCGGACACCATCATCTTGATCAAAGACGGCGTGGTTGCCGAAGAAGGCAGCCACGAGGAACTGATGGCGCGCAATGGGGCCTACGCCGAACTACATCGCATCCAGTTCCAAGATGAGCCGTCCGTGAACTCACCCAGCGTCGAGGTTGATGGCTAGTCGGTGGAACATCGTGTAACCCACTTCGCCCGATCGGCGAACCTACCAATCACGGTGACATCTAACGACTTTGCGCTGGGCATCTTCGTCGGGCGCGTCCCACTCGATCAGTGCGCGACTGAATCACCAGCCCGACAGACCACTCCGCCGCCGTGACTATTCCATCGACTCCAATATCCGCGCTGCGTCCTCCAGTGACGCTTTGAACGCGTTCTGACTGCCGGCAAAGAAGTTCAGCCACCCCGAGGTGTGGGTGCTCGCGCTGTACAACGTCACCCAGCCGCCGTAAATCTGCCCGGTGCCCTGATCGGTTTGCACATCGGCCGTGTAATCGACCTCGAGCAATTGCTGAAAGTTCTTCCCCTGCAACGGTTTGGGCGAAGCCGGGTTTTGCACCACGTTGGTTAGCCCGTCGTTTTTGATCGTCGAGTTGATGAGAAAGGCCGACTCTTGCACGATATCCGGTGTGTTGGCGTTGCCGGCCGACGCGACCACCGCCGCGCTTTTGTCGCTGTTGTACATCAGCACCACCTGCTTGCCCTCCTGGGCGACCACCCAGCCCGGCACCACCTCAACGCTGATGCCGTTCACCAGGTTGACGGTGGTCGCGGTGCCGACCGCCAGCGAGCTGGTGGTCGACGCCAACGTCAGACTGCCCCAACTGGGTTCGCCGGATCGCCCGGTCGCGGGGTGGGTGGCCCCGGTCGTTGACGCTTTGTGCGACGAGACCCCGTTGCTGCCTTCCTGACCGGGCGGTAGCGGATGCGTCGCCGTTCTGCTCAGGACCACCGTGACACTGGCCACCGCGGCGAGCACTACGACCACCGCGATGACCCCGGCAACCAGGCCACCATGTAACCGATGCTCGGCGTGCCCCGCACCGGGCGCTCCGGCTTCGGTGTCGTCGACTGCAGCCGCGTGCAGCGCGCGTCGGGTCGCGACGAGCCCCACATCGGCCACCACGAACGCCGCCAGCGCGGTCAGCACGAGGCCTCGTGTCCCGTAGGGCTGCAGCACTGTGGTCGCCAATTCGTAGACCACGACCAGGAACAGCCCCGTAAGCACGCCGGTCACCGGGCTGGTCCCCAGCCGGCGGATCCCCAATACCGCGACGGTCGCCGCGGTCGCCAGGATGATCGGCTGCAAGAAGCCCAGCGTCAGGGCGATGAATGCGACGTGGGCGGGATCTCCCGCGGTGGCCTGGATGTGGCTGAACGCTCCGTGCTGGACCACGAGGCTAAGACCCAGCGACAGCGCCGCGCCACTCAGCGTGCCAGCGACAACGATGTCGAAACGGTGGCGGAACGCCGGGCGAGTGCTGACCACCAGCGGGGCGATGACCGCCGCGACAAACGCTGCCAGCGGGACAAGCAGGCCGAGCTGCAGGATACGGTCGACTGGCGGCAACTGGTAACGGGTCGATCCGCTGGTCAACAGCGTGACGAACCGCGTTTCCAACAGCCCGACCCCAACACCGAGCAGCAGTGACAATAAGAAGGAAACCGCGATCACGGTGAGCGGCTCGTCATGCCACAACCGGTGATCGTGGATATACACCAGGACTGCGGCAGGTAATGCCACCGCCGCCAGCACCAACGCGGCTGGCAGCGAACCGAAACCCGCTGCGATCAGCGACGCCAGCAAAGCCAGCGCGGTGATGTCACGGTACAGATGATGACGCTCTTCTCCAAGATGCGGCAGCAACGTCCCAAACACCAGACTGTGACGGCGCGCCGCACGCGGGGCAGGGATGCTTTCACTGACCATTTTCACACCTCCGGGACGCAGCGAGCTAACTCAGCGGGAGCTTACGACTATGTCAACCGCGTTGCTGCCAAATGTGAATGTTTGCCAACTTCACGCCGCCGCCACCACCACGGCCTCCAGGTTCCGGGAGTTTCGTTCACGTGCGGTGAACCCCCACGGCAGGGGCGAGTAGTTGCTGATTCAGCCGCGGGAGCGGCCTCGCCGGGAGTACTTTGACCTCACCTACCAACGCTAGGGGCCGCTCAACAGGGTCAACGAGAAGGTGGCAACAATGAAGAAAGCATTAATGGTTGGCATTGTCGGGTGTGCTATCGCAGCCAGCGCCGCCTGTGGCGGCGGCGCCAAGAGCGGCGCCGGTGGTAATGGGCACTCCGCTGCCTACAACGCCGGATACGCGGCGGGTGACAACTTCACCAACTTGCAGCTGCAGACAGCGACCTGGTCGTGCGCGATGGCCTATGAAAACGCCAAGGGCGGCATCAACGAAGACGAGTACTTCCATGGCTGTTACGACGGAGCCGTCAAGCATGGCGGCGTGTTCGACGACGGAAACAGCACCGACGGGTCTTGATCCGGCGCTTGGAGTCGCGATCGAGCCGGCCCGGCGGGGCGCCGGTCGATCGGCTGAGGTCGTCAGCTCTTGCGCCCAACGGGATACCGCGATGAGGGGAGCTTGCGGTCAAATCGTCGGGCGCCGGACGCGAAGAGCGAGAGGGCGAATTCCTCGACCAGCGGCTCGCCGAAAACCGGACGTGCTGGAGAACGCCGACCCCGTGTAGGAGCGCCCCACGCACCGGCACGAAGGTCAGATCAGCGGGACTCCCGAGGACGGTGACTCCCCCTTCGGGTGACGCGTCCGCGTGGTCTCGTGCAATGTCGCGCGGAATTGCATTGTCCGGTAGGGCCATCCGTGATCGGTGTTCCACTGCGACACTACCAGGCCGACCCCGCCGACCACGTCGAGCTTCGAGCCCGGAAGAACGTATCCGCCGTACAGCTGGGCGACCCGGCTGTTGGCGTGATCTTCGTCGTCCCACTCCGAACCGACGATCGGCTCTTGCAGCGGCGTGCCGCGCACAGCGGTGGGCGAATCGATAACCCGGTATGCCAGTGCGTAATTCGACGACAGGAATCCGCCCAGGATCCACTTGCCTTTCGCCAGCCGGCGCAGCGACAGCTCGCCCCACCGTTCGCCGCGAGGTGTCAGTGGCGTCGGCTCCTTGTCCCACGACCAGCGGCCGCGGGACCGTCCCCACCCGGAGTACTTGCGGTAACTGCCGATATGTTCGGGGCGGACCCGCGTCAGGATGATTCCCTTGTCGCGCTGAAAACCGGTGGAAACGACATAAACCCAGCCGTCGTGCGGGTCGTAATCCCACGACCAACACTGCGCGTGGCCGTTGAACAGCCGGGCCGGGAACTTCGCGTCGAGGCGCCGCCACGAGATGCCGCTGTCGTCGGACCGCCAGATCTCGGTCCACACCACATGGCTGAAACCCCGGTTCACGATCGCGTGCAGGTAAAGCGTGTCGTCCACTCGCAGCAGGTCAGACGGGATCACCGTGCTGATCCCGCTGCGCGGCCGGCCCCGCCGTCCGGTGCGGTGGGTGTAGCGCCAAAGCTGTTGGGCGTATTCGGGATCCGGCCCGCCCGCGCGCTGATAGCTGATCGGATGAGTGGCGTCGCCGGTGCCGATGAGGATCACCGGGGAACGCCAGTCGCCTTGCCCAACGGCGTTGCCCGAGAACGTGTCTCCGAACACCGATACCAGCGTGCCGTTGGGCGCGAGTATCGACGCGCCCAGGTCGGCACACGTAACCCCCCACCGATCGGTGATGCCGGGTCCGGTGAGGTCGGCGACTTTCCCGACTTTGCGACGAGCGGCCAACAAGGTCAGTCCGACCAGTGCGTGACGGGTCGCTCACGACGCAGCCCGTCGACGATGACGTCGGCGCGCTCGTTGAAAAACGCGACATAGTCCCGAACCGGCTCCGCCTCGCGCAGCGGCTGCGGGTACGTCCACGCGATGTCCGCGGGCCCGTCGGGGACCGAAAGGTAGGAAGCGCGACCCTTGTACGCGCAGTAGCTAACCGTGTCGCTCGGTTCGAGCTCGGCGACGACGTCGGCTCGTGGAAGGTAAAACCGAAGCGGGAGTGAGGTTTCGAACAGCAGCAACGGCCGCGACGACTCGGCCAGCACCCGGCCGTCCGACTCGATCCGCACCTGCCGGGTGCTGGCGAGGATGTCGATCCGTTTGAACGGGTCATGCGGATGGGCCACGATCGGTTCGTCCTCTTCGCGCCACTCGAACGCGCTGAAGTCCAACGTGAGGTAGCCGGCCACGTCGGGGTCGTCGGGCCGGAAGGCCGCCGACGTTGCTCGCGCGCCGCCGGCGACCACGTCGAACATCTCGCCCGGACAGCTGTGCACCGCGAAGGGATGGGCCGGGATCAACACCGACGCATCGGGGAGATCGTCAATCCTGCTCGCCGATTCCAGCCG
>Ga0335075_10005343_pt1 | contig 19966 bp, 15 predicted proteins | sample Lox_Sample_24_FD_206723 | JGI IMG/M metagenome (GOLD analysis project Ga0335075, IMG submission 206723) | Soil microbial communities from Loxahatchee National Wildlife Refuge, Florida, United States - Lox_Sample_2.4 | ecosystem: Environmental > Terrestrial > Soil > Wetlands | place: USA...
GCCGTCCCGGCGTCGCGCGTGCCCATGGCGACCGCGACCTCGCCCAGCGGGTGGACGGCCTGCGCTCCGACCGGGGACGCGATGACCGGCAGCGCTATGTCCGTCCCGAGCACGGAGGTGCGCAGGTCGCGGGTTGGCGGCAGGTCCGCGAGCCGGGGCGGCGCGAACCTGATCTCGCCGAACGCGGCCACGTTGTCGGCCCGGGTGACGCCCGCCTCCGCGCCGGCCTCGAGCGCCAGGAACACCGGGCGGGGCAGCCGCCGCCTGGCCCGCCGCCGCGCCTCGGCGACGCTCTCAAACCAGTCCCGGGTAGACGCCACGGCTCACTCTAATCACAGCCATGAGCCGTTCGGGCCGCTCACCCGCCCACTGACGCCCCCGCCATCGGCGCTGGCCGTCACGTGGGATAGAAAGGGCCCCTATAGGGGCTCTTTCTATCCCACGTCTTCAATGAGACTGGGCGCGGAGACAGGAGTGCGGCGCATGGACATCGACGACGCCATCGAGTACGTCCGGACGCATCACCACGCGGTGCTCGCCACCCTCAAGAAGGACGGGTCGCCACAGCTGTCCCCCGTCACGGCCGGGGTCGACGCGGACGGGCGGGTGATCATCAGCACCCGGCAGACGGCCTACAAGGTGCGCCACGCCCGCCGCGACCCGCGCGTCTGGCTGTGCGCCTTCCCCGACGGCTTCTACGGGCGCTGGGCCCAGATCGAGGGCACGGCCGAGATCGTGGAACTGCCCGCGGCCATGGACGGCCTGATCTCGTACTACCGCGACATCTCCGGCGAGCACCCGGACTGGGACGACTACCGCGCGGCGATGGAACGCGAGCAGCGCGTCCTGCTGCGCATCACGATCTCCAAGGCCGGCCCGAACGTCAGCGGCTAACCCGGACACTATGGGTCATTTCCCCGGCAAGATCCCGGTTCGCGTTTTGGCCCTCGGCGCCCGAGGCACGAAACTGTCCTGGCCCGAGGGGATCTCGGGCCAACATAGCCGTGCCGCGGGCGCATAGGGCCAATACGCGCATGGGCCCAGGGCCATAGGGCCAATTAGGTGTCGGGGACCGGGCGGAACTGGTAGCCGACGCGGTACTCGGTGACCAGGCAGCGGCCGTAGGCGGGGCCGAGCTTGCGCCGCAGCCGGCTGACGTGCACGTCGACGGTGCGGCTGTCGGCGGTGAAGTCCCGCTGCCAGACCTTGCGCACCAGGTCGGCCCGGCTGAACACCGTCGCCGGGTGCGCGGCGAGGAACGCGAGCAGCTCAAACTCCTGGAAGGTCAGCGGCACCTCGACGCCGTCCACCGAGAGCCGCCGCTGCTCGTGATCGAGCAGCAGCCCGGAACGCGCGGCGGCCGGCCGGCCGAAGACGGCGGCGCCCGTGTATATGCCCGTGTTCATGATCGCGCCGAGCAGCTGGCCGTCGCCGAGCAGGCCCGCGGGGATCGGGCCCGCCGGGACGGGCACGCTCCCCGGCGCCGTCACCGGGTATCCGACGATCGCCAGCGACGTCCCGGTGCCGGGGATCGGCACCACGGCGAGCAGGGTGCCGTCCGCACCCGGTGGCCGCACCGGACCGTACTCGCCCGCACGAGGCTCATCAGCCGGCGGCTCGCCGACGTCACGGCCGGACGGGTCACCAGCGCCCGCCCCGGCGCGACCCGGCAGTTGAGTACCGATCTGCACCTGCCTGGCACCTCCTCGGCCTTCTCTCGGCCTCCGGTCCCCCTGAGGAAAATAGTCTAGTAATTTGGTCGGCTTTGTCAAGAAAAGACTGTGCCAAAGCTGTGAAATACCTGCAAACGGACGCGGCCGGCGAGTCAGCCGGCCCGGCGGCCAATCTTCCTCTTGGCTCGCCCGCCAGTTACCGCGAAGGCCTGATCCAAGACGAAGAAGGTCCGTCCGGAATCTCCTCGCCGTACCAGTACTCGATCAGCCGCCTGGCGATCGACGAACTCGGGGCGATGCCAAGCTCACCCGTCTCGATCGCCGCGCGCAACTCGGCCCGGCTAAACCAGCGCGCCTCGCCGATCTCATCCTCGTCGACCGCGATCCGCTGGCCGCCCGCGGCCCGCGCCTCGTAGCCGAGCATCAGCGAGCGCGGCATGGGCCACGGCTGGCTGCCCAGGTAGCGGACGTGGTCGACCACGATCGAGGTCTCCTCGTAAACCTCGCGCGCCACGGCGTGCTCCGCCGACTCGCCCGGCTCGACGAACCCGGCGACGACCGACATCCGCCCCTGCGGCCACAGCGCGTTGCGCGCCAGCATGAGCCGGTCGTCGGGGTCGAGGACGAGCATGATCACCGCCGGGTCCAGCCGCGGGAAGTGCTCGGTCCCGTCCTTGGGACAGGTGGCCAGGTGCCCGGCGGGCGCCGGCACCGTGGGGGTGCCGCACCGCGGGCAGTGCGTGTGCGTGTCGTGCCAGTACGCAAGCGCCACCGCGTGCGTCATCAAGCCCGCGTCGCGGTCGCTCAGCAACGCGCCCGCCTGCCGCAGCGACATCGGTTTCGCTTCCGAGGAGTCCGAACGGGAGCCCGGTTCCCCCGCGAGCTCACCGCTCACCCCGAAGTAGGCGACGCCGTCGTCATCGACGCCGAGCAGGAACCGCGTGCCCTCCGGTGCCTCCGCCGGCGAGACGAACACCAGCTCAAGCTGGCCATCGCGGGTCGTGACAAGCGCCTCGCCGTCCCGCACGACGAGCACCCGGGCGAGCGGGTCGGCCCACGCCTCCGCGAGCCAGGCCTCGTCACCACGGCGCTGCGTCGCCCGGTCGACCGTGGACCGGGAAAGCGCAAGCCGTCCCAGCGGCCCGTCATCCAGCCGGTCGATGTTCCCTGTGCTCACCGGCTAACCCCGCCCAGCTCTTCCCATAGGTAAGCGATTGACTCAGCGCCGCGCAACAGCCGGGAAAGATCCACATACTCATTGGGTGCGTGAATCCGGTCCGCGTCAAGGCCAACGGCCACGAAGACCAGCGGCGCGCCGAGGATGTCGGCCAGGTCCGCCTCCGGCCCGCTGCCGCCCTCCTTGGTGAACAGCACCTCGCGGCCGAATGCCCGCTCCATCGCGCGACGGGCCGCGGCCACGGCGGGCGAGTCGATCGCCGACCGGCAGGGACGCACTCCCGGCTTCGCCGTGAGGGTCACCAGGCACCCGTTCGGACTAGCGTCCTTAAGGTACTGGCCGAGAGACTGCACGACCTTCGCCGGCTCCTGGTCGGCGACCAGGCGGAACGACAGCTTGGCGTGCGCCGACCTGGGGATGATCGTCTTGGCGCCGGGGCCGGTGTGCCCGCCCCACAGGCCGTTGACCTCCGCGGTCGGGCGGGCCCAGATCCGCTCGAGCGTGGTGTAGCCGGCCTCGCCGTAGGCCGCGCGGCTGTCGCCGGCGTCCTCAAGCCAGCTCGCCTCGTCGAAGGGCAGCTTGGCCAGGAGCTGCCGTTCCCCCTCGGAAAGCGGGACCACGTCGTCGTAGAAACCAGGGAGGGTCACCCGCCCGTCCGCGTCGTGCAGCCCGGCCAGCAGGCCCGCAAGCACGTGCGCCGGGTTCGGCACACCGCCGCCGAAGGAGCCGGAGTGCAGGTCACGGGCCGGGCCGGACACGGTGATCTCGGCTTCCGCCAGCCCGCGACAGCCCGTGCAGATCGACGGGGTGTCCGCCGCCCACATCGTCGTGTCGCTGACCACGATCACGTCCGGGCTGAGCTGGCCCTTGCGCTCCTCGAGGAGCTTGGCGAAATGGGGCGAGCCCGACTCTTCCTCCCCCTCGATCAGCAGGGTGAGCGTGACCGGCGGCGCACTCGCCCCGCTGGCCGCCAGCGCCGCCCGCACGCCGAGAGCGTGGAAGAGCACCTGGCCCTTGTCGTCCGAGGCGCCACGGCCAAAGACCTTGCCGTCCTCCTCCCGCGGCACGAACGGCTCGTGATCCCAGCCGTCATCACGAGCCGCGGGCTGCACGTCGTGGTGACCGTAGACGAGCACCCGCGGCGCGCCGGGGCTGGCCGCGGGCCAGTGCGCGTACACGGCGGGCAGCCCGCCGGTCTCCCAGACTTCAGCCTCAGGGAAGCCGGCCTGCCTGAGGTGATCGACGAGCCACCGCGCCGACGTCCTGACATCGCCGTGGCGCGCCGGATCGGCCGAGACCGAGGGAATGCTCAGCCAGTCACGCAGCGCCCGCGAAAATTCGGCGGCGTTGGCCGCGATGAAGTCCCGGACATCCATAGCACCCAACGTACCGGCTTTGCCTACCGCACCTGCTCGAAGGTGTCGCCCCTGCCCTTGAGCCCGGCCGCCTGGATCGTGACCGTGCGCCCCGCCTCCGCGGTCACGGTGCCGATGCGGGTCGCGTCCTCGCCCGCGCCCTTGAGCGCGTCCAGAGCGGCCTGCAGGTCATTCTCGGCGACCACCATGCAGAACCCGATCCCCATGTTGAACGTGGCGTACATGGTGGCCTCGTCCACGCCGCCCGCGCCGGCGATCAACGCGAAGATCTCCGGCGCGTCCGGCAGGGAGTCAAGCACGTACGACACGTCCGCCGCGAGCCTGGTGATGTTGAGCAGGCCGCCGCCCGAGATGTGCGCCATGCCACGCGGCGTAACGCCGGCCGCCCACAGTGCCTCGGCCGCGTTCACGTACACCCGGGTGGGCTGCAGCAGGGCGTCGGCCAGCCTCCTGCTCGTGCCGGGAACGGTGTCGTTGAGGTGCAGGCCGCCCTTCTTGAACAGCGAGTGCCGGGCAAGCGAGTACCCGTTGCTGTGCAGACCCGAGCTCGGCAGCCCGATCACCGCGTCCCCCGGCCGCACGCCGGCGCCGTCGAGCGGCGTGCGCTCGTTGGGCACGGCGCCGATCGCGGTGCCGACCAGGTCCAGCGTGGGGGCACCGGACGCCGACTTCGCGAGCATCTCGCCGATCTGCGCGATCTCGCCGCCGGGAATGGCGATGCCGGCCAGCTCGGCGCCCAGGAAGAGGCCGCGGGCCACCTCATCCAGCACGCCCTCGTCGATCCGGTCGGTCGCGATGTAGTCCAGCAGCGCGAGAGGCACGGCGCCGACGCAGATCAGGTCGTTGACGTTGTTCGCCACGCAGTCGACGCCGATCGGCTCCCAGCGGCCGGCCTCCTCGGCCAGCATGATCTTGGTGCCCACGCCGTCGGTGGTCAGCGCGATCGCCGGCCCGGGCGGCAGGTGCATGATCGTGGCGAAGTAGCCGCTGGCCAGGCCGGTGATGCTGGTGACCATGTCCGACCTGACCCTGGTGCGGGCCAGCCACGGGCGCATGACCCGGGCGAACGCGACCTGTTCCCGCTCCTCATCCACCCCCGCGTCGGCGTAGGTAGACGGCGTCGGTTCCGGAGTCTGCGGCGTCGCGTTCATGACCAAAAGGTTAACGTAGTCGTCTTCGCGCGGGACGACCCCCGTACCCCCTGACGTGCGCGGCTGGCCACTAGCCTTGGTGTTCATGCTCATCGCTTTTTCTGTTACCCCGCTCGGCGTCGGCGAGGGCGTCGGCGAAATCGTCGCGGAGGCCGTGCGCGTCGTGCGCGCAAGCGGGCTGCCGAACCAGACCGACTCGATGTTCACCACGATCGAGGGCGACTGGGACGAGGTCATGGCCGTGGTCAAGGACGCGGTGGACGCCGTCGCCGCGCGGGCCCCCCGGGTGAGCCTGGTGCTGAAGGCGGACCTCCGGCCTGGCGTCACCGACGGCCTGACCTCAAAGGTGGAGACGATCGAGCGCTACCTGGAATGATCATGAGCATGGGCGAACGCACCGAGATCATCGAACTCGTGGACGCTATCTTCGACACCGTTGACGCCAAGGACTGGGACGCGGTCGAGCAACTCTTCGAACCCAAGGTCAGCGTGGACTTCGGCGAGCCTGCCACCATGAGCAACGTCGAGCTGGTGGCCGGCTGGCGACGCGGCCTGCACGCCAAGAAGCAGAGCTTCCACCTGGTCAGCCACCACCGGGTGCGGGTCGACGGCGATGCGGCGACGGTCGCGGTCAAGGGGTACGCGTACAACGTGCTCGATGAGGATCTCGGCGGCGGGATGTGGGAGGTCTGGGGCGCCTACGAGATCCCGCTGCGCCGTGCCGGCGGCCGGTGGCGCGCCTCCGGCATGACCTTCCGCGCCTGGCATTCCCGCGGTGACGAGGCCGTGCGGGCGCATACGCTCGCGTCGTGAGCACGGTATCGCTGGTCACCGGGGCCAACCGGGGCATCGGGCGGGAGGTCTGCCGTCAGCTCGCGGCCCGCGGCCACACCGTGGTGCTGACCGCGCGCGACGGAGCCGCGGCTCAGGCCGCGGCGGCGGACATCCCGGGGGCGGTCCCGCTGCGGCTGGACGTCACGGACGCCGCGAGCGTCGCGGCGGCGGCCAGCGCGGTCGCGGAGCGGTTCGGCAGGCTCGATGTGCTGGTCAACAACGCGGCGATCAGCTACGACACCTGGCAGCGGGCCATCAGCGCCGACCTCGGCGTGGTCCGTGCGGCGGCCGAGACCAACCTGTACGGCCCCTGGCAGATCATTCAGGGGTTCCTGCCGTTGCTGCGGGCCAGCGAGCACGCCCGGATCGTGAACGTGTCAAGCGAGGCCGGCTCGCTGGCCGGCATGGGGGGCGGCACTCCCGCCTACGCGGTTACCAAGGTCGCGCTGAATGCCCTGACCAGGATGCTCGCGGCCGAACTGCGCGGCGAGCGCATCCTCGTCAACGCGATCTGCCCCGGCTGGGTCGCCACGGACATGGGCGGGCCCGGCGGCCGCCCGGTCGGCGAGGGCGCGGCCAGCGTCGTGTGGGCGGCCACGCTGCCGGACAACGGGCCGACCGGCGGTTTCTTCCGTGACGGGCGCCCGGTCCCGTGGTAGGCCGCCTTCCGCTAACGACGCGCTAGGCGGCCGGACCAGGCCGTCGAGGACCTTGTCGATCAGCCGGTCGAACTGGGCGGCCGGGTCAAAGGTCTCGGGCTCGCCGCCGCCCGCGATCGCCGCCGCGAAGCGCGGGTACCTGCCCGTGGCGAGCAGTTCCGGCACCATCGCGAACTGCCTGGCCTGTTGCTCGGGATCGGGGGCGCCGGCCAGTTCGGCGCCCACGGAGTACAGCACGAACCCGTTGATCATGGCGATCGTCTCCAGCCGGTCCCTGACCGAGAGTCCGGTCGGCTCCAGGGCGCCGAGCGCGAACTCCAGCAGGTTCAGCGTGGCCGGGCCGAGTGGCTGGAGGTGCGACACGGCCGCGATCAGCCACGGGTGCCGGTGCGCGAGCGCGCGCTGCGCTCTGGCCACGGTGTGCATGTCGGCGCGCCAGTCGCCACTCGGCTCCGGCAGGCCGACTTCCGCGCTGACCAGTTCCACCATGTCGTAGACCAGCGCCTGCTTGTCCTGCACGTAGTTGTAGAGCGACATCACGCCGGTCCCGAGGCGGGCCGCGACGGCGCGGAACGTCACGGCGTCGAGGCCGTCGCTGTCGGCGATCGCCACCGCCGCCCGCGCGACGTCCTCGCGGCTGTGCCGCGGCCGGGGCCCGCGGCGCCGCGGGGTCGGGGGCGTCGCCCCTGATGCCGGCGTTGCGGCCTGCATGATCCCTCCCTGATGCGCGCTTGTCCTTCCTGCACCGTAGCGGTTTCTGCCCTCCTGTGGTTAACTACGTACATGGTACGTCGTACTATGTACGTAGTTAAGGTCTAGTGACTTGGAGGGCGCTCGATGATGGCGATCGAGGCCGAGGGCCTACGGAAGGCGTTCGGCAAGGTGCAGGCGCTGCGCGGGGTGGACCTCGCGGTGCCCGCGGGCGGCGTGTGCGCGCTGCTTGGCCCGAACGGCGCGGGCAAGACCACCGCCGTGCGCGTGCTCGCCACGCTGACCCGGCCCGATGGCGGCAGGGCCAGGGTCGCCGGTCACGACGTGATCCGCGAGCCCCGGCGGGTCCGCGCGTCCATCGGCCTCGCGGGCCAGCACGCGGCCGTCGACGACGACCTGACCGGCAGCGAGAACCTGCTGATCCTTGGGCTGATGCTGCACCTGGGCAGGCGCCGGGCGAAGGCGCGGGCGGCGGAGTTGCTCGACCGCTTCGGCCTGGCGGATGCCGGGGGCCGCCTGGTCAAGACGTGGTCAGGCGGCATGCGGCGCCGCCTTGACCTGATCGCGAGCCTGATCGTCGCGCCGGCGGTGCTGTTCCTTGACGAGCCGACGACGGGCCTCGACCCGCGCAGCCGGTCCGAGATCTGGGCGTCCGTCCGGTCACTGGCGGCGGAGGGCACCACGGTGCTGCTGAGCACGCAGTACCTGGAGGAGGCGGACCGCCTCGCCCGCCAGATCGTGATCATCGACGCCGGCCGGGTGACCGCGCAGGGAACCCCGGATGAGCTGAAGAACTCCCTGGGCAGCCGGGTGGACGTGGTCCTCACCGCCGCTGCCGCCGACGGGGGTGCCGCCGACGGGGGTGCCCTGATGAGGGCGGAAACTGTGCTGCGGGGCATAGCCGGCGGCCAGCCGCAGGTCGCACCGGAGGCGCGCCGCCTGACCGCGGCGATCTCGGCCGGCGCCGTCACCCTGCCCGAACTCGTCCGCCGCCTCGACGCGGCCGGCGTCGAGGTCGAGGACGTGAGCATCCGGCGCCCCACGCTCGACGAGGTCTTCCTGGCGGAAACGACGACAGCGACGGAGGCGGCGGCATGATCGGGTCGGTAACCGACGGCGCCGCGGCGGCGGAGCGCCAGTTCACCAGGCTGCGGCACGATCCGAGCATGATCGCGCTGACGCTGGGCGCGCCGGTCGTGCTGGTGATCATCTTCGGCTACATCTTCGGCAGCGCGATCTCGGTGCCCGGTGGCGGTAACTACCGCGAGTTCCTGATCCCCGGCCTGTTCGCGACGACCGCGGCCAACATCCTGCCGTCGATGGTCGCGATGGCAAGGGACAGTTCCCGCGGCGTGGTGGACCGCTTCCGCTCGCTGCCGATCGCGCGGATGGCCGTGCCGTTCGGCCAGGCGGCGGCGAGCACGATCTACGGCCTTGGCAGCTTCGTGCTGATGGGCCTGTGCGGGCTGGCCGTGGGCTGGCGGATCGAGCGCGGCGCGGCCTACGCCGTCGGCGCGCTCGCCCTGGTGGCGGCCTTCCAGTTCACCGCGACCTGGATTGGCATGTACCTCGGGCTGGTCATCGGCAGCGAGGAAGGAGCGGGGCAGGCGTCGATCCTCGTCTTCCCGGTGACGATGCTGTCCAACGTCTTCGTCCCCACCTCGGGCATGCCGGCCTGGCTGCGCGCCATCGCCGACTGGAACCCGGTCAGCGCGCTCGCCGCGGCCATGCGGGAACTGTTCGGCAACCCGACCGCGCCCGCCAACGGGGTGTGGCCGCTGCTGCACCCCGTGCTGGCCTCGGCGTGCTGGCTGGCCCTGTTGCTGGTGATCTTCGTGCCGCTGTGCGCCGCCCGCTACGCGCGCGCCTTATGCCGGCCGCGCTTGGTCGCCTGATCTCGGGGCGACGAGTTCGCCCGTCCGTCCACCTGGCTCCCTTGGCTCGCCTGGCTCCCCTGGCTCGGCGAACCATTCTGTTCCGCAGGCAAGGCGGAACACCGGCAAGGGCAACCTGAGGAGCGTACGGAGCAGCCTGGCCCCGCGTCCACGGCCGGACACCTGCGTCCGGTGCGCCGCCAGCGCCGCTCGCTTTTGCGCCGCGTACCGGCGAACGTCGACCCGGTGCGTGATCGCCGCCCGGGGCAGGCCGTACGCGTGCATCTCATCGAGGCGGTAGCGGGTCAGCAACCGAAGGAGGAGGAGCGGTTGGGCGACCCGGGCGACCAGTTCACGAGGCACCGTTGCCTCCACGACTCGCACCCCGGCCAGTCCGGCCGCCCGCGCGCCGACCCGGTGCACGCGGACGTGGTCGCGATGGCCATTGCCGCCTTGCGGGTCGTAGCTCAACAGCAGGTCCGCGTGCTCGTCCGTGAGCAGCGCGGCAAGCTTTTCCGCTGCCTCCTCGACATCCACCCGCGCGAACCGGGTCCTGCCTGGCGGGTCGTCGAACAGGACCGGCCCGTGCCCGCTGTCCGCATAACCGAGGTGCACGGCCTTGTCCGCGCCGAGAATCTCGGCGCTCGTCCGTAGCTCCCGCAACCGCTGCCCCTGATCCGGGCCGGCCCACATGTCACCGTCGCAGGCCACGACGATGACCACCCGATGGCCCTCGGCCGCCAGCCGGGCGATCGTCCCGCCGGTCAGCAGCACCTCGTCGTCAGGATGAGCGTGGAATGCAACGATTGTCGCCATTGGCGGGAGCCTACCTCCGGGATGCCCCATTGCCCGGTTGATCCACGGCACTCAGCACGGCTTCGACCGGGGCGTGTGCCCCGTTGCCCCGCGCCCGTGACGCGTCAGCCCTCTTGGAGCAGCATGAGGCGCGCCCGGCGCGACCAGTCGCTTTCACCGCCACTGAGCACGTTCGCAGCACATCCGGTCTCGGAACGCCCCGGGAGGCTCCATCAGGAACCCGGCCTCGTTTCCGGGATGACGGCCATCAAGCACAGTGCGATGCATGCCGTCAGCCTGCCCCGGTGCGGCCGGCGCGCCCGGCCGGTCCGCCATGCCCGGCATGTCGCCATATGCGGCCTGCGGAATTTACCTAAAACAAAAATATGTTACTGGACAATTTCGAACCTGTGAGCTGCGGCGATTGGGGCCCGCGAGTCCAGTCGCCGAATTTTTTGTTAGTACCTCTTATTCACAGGCGGGCAAAACGGGCGGAAGGTGGCAGCTGTCACACCGGCCGCCTGAATAACCCGCGAAGTCATAGGCGCACTGGCTGATGTGCGCGGAGGTCGGCGGGCGGGTATTAGCGGGCGGGTATTAATGGCGCCGTTTGCCCCGGCGGACAGCGGCGATGCTCGCCGGGGCCGCCTGATCGGGCGGGCATGCGGGAGGTCCGGGGCGGGGCCGTCCTAGCTGGCTACCGGGACGCGGTTGATGAGGGCCTTCAGGCCGTCGGCGTCGAGGAGGTCCGCGGGGCGGACCGTCTGGTCGTGGCGGACGTAGTAGAACGCGGCGCGGACCTTTTCTAGGGGGACGTCGGCCAGGGCGGACCAGGCGAGGCGGTAGGCGGCCAGCTGGACGGCGACCGCGTCCCGCTCCTGGCGGGTGCGCGGGAGCTGACCGGTCTTCCAGTCGACCACGTCGTAGCCGCCGCCGGGGTCGGCGAAGATCGCGTCGATGCGGCCGCGGATCTGGCGGTCGCCGATCTGGGTGTCGAAGGGGACCTCGACCTCGCGCGGCCAGCGGCCGCCCCATTCGCCCGCCTCGAAGCGGGCCTTCAGCTCGATCAGGTTGTCGTCAAGCTCGGCCACCGTGTCGTCCAGGAACAGCTCGTCGTCGTCGATCAGCCGCTGCTGGCCGAATCGCTCCTCGAGCCACAGGTGGAACGCGGTGCCCCGACGGGCCTGGCCGGCGGGCGGCTGCGGCATCGGGCGGCGGACCTGGCGGGCCAGCTCGTCCGGGTCCCGCGCGAGCGCGACCAGGGCGGACACCGACAGGCGGGCCGGCAGGACGACCTCGACCGGGCCATCGCCGCGGGCATGCTGCGCTTCCCGCTCGGCGAGCAGCAGGCCGGTGTCAAGCTCCCAGGCCCCGACCAGGTCCCGCTCTTCCGCCGTCAGGTCCTGCGCGTCGAGCGGAAGGTCATCGGCGGCCGCCACCATGGCCGCCGCCGCCGTGACCGCGGCGTAGTGCCGCCCGGCCGGGCTGGCCGGCCAGTCCTCCTCGTCTACCTGGGCGAGCAGCGGGTTGTCCGTGTCCTCGGCCGGCGAGTCCGCCCAGCGGGCCACCGTCCCCGCGCCGGCCTCGCATGCGGCCCGGACCTCGGTGAGGAACGCCGACGGCCCGAGCGGGGAGGTCGCGTCGCCCCACCAGTAGCCGGAGCAGCCGAGCCAGAACGCGGCCCGCGTCGCCGCGACGTACGCCAGGCGCCGTTCCTCCGCCAGGTCGCGGCCCGCGCAGGCCTCGTTGAACTCGGCTAGGGAGTCCGCGTCGAGCGCGGGCAACTCGGGCAGGTCGTCCCGGTCGCCGCGCAGCGGGAACGGGATGAGCCGCGGGTTCTGCGTCCATTTCGTCGGCACGCGCGGCCTGGCCGGGAACACCTGCGACTTCTCCCCCGCGGCCAGCCCCGGGATGAACACCGCCGGCCACTGGAGGCCCTTGGCCGCGTGCACGGTGAGCAGCTTGACCGTGTCCGTCTCGCCGACCCGGCCGGTCTCCAGGCCGAACTCCTCCTGCTGCGCGGCGGACAGGAAGGCGAGGAACGCGCCGAGCGTCGGCTCCGGCTGGTCGCCGGCGAACGTGGCGGCGACGTCGGTGAACGCGTCCAGGTCCGCCCGCGCGGCGGCCAGGTCGCCGCCCGGCCTCGATGCGACCTCGATGTCGAGGCTGAGCGTGCGCTCCACCTCGGCGATGAGGTCCGCGAGCGGCCGGGTGACGTGCTCGCGCAGCCGCCTGGTCTCCGCGGCGAGGGCCGCGAGCCGTGCGTAGCCGACCGGTGAGTACTCCGCCTGGTCGCCCAGGTCGTCGAGCGCCTCGACCAGCGACGCGGCGCTGTCCGCGGTGGTCAGGTCGGTGACCGCCTCGGCGAGGGGGTCGAGGGCGGGCGCCGAGGCCGCGTCCGCGTCGTTCGGCTGGTCGGCCGTGCCGTGGGCTAGGTCGCGGGCGCGGCGGCCGAGTGCCACCAGGTCGCGGGGGCCGATCCGCCACCGCGGCCCGGTCAGCAGCCGGGCCAGCGCGTCGGAGGAGGCCGCGTCGTGCAAGACGCGCAGGGTCGCCACGATGTCCTGCACCTCGGGCACCGAGAGCAGGCCGCCAAGGCCCACCACCTCGCACGGGATGCCGCGCGCTTCGAGCGCACGGCGCAGGGGCACGAACTGCGATCGCTTCCGGCAGAGCACGGCGATGTCGGACGGGCGCACGCCTGCGACCCGGCCGTCGGGCCACAGCTTTCCATCCGGCGCCATTCCCGCGGGCAGCGCGAGCAGCGCGGCGGCCTGGTCGGCCACCCAGTCCGCCTCCTCAAGCACCGTGGGCAGGAGCGCCGCGCACACGCCGCCCCGCCCGCCTCGGTCGGGCGGCGGCTCGAGCACGGGAACGTCCGGCGCCTGCGCCCGCAGTTCCGTCTGGAGCACGGCGGCCGCGTCGAGCACGCGGCCGGCGTTGCGGAAGCTGGTGGACAGCTTCCGCACCGTGGCCGGGTCTCCCGACCTGGCCGGGAAGTCACGAGCGAACCGGCGCAGGTTCCCCGCGCTCGCGCCGCGCCAGCCGTAGATCGACTGGCAGGGGTCGCCCACCGCGGTGACCGGGTGGCCGTTGCCGAAGAGCGCGTTCAGCAGCTTGAGCTGCGCGTGGCTGGTGTCCTGGTACTCATCGAGCAGCACCACCTGGTAGCGGGTCCGCTCGGCCGCACCCACCTCCGGGTGGCGCATGGCGATCTGCGCCGCCAGCCTGACCTGGTCACCGTGGTCGAGCACCTCGCGCACCCGCTTGGCCTCGGCGTAGCGGTCGACGAGCGGCAGCAACTGTTCCCTGGTGCGCTGGGCTTCAAGCACCTTGCGCACCCCGGCCAGGCCCCGGCCCGGCCACCTGGCCGCCTCGGCGTGCAGCCACTCCCCCACGCCCCGGACGTCGTCGGACGACCTCAGGTGCTCGGCGAGGTCGCCCGCGAGGTCGAGCACCGCGGCGGTCACGGTCTGCGGCGTCCACTGCACGTGGTCCATCGGCCCGTCGTAGGTGGCCACGATCGAGGCCGCGAGCTGCCAGGAAAGCGCGGCCGTGATCAGTCGCATCGACGGCTCAAGCCCTTCGCGCAGCGCGTGGTCGCTGACCAGCCTGCCCGCGTAGGCGTGGTACGTGCCGATCACCGGCTCACCCGCCCACGGGCCCGCCTCGTCATCGGCCGGGCTGTCCGCGAGCCCGGCCCGGCGCAGCGCGTCGAGCCGCAGCCTGACCCGCTCGGCCAGTTCGGCCGCGGCCTTCCTGGTGAACGTCAGGCCGAGCACCCGGTCGGGCCTGACCCGGCCGTTGGCGACCAGCCACACCAGCCGGGCGGCCATCGTCTCGCTCTTGCCGGAACCCGCCCCCGCGATGACGGCGAGCGGGCCGAGCGGCGCCGCGATGACCGCCGCCTGCTCGGCGGTCGGCTCAGGCAGCCTGAGCACCCGCGCCAGCTGCCCCGGCGTGTACTTGTCCACGGTTCAATTCCACCAGAGCCGGCCGACATTCCGCGGCACAAGCACCTGGTGCCGACCCGGAACCGCGAAGTCGCCGGGCAGGCCATCATACCCATAGGGGGTATACAGGCAGGATCGGGTGTACTTTGTGCCCTCCGGCGGGCACGAAGTACACCCAATCACGTTTCGGCCCCGTCGCGACCAGCGATTTGTATAGATAAAAGGTAATAAATCCGGCTTGATACTCTTTGGATCGGCCCAGAGGCATGGCAGCGGCGTCCAGCCTGGGGCCGGCGGCGTCCAGCCTGGGGCCGGCGGCGTCCAGCGGCCGTCGCCGGCTGCCTGTTCGTTGCCCGGCAGGAAAATGAGCCCGCCGTATCAGTCCGGGGTGGCGGGCGGCGGCCCGTAGAAGTCGATGCCGTCGGGTGAGCGCTGGCGCGCCAGTTCGCCCTGGGCGACGAGGACCTCGAGGTGGGCCGCGGTCTCGCCGGTGGCGAGGAGCTGGTTCATGACGTCGAGCTCGGTCAGCGCGCGCTTCCTGCGGGTCCACGGCAGCACGCCGGCCACCTGGAAGGCCGTGACCGGACCGTCGGACGCGGCCGCGAGCGTCTGCTCCAGCCGGGTCTCGTGGTGTTCGAGCAGCTCATAGACCCTTGCGTGGGTGGACGGCTGGACCGGGCCGTGCGCGGGCAGCAGCCGCGCGTCCGGCAGGGCGAGCATCAGCCGTAGCGAGCCCAGGTACTCGACGAGCGCCGACCGGGTGATCACCGGCTGGAACCCGATCGACGGCGTGATGTGCGGCAGCACGTGGTCGCCAGCGAACAGCAGCGCGGCCGTCTCGTCGTGGAACACGACGTGGCCGGTGGTGTGCCCCGGCGTGTGAATGGCGTGCAGCGTCCGGCCGGGCAGCTCGATCACCGCACCGTCCGGCAGCCACCGGTCGGGGTCGGACCACTCAAGCCTCGGCTGCGGGTCGGCGAAGCGCGGCCCGAGCAGCTCGCGGACCCGGACGGCCAGGCCGGAGGCGCCCATCGCGGGCAGCATCTCGATGAACCCGACCTCGGCCCGGCCCGCGGAGACGTCCCTGATCGCGTCCATGTTGGCGCGCTCGGCGGCGCCGAGCGTGATCTGGCCGCGCAGCGTGGTCCGCAGCTCGACCGCCAGCGTGTAGTGGTCCTGGTGGATATGCGTGATAAAGAAGTTCCTGATGTCCGGCAGTCCGTAGCCGAGCTGGCCAAGCGCCCCTGACAGCCGCTCGCGGGCCTGCACGAGCGCCATGCCCGCGTCGATCAGGTCCACGCCGTCGTCCCCGACCAGCGCGTAGACGTTGACCGCGGTCAGCGCGTCGCCCGGCAGCGGCAGCGGTATCCGGTACAGCCCGGCCCCGAGGTCTTCCACCGTTGGCTCCGCCCACGCGTGCCGGTCTTCCCTCGCGGCCGGCACCCGGCTTGTTACGTAATCCACCGATGGCACCTCCTGCCGGACCAATGTACCGGCCGGTGAACATCACGTTAAGGTGCTACTTGCCCGCCCTCGGGGCTTACCGGGCAGCAGGAGGACACGGGGCAGGTACGGCAGCCCGGGTTGACCCTGGCCCGGTAGACCGGGCCCGCCATCCCCTCGGCCACGGCGTCGACGAGCTTGAGTGCCCAGCCCGGGTCCGGGTCATCGGGCAGCGCGCGCTGCCGCTGCACCTTCGCCTTGGCGGTCAGGCCCGCCTTGCCGACCTGGACGAGCTCGGCACCGCCGGGCTCGATCACGCCGAGCTGCTCGAACGCCCCGAGCAGCACCGCGAGCTGGTAGACGCCGAGCTGCGGGTGCCGGTCAAGGTCGTCCTCATGCGGCGCGGACCCGCCGGTCTTCAGGTCCACGATCACGCCGCGGCCGCGGCCGTCCCGCTCGAGCCGGTCCACCCGCCCGGTGATCTCCACCCGGCCGACCCGGACCTTGAGCGCCTGCTCGGTCGCGAGCAGCTCCCGCGGGTTAGCCGTGTGCCAGTCGAGGAACTTACGCACCATCCGCTCCGCGAGCTCCCGCTGCCTTGTCCCGTACCAGACGCTGCCGAAGTCCAGGTGGTGCCAGATCTCGTCGATCCTGCCCGCCACCTGCCGCTCGGTCGCTCCGTCGGCGATGAGCTGCGCGGCCGCGTGGATGACGGTGCCGAGGTGGCGCAGCACGTCGGGGTGCCCCGCGCCGACCGCGGACTCGAGCAGCCAGCGCAGCCCGCAGCGGGTGAACGTCTCCACGTGCGACGGCGACAGCCGCACCCGCTCGCCGTCGCCCACGATCGGCGCCGCGTCGGACAGCTCGGTGAGCGCGTACCAGTCCGCCGGGTCGGCGCCGCGCACCCCGGCGTCCGCGAGCCGGGCGAGCTGGCGGGCGGCGGCCCGCCTGAGCGCGTCCGGCTTCGCCGGGTCCGCCACGGTCCGGCGCAGGTCCGCGACCAGCGCGGGCAGGGAGAGCCAGCGGGTGGCGGCGCTCGCCCGCTCGATCTCGATGTCGTCGCCCGCCAGCTCGGCGAGGAACCGCGACGGGCGCTGGTCCTGCTCGTCGCCGCCGGACGCGGTCACCACGAGCAGCTTCCGCGCCCGCGTGGCGGCGACGTAGAACAGCCGCCGCTCCTCGGCGAGCAGCCGGGCCGCGAGCGCCGCCGCGGCCACGTCCCTGGGCGCCTGCGGCGTGCCAGGGATGGCCGCGCCCGCCGAATCGGCGAGCTCGTCGGCGCCGAGCAGCGAGCCGCGCAGCCGGAGGTCGGGCCATACCTCTTCCTGCACGCCGGCCACGACCACCACGTCCCATTCGAGTCCCTTGGCCCGGTGCGCGGTCAGCACGCGGACGCAGTCCTCGCGCACCGCCTGCTCGGCGAGCGTGTCGCCGGCGATCTCCTGGCCGGTCAGGCTGTCGAGGAACAGCCGGGTGCTGCCGGGCGGAAGGGCGTCGGTGAACCGCGCCGCGGCCTCGAACAGCGCGAGGACCGCGTCCAGGTCGCGGTCGGCGGCGCTGTCGTGCTCGGCCCGTTCCTCCCACTGCGCGGCCAGCCCCGACTCGCGCCAGACCGCCCACAGCACGTCCTCCACGCTCTTGCCCGCGTCAAGCGCCTGCCCGGCCGTGGTCAGCAGGCTGGCCACCCGCCAGGCGGGCGCGGCCACCCGGTCGCTGACCGCGCGCAGCGGTCGCAGGTCCGTGAGCACCTCGCCGAGCGGCACGCCGCCAAGCGCCCGCTTCAGCTTCCGCAGGCCGAGGCTGTCGGTCTGGCCGAGCGGCCCGGTCAGCAGCTCGGCCGCGGTCTCGTCGTCGAGCCGGCCGGGCCTGACCGCGCAGCGCAGGAGCGTGAGCAGCGGCCGCACGGCCGGCTCGTCGGGCAAGGGCAGCTCGTCGCCCGCCACCGTCACCGGCACCCCGGCCGCGATCAGCGCCCGGCGCAGCGCCGGCACCTGCCGCTGCGCGGAGCGGACGAGGACCGCCATCCGCCCCCAGGGCACCCCGTCCGCCAGGTGCGCCCGGCGCAGCGTGTCGGCGACGACGGACGCCTCCTGCGCCTGGGTATCCGCGACGCAGATCCTGACCTGCCCGGCCGGCCCGCTCGCCGGGATCAGGTTCCGGTGCGCGGCGACGTCACCACCGGGAGCCCTGGGCGCGGCGGGCAGCCGGCGCGCCACCCGGCGGGACGCGGCGAGCAGCACCGGGCCGCTGCGGCGGCACGTGCGCAGCGCGACAACCGGGGCGGGCGCGCCGTCCGGGCCGCGGAACTGGTCGGGGAAGCCGGTCAGCACCCGCACGTCGGCGCCGCGGAAGGCGTAGATCGACTGGTCGGGGTCGCCCACCGCGACCAGGTCCCTGCCGTCGCCCGCCAGCGCGCGCAGCAGCGCCTCCTGGGCCGGGTCGCAGTCCTGGTACTCGTCCACGAATACCGCGTCGTACGCGTCCCGCTCCCGCTGCCTGGTCGCCTGCCTGGTCAGCAGGCTCGCGGCGATCCGCACGACCTCGGCGTAGTCGTAGGCGGGCACGGGCGCCAGGTCGAAGCGCGCGGAGTAGCGGTCGAGGAAGGCGCCGGCCGCCACCCAGTCGTCGCGGCCGGACTTGCGCCCGAGCTGGCGCAGCGCCTTGCCGTCGAGCCCGCGCTCGGCCGCGCGCATCAGGACGTCGCGCAGCTCTTCGGCGAAACCCCTGGTGGCCAGCGCTGGCCGAAGCCGGTCCGGCCAGTTCGCGGCGCCGTCGGCGATCTCGCCGCGCAGCATCCGGCGGATCTCGAGCAACTGCTCGGGCGCGGAGAGCAGCCGGGCCGGCTGGTCCCCGGCCAGCACGAACTCCCGGCGCACGAGCGCGTACGCGTAGCTGTGGAAGGTGAGCGCGAGCGGCTCCGAGGTCGTCCGGCCGAGCCGGGCGGTGATGCGGTCGCGCAGCTCGCCCGCCGCCTTGCGGCTGAACGTGAGCACCAGGATCCGGCTCGGGTCGATGCCGCGCCGCTCGATCCGCTCCGCCACCGCCGCGACGATCGTCGTCGTCTTGCCCGTACCCGGGCCGGCCAGCACGAGGAGCGGCCCGCCCTTGTGGTCGACGACCCGCTGCTGCCCCGCGTCGAGCGGCGGCGGTGCGGGCGGGCCCGGCGACAGTTCGCGGCGGACGAGTCGGTAACCGTTCATCAGGATTCGATTTCACCACGCGCCGCCGACATTCCGGCCCTAGTTCAACCGGTCCGGGTACAGGTCAGATTCGCCGGTGACCGGCGAGTGGCTCGCTGACAGGCTGGTCAGGCCAGCTAACTTACTGGCCTCGCGCCTCGCGGTCGCCGGGCGCAGGGACCTCAGTTACCTGCGTGAAGGCGGTCGACAGGATGACGGCGCCCTTCGGGGGGTAAGGGAGGCGGGCGGGCCCCTCTCGCTTGGGGGCGATGCCGGTGCTGATTGAGCGCAGGCCGGTCACCTGGTAGGTGGTGGGGCTGAGCAGAAGCTGGTTGTAGCCGCCGTCGGCGGAGACGCCGATGGCGGGCGCGCCTGCCGCGTCGATGATGCCCTCCTGGACGGAGATGCCGGGGAGGGTGGCTAGCGCCGAATAGGCGGCGGAGTCACCGGATGGCGGGCCGCCGATGCCGGACTGGGCGTTCCACATGAGCCAGGTGAGGTAGTCGAACTCGGTCTGGGCCTGGGTCGTTGGCTTGCCGCCGCCGAACAGGGCGCCCACCGCGGCGAGTCCGGCGGCCGACTGCGCGCCCGCGTGCCTGGCGATCACGGCAAGCAGCGCCCGCGGGTTGGCGGGCAGCGAGTCCAGGACGTCCCAGGCGGTCTTCGGTGAGATGCCGTAGGTGTCCAGCGCCGTCCAGGGATCGGTACCGGGAGGCGGGAAGCTGGTCTTGTTGGTGTGCACGACGAGTGGCCCGCTGCCGTCGGGTCCCTGGTAGTAAGCGGTCTGGCCGCCGTCGAACGTGATCCACTCCGGGGGGGAGGTGAAGGCGGCGCGGAACCGGTACCCGGTTTGGATGCTCTCGGAGAAGATCCACTGGTCGGGGGAGGGCTCTCGGGTCCCGGCCTTGGCTGCCACCCGGGCGGCGTCGTGCAGTACCTCGGCGGCGAGCGTCGCCTGCCGCGTGGCCTGTGGTGCCCGGGCGGCCGCGGTGGACCGGGCCGGCTGGCCGGCCCGGCCGGCGTGCGCGGTGAGCGCGTAACCGGCGCCGATCGCGACCGCCGCGACGGCCCCCGCCGCGGCTAGCGCGACCACCCGGCGCCGGCGGGGCAACGGCCCGTGGCCGGCTCGCCGCCGTACGCC
>Ga0335075_10005344_pt1 | contig 19966 bp, 22 predicted proteins | sample Lox_Sample_24_FD_206723 | JGI IMG/M metagenome (GOLD analysis project Ga0335075, IMG submission 206723) | Soil microbial communities from Loxahatchee National Wildlife Refuge, Florida, United States - Lox_Sample_2.4 | ecosystem: Environmental > Terrestrial > Soil > Wetlands | place: USA...
GGTTTCGGCTTGGTCGTCGGCTTGAACGGCACCGGCGGCCGTAGCCGCTTCACGCAGCAAGTCGCCGTGGACATGATGATACGCTTGTGCGTCGTCACGAAAATTGCCTTCCAGCAATTGACCGACAACACGTTTTCCTCGCCCAATATCTCGGCAGTGATGGTGACGGCCGAAATCGGCCCGTTCGCGCGCATCGGCAGCCGAATCGATGTCACCGTGTCGGTGCTGGATGATGCCACCAGTTTGCAGGGCGGCACGTTGCTGTTCACGCCGCTCCGCGGGGCGGACGGCGTCGTCTATGCCGTCGGTCAAGGCCCGCTGTCGGTCGGCGGCTTTGTCTTCGGCGGCGCTGCCGCCAGCGCTCAGAAGAACTTCGTGTCCGTCGCCCGCGTCCCCGGCGGAGGGTTGGTCGAACACGAGGCCCGCGGCGAGATCTTGTGCAAGGGACGAGTCCATCTGCTGCTCAAGAACGCCGATTACGCCACGGCCCGATCGATCGCCGCCGTCATCAACCAGTGGGCGCCGGGCTATGCCCTGCCGCTCGACGCCGGCAGCGTCGAGGTCATGGTGCCCCCGGAGTTCCGTTCGCATGCCGTGGCTTTCCTCAGCGACCTGGGCAATCTCGAAGTGCTGACCGATACGCCGGCTCGCGTCGTCATCAATGAACGCACCGGCACGGTCGTGGCCGGCGAAAACGTCAAAATTGCCACGGTGGCCATCGCGCACGGCAACCTCGCCATCGTTATCCGCGAGACGCCGCAGGTGTCGCAGCCCAACGCTTTCAGCCAGGGTCGAACCGTGACCGTTCCGCGCACATCTGTCGGCGTCACCGAACAACCCGCGCACTTTTACATCGCTCCGCAAACCGTCACCGTCGCCGATCTCGCTCGCGCCCTCAATGCCCTGGGAGTGTCGCCGCGCGATCTGATTTCGATTTTCCAGGCTATCAAGCAGGCTGGAGCCTTGCAGGCGGAGTTGGTCATTATTTAGCTTCTTTCGGAGCCGCGACCGTAAGGGAGCGGTCTTCCCAACCGCTCCCTTACGGTCGCGGCTCCGATTCGTCTTTACGGAGTCTGACAGTTGTAGAAGCGAACAATACGGGGAGGTATAGGTAAATGATTGGACCCGCACTCGCTTTTGGTTCACAATTGAGCGCCCCACTTGGCGTGCCGGGCGCGCTGAACGGACAGCACCAGCCGTCGCTGAAAGCCGCCGCCCAGGAGTTCGAGAGCGTTTTCCTGTCCATGCTCCTCAAGGAGATGCGGAAGACGCTCGAACCCGGTTCGCTGTTTAGCAACGACAACAGCGACATCTACGGCGGACTGTTCGATCAGTTCATGGCCCAGCACATGGCCCAAGGCAAAGGCATGGGTCTCGCCCAAGCCCTGATGAAACAACTGGAAACGAAGGCCACGCATGGAGCGTCCCACTCTAATTGATGATTGCGGATTGACGATTGATGATTGTAAGACGGGTCTGCAATCATCAATCATCAATCCGCAATCATCAATCCTTCAGCTCTGTGACGATCATTTGTCGCGTGAGGAAACGCTGCTCGCGGACCTGCTGCTCTCCTTGCGGCAAGTCCGCGATGCTTTTTTTCAGCGGAACCTGGCCGTTCTTCCCACGCTGCAAATCCGGCAGAAGCAACTGGCGCGGGAGGCGACAGAGATGGCGGCGGCGCGCGACCGCCTCCGCGTCGTCCTGGCCGATTTGCTGGGTGTCTCCGTGCCGGAAGCGACGCTGCGAGCCGCCGCTCTAGCGTTATCGCAGGCCGCGCGTGATCGGCTGCTTCAGCGCCGCGGCCGAATCGCCGCAATGCTGCGCGAGGCCGATCAGCTCAGCCAACACAACGCCGCTCTGCTCGGCTATGCGCGTGGCTTCTACGCTTGCCTGTTCGCTGGGCAGACGGGCGCCGACAACAGCGAGCGCTATGGTCGGCAAGGGGAGCGCCGAGTCCCGCTTGTTCCCGCGCCTCGCGTGGGAACGTTCCTCGAAGCACGGGTATGATGCCATGTCCCTCTATACTGTCGGCTTATCGGCGCTGGATGCCTCCCAGGACGCCCTCAACCTGATCGGCAACAACCTGGCCAACGCCGACACGACCGGCTACCACGAACAAGTCATGGACTTGACCGAGGCGGACCCCACTCAGATCGGCAACCTCTCGGTGGGCAGCGGCGTGCAGGTCGCCGATACTCGCCGCATCATCGATCAACCGCTGGAAACCGCCATCACTAACCAGACCTTCTCGCTCGCCGACACCACGGCCCAGCTCAACACGTTGCAGCAGGTGCAGACCGAGCTAAGTCCCTCATCCGGCTCAATCGGCGACGACATCGAACAGTTTTTCAACGATGTCACTCAGTTGGCCACCGATCCGAGCGACACGACGCAGCGCACTGTTGTTATCGGCGATGCCCAGAACCTCGCCAACACTTTCAATTCCCTCAGCGGATCGTTGTCGCAGGTCCAGAGCGGACTGGACACACAGCTGAGCAACAGCGTTTCCGACATCAATTCGCTGGCCCAACAGATCGCTCAGCTCAACGGCCAAATCGAGAACGCCAGTACCAGCGGTTCCACGCCCAACAATCTCTTGGATCAGCGCGACCAACTCATCAACCAACTGGCCGGGGACATCAACGTTCAGGTGATCCCGGCCAATTTGAACCAGGTCAACGTCATGGCCGGCGGTACGCCGCTGGTCGTCGGCAACCAGAACAACACGCTGCAATACTCCATCGCCGGCGGCGACCAGGGCCAAGTGACTGCGACAGGTTCGTCCACGCCCTTGACGGTGACGGGCGGGCAGGTGAGTGGCTTGCTGGCGGTTCGCAACCAATCGCTGGCGGACGTACAGTCGCAGCTTAACACCTTGGCCGGCGCCGTCGCCCAGCAAGTGAACAATGTGCAAGCGACGGGAATCGGCCTATCCGGCCCATCCACCAGCTTGTCCGGCACGAACGCCGTCAACAACGTCAACGCGCCGCTGGACAACGCCGGTCTCGCCTTTCCGCCGCAGGCCGGCACGCTTTACGTCAGCGTCACCGACCTGTCCACCGGCACTAGCACCCTGACGCCGGTGAACATCAACCCGTCCACGCAGAGCCTCAACGACGTGGCCAACGCTCTTAGCGCCGTGCCCAACATTCAAGCCACTACCAATCCACAAACGGGCATAATGCAGATCACCGCTCAGCCGGGCTATGCTTTCGATTTCGCCGGCCAATTGCCGTCGTCGCCGAACACCAGCGGCTACACCGGCACGGCCACGCCGCAAGTCGGCGGCCAATACACCGGCACCAGCAATGGCACCTACAACTTCCAGGTGGTCGGCAGCGGCACGGTCGGCGTCACGCCCAACTTGGAGTTAGCGGTAACGGACTCGGCCGGCAACTCCATCGCCACGCTGAACATCGGCCAAGGCTATTCGCCGGGCACGCCGTTGACGGTGGCCAACGGTATCACGGTGCAGCTGGCTTCCGGCACAGCCAACAACGGCGATACTTTCTCGACTCCTGTTGTCGCTCAACCGGACAGCGCTGGCATCCTAACAGCATTGGGACTGGGCACGTTCTTCACCGGCAGCACGGCCTCCGACATCGCCGTGCAGCCCGCCATACTCAACAATCCGAACTTGTTGGCCGCCTCGCTCAACGGCGACAGCGGCGACAACAGCAACCTGACGCGCCTGGCTGCCCTGCAAACTCAGCCGGTCTTGGCCAACGGCACGCAGACCATGACCCAGAACTTCGATGCCATTGTCGGCAACGTGGCTACCCTGGTGCAGTCGTTGACCAATCAACAGACCAGTCAGCAAGCTCTGGGACAACAGCTTCAGACCCAGCAACAGAGCATTTCCGGAGTCGATACCAATGATGAACTGATTAATCTCATGAACTTCCAGCAGCAGTATGAGACCGCCTCCGAATACATCGGAACGGTGAACAGTACGTTCCAGTCGTTGATCGATATAGTCGAACCGAGTATCTCCTAACATGGAACTCCGCATTACACCCCAGATCGTCGCTGCCAACTCCATCGCCAACGCCCAGCAGCAAACCAACCAGTTGGCCATCCTCCAGCAAGAGGCATCGACCGGCTTGAGCATCCTCCAGCCGTCCGACAATCCGCCCGCTGCCCTGGAAGTGATGGCCGACCAGGCCCAGAACAATAGCCTCAGCGTCTACCAGCAGAACATCTCCGACGCCCAGGCGAAGCTGAATACCAGCGTTTCGACGCTAACCCAGGTGTCCAACCTTCTGAGCCAGGCGAAGGATCTGGGGCTAGAAGGCAGCAACAGCTCCAACACGACGGCTTCGGACCAGGCGATGGCCGACCAGGTCGGCAACATCCTCAACGAAGTGGTCCAACTGGCCAACACGCAGCAGAGCGGACAGTATCTCTACGGCGGCACCGCCTCGCAAACGCAGCCGTTTACGACCAACGCTCAGGGACAAGTGGTCTACAACGGCTCGACTCAGTCGATGAGCGAACCGATCGGCCAAGGCCAACAGGTGCAGACGCTCTACAACGGCAGCCAGATCTTTCAGTCGCCCGATGTCTTTCAAACCCTCTCCACGCTGAGTGATAATCTGAGCAACGCCAACAACCTGTCGCCCACCGCGCAGGTGGCCGCTATCCAGCAATCGCTGTCCCAACTTGATAGCGCCAATACCAGCATCCTCGACGTTGTCGGCCAGCAGTCGGCCAGCTTGCAAAACTTGCAAAGCATTAATCAGCAGATCCAAGACGTGCAGCTACAAACGACACAGCAGATCGGTAATTTACAAGATGCCGATATGAGCCAGGTCGTCGTCGGGATGCAAGAGCAACAAGACTTGCTGCAAGCGACCCTCTACTCCGCGGCACAGGTCATGAACGTGAGCCTGATCAATTTCCTCAAGTGAAAGCGCCTCTCGTTCCCACGCGGAGCGTGGGAACGAGAGGGATAGCTATTTTTTCTCCGTCGCCTTCTTCGTAGGCTCCTTCTCTTTGACGGGCGCATTGGCCGGCGGCGAGCCGCCGTGGTCGATCATGGACTCCAGCACCTTGACCAGGGATTGCATACTTTCCTGGTTATCCTTGTCGGCAGTGCGGATGTGTTCGCGCAAGCTGGCGATCTCCTGACGGCAGCGCGTCATTTCCTGTCGCGCGTGCGCCACCTCCTGCGTCGCTGTCTGCACTTCGCCGCGAGAGGACAACACGGCACGCTCGCGCTCCTCCAGCAATCCATGCACGCCCTGCAAACGTGCCAGGAGCGATTTGTTTTCGTCCTGTAATTCCGCCAACTTCTGCGATAGGTCCGCCGCTTGGTACTCCGCCAACTGGTTGTATCCGGCCAGGTTGACCGGACCCGGCGGTCCACCTGAAGCACCGGGCGGCGTCGGCCCGCCGGGACCGATCGGTCCGAAGCCGCCCTGCGGACGTGCTATCAACGAGTTATTGCCGAGGATCGGCGTGCCGGACTGGGACTGGCCGAAACAGCCGCTCGCCAACAGTGCCGCCGCGAAACTCAAAGTCCTTATCATGCGCCCCCATGCTTGTTCTCGCACGATTTCTCTCCTGTCAAAATCCAAATTGGACGTCAGTTTTCATACCGGCAATGCAAGCGGATGTGTTGGCCACAGCCGCAGATGATGTCGATGGCCTGGATCACGTCGCCGCTGCGAATGATCTCGATGCGCGGCTCTGGTTCCGGCTCTTGGCCGGGAACTCCGACGCGGGCCGAGTCGCTGCTGACACGCACGCACGTCCCGCGCACCACCGTCCCCGCGTGAAACTCTCCGAGCGATCGGCTCGCTGGCTCGCCAGCCATGATTACCCTCCGTGTGTTCGCAAGTATTCGCCCAAATGAAACAGAGCGGCGTTCAACAGCCGTGAAATCCGCGATTCCGACAGACGCAGCACTTCACCGATCTCTTTTAAGCGCAAATCTTCCAGATAATACAAGGTGACGATCAGCCGCTCGCGCTCGTCCAGCGCCTTCAATGCTTCGGCGAGCAGTCGTTTCTGTTCTTCCGCCTCGGCCAGTCGGTCGGGCCGCTGCGGATCGTCCAATCGTGTGCCGATTGGCTCGCCAAGCTCCTCCCACGACAGCCAGCGCGTCATGCGGATGGCGGCGAGACAATCGGCGATCTCGGCTTCACTCAACCCCGTAGCGGCAGCCAGGGCGTCAACCGTCACCGGCGGCGGCAACTCCTCGTAGGCTTGCCGCACCTGCGACATTTGTTGCAACAGCTGCTGCGGCAAGGGGCAATTGCGGCGCAGCTCATCGAGGACTGCTCCACGGATGCGCGTGTAGGCGTAGGTCTTGAATTGAACGCCGCGTTCCGCATCGAAACGGTGGGCTGCTTCGACAAGGCCGAGAACGCCCGCGGACTCCAGGTTCTCCACATCGACGCCGGGCGGCAACTCGGCCGCCATCTTGCCGACCAAGTGCCGCACCAACGACAGATGCTCCACGATCAACTGATCGCGCCGCTCTTTCTGAGCAACGGAGTCGTAAATCTGTTTAGCTTGCTGCATGATGGATCACCTCCCAATCGCTTCTAAGCCGCCTGCGGCCGCGCTCCTCCCACGTCTTCCGGCTTGAGCATGGCGACCGGCTCCAGCAATAGGTCGCCGGGCACTTCTTGAAACGCGATGACGGCCAAGTCCGGCATGCTGCGCATGAGAGCGTGCCGCAACGGCCGGCGCAGGCTGGCATCGGTCAAGAGGGCGATTTCCTGACCGCGCGCCGTCGCTTTTCGACCTTCGTTCAGCAAAAACACAAGCATTTTCTCCAATCGACTTGGATCAATGGCCAACGTCTTTTCCTGCGGCGTTCGCCGCAGCTCCAGCTCCAAGCGTGGATCGAGGATGACGGCGTGCAGCCGGCCCTGCGCGTCGCGGTAGCGATCGCAGATGACCCGGCCGAGATCGACCCGCACGCGCTCCGTCAACTCCAGCGGATCCTTGGTCGCCGGCGCGTGGTGGGCCAGCCCCTCCAGAATGCGCGGCAGGTTCGAGATCGGCACGTGCTCTTCCAAGAGCAAGCAAAGGACACGGTGCAGCGTGCCCATCGACAGCAAGTTGGGAATCAGCTCATCGATCACGGAAGGGTTGGTCTCGCGCGCCTTATCGATGAGCATCTTGAGATCCTCGCGGCTGAACAGCTCGTGGGCGTGGCGGCGAACGATCTCGCCCAGATGGGTGATGAGCACGCTCGGCGCATCGACGACGGTGAATCCGCCCAGTTCGGCGCGCTGGCGGTCATTCTCGCTGATCCAGCGAGCCGGCAAGCCGAAGGCCGGGTCTTTCGTCGCCTCGCCGTCCACGGAGATGTGCGTCTTGCCGGGATCGATGGCCAGCAAGCGCTCCGGCCGAAGCTGGCCGCGCGCCACCTCGCGGCCGCCGATGAGGATGCGATAGGTGTTGGATTCGAGCTGGATATTGTCGCGGAGGCGGATCGGCGGCACCCACAATCCATCCTTTCGCGCCAGGTCGCGGCGCAGACCGGCCACGCGATCGAGCAGGCCGTTGCCGCGGCGCGGATCGACCAGTGGAATCAGCCGGGCGCCGACTTCGACCGTGGCCCGGTCGGTTTGCAGGAAATCGTCGAGATGCACTTCTGCCGCGGGTTTGGCCGGAAAACCTTCTGAGCGGGGGGCGTTAGCACCCTGAGCCGTCTGTTTCTCGGGGGGCTGACGCCCCCCGCTCAGGCGCTGCGCGCCGAAGTAAAGCAGACCAGCCAGGGCGGCGAACGGCAGCAAGGGGAGGCCTGGCGCCAGCGATAGGACGAACAGGATCAAGGCGCCGACGAACAGTGGCCGAGGATTCATTGTCACCTGAGCGCCGATTTCCACACCCAGGCTCGTCTGCGTTGTCGCCTTGGTCACCAACATGCCGGAAGCCGTGGCGATGATAAGGGCCGGTATCTGCGAGATCAGGCCGTCGCCGATAGAAAGGATCGAAAATGTCCGGAAAGATTGCGTGAGGCTCATGTTGCGCGTCAGGCCGATGATGAAGCCGCCGATGAGGTTGATGGCGGTGATGATAAGTCCGGCGATGGCGTCGCCGCGGACGAACTTGCTCGCTCCATCCATCGCTCCATAAAACTCGGCCTCGCGCAGCAGTTGTTGGCGACGGCGCCGCGCTTCGTTTTCATCGATAGCGCCCGAGTTCAACTCGGCGTCGATGGCCACTTGTTTGCCGGGCAGGGCGTCGAGGGTGAACCGCGCCGCCACTTCCGAGATACGGCCGGCTCCCTTGGTGATGACCACAAATTGGATGATGATGAGGATCAGAAAAATTACCAGGCCGACGACCAGACTGCCTCCGACCACGAAGTTGCCGAAGGTGGCGACGATGTGTCCGGCACTGCCCTTGAGTAAGATCAACCGCGTCGTAGCGACGTTGAGGGCGAGCCGAAACAGCGTCAGCAGCAGCAGCAGCGATGGAAACACCGAGAAATCGAGCGCCTTGGTCGCGCCGAGAGTGACCAAGAGCAGCAGAATGGTTAGACCGAGGTTCAGTGCCAAGAGCAGGTCGAGCAACGGCGGCGGCAGCGGCACCAGCAGCACGACCAGCACGCCCAAGAGCGCGACGGACAGCACCAACTCGCTACGCTGTCCCAGCATCGCGTTCTCGTTCCCACGCGGAGCGAGGGAACGATCCGAAAGCGTCATTGCTTTCGACATAGAAATACTCACAAGGGCAATCTATCTTACCAGGCCGGAGCGCCAGCGACGGGTGGAAGCACCCGTCGCTGGCGCTCCGGCCTGGTAAGCAACCGACTACGCTATCCCACGCAAGCGATACACGTAAGCCAGCACTTCGGCGATGACCTGGTACAGCGCCGCGGGGATCTCCTGTCCGACTTGCACTGCCTTGTAAAGCGCTTGGGCCACCGGCTTGCGCTCCACAACCGGCACGCCATGCCGCCGAGCCGTCTCGACGATGCGGCGAGCAACATAGCCCGCCCCCTTGGCCACGACGCGCGGCGCACCCAGCGCCCCTTTGTCGTAGCGCAGGGCGATGGCCAGGTGAATCGGGTTCGTGACCACCACGGTAGCGCGCGGCACGTCGCGCATCATGCGCCGCTGACTCAGCTCGCGCGCCAGCTTGCGGATGCGAGCCTTGATGCGCGGATCGCCTTCCTCGCGCTTGATCTCCTCTTTCAGCTCCTCGCGCGTCATGCGCAGCGACGCCTCGAAACGCAGGCGCTGCAAGACGTAATCGACGGCGCCGACAATGGTGAAGGCAGCAGCGACGGCCAAGGCCAAGAGCAAGGCGATGTCCCACGTCTGGGCGGCAGCGCTGGGCAAACTCTGCTGATCGAACGATGAAAGCCGAGCGAAACGTCCTTTAATCAGCACCACGGCCAGTAGGATGGTAGTCGTCACTTTGGCCGTCGCCGCGCTGCCGCGCAACAGCGCGGGCAGCGAGAACATCCGCCTCAATCCTGCCGCCGGATTGACGCGCTCCCAGTTCGGCGCTGCCAGGTTCGGCAAAACCCGAAAACCTGCCTGTCCGATCATCGCGCCGAGAGAAACCACCACCAGCAGACCAAACAGCACTTGCAGAATCTGCATGCCCCTCCCCAGAAAGCCGGTCAACAGCTCGCGCGTCTGTTGCGGACCTAGTTCGCGGATGGAGCTGCGCAAGATCCCCAAACGCACAGCCTCCAGCAGATCCGCCCCCATGCCGCGCGAACCGAACCACAGTGCGCCCACCGCAGCCAGGAGCAGCAGTCCCGCCGCCAACTCCATGCTGACGACCACACGGCCCAGCGCTCGCGCTTCTTCGCGGTGTCGCGGGGTCGGGGCTTCTGTCCGGGATTGGCCGAAGTCTTCCGCCATGAGGTCACACCAACCGTTCCAGCAAGGCGCTCATGTGGGCGAGACAGCGCAGCACGGCTTTCAGAAAGTCCGGCATCAGCACGAACAGCGCGAACAGACCTATGCCGATGCGCAGCCCGAAACCGACCGAAAAGAGATTCATCTGCGGCGCCGCGCGTGTTATCAGGGCCAGGACAATCGTGCTGAGGAACAGCAAGGCGCCGACCGGAGCGGCCAACATCAGGCCCCACTCGTGGGCCGCCGACAGACCCGCCGTCATCGGCGCAGCGGCCGAGACTCCGGACCAACCGCCCAGTGGGAAGCACAAAAACGTGCCATGCAGGGCGGCAAAGAACAGATGGTGCCCATTCATCCCGAAGAAGAGCAAGCCAGCCAACATCTGGAAAATCTGGCTGACCACCAGCGATGGATTCGACGATGACGGGTCGGCCTGCGCGGCCAGGGCCAAACCCATCTCTTGTCCCAGATAATCTCCGGCGATCTGCACCGGCAACAGCACCAGACTCATCAGGTAGCCGAGGAAGGCGCCGAGCAAAATCTCCTTGCCCACAACCACGCCGAAAACCAACCACGATACCGACTCCTTGCCGGCGAGGGCCGGAGGTATGGCTGAGCCGCCCAACAGCAGGAAATACATCACGGCCAAAGCCACAGCCAAACCGACTTTGACGGTGCGCGGCGTGGTATTGCCGCCCAGCAACGGCAGCGCCGCCACAAACGCTCCGGTTCGCGCCAGGATCAGAGTGAACGACAGAACCAGCGCATCGATCACCGTCCCACCTCCGCGGCGCGGGCCAGCATGCGCATGGTGAAATGGATGGCGATTTGCATAGTCCACGGCATCGCCACGACGAGGACCAAACCGGCGGCCAACAATCGCGGCACGAACGAGAGCGTCTGCTCTTGGATGCTGGTGATGGTTTGCAAGACGCTGACGACGAGGCCGACGAGAAGGCTGGCCGCCAACGTCGGCAGTGCCAATAGCAAAGCCGTGTACAGTAAATCGCGGCCAATTTCAACGACTTGTTCGATCTCCATAAGGGCGTCCCTATAAGTTTTGTTTAGCCGCTAGCGGTAGGCGAGGGCTCCAGTGGGGCAGACACTCCTGTCTGCCGGGCAGACAGGAGTGTCTGCCCCACTGAGCGCTCGCTATCCAAAACTCACGCTCAGCGCCCGCGCTGCCAGGTGCCAACCGTCGGCCAGCACGAACAACAGGATTTTGAACGGCGCCGAGACGATGACGGGCGGCATCATCATCATGCCCATCGCCGTCAGGATGCTGGCGACGACCAGATCCACCAGAAGAAAAGGAACATAGATGCAAAAGCCCATGATAAAAGCCGTTTTCAGCTCGCTGATGACGTAGGCGGGAACGAGGACTTGCCAGGGCGTGTCGCTGGGCTGTTGCAGCGATTTGCACCCGGCCAAGTGGATAAACAACGCCAGATCCTGCCGCCGCGTGTTGCGAAGCATGAATTGGTGCAGCGAAGCGCCGCCGGCGCGGGCGGCTTCACCGCCGTTGATCTGCTTGTCCAGGTACGGCGTCAACGCTTTGGTGTTGATCTCGTCGAGCGTCGGCCCCATGACGAACAGCGTCAAAAACAGCGCCAAGCCCAAGAGCACGGTGTTGGGCGGTATGTCCTGCGAAGTGACGGCCCGCCGCACGAACGACAGGACGATGATGATGCGCGTGAAGGGGGTCAGACACACCAAGAGGGCCGGCACCAGCACCAATCCGCCGAGGTACAGGGCGGTCTGGAGCGGCGCGGACAAGTGCTGTACACCCCCGGCGTCGCCCAGGCGCTCGACCACCGACATCGCATCCGTCATGACGCCCCCCATCGGTTAGCGACGCTTCCGCGAAACGTCGTTAATCGTCCGCGCCGGTCATCTCCTTCAAGGCGTTCTCGAAGGGCGGCGACAACGGCACAAGCGCCTTGATTCCCGCCTGATCCACGCCAACGAGGATCTTCGACTCTTCCGCCTGGAGCAGAAACACCGAGCAGCGCCCGCCCAACGGCAACGATTCCAAGACGCGCAGCTTCCTGTTCTCGCCCACGGGTGCGGCCAGGGGGCGAACCCAACGTTTGCCGACCCATAATGTGAATACGCAGAGTATAAGAACAAAAATAGTCCCTAATGTCAGACGCAACAACATGGGGCCTGCCGGCGGCATCTCCGGCAACGTGGGCGGCTCGTATCCCGGCGCCTCTTTCGTCTCCGGCGCCGGCTCGGGCGCCGGGACTGCCGCGGTTGGTTCCCGGAGGCTGCGAAGGCTTTGCGGCAGGACGAGACCGCAGAGCGTGGCAGCCACGCCCAGCACGCCAAAAATGAGCCAGGCCGGCAAGGCGCTCTTGGGCGGCGAGTTGTTCTCCGATTGGACCATATCGGCGCACCCCGAACCGTCGGCGCGGGCTATTCCGGAAACAAAGTGCATGCGCCGTCCGACGTGTGTACAGGTTATCGACCTGCGATGGGAGAAACTTTGACGATTGTTCCGAATGTGCGGATTATCGGAGCCGCTCCCTTACGGTCGCGGCTCGGAAAAACTCAATCACGGCTTGCTGCCGTCGGTATTGGCGGGAGCGCGGCGCAGACCCTTGAGCTTTTCGACCAACTGCGCCGCCAGGCCGGCGTCGGTCAAATCCGCCAAGACCTTCGCCGCTTGTCTTTCCTGCATCTGACCGAGGATCTTGACGGCGGTGTCCATCTTGCCCGTGTCCGCCAGGTTTTGCAGGATCTTGGCGGCGATTTCCGGCGCCATCGAATTGTACATGCCGCTCATCTTCTTCAAATTGTCCTGCTCCTCCTTTTGCAGATGGACGATCCGCGCTTCCATCTCCTGCGTGTTTTTGCTGATTTTCTGGCGCTCTTCGTCGAGGCTGCCGCGTTGTTTCTCCATACCTTCCACGGCCTCGTTCAAGGCTTCCATCTCGTTCTTGATTTGTGTGCGCAGCTCATCCAGCGCGGTGCGCTCGCCGCGGATGTCTTCCTGAATCAGCTCGATCATTTTTTTGCGAGCGGCCAGCTGTTCCTCGCGCTCGCGCACGGATGCCAGACGCGAGCGCAGCTCGCTAGTCATGCGGGCAATTTCTTCGGTGCCGGCGTTGTAGGCCGGACGCACCGCCGCTCGCGGAGCATTGTCGTCGTGGCCGGCGCTGGCCGGCGTTCCCGATCCCTTATCGTTCCCATGTTCCGCCTGAGAACGCGCTGCTTCCTTGGCGGCCAGCCCGTCTTTGCCCGACGTTTCCCCCCCTTTCTCGTTCCCATGCTCGACGAGGGACCGTATTTTCTGCTGCCAGAAAAAGGACGCCGAGGCCGACAAGATAAACAAAATCAGGCTCGTTGCGCCGACGATCAGCAACTTTTTCATGACATGTCTCCCTGGGCGGTGTCGGGATTTCCAAACGGTCCCGCGTCCCGCTCTGCCAGCCAGCGCTGCAAGCCCAGCTCATCCAGTTTGTTCTGTTGCTGCCGGGCCGCCTCTTTACGGTAATTATGCCATTCTTTGGCGCGAAGATCGCGCAGCGTCTCAACCTCTTGGGCCGCCTGTATACGCTGGCGATTCATTTCCTGCAACAGTTTCTCGGCTTCGGCGAGCCGTCGTTGCGCTGCTGCCAATAGTTCGCCCAAGTGGGCCGCCCGCTCGTAATGGGCTAGCCAAGTTCCCAGGGCCGCCGCTTCCCGCATCTTTTTCGCACTGTTCGCCGCCGTATGCGCCAGTTGCTCTTCAATGCGGACGCACTCCGCCCGCGCTTCTTCCCAGCGCGCCCGCGCCTGCTGTTGCCGCATCTCAGCCAGCCGCTCGCGCTGTTCTTTCAGCGACAGCACACGCTCCAGTCGGAACTGAAATCGCTTCACGATGGTCCTACTCCGGGCTCTCCTCAATACTCATGCCGACCGCGATGGGATTGGCTTGCCGGTGCGCTGGCCGGGAATGACCGGAATGACACGAATCGGACGCTTGACCCAGACCGAGCGAAAGCGCAGTTTCACTTCCCAGCCGTTGCTCAGCAGAATGTTGTGTCGGACAGTCGGCTTGCCCGGAGGCGCAGGCAAACCGCGCGGCCCCTCCGGCCGATCCAGGTCGAGTTCGTCATACAGCCACTCGATCGGTTCGCGGCAGAGCTCCGCGGGGAATACGTTTTGCTCAACGCACGGTTCTTCCACGAGCGAATAGCCGAGAAGAACTAGCCGTTCCGGGTCTGAAGGCGGTTGTAGGGTGATGAAGAACTCTTGGTCGATCTGATGCATAGTCAGGACGCGGGCATCGTGTAGATAAACCGACTCGATAAGGTTCCGCAGGCTACGTGGAAGTTCTTTGCGGATTCGCTGAAATTGCTCGCGATAGTCGGCGAGCCCCTTTTCCCACTGCTGCTGCGCGGTGAGAAATTCTTGTTCATTGTCGAGGTTGCCCAGTTGCAGGTAGAGTTCAGGGGTTAAGTATTTCATAGGCTGGTTGATATTGTACCTGCCGCTTCCGAGAACACAATTATAGCAACGGCGTCTAACCAAAGCTCCACGCCGAGGCGATTTTCTCCATCCTCTCGCGCGTCTGGGCAAGCGTCGCCCGTTCGCCGGTGTTCTGCCGCAAAAACTCTAGCACGGACGGCATCAGTTCGACAGCTCGATCAACCTGCGGACTGCTGCCGCGCGCGTAGGCTCCGATACGGATAAGATCCTCAGCCTCGGCATGCACGGCCAAGATTTCGCGCAGCTTGCGGGCCGCTTGCTGGTGCCCTGCGTCCGTAACTTCGCGGGCCACGCGGCTGATGCTCCGCGCCGCGCTGACCGCCGGGTAGTGCCCGCGCTCGGCCAACCGGCGATCCAGGACGATGTGTCCATCGAGCAGGCCGCGCGTGGCGTCAGCAATCGGCTCATCGAGATCGTCGCCATCGACCAGCACCGTGAGGATTCCAGTTATGCTGCCCGTGGCGGCATTGCCGAGTTGTTCCACTGTGTTGGCCAGCGCCTGGAACACCGACGGCGTGTAGCCGCGCGAGCTAGGCGGCTCGCCCAGTGCTAAGCCCAACTCGCGTTGAGCCATCGCTAGGCGTGTGAGACTGTCGAGCATGAACAAGACATTGGCGCCGTGGCCGCGGAAATGATCGGCCATGGTGATCGCCACCTGGGCCGCGCGGGCGCGCATCAGCGGAGCCTGATCGCACGTCGCCACCACAACCACGGAGCGAGCCAGTCCCTCTGGACCAAGGCAGTCCTCCAGGAAGGAGCGAACCTCGCGGCCGCGCTCGCCGACCAGCGCCAACACGTTGACATCGGCCTGCGATCCCTTGGCGATCTCGCCCAGCAGAGTGCTTTTGCCGACGCCGCTGCCGGCGAAGATGCCGATGCGCTGCCCCTGCCCGCAGGTCAGGAGTCCATCGAGGACGCGCTGTCCCGTCACGAACGGCCGGCGGATGCGTGCCCGTTCCAGCGGCGGCGGCGTTCCGCGCCGCACCGGCCGCAGGGTGCAGCCGCGCAGAGGGCCACGGTTGTCGATTGGCCGGCCCAACCCATCCACGACACGACCCAGCAATCCCTGGCCCACCGGCACGATCAGGCCGCGACCCAGATGCGTCACCCGCATGCCGGAATGGACCTCCTCGGTATGCTCGTAGGGCACGACGTAGGCAACGCCGTTTTGGAAGCCGATCACCTCGGCCAGCAGCGATACACCGTCCGGTTTGTGGATGGCGCACTGATCGCCGACCGCCGCCGGCAGACTGCACGACAACAGCAATCCGGTAGCGCCGTGGAGCACACCGCTAGTGCGAAACAACTCGAACCGCGCCGCCTCACGACGCAGCCGGGCCAGGTCCAGATTGAGCATGGCTTGCGCTCCACAAGAGATGCTGTCGCAGTCCGGTCAGCTGATCGGCCAAGTCGGCGAGGACGTGAATCTCGCCCGCTTCCGCCCGGCAGCCGCCCCGCCGCAACGACGGATCGGCCTCGATCCGCAGTTGTGTTTCCCGCGCCGGCAGCAACGGCTTGTCGGCGAGGCGTCGCCGCAACAGCGCCAGGTCATCCGGATGTAGATAGACCGTGACGGACGGAGCGGCCGGCAATCGCGCTCGTGCCTGACGCGCCATCTCCTCAACGGGGAACTCGCCGGCTTGCAGCTTGTCGAAGACAACGCGCCCGGCGACGGCGACCGCCAACTCTATCGCCGCTTGCCGCATCTCGTCGAGCATCGTGTCATAGCGCTTAGCCAGTTGGTCCGCGGCCTTCCGCAGTTGTTCCAGCACTTGCTCGATCGCCTGCCGCTCCTCGCGTTCTCTCTTCGCCGGGTCTGGCGGTGGAGGTTTGGGGGACAGCACGGGCGGCAAGGGAAGGTGCAGACTGGCGCGAACGATTTCACGAAGCCGCGGCACAGAGCGAAAGACGATCTCAAACCCACGGGGCGAACGGTGTGTCAGCATGTCTTCTCCGCGGCAAGTTCGCCTACTCACTCATCATCAATTCGCCCGCCTGGTCGAGGCGCTGCATCACGTCCACGATCATCTTCTGCGCCTGCCGTACCTGGGGGAGGGGCACCATGCCCACGAACTCCATCTCTTCCTTGAGCGCCTCGCGGGCGCGCTTGCTCAGGTTGGCCAGCAGCTTCTCGCTAATCGACTCGTTGGCGCCCTTGAGGGCGACGCTCAGCGTCTTGGAATCGATCTCGGAAAGCAGTTTTTGCAAGGAACGGTCGTGCACCCGCAGCAGATCCTCAAACGTGTACAGCAGCTCCTTGATGCGTCCGGCGGTCTCCGGCTCGTTCTCCTCCAGGGCGGCAATCACTTCCATGCGTTCGGCTTTCTCCAGGCAGCGCAGCATGCTCGCCATCTTCTCGTACTTGGCATCGGCGCTGGTGTCGCTGCGTTTGCCGCTTAGGGCTTGGCTTCTCTGAACCAGGGCGCGAGCGATGCGCGCCAGCAGCTCCGGGGAGCTGCCGCTCAGCCGGCTCAGACGCACCGATACCTCGCGGCGCATCTCCGGAGTCAGCTGCCGCAAGACTTCGCCGGCCTTCTCGGAAGGCAGGTCATTGAGCACCAGAGCGATGGTATGCGCCTGCTCGCCTTGCAGCACATCTGTGAGCAGCTCCGGCGGAAGGGTGTGCAATGCTTGCACGGGATCGCTCGGCAGCGGCGGAAGGCTCGACTCCTCCGGCAGGGAGATGTCCGGGTCCGAAGGGGGACGATAGGCAGCAAGCTGGCGCGGGGTCGGCGCGGCTGTCGGCGCGGCCGGCGGAGCGGCGTCTGTCTGTCGCAATAGCTCCTCGAACTCGCGGACCACTTCGTCCACGTCGCGGAGCCACCCTTCCTCGTTCCCATGCTCCGCGTGGGAACGCCGTAGTTTCTCCAGTTCGCTCCGCAGCCGTTCGCCGTGCGCCGGTGCTAACGCTGCCAGCACCTTATCCGCCGACTCCGGCGGGAGGCTGTACAGCAGAAGTGCGGCTTTTTCGATCCCCGTTCGCGTTGCCATATTGTGCCTTCAAACTAACGAGCCGGAAGCGTAAGCGACGGACCTACGAGCCGGAAGCGTAAGCGACGGATTGCCCGTCGCTTACGCTTCCGGCTCGTCTACTTCGCTACGCCGCTGTTCGAGCGGTCGGAGACTCCGCCTGTTTCTCCTCTCGGTTGAGCCAGCGCTCCATCGCCTTGGCCAATAATTCGGGGTTCTCCTTCACGATCTCGGCCAGGCGCTCGTTCTGACTTCCGACTTCCGACTTCTGACTTTTGACCTCTGACTTTGGCCGCAGACGCCGATAGTGAAGCAAGCCCATGAGCAAGGCGACCAGAGCGGCCACGCCTAGTGACACGTTGCGGGCCAAAGCGAGATACCAGCGCATCCGCTGCGCCTGCTGATATTCCACTTCCACACTCTCCAAAGCCGCGCCGCTGGCCAACTTCACATCGTTCACCTTGATCTCGTCGCGGCCCTTCTTGAAGCCGACCGCTTGCTTGATGATCTCCTCCGCTTCCGCGATCGTCAGGCTCCCGCCCTCCGCTCCCTCCGGGCGCGACAAATCCAAGAGCGCCGCCACGGTCAGCCGCTCGACGTTGCCGCGACCCTCTTCCAGCTCTTGCTCGATCTTGGTCGCGCGCCATTCCGAGTCTGTGTTTTCTTCGTTATCGTTGCTCTGATGCTGGGTCGTCGCGGGAACGGTGCCGGTCTTCTTCGGCAAGTTGCTGCCAGCGCCGGCCGTGCCCTTGTTCGCTGGCTGGCCGGTGCTAGACTTGCGGTTGGTGATTGTCTCCTTAACGAGCACGCGCTGCTCCGGATCATAGGTCTCTTTCTTGGTCTTCTGATGCTGTACATTCACCTCCGCCGTGACGCGGACCACAGCCCGGCCGGGACCGAGCACTTTCGACAGCATTTCCTCCGCGCGCTGCGACAGGTACGTCTCCATCTCGCGGCGGTATTCCATCTGCGTCGTCACCGGCGCCGGCGTGTCGCCGTGCATCTCGCTGAGAATTCGCCCCGAGGTGTCCACCAGCGTCACCTGCTCGGGCGCTAGCCCTTCCACGCTGCGTGAGACCAGGGCGATGATGCCTTGGGCCGCGCTGCGCGACAGCACCGCTCCCGGCCGCAGTTTGAGGATGACGCTGGCCGTCGCCGGCTTCTGCTCGCGCACGAACGGCGTCGGCTCCGGACGGACCAAGTGGACGCGCGCCTGCACGACCGGATCGACCTGCATAATGGTGCGGGCCAACTCGGCTTGTAAGGCGCGATCGAGAGTGACATGCTGTTGGAAAGGGGTCATGCCCACGTTCATCTCGTCGAACAGCTCGAAGCCTTTGCCCTTGCTCGGCACGCCTTCGACGGCCAAGTCCAGCCGCAGCTGGTGGAGGCGCTCGGCCGGCACAAGGATCGTCGTACCGTTGGCGTTCAGTCGGAACGGCACACTCTGTGCCTGGAGCTTGGCGGTGATGGCACCGGCATCCTCTGGGCTGAGACCGGAGTAAAGGATCTGATAATCGGTCTGGAAAGCGTAGAAGCCGACCGCCAAGATGGCGGCGGCGCAGACTCCACTCAGGACCAAGAGGGCGATGCGCCGCGGCCGGCTCATGCCCTGGTAGATGGTCCGCAACTGCTCCAAGAGCTGACGGAAAAATCGCATAGTAGTCCGTGGCCCGTAGGTAGCGGTTAGCGACGCTTCGCAGAAGCGTTGCACGGCTTCGACGCTTCTGCGAAGCATCGCTAACCGCTACAGGCTCTAAACCTGCATCCGCATGATTTCCTGATACGCATCGCTCAGACGGTTGCGAATTTCCAGAACGAGATGGAAGCTCAGGTCGGCCTTGGCCATCGCCAGCATGGCGTTATGCACATTGTCGGAGCGGCCGGCGGCGAGGTTGGTCACGCTCTGCTCGGCTTGGGCCTGCTGGCTGCCGGCGTCGCCAAGGAACTGCCCCAGCACCCGCGCGAACGCGCCGGCGCCGGACCCGGCCGCAGCGGCGGCCTGGCCGGCGGAACCACCCGTCGCCGACGAAACCGAAGGGATATTCATGGGCATCCTAACTGCTTGCGAAAGGGAAAGTTAACTTCCTTGGTTGCGCAGCAGACCGTACGATTGCTCGGTCATCTGCCGGAAAAACTGCATGGCGCGGAGATTGGCTTCATAGGCCCGGCTGGCCGTTATCATGTTGACCATCTCCACGGGCAGATCGATGTTGGGCATCGACACGTAACCGTTCTTGTCGGAGTCGGGATGGCTGGGGTTGTAGACGCGGCGCAAGTCGGACATGTCGTCGACCACGCCTGCCACTTGCACGCCTCCCAACTGAGACGAACCGCCGCTGGACCGTTTGCCGCCGCCCAAACGTTGGTTGAGCACGGCCGAGAACACCACGTCCTGACGGCGATACGGCCCGCCGTTGGCCGAGCGCGTCGAAAATGCGTTGGCGATGTTGTTGGCCACCACTTCCAGTCGTAACCGTTCGGCGGCCAGGCCCGACGCGCTGATGTCCGCCGCGGCGAACAAGGGATTTCCGTGCATGCGACATCTCCCAATTAGCGGCCCGTGATAGCGCTACGCATCATGTTGATCCGGCTCATAAGCATCTGCATCGCCGTATTGAACATGATCGAGTTTTTGTTCAAGTTGCCGACTTCCTTATCCAGATCAACCGTGTTGC
>Ga0335075_10005345_pt1 | contig 19958 bp, 19 predicted proteins | sample Lox_Sample_24_FD_206723 | JGI IMG/M metagenome (GOLD analysis project Ga0335075, IMG submission 206723) | Soil microbial communities from Loxahatchee National Wildlife Refuge, Florida, United States - Lox_Sample_2.4 | ecosystem: Environmental > Terrestrial > Soil > Wetlands | place: USA...
GGCGGTGCGTATGTCGTCTAGTCCAATCATGCGAACATCCCTTCTGCCACGGACCACAGACAGGTGCGGTCGAAGGCGCAATGTTGATCCAACGGCGGGCTCTTGTTTTGTAACGTCGACGCTTTCGATCCAACGGTCACCCTTAGGGTGGTGGCCGGATAGGAAAGGTCCGCTTCAATGAGCTACACCGTTAGCTCTCGCAAACAGCGTCGATCCGCCGCCTATTGCGATACAGCCGCTGTCACGATGATCTCCACCAGCACATCAGGCGCCCCCATCTGGCATTGCGCCGTCGCTCGGGTCGGGGCCGCATTCGGTGCGGTCCAGGCGTTCCAGATCTCATTCATGCCGTCGAAGTCCTTGACGACGTCCTTGATCCAGATCTGTGCGGTCAGCAGGCGGCTTTTGTCAGTGCCTGCCTTGGCTAGGAACGCCTCGATTTTTGCCAGGGCCTGCTGCGTCTGTCCCTTGATATCCTGGCTGCGATCATCGGCCGTCATGCCGCCGACGAAAACCATTCCGTTGTAGATAACGGCGCGGCTGCGGCGCGTATCAGTCTCGATGCGGACGATGTTGCTCATGACATTTCCTTCCGGCTCGCTGGTGGAATGTGTATTTGGAGTTTCGGTGATCTACTGAACGAAGTCACCCAGCATGATCGGCTTGATTGGCGACCGGATGCGATAATATCCGACGTCGCATGGTTCGACCCCGCGCGCCTGCGCTATGAGCTCGGTGACCGTCAGGCCACAGAACCGCCCTTGGCACGGACCCATTCCGCTTCGACCGAACGCCTTCGCCTGATTGGGGCCTTTGCAACCTAGGTCTACATATCGGCGAATTTGACCGGCCGTCACTTCCTCGCATCGGCAGACCAGCACGCTGTCCTTTTGGGGGATCCGGTTCTCGTCGTTGGGGCGGTAAAGGGCATCCAGGAATGGCCGGATATGGGTGCGGAGCCTTAGCTCGCGCTGAAGCGGCGCCGCGCGCCGCGCAATATCCGTAACGGCGCCGAGCCGTTCGCCGATCGCCAGAGCAGCCAGCCGGCCCTGCACTGCGGATGCCTGGGCTCCCACGATGGCCCGGCTGTCTCCGGCGACATAGATGGGCATTTCTGCCAACCGTCCCCATGTGTCCGTAACCGGTTGCCAGCAAAGTTGATCCGGGCTCCAGCGATGCTCCGCGCCAATCGACCAACTGAGCTGCGTATTGGGGACGACGCCTTGATGGAGTAACAACAGCGCTACCGGAATGCGAACCCTCTTGCCGCGACGCGTGAAGGAAAACCCTTCGATCTGCTTTTCGCCCTCGATCGACAGCTCCCTGGCTCCGGAGAAAACCGGCACGCCATGACGCCGCAAGGCAGCAAGCAGCTTGATGCCTTTGGCAAGGTCTTGCCACCCCCTCAGCGCTCCGGCCAGATGGCGGGCAGCGCGCAAATAAGCGGACAGGGCTGTGGTGTCGACCACCGCCTGGATCGCCACGCCGGCGCGCAGATACTGCCAAGCCAACAGATACAGCAATGGGCCGCAACCTGCGAGAACAACGGGACCACTCGGCAAAGCTCCTGAACCTTTCAAGAGAATTTGCCCCGCACCGGCGCCCATGACCCCGGGCAGGGTCCAGCCTTTGATCGGGAAAGGCCGCTCCATGGCGCCGCTGGCGACCAGGACGTACTTGCCGACGACCTTTTCGGCCCTGCCATTCGCGACATAGTCGACGGTGCCATCCGAAGCGACATTCCAGACGACCGCACCACCGAGATACCGAACTCCGCTATTTCGGAAGGCCAACGCCAGGCTCTGACCTGCCGCATAGTCTTGGCCCATGACATCAAGGCGGTCGGGCGGTGCGGATTCAATGTTTCGATAGATCTGGCCGCCGAGGCTTGCCTGCTCGTCAAGCAAGACGACAGACAGACCGACCGCCCGCGCCTCGCATGCCGCGGCCATTCCGGCAGGGCCGGAACCGATGATGACGAGATCTGCTGCGGCGTCACTCATGGCTCTTCTCCGAAGCTGACGTCGTCCAGTTCCGCAGCACCGATCTGACGCCGCACCTGCATCCCGTCCTGAACCGGCACAAGACAGCTCTGCCTGGCGGGGACGCCGTCGACCTCCACCAGGCATTCGAAGCAGACGCCCATCATGCAGTAGGGCGCGCGCGGCACCTGACCCACCACGCTCGATCGGAAGTCATGCACGCCACCGACGAGCAATGCCGCCGCGACACTGATGCCGGCCGGCACTCGAAGAGCTTCGTCATCAAACGTGATGGTGACCGTTTCTGACTCCAGCGATCGCGGAATCGAAAACAGCGGCTCAGTGGTCATGAGAGTAACTCGCATTGGGGTCCAGGAACCGATCACTCAGGAAGACATCGAATCCAGGTGGGGATTGGGTGAGCCCGCTCATCCAGGGTCCGATCACAAAGCTATGCGCGGACGCCAGGGTGACGCCGCTATGACAGGTGGCCACATATGCGCCCGGACACGACGTCGAGGCTTGGTAGATCGGATAGCCATCGGGCGTCAGCGGTCGCAAAGCACCCCAGGCCCGCACCAGGCGCGCCCGCGCCAGGGCGGGAAATGTCTCGACCGCACGTCGCGCCAGCCACTCGATCTTGTCGGTCGTCGTGCCGTCGTCCAGCCCGACATCCTCAGACGTGGATCCAATCTGGACAGTACCTTCGCCCGTCTGCCTCACCTTGTTTGTCGGGTAGTTGAGGAACGGCTGGAGTCGTTCCGTAATCAGGACCTGTCCCCGAATCGACGAAACGGGCGCGTACAATCCCACCTGCGGCGCCAGCCGTGCATTACCAAGACCCGCTGCCAGAACAAGCCGCTCGCTTTTCCAGCTCTGACCATCGCTTGCAACAGCTTCGAACCGGCCGCTATTGGCATCGTATCGAATGTCCGCTACGTCGACGCCGGTTATCACGTCGGCTCCTTTGTGACGCAGACCCGCGTGCAGGCCATGAAGCAGCATCAGCGGATTGGCATGCCCGTCGAGCGGACCGAAGCTGCCGCCCACAACGGCGGAGCCAATTCCAGGCAAATATTGCCTGAGTTCAGACGGTTCCAACATCTGAAACGGCACGTCGCCGACCTCGCGATCTATCTTTTCCAGCAAGTCGGCACGTGCCTTCACCTCCGTGTCATTGAACCCGAGCCAGAAGCCCCCAGGCTGCCGCAAACCGGAATCAACACCTGTCAGATCCAGAAGTTCCTTGTGCAAATCCGGCCACGTTTTGGCCGCATCACGGCTCCAACGCGCATAACGCGGCAAGTTGCCGCCCTTGCTTGACACCCAAACGAGTCCGAAATTGCCTCTCGAAGCTCGAAAGGCCGCATCGCCCTGATCCAGGACCCGGACGCGCATGCCGGCGCGCGCCGCGCCGTAGGCGATCGCCGCCCCGACAAGGCCGCCCCCTACCACGGTCACTAACTGATCACTCATGTCGTATTCCCATCAGCAGGCGTGTAGCCTTCTAGGCCTTGGCGCACCTGTCCCATCCATCTGTCGTTAAGCGAGCAATCACCGGCAAGATCAACCTGTCCTTTTTCCGATTAGAACGTTGTTAAGACCCACCATTCGGTCAAGTGAAAACATGAAAAATATCGCTCCGATAATCATGACCGTGGATACGGACGTCGTAATGGGATCCGACGATTGCGTTATGCGGTTGTACAGGGCGACTGGCAGCGTCGTCGTGCTCGGTGTTGCTACGAAGATCGTCATCGTGACGTCATCAAAACTCTGGATGAAGGCCAGCACCCATCCGCCCGCCACCCCTGGCAGGATCAGTGGCAGGAGAGTTCGGCGAAAAGCGACGAAACGCGATGCGCCAAGCGATCTGGCGGCGTGTTCAGCGCTGCGGTCCAGGCCGATCACGGCCGCAAGCGTCAGCCGCAGCGAAAAAGGCGTCACTATTAGCATGTGCACCAGGACCAAAGCAGCAAATGAGCCGGTCCAGGCCATGATGGAAAAGAAACGCAGGAACGCGATACCCAGCACAACGTGGGGAATCATCATGGGTGACATGAAAAACGCCATCAGTCCGTCGCGACCGACGAACCTGTACCGCGCGATGGCGAGCGCGGCGGGCATGGCGACCGCGGAAGCGAGCGTAGCCGATGCAATACCCAGCCGAATCGACAGCAAGAATGCGCTTAGCAGTTCCGGTGCCCTGAGTATTTCTCGATACCACCGCAAGGAGGCGCCATCGAAGGGCATCGAGATGTATCCTTTGTCTGATAACGATACCAGGATCACCACGATCAGCGGTGCCAAAATGAAAACCGTGAGCAGCGTATGGAATGTCAATGCCACCGGGCCGTTTTGCCCAATCACTCGGTTGCTCATGCGAACACCTGCTTGAACTTCCGCTCAGTGAGCTGGTTGGACCCGACGACCACGAAAACGATGCCAAGTAGCAAAAGGACGGCAATGGCCGCCCCTAGTGGCCAGTTCATCGAATTCAAGAACTCGTCATAGATGGCCGTGGTGACAACCTTGACTCTCCGGCCACCGATGATTGCCGGCGTCGCGAACGCCGATGCGGACAACGTGAATACGATGATAGCGCCCGATAGTATCCCTGGCATCAGTTGTGGAAGGGTGATGCGCCCGAAGGTTGTCAGCGCCCCCGCGCCGAGGGATCGCGCGGCATGCGAGACCTGGGTGTCAAGTCTTTGCAACGCACTCCAGACCGCAATGATCATGAACGGCAGCAACACATGCGTCAGGACGATGATGACGCCTGCCATGGAGAATAACAACTGAATCGGGTGATCCACCAGATGAAGCCTGATAAGGATAGAATTTACCGGTCCCTCACGGCTGAGCAGTATCTGCCAGCCAAGCGTGCGGACGACCACGGAAATGAGCAAGGGGCCAAGGATCACGACGAAGAACGTACCCTGCCAAGCCGGTCGCATCCTGGCTAATATCAGTGTTTCTGGCACCCCTATGATGATGCAAATGATGGTTACGCCGAACGCCATGGTGCCGGTGCGCAGGAACAGTTCGTAGTAATAGCCGTCGGACAGGATTGCGACATAGTTGGTGAGGCTAAATCCAGGCTGTATCCCGCGCATTCCGTCGAATGCGTTGAAAGAGAGGACGGCGGTCAGCGCCATCGGCACCGCCAACAGCCCCAGAAAGAGGGCAAAGGCGGGCATCGACAAAAGCCACGGAACACTATTCTGCCCAAAGTCCGACCTAGTCATTCGTCATCTCCAGAGCGATGGCCTGCAAATCTCCGGCGTTCCAGTTAATCCCGACGGTCTCGCCCTCCTGTGGCTGCGCATCGCCCATGTTCTGGGCCGCAACGCGCATTTGCCCGATATCGCTGTCGATTTCATAGATCCATAAGCCGCCAAGGAAGAGACGAGTGCTGATGCGACCCTTGGCCTTGCAGTCATCCGCCGCGCCGATACGGAGACGCTCAGGGCGTACAAGTAACTTGATGTCGGTACTGGTGTGGTTTTTGCCAATCTCGATCGAGAACGACGCCGACCCGACGCGAACAACCGCGCTGCAATCATTCCTCGATGTGATCTCTCCCGTGACGACATTTGTGTGCCCGAGAAATCTGAAAGCAAACTCCGAGGCCGGTTTGTCATAGACCTCCTGGGGAGTGCCCAACTGAGCAATACTGCCGTTTGTCATGACAGCAATCCTGTCACTCATCGTCATTGCTTCAACCTGGTCGTGCGTCACCAGGATGGTGGTAATTCCCAACCGGCGCTGGAGCGTCCGGAGTTCGACATGCATCTCGGCACGGAGCTTGGCGTCGAGATTGGACATGGGCTCATCCAACAGCAAAACACGCGGACGGATTGCCAGCACGCGAGCTATTGCAACCCGTTGACGTTGCCCTCCGGAGAGTTGGCTCGGATACCGACCCTCCAGGCCGAACAAACGTACCATGGAGATCGCTTCATTGACGCGATCCTGCAATTGAGTCCGTTTCATCCTCCGCATTTCCAGACCGAAGCCAATATTCTGCGATACCGTCATATGCGGAAACAGTGCATAGCTCTGAAAGACGACACCCATGTCGCGCTTTTCCGGCGCGACATGGGTCATATCCCGCCCCTCCACCGCGACGCTGCCGGCGGTCGGGGCCACAAACCCCGCGATCATTTGCAAAGTGGTGGTTTTGCCGCATCCGGAAGGCCCGAGCAGAGAGACGAATTCACCGCCTTCTACCTCCAGACTCAAATCGCGAACCGCCTGGAATTTGTTGCCGTAGATTTTCGATAGTCCGCGCAGGGATAACTTACTCATGAAATACGGCCTTGTGCTTGGAGTGCTTGCGCGATCCCGTGGCGAGGCGGACTCACTTTTCGATGGTCCGGTTCCACTCGTCGGTCCACTCGGCGCGATGCTGGTTGATAGCCGGCCAGTCCATGGACACCATTTTAGCAATCTTTTCCGGACCATAAGGCAGTTTCGCGGCCAGTTTGCCGTCCAGCTTGGTCTTGCGATTGGTCGGACCGAACCCCTGCGTGGCTAGGTTCGCCTGCACCGCAGGCGAAACCAAATATTGCACGAAAGCCTGAGAGAGGTCCGGCGCACTGTTCTGAGCGACAACACAGGCCGCCGCTACAAGCGCCACCGCTCCTTCCTTTGGATATACGAACTCTACAGGAAAGCCGCTGTCCTTCAACGGAATTGCGCGGTTAATCCCCCAAACAGCAATGTCAATGTCGCCATCTTCGAACATTTCGGCGATTTGCGCCGGCGACGACGACCAGCTCACGACATTCGGAGCGAGTTCCTTGCGGATAGCGTCGAACCCCGGCTGAATATTCTTCTCACTGCCACCATTGATGCGGGCAAACATCACCAGCGTGTCGACGCCGTACGTGCCTGAAATCGACGATGTGGTGAAGCGTTGTGCGTATTTCTTGTCAGTGAGGTCCAGCCATGAGGTAGGCCGCGCCCAGCCTTTCTTCTTGAAAACCTCAGTGTTGTAGACGATGCCGGTCGCGTTCAAACCGATCCCAATCGCGCGCCCCCCGAGATGGCCAAAATCATAGATATCGTCGTAAACCGGCGCGCTCTTGAGTCTGTCGCAATCGCCGTAATGGATCGCCTGATACATCGGCCCATCGTCGACGATGGCGACGTTTATTTGCTCATGGCCCTTCTGCGCCTGCAGCTTCGCGACGGTCTCACTTGAAATGCCGGGAACGTACACAATCCTTACATTATGCTTGGCTTCGAACCCAGGAATAATATTGGCTTCCATCTCCTTCTGGAAGCTGCCGCCGTACCCAGCTACATACATGGTTTGCTGAGCAAGCGCCGTCGGACTTACAGCAGTCGCACCAAGCAGAAATAGGGTTGCAAGACGCCGCATTTTCTCTCGTAGCTCCCTTCAGCAATTCTGCGGGTAAGAGCGCCTCGGCCCGATGTCCGCGTTGCGTCACATCTATCGACGGGGCTTCATCGCAGCAAATAGAAATACGTCTGGGGGTAATGCGCTTGTGATATAGGCGGGAGATCAAGCACGAGATGGCGTGCCCAGGCCACCCTCCTTTAGCTACTCGAGGGCTTCCACGCGATGACAGACCGAAAACCTGGATCAGGCATCGCTGGTCGCGACGTCGACGGCCCACGACCGAAATCGAGCCAGCCAGTACGCAACCGCCGCGTACTTCGTTCCTGCATCAGTGCCCTAGACGTCCGGAAGACGTTAAGCCTCGTCGTGAAGGCAATCCACGCCCACGGTCAACGGGCGTTGCGAGAGCGCGCTGGTCTTCCAGCGTTACAACCTTGAGGATTTCGACGAAACTGGAAATTAAGCGGTCCCTGGAATTCCCCCTCGAATAGATCAACGTCGCTACGTGTTTTATTGGAGGGTGGAATGGCCGGGTCACGACTGCCAGATGTTGATAATCCTGCGCCGCGATTGGGTTCACTATCGCGATCCCAAGACCTTGGGCGACAAGCGCGCAGGTGATGGAACTGTATGGAGTCTCGAGGGTTATGTTGCGACTTATGCCAGCCCTCTCGAAAACGATGTCGACGTTGGAGCGCCCATAATCGTTCTGGGAAAAGGATATATATGGTTCTCCGGCTAGGTCGGCCGGTCCTATCATTTGTTTGGCCGCCAGACGATGCCCTCTCGGCATCAGGCAAACGCCGTCTATCTGGTAAAGTTCCTCGTTTTCGAATCCGTAGCTCTGCTCAAGATCCGAGACCACACCGATATCGCAGGACTGCTCGTCTACCCATTGCGAAATCGCTGAGGAATGACCGGCATGAATCGAGATGCTTGCGTCAGGGTAGATCTCGACGAAGCGTTTGATGGTTCGAGGGATCAATCCATGTGCCAATGTCGGGACGGCCGCGACTCTTAGGAGACCGCCACTGAACCTACGGATTCGCTTAGCAGCCTCTTCGAGGCGCTGCACTCCGACAAAACTTCGCTGCACCTCTTTGAAGAAGGAAAGGCCGTCCTTGGTCGGCACGACCTTCCCTGGCAAGCGCTCAAATAGCCGCAAGCCAGTTGCCTTCTCCAGCAGTGCGACCGATCTGCTGACATTGGGCTGAGATGTGTGAAGGATGCCGGCCGCGGCCGTCGTGGATCCGGAGAGCATGACGGCGCGAAATGCCTCCACATGTGAGAATCGCATCAATGCTCCTGACTTTTCCAGGCTCGCAAATCCGACTTTGGAAGTCTAGAGGCTCTTCCGTAGCATATCAAGGTTCCTCGGTGGAAATATCCCCGCCAAGACCTGCGGGTCTTCCGGTGACCCTTTCGACCCTGTGGGCTGTGGCGGTGGGCTTTTAGCCCGGATTTCTCATACTTCCGAGTAGCCTGACGGCGGATATTCCACAAATGGGTTGAACTGAGCCTCGATCCGCGGATGCGTGCGGCCGGCGCTGATTTGCGGCGACGCTCCGCCAGCGCCGCTCTCTGGCGGGGTTGCAGATGGTTATGTCGGCTGTGCGCTGTCCGGTTCGTATCAGGCGGCGGCATTGCGCAGCAGCGCGTGCGCCAGCGCAAACTCCTGCTGCCACGGACATGCCGACGCCATCGCGATCTTGATGCGCCGCACGCTGGTGCGGACCAACGCACCGATCTTCAGCAGCTTCAGCCTGAGGGTGCCGCAGGTCGCCTCGGCGAACTGCGTGTGTGCCAGACCAATGCGGCGCAAGGCGCACAGCAGAACGTAAGCCATTGAGGCAAACCACAGCCGGAGTTGATTGGCCTGCATGCTCGCCGCCGACGTGCGGTCGGCGAACAGATCGAGCTGGCATTCCTTGATGCGGTTCTCCATCTCGCCGCGGGCACAATAGACCTTCTCATACAGAGGGCGGCCTTTCACCTCCTGCGGCCTCAGCGAGGTGACGATGAAGCGTGGATTGGCCTCGCCGGTGTCCGGACGTGGCCTGGGGATCACCTCGGCCTTGCCGATGACGCGGCGGTCGCGGCTCCAGCTGTCCCGCGTGGCATAGCGGAAGTCCTTGAAGCGGCGAGCCGGCTTGCCGGTGCGGATGTTCTCGATCGTCGCGGCGATCAACTCCGCCGTCAGTTCATTGTGCAGACGCTTGTTGCCGGCCAGGCCGAACACGTAGTCCACACGGTTCGCCTCGCACCACGCCATCAGGTTGTCGCGCGCGAAGCCGGAGTCGCCGCGCAGCAGGATGCGGGTCTTTGGCCAGCGCCGGCGGATCCGCGCCACGATCCGGGCGAGTTCCCCGATCGATCCCGCCGCGGCATCGATGTCGGCCCGCCGCAGCTTCGCCGCCAGCAGGTGGCGGCCGCAGAAGATGTAGAGCGGCAGGTAGCAGTAGCAGTCATAATAACCGTGGAAGAACCGGCCTTCCTGGTTGCCGTGCAACGGATCGTCGGTCCCATCCAGGTCGAGCACAATCTGCCCTGGCGCCTTGCGCTGCGCGTCGAGGAACAGATCGACAAAGACGTTCTCAATCGCGCCCGCATCGTGGCTGATCTTGTGGTAGCGCGTGGGCTCGCTCCGGCTCAGCTCCAGACGGTTGAGCGTCGACTTGCCGGCCAGTGGCGCACAGTCCGCCCGGCCCGCTTGCAGCTTGCCGGCCAGCACCGACAGCACGGGGTCGCGCCGCAGCGTATCGTGGTCGTTCAGATCTTCGTAGCCGAGTGCAATGCCGAAGATGCGCTGCATCACCAGCGTGCCGACCTCATGTTCCACCAGAGCCCGCTGGCGGCGGTCGGTGAAGCAGGCGGCAAAGCGTTCCGTCAGGCGGATCGCCCGGTCGGTTTGGCCAAGCAGAAGCGCTCCGGCGTCAGAGCTCATCGCACCGCCATCGAACGAGGCTTCCACACGGCGGCCCTCCACGCGTGCAAATTCGAACAAGTCCGCGCTACACTCTGTCGGCATCGGGGAACTCCTCTGCTTCGCCGCAAGGCTTTGTCGCAGAAGAACTTTCGCCGATTCAGAGCCCCGATGCACCCGTTATGTGTGAGAAATGCGGGTTAGGACGCCCTGGACTGGTTGACAGCAGATCGCGGTCAAGTCCTGCACATCGAGCTCAGCAGGTGGCGCGGGCTTCACCGCTAGCTACGCGGCCGCACACCGGCGCGAGCGTCGGTTTCGCCTAGCGGCTCAACAGCCCCTCGGTTCTCGATGGCCTTGATAGCACCCGACGATGATCCCCTATCGGAATGACCGCCGCTACCGACTGTCTCGAATTCTTTCGCGATCAGCGCCGCGAGCCGGTTAACCTCGGCGCTCATGACGGCCACCAATTGTGCGCTGTCGTCGGAGCGGACCGGCGACGCTAAAAAAAAGCGTTCCACGGCCATGGTTCGGTCCAGGGATCTGTCCCAGACACTCCACTGGCCGGCCATCATACATCGCCCATCTGGCCCGACCCCGAACCTGTCGACGTTCGTGAATACCTGCCACTGGGCCGGGGAAGGCGGCTGCGTGGCCACATCGAGGTTTGGCAGCCGCACCGCGAGCGATACCGCAAGGGCGCGCGTTACTCCGACTGAAAGGCGGTCACCCCATTTCGCGGTTCGGCTGGCCTCGAGCCGATTTCCGCCGCGCAGTGTCAGCATTTCGCTCGTGTCGAGATAATCGGGGACGCGAACGGGCATCACCTCGACACTAGGCACACCAAGCTCCGAAACAACTGCCGGGTTGGTTGGGTCCGCGCCGCCTAGGATATAGACGTGGCGGGACGGCGGTCCATCACCACAGGCCGATAGCAGCAGTATCACTGCCAGACCGATGGCGGCGAGCGCATGGCCAGGCCAGGTTTTCATCGAGACGTTCGCCCGGTTAGGATGATCGTCGGGTCCCGCTCGATCGTTTGCGAGAGGTCTCGCAGGGAGCTTGCCGTGGCAGCGAGGTCCCGCAGTGTTGCCTGAAGGTCGTCGCGGGAGCGGGAATGCGGTCCAATCAGCGCATCCGCCGAAATAGCCAATTCATTGATCGTCCGTAATGCCGCATCGGCGTCGGTCAACGTTCGACTCAACTCAGTTCCGCGCGCCACAAGTTGCAGGTGGGCGTCACCCGCGACGGTCCGCATTCCTTCAAGAGCGGCGTTCGCCTGTTGCTGCAGGCTGCCAATTGCCACTCCGGCAACATCGAACGTGTGCTTCGCACTGGCAAGCGTGTTCTGGGCATCGGTCGCGAGCGGGCCGATTTCTGTATCGACCCGGTTGGCCAATTTTTCGACGGCGACCAGCGTGCGCAGTGCCTGTGACACGGTCTCGGCGATCGGCGCCTTGGTCAGTTGCTCACGCAGTTCCTGGAGATCGGACGGTATCGTCGGGATTTCCGGAATTCCGAGATGGGTTCCACCGACCACGTGCTCGGGAGAATCCGGCAGCATTTCCAGCTCCACGATCATCTGGCCGGTGACGAGACTTTGGGAAACCAGCTCGGCACGAAGACCCGCCTTGATCAGCGCAGGAAGTGGTGCCTGGCGGGGGCCATCTCCGCTGAGCGTCACTCGGCCGGGGTCGAGTTCGAGATACACTGGAATGCGGGCCTCGAGGGTGGTCGGATTAACGACCAATGCGACATTTGCCACTGACCCGACACGAACGCCACGGAATGTAACAGCCGAGCCGGTAGCCAACCCACCGACGGATCCTTGAAAGAACGCGACGGCACGATCGCGCTTGGCAAACAGATTGCCGTTGCCAAAGGACAGGACCGCCAGTGCGAGTATTGCGAATCCGCCAATGATGAAGCCGCCGACGGCGGCAGGCCTACCGCACCCCATGATCGCTATCTCCTGGTCACGACGTACGGCGCATGAACGACTGAATGGTCGGGTGCGCGGAGTTTTCGCGCAGATCGCGCGGCGCGCCACGGCCGATCGCGGTCTTTTCGTTCGCATCCAGAAAGATTCCATCGTCGCAGATGGCATACAGGCTGGAGAGTTCGTGGCTGACCAAGATGACGGTCGCACCGAACCCATCGCGCAACCCGAGAATGAGTTCGTCGAGCCGTTGCGAACTGATAGGGTCCAGGCCGGCCGATGGTTCGTCGAAAAACAAGATCTCCGGATCGAGGGCCAGGGCGCGTGCCAGGCCCGCCCGTTTCCGCATGCCGCCGCTCAAGGCAGAGGGGAACGTGTCTTCCGCCGCGGCGAGGCCGACCAAAGCCAGTTTCAAGCGTACGAGTTGCGTGATGGCCGCCTGGTCGATGTGCGTTAGCATCAGCAACGGAAGCGCCACGTTTTCGGCCACCGTCATGGAACTCCAGAGCGCGCCGCCCTGGAACAACACGCCGAACTTCTGGCTAATCTGATTACGCCGCGCGGCCGTCGCCCCCCAAAGGTTCTCATTCTGAATGAAAATTGCACCTTTGGTCGGTCGCAGCAGCCCAATCAACGCCCGGAGCACCGTGCTCTTGCCACAGCCGCTGCCACCCATCACAGCAAATATCGATCCACGCCGCACGGAGAAGTTCAAGTCCGACTGCACCAGTCTGGGCCCGAAGCTCAGGGTCAGGCCCTCACACCGAAGGATCTCGGCGGCAGCAGCCGGCCCGACACGCGGGTCATATACCGAGAGCATTGGTGCAGGCTGCAAAGACGGCATCCAAGGCGATCACACCGATGATCCCCGTCACGACAGCATCCGTGGCTGCGCGCCCGACATCTGCCGCGCTCCGGCCAGCCCCAAGTCCGCGCCGGCAACTCGCAATGGCGATGAAAGCGCCGAATACGATGCTCTTGCTCAGGCCGATATAGAAGTCGGCGGGTGGAACCGCCTGTCGAAGCTGACCCAGGAAAAGTGTCGGCGTGAGGTCCAGAACAGCGCCGCTTACCAGAAGCCCGCCTAACACGCCGACCAAGTTGGCATAGAAATAGGCAATGGGCATCATCGCCATCAATGCTGCCACGCGCGGCACTACCAAGTACTGCTGTGGCGAAACTCCTAATATACGCAGGGCATCGATTTCCTCATTCCCTTCCATGGTCGCTATTTCCGCAGCGTAAGCGCCGCCCGTCCGTCCGGCCATAACAATGGCAGTCATGATCGGAGCCATTTCCCGAACCGTGGCGACACCGACGAGATCGGCGACGTAGATGCCGGCACCGAACCGCTGCAACTGAACGGCCCCGACAAACGCCAGGATGGCGCCCACCAGTCCGTTCACCACCGTGATGATGCCGAGAGCCTGCGAGCCACATTCCTGCATCAACGCCGTCAGGTCCGTGGTGCGTGCTTGCAGCCGTCCGCGTAACGCGGGAACAATGCTCAATGCGAAGGTGCCGAGCAAGTCTGCCGATGCCACAAGACCAGCGCAGCAACCGAGGGCATAGGCGTGAGCGAACTTCAGCAGGCCTGGTGCGCGCGGCGGTTTGCCGGGCGTGCCTTTGTCTGCCGCGGCGAGGCATACAAGGCGCCGCAGCGGCTCCGGCAGGGATGACAGATCCAGACTCAGATTGGTCCGGCCGCCGGTGATGTCGTGCAGGCGCCAGACGAATGCGACCAAGGCGCTGTCCCAGCGCGCCAGGAGAGCCGTATCGAACTGGAGCGACGTGCACGAGCCGATCTGACCGATGATTTGGTCGGTTTCCGCAACGCCAAGCATGCCGGATTTCGCGGCCAACCAGTCCCCGGTCAATGCCAAAACAGCTACGTTGCCACGGCGATCGACTTTCCAGGTCGGTGGGATGCTGATTGACATCGATGGTACGCTTTCATCAAACAACGGCTAGGGAGGGAGCCGCGGGTGCCGCCCGCCGTCAGCGGCTGATATCTGGCGAGTGGCGCTCAATTGCCATTTTTCCGGTGTCGATGCGAATTAATCCTCAGGAAAATAGGTGAATCCTCGCAAATCGGACAATGCCAATGCCGACGCAACGTGTGCGCCTGGCAGGTGCCGGCGATGTACGGGGGCGAGATCTCAGCCCCGGCCGTGGTTAGGCGTCCGCGCCGATGCACGGCCCCACCGCGAATTACACCAACCGGTCCGGTAAGGCGCGGACGGGTAAAAATTGTGCGAAATGCTGAAGAAATCGGGGCATGGCGTCCTCGTTGCCGCTCTGGTTGGTCGCACCTGTTCTGACCGCCTCCGCTCGAGCAACCGGTGCCGGTGCAGGAAGCAGTGCAGACGCCAGCGACGGATGCGCGTTGAGGAGAGGAAGCAGGTTTGACGTGCCGATCTGATACAGTGCACAACGCGTTAGCGTGCGGGCAGTGGCGTTGCGAACAGATTCTGCGATAATGGCATCTGTCCCGAAAACATCGCCCGGCCCCAGGCGACTCGTCTCTATTAGGCGGCCCGCCTCTACTGTGCGGCTGATACCAACAACGCCCTCTGCAATGATATAGATTACATTTCCCGGCTGACCCTCTTCGAAGACGAATTCTCCTGCATCGGGATCGGTGCGAAGCAGTGTTGCGCTGAGCGTATCCCGTTCTGCCTGGGACAGGATGTCAAAAGCATCTATCCGGTCAAGCATCACTTCCGTTCGAACCCGCGTGCGTATGTCGGTGTCAGGTTGGGATGCCGAGCCGGTGTCGCGTGGCGTTGATGCCAAGGCAAGACCCCCCCACATCGCATGCCGATGGATGAAATCCAGCACTTCGCTTTTCGTTTGCCCTGCGACCTCATATCGATCGACAAAAAAGGAAACCGTGTAGTCTATCGATACAGCCGAAATCTGACTCGTGATAATCGTCGGTCGCGGGAGCTGAAGGATAGACGCACTCTGCAAAAGCGACTGTCTCAATAGAGCCATTGCCCGGCGAGGCGGTGTAGACGCGTCGAGCGATATGATCAGGCTCACGCCGTGCGCTCTTTCCGGAAAGCTGTAATTGACAATCCTCGACTTCGCGATGACGCTATTGGGTACAATAACATCATCCTTGGTGAACGTGATTATGTGCGTCGCGCGCCAGGATATCTCTGCGACTATACCTTCGACTTCCTTTTCCAGGCCAATCACATCTCCGATGCGGTATGGGCGCTCCAGCGTCAAAGCGAGTCCCGAGAAGAGGTCGTTGGCGGTGCTCTGCAGAGCCAGGCCGAGGACGATGGCCACGGCACCGGACGTGGCAAGCAGGCCCGTTACCGGCACCTGGAAGACAAAGCCTGTAACCGCAAACCCGGCAACAATGTAGACGACTCCCGCCAGAAGATCGGTCGCAAACTTTCGCTCATGTAGTCGGTGTTTGTACAGAATGAAGACGCGCCCGATGGCGATAAGGCATCGCGCGAAAACGTACCACCAAAGGATTTGCAGGCACTCGGCAATAACGTGGCCATGCGTCGCGTGGGTGAGTGGTGCAGGCCGAATTGGCAAAATATCTGCGTGCCACAATACAAGTGTATCTATACCCAGATAGGCAAGACCAACGACTATGCGCGTCCTGGTTGGTTGGCGCAGCGCCCAGCATATCACAATCAAACCGATTGCAGCGATGACGATTGCGTAGGCGAAACGCGGATCGATTATCGCAAGCATTCTGCAGGGGTCCTTCAAGTTTCCCGAGTACGTCTTGCTATCCGACCTGAGGCCTGGGTCGCGGCATGAACCTACTACGTCCTTTCGCCAGCCGACCGTTGGCCAAGGCCCTTATCGGAGACGCTGCTTGCGATCTGTGCACCAAGTCCGGCTCGGTTATTTCCTTCCGCCTCTGCCGGGCGAGGCAATGCAAAGAATGTGGAAGATGCATAGAGTTGTCGAACACGAGCAACGGCACCGGATGTTCGCACAGAGTCGTGACGGTGGACCAAAGTGCATTGTACTTGTCGGCTTCGATACCGAGTCCCCGGCGACGAAGGATGCAGTTGGGGGCAGATCGCACAGGCCTACGTCATTAAAGCCTCGCACGGGTTGACTGTAGCCGCCGCCTCTGACCGTTTCGGAGAAAGTGCTGAAATGTTGCGGCGCAGGGCTCACCTTAGTGGGCGCACTGACGTGCGCTCTTTCGTGCTGCGGTTTGTTGACGGTCGGCAATACCATCCTGCCCAGCATATTCGTCGGGTTCCTCTACGGCATGTTGACGGCGCCAAGCCATGGGACTCAATCCCACCACGGCTCGGAATACCCTACAATATTGCGACTGATCACAGAATCCGCAGGCAAGTGCAATCTGGGACAGCGGATGCCTAGTCACCAGCATCAGTTCTTGCGCTCGCCCGATCCGACGCCGATGAATGTAGTCTACCACTGTCGTACCAAAGGTAGTCCTGAATGCGCTTGAGAAATAGCTAGTGCTCAACCGTACCTGGTCAGCACAGTCCTTTACTCGAATCTTCGAGTCCAGCGAGCCGTCTATGAAATCCTGCAGTTTGCGAGCCTGCCACGGCAGGAGGCCACGTACTACACGTCCCGTGGGCTCCCGCCTCTTCTGCTCATGCGGGGCGGTGGCGTCACTGAGCAGCATAGCGGCCGCTATTTCGATTTCCGACTTCGCCTGTGCGCGATCTTCGTCCCAAATCCGCAAAGCTGCGTCGAGGCATTTGGCCACCATTGACACTGACAAGCGTTCCGGATAAGGACCGAACGGTCGGGAGTAGCGCTTAGGGTCTTCGTAATTGAGGATAAGTTGAGAGACACTCATGTTGTTCATCCGCGAGGGTTTAGGTCCATAGCGGGGCTGCTGCGGCCCGCCGTGGCGGCGGTTCATCTGTCCCGGGTACTAGCTCACATTTTCCTGCGAGGGGTGTCAGCTTAGGTAAGGAGTAGTAAATCGTGGTCTGGCCAAGACCCGTGCCTCCGAATCAATGCGCCGCTCGCAAAGACTGGCAGCGGTTTCTTCGACCTCCAGGTACTCGGGATCCGATAAGCCATGTATCACGTCGCAATGTCGTTCGCCTCGACCTGGTCGTTTCTCGGTGACGCACAAGTCAGCCCTCCGCAATCACGTTGCAACGGATTTCGGGTTTGCCAAGGCGCGGCGTCCTATCACCAGGGTGTGAATGATGCCGAGAACGAGGTCTGCTGCCCGACGTAGGCGCGGGGCAGGTCGACATTCTCGTTGGCTCGGGCTCCGTAGCTGACTCTTCTGGGATCATCTTGACCGATCGGCACGGCATCGAGGTGCCGTGCCGATCAAGGCTCCATTTGTCGATAACCGTCAGGCCGGTGGATAACGTCTACGGGAAACAACTGTCCCGCTGGGTTGGGCTCTGGGCACAGCCGGGAGCTATTACCACTGCCACGGCCGAGTATCACAGTGTCCGCATGAACTGCGGGTGCCTTGGCTGCCATCGGAATGGCTTGCTGTCTTGCCGCCTTCTGCAGCTTCTGCATCGCGCGCATCTCTATCTGCCGCACGCGCTCGCGCGAGATGCCGTAGTGCAGTGCGAGGTCTTCGAGCGAGGCCGGCTCATCCTTCAGGCGGCGCTCGCATATGATATGGCGCTCGCGGTCATTCAAGACCTTCCATGCATTGGCAAGCAGCGACCTTTGGCGGTTCACGTCCTCGCGCATTGCCAGCGCGTCCTCCTGTGTCGCGTTTCCGTCTACCAGCCAATCCTGCCATTCATCCTAGGTGTCTGCGTGCAACGGTGCGTTCAGACTGCGATCCGGACCCGCCATGCGGCCGTTCATGCTGATCACCTCGTAATCCGCGACGTCGAGCAGCCTTGCGATCGTCGTCACCTGAGCCGGATCGAGATCGCCGTCGTTGGACGCATGCACTTGGCTTTTGAGCCGGCGAAGGTTGAAGAACAGCTTCTTTTGCGCCGCCGTGGTACCCATCTTTACCAGCGAGGAGCAGTGCAAGATATGCTCCTTCATTGCGGCGTGAATCCACCACATGGCGTAGGTCGCCAGACGGGCTCCATTTTCCGGATCGAACCGTTTCGTCGCCTGCATAAGGCCAACATTACCCTCGCTGATCAGCTCGCTCAGCGGCAGGCCGTAACCGATGTAGCCTATGGCGATTTTGGCTACGAGCCGCAGATGGGAGGTGACGAGCTTGTCCGCTGCCTTCTGGTCCAAATGGTCGCGCCACCGACGAGCAAGCCCGCGCTCGTCGTCAGCGGTGAGCATGGGAAACTTACGAATCTCACGCAGGTAGAGCGAGAGGCCGTCTCTGGAAGAGACATAGGTCACGGCCGCGGTCATACGAGGCTCCTGTAATCGATAGTCGCCCACAAACATAAACGGCAGCATTTGGCCCGCGGAGTTAATAAGTCTGAATAAACCTCCAACCGGGTCATTTACCCAAGGCAGGCTGCTGTGTCGCGGAATTATGAGGGTGCCTAGCCAAGTACGCCGGTCGCCAGGGTCGCCAGGGCAACTGTCGCCGCGGCCGACGGCGCGGTACTGTATGCGTCAGTGGTCGCGTTCCGCGCCTGCAGCAACTGCGTTTCGGCAATAGTCAGGTCGGTGACCGATCCGACGCCGCTGCGGTCTCCTGCCGAAGCCGCTTCGAAGGTTGTCTGCGCCGCAGTTTGCAGTGCTTGCGAGGCGCTGTGTACCGCCAGGCTGGTGCGCAGGGCGTTGTCCGCGAACACGATCTGACGCGCCGCCTCATCCCGCACGCGACTTTGATGGGGTTGAGGTCGAACTCGCGGAAATTGCCAACCGCGTACCATTCCTCGGTATCGACCAAAGACCTGAGAGGGTGCCACCATCTCGCATGTGGCGATTGTCCGCCCTTATGTAGCACCCGCCACAGCGGTTGACTTCGGTCCCGAACCCGGTGATGTTCACTGTATGTTCTGACCGTCGAGGCAACCCCGTGGCCCAGCACTTCCTGTTGTCTGCCGCCTCCCGTTCGCTGAACCCGGGCAAGGTGATGCGGATGTCCGATCGTGGCGCGGAAAACGTGTTCCTGCGCCTGCGCTGGCCGCAGACCGATGGCAAACCTGTCTGTCCCGGCTGCGGCTGCCAGGTCTGCTATGATTGCCGTCGCTCGGCCGATCAGCCGCGCTGGCGCTGCAAGGCTTGTCGCGCCGATTTCTCGGTGACTTCGGGCACCTTGTTTGCCTGGCACAAGTTGCCGCTCAAGACCTACCTGCTGGCCATCGCGGTGTTTTGCAACGAAGTGAAGGGCAAGAGCATGCTCGCCTTCGCCCGAGATCTCGGCGTGCAATACAAGACGGCGTTCGTGCTGGCGCATAAACTGCGTGAGGCCATGGCTTCCAGCACGAAGGCGCTGCGCATCGGCGGCGAGGGACGCACGGCCGAGGTCGACGGGGCCTATTTCGGCGGCCATGTTCGGCCGGAGAACCTGGCCGCTGATCGGATCGATCGCCGGCTCGCCGAAAACCAGTCGGGCAAGCGCCAGGTTGTCGTGGCGATGCGCGAGCGTGGTGGCCGCACGCTGGCGCAGGTGTTCCCAACCGAGGCAGACGGCGTGGCAGCAATCCGCCGGCGGATTGCCAAGGGTACGGTGCTTCATGCCGATGAAAGCCCAGCCTGGAACGTGCTGCATGCCGGCTTTGCCATGCAGCGGATCAACCACCAGGTCGGCTTCAGCGTCGATGGGGCCTGCACCAATGGCGCGGAATCCTATTTCTCCCG